>Ga0073934_10003562_pt1 | contig 28292 bp, 28 predicted proteins | sample LarsenN4metaG_FD_76834 | JGI IMG/M metagenome (GOLD analysis project Ga0073934, IMG submission 76834) | Hot spring sediment bacterial and archeal communities from British Columbia, Canada, to study Microbial Dark Matter (Phase II) - Larsen... ... | reverse complement strand
CGCGAAGCTGTGCGGCTGCTGCTGGAAGGTCTGGTCACCGGCCGCATGGTCGCGCAATTCGTGGACCACTACGCCGCCGCGCACCAGCGCCAGGGGCTCAAGGCCAACCCCGCCGCGCACCGCGACCTCCTCTTGACCCTCCGCCGCGAAGCGCTCCTCGCGCTCTGCTCCCGCATTCAGGCTGAGCTGCCCCGACGCATCGCCGGCCGCGCCGTCAAACAGGTGAAGCTCACCGACACCGTCGCGGCGGATGCCTTCCGCGCCGAGTTTTTCATTCAGCTTGCCCGCGCGTTGAAATGGTCGGAGAAAGAACTCGAGGATTTCTGGGGCGACCTAGACCTCTACGCGCACATCGCCGCGCGCCAGCCTGCGCCGATGAAGTCCGGAAAGTCCTCGCGCTCCGCCGCAGGGCCTTTCGTGGACCGCTGCGCGCTGCTGCTCGACCCTTCGTTGTTTGAGCAGGCCCGCCGCGCGGCCGGAAAATTTCTCGGCGAACTCGAACAACTTGCCGACAAGTCACTGAAACAGGCCTTTGCCGCCCGCCTGGGCAAAGCGGGCCTGTTTTGAGTAGGACGGGCCTGCAGGCCTGTGCGGCTCGATGAAGCGCCGGGCTGCCGCAGTTTCTCCGGCACGCTTGGCATCTTTGCATATCTTCCAGGTTGAGGAGGAGCCCACGATGGAATGCACGCGCGCATTAAAGATAGGAACAATTTCGGTCCCCGCTTTGTTGCTGGCCGCCGTCGCCTTCCACGCCGGCACGGCGGCGCAAGCCAAACCTGACGACCAGCCCTTCGTCGTCGAGTACTACTACAAGGCCAAGTGGGGCTACGCGGACGAGTTCATCCGCCTCTTCAAGAAAAACCATTTCCCGCTCCTGAAAAAAGAAGTCGAGGCGGGAAGGATTTTGCAAGTCACCGCCGTGGCCCCGCGCTTCCACGCCACCGAGGACGGCCGCTGGGACTATCGCGTGACCCTCGTCTATAAGAACGTCGCTGCGGCGCACGAGACGCCCGACCGCGACGCCTGGATCCGCCAGCTCTATCCCGATCGCGCCACCTTCGACAAAGAAGAGCAGCGCCGCTTCGAAATCCTCGCGGCCCACTGGGATCTTCCCATCATTCCGGTCAAGCTAGACTAGCCGGAGAGGTCTGCCACTCTTCAACCCTGAAACTCTGTGCACCTTCCGCTGTCTACTTCGGCGCCAGAAACGCGTAGTGGCTCGCCGCGGCCATGAACAGCAGCATCGGGAAGGAAAGATAGAAATTCACGCGTGAGGTGAGAAACGCCAGCCGCGCCAGCCTAGCTGCTTCCGCTGGCATCGGCGTGCCCTGCTCAGCGTTGGCTTTGGTCCACGCGATCAGTTTTTTCTGAAAGCGCCAGATCAACCCCCACACGTTGAGCAGCATCATCGTGCCCATCCCGCCGCCGACGGCGATGGAAAGCGTGTGCGTGCTCACGTCCGGATGCCAGAACAGCTCGAGCACCAGCCACGTCGCCCCCACTGTCACCACCGCGACCAGCACACCCAGGATGTATCCGTTATTCTTTAGCGCCTTCGGCGTCATCAGCAGCAGCCCGTAGATGACCGCGAACGCCACGATCCACACCGCGAACCACAGACCCATCCATTTGCCCATCAGCCCCGGCTCACCGGCATTCGCGGCGTCGGTTTGCATATAGATCATGAAGTAGCGGAAGCCCGCGAGCCACGTCACCACCGCCGCCCAGCGGAACCACCACAGCGCCTTGGGCAGCAGCGAGGGCACCACTTTGCCCTTCGTCGCGCCGTCCAGTTCCTTCATGAACGGTACGTTTACCAGGTTGAAGAAATACAGCAGCCCCACCCATGTGATACCTGCTACGATGTGCACCCAACGCAGCACGATCTGCTCGATCGCGCCGCCTTCGGTGATGAGGCTGAACTTCACCTGCAAGAGCGCCAGTCCCAGCTCGAACCATGTCGCCATCGTCGTTCCTTCCTTTCAGTGTTTAGTGCTCAGTGATCAGTGCCCGGTGCACAGCGACCAGCGACCAGTGCTCAGGGACAGGTGACAGGGGAGAGGTGAAAGGTTCGAAGTTCGAAGTCGGAAGATTGGCATGCGGCCTCGCTTTGGAGCGCGACCTACCATGTGCCCTGCTCCCTGAGCCCTTGGCCAAACCCGAAAAACCGAAAAACGAAAAGCGGCAACCCAAAAAAACGAAAGGCGTTTTGTAGACCGCTGCTCCCTCCCCTATTTTGGGTGCTGCCGGCACAAAACGAAAGCAATACCTGGCATTGTTGACATCCTCGAGGAAGGGTCTCTCGGACCCGGGGCTTGGGCCCTGGGCTTTGAGGCTTTCGCCCCTGCGGGGCTGAAATTTGAGCCTGTCAACACCATCGCAATACGTCTGCAAGAAACGTGTCTTAAGCCTCGAATTGCGTGCATGGGGCTGAGAGCAAATGAGTTGGCTCGCAGCGAGGGGCTGCTTTGGTGCATTGTTTGTTAACATAATTACCCCCCTCCCCTCCCCCTTTTTTGCAAAAGAGTGCGCAACGCATTGAAAGGAAGAGGGATAGGCGGTGCAAAGAGTGAGCAGGAATCGCGCAAGAGTGCGCAGGCGATTGAAGACATTGAAGATAGTATGTACAAAGAGTCAAAAATGCCTTGAAAACGCGGCGGGATAGCAGGATCGCAGGGGCGTGTCGCTCGGCACTCGACACTCCCGAAGCTTCGGGACCACTCGCCACCGCCATTGAGTATAGCCGATCGTGCGCACATGGGGATGTATATTATCTTTTAGAAACCTGTCTGTCAAGGGCGGAGATGCGCGTGGACAGGGGAATGCAGCGGGCCGGCGTAGGAGTGGGGATGAGCGAGGGGCACGCACCCTTTGCGCATTGCGCAAAGAATGGGGCACTCGCGCTACATGCACCTTCCTGATTGGGCGGCATATGAAAACCTGGAGCAGTTGACTGGGGAGAAGAAAATCACAGTGCGGGACAAGCGCACGCGTACGAAGAAGGTGCTCTACGTCAAGACCTACAGCCGGAACGAGGCGCTCGACCTGACCGTGTACTGCCACGCCGGGCTGTTTGTGCTGCAAAACCTCGTCTCTCCTGCGATCTACCGCGACCTGAACAAACTGGCCGGGGAAGTCCAACAGGGCCACTCGCCTGAAGCGGTGGCAACCAGGATGCGCCGGGTCCGCAGCAGCGGAATTCTATAGTTGCTGCTAAATCAGCAAATACTAATGGCGCAAAACTTCGCCAGAAGGAACCTCCACCATCGTCGAGAATTGGGAAAGCCTTTGAGCTTAGCGTTATCTTGCAGACATAATACTCGTCCGCCTTCAGAAAATTGGTATAGAATGTGGCATGATGTTTGGGGAGATCCATTATCAGCGCGTGGTTTACCAACACGCCCCGCAGCCCGGTCATCGGTATCGCCAGATCGCGGTCGTAGAGCGGAACCAATTTGAACTGTACGTTTATGAAGGGGACGTGTTGTCAGTTGAGCCTTGGTGCTCAGGGTCCGACACCGCGGATGTGCGCGCCTACCCGACGCTACAAGCTGCGAGGGAGGAAGCCGAAAGGGAATACGCCCAAAGCCTGAGAGATGGCTGGCAGCCGTACAGCCCGATACCCTGAAGAGCGAAAAGCGCACCCTAAGAACGGCTTCTTGGAGCAGAGCGGGGCATGCTAACGGTCAGTTAGAGGTGTGCCCTCCGCGTAGAGAGGAAGTAGGCGATCTGACTCAGAACGCCTTTCTTCTCTGCGGCCTCGTGGCCGAAGAACTTGTCAAAAGATTCCGCATCGAGAGCGAAGTAATCAATCTGTTTAGGCTCTGGGATCGTCGCCATTTTGAGGGCCATGGTTACACCATCCTCTACCATATCGGCAATCCGGAGTTGCGACACCTGTATTTTCCACTCACACATCGTGTCCCACATTCTCTCCAGGCTCCAGGTCAACCGATAAACCGCGTAGACCAAGCCGACCAACAACACATTGGTAAAGTACTGACTGTCGAGAAATTCGAGCATCATCGCCTCCTCAGGTTTCAATGTGATAGTAACCTTCGATTTGTGAATCGGGAAGACCCCGCAGGTCCAGCTCCTGCTCCACCCTCACGCTCCTCCCTTCTATTAGTCTCAAAAGTTGGGACCGCACTAACGCTGCGTCCGCTGGGCGGGGCGTCCTGTAGCAACGCCAGGTGTATCACCCGCTCCACTTTGACGTACGCCCACAGGTGTGCCATACACCGTCTTGCATGGCCGGTATCACTCTGGCGCAAGCTGAGCAACAGCCGAATGAATGGCTGTCCGCTGACTCGGCAGTGACAAACGGCCAGGCGTACTCGCTTGGTGGGCCCACGTTCACCCGAGCTGGTGCTGAGTAAAAGCATGGCGGGGCAGAGCGTAATTCGATTTGAAGTTGGAAATTTGAAGGGAAAGAATGCGGAGCGGGAGCGAGAGAGATCCTTCGCTGCGCTGCCCTCGGGTTTTCTCCCGTCGGCAGGCTCGGGGCAAGCAGGATAAGCAGGCAGCGAGAAAAGCACAGCGGCGTCGAGCCGCCGCGCTCCATAAGGGGCGCAGCATGCTGCGCCCCTACGTTCAAAGATAAGAGCCGGCCCTTCGTCCGCCACGGCGGACTCTGGACAAGCGAGATGGTTCGTCCCGCAAAGCGGGATCACCACAGGTGCCGGCGCTACTATTTGGCGATCGCGGAGTACTGGTTCACTTCGGCCCAATCACCACGTCTCTACCGCGGGCCGGGGTAACCCGCGTGGCGGACTTTGATGCTCATTCCCGGCAGCAGTACAATTGCGGCTTGCCCATCCTCAGAGCAATCATTGTGGCTCTCGTGCTGGCGGGGCCCGCTGCGGCGCAAGAGCGCGTTTCCTTTCCGACCCAGGACGGAGGACTCGTCTACGCCGACCTGTACGGAAAAGGCAATCGCGGCGTTGTACTGGCTCACGGGGGCCGTTTCAACAAGGAGAGTTGGGAGAAGCAGGCGCGAGAGTTGGCGAAGGCCGGATTCCGCGTGATGGCGATTGACTTCCGCGGTTACGGTCAGTCGCGAGGCCCGGGTCAGTCCGACCCTCTGAGTGCCCCACTGCACTTGGACGTGCTAGCCGCGGTCTGCTACCTGCGAAAGACGGGCGCGAAGAGCGTATCGGTGGTCGGGGGCAGCATGGGAGGCAGTGCGGCCGCTGATGCGTCGATTGAGGCTGAGCCAGGCGAGATCGATCGCCTGGTGTTGCTGGCAGCTTGGGCGGGCGGACCGCCCGAGAAGCTCAAGGGGCGCAAGCTATTCATCGTAAGCCGCGACGACACGCGAGGGGATGGAGTTGTGCGGCTGGTTAAGATTCGCGAACAGTATGAGAAAGCCCCGCAGCCGAAAGAGCTGGTGATCCTCGACGGCTCCGCGCACGCCCAGTTTATTTTCCAGACGCATCAGGGAGAGCGACTGATGCGCGAGCTCCTGCGATTCCTTTCCGAGCCGTAAGTCCCTCCGCTGCTTTAGCAACCGGAGGCGAATTGGAAAAAGCTACGAGGCTCAGCACTCCAAGGGCGGCCACGCGGGGCCGCCCCTACAATCAGAAATGAGCCGGCAATCCCGAAGGGTCGGGAGCCGGCGCTACTTTTTTGCGGCGGCGTAGAGGTCGTTGACGGCGTCCCAGTTCACCGTATTCCACCACGCGGCGAGGTAATCGGCGCGGCGGTTCTGGTATTTCAGGTAGTAGGCGTGCTCCCACACGTCCACGCCCATGACGATTTTTGCGCCGCTCATCAGCGGATTGTCCTGGTTCGGCGTGGACTCGATGGCCAGCATGCCGTCCTTCATGGTGAGCCACGCCCAGCCCGAGCCGAAGCGGCCCATGCCGGCCGCGTTGAATTTTTCCTTGAACGCGGCGAAAGATTCGAAGCTGGACTTGATGGCGTCGCCGACCGGCCCTCGTGGGTCGCCGCCGCCGCCCTTCTTCATAATTTTCCAAAACATCGAGTGGTTCCAGTGCCCGCCGCCGTTGTTGCGCACGGCGGTGCGGATGGCTTCCGGCACCTGGTTAATCTTCTTGCAGATGTCTTCAATGGACCACTTTTGAAGGTCGGGCGAACCTTCCAGCGCCTTGTTCAGGTTCGTGACGTAGGCGCCGTGGTGCTTGTCGTGATGAATTTCCATCGTTTTGGCGTCAATGTGCGGTTCCAGAGCGTCAAACGCATACGGAAGTGCGGGGAGTTCGTGTGCCACGGGATTTGCCTCCAAAGAAAATGCGGGCTGCGCAGCCAGCACAGCCGATGTAATCAGAAATCTCCGTCGGTCCACCAGGGATCTCCGGCCGATTTGGTTTGCTCAGGATGGCCTGAGGCAGCGATTATAGCCAGATTAGCGCGCAAGTGTCGAACCGCCAAACATGCCCCGCCTGTACCAAGCCAAGTCACAGGAGAGCTTGCCGCAGGGTCGCCCGCTGGGGCTTCACGCTTGCTGGGCGGTGAAGCGGCCCAGAGCCCACTGCGCGGCGTGGGCAATGAGAGAGTCGTCGCTTGCGGCGAGGCGTTCGAGAAGGAAAAGGATGCGGGGTTTGAAGGAAGTAGAGGAGGTAGAGGAAATAGAGGAAGTGGAAGAGGTAAAGGAGACGGAATTGCCCAGCGCGAGGCAGGCGTTACGCACCAGCCCGCGCCATTTGGCGCGCTGGAGGGCGCTGCCGCGGAAGAATTCACGGAAATCGTTTTCGGTTAACGACGCCAGCCATTCGAGCGACGGAGCGAACGTGGATTGTTCACGTGGATCCGACGTGCCTTCAGAGTTGCTTTCGTCCTGCGCAACCTGTGCCGGCCTGAAGGCCGCCGCTACATGAGGTGTTCCCTGCGTTCCGAGCGGCAAATTTCGAGTTTCGAGTTTCGAATTTCGAGTTTCGATTGATCGCGGCAGGAAGCGCGGCTCACGCGTTACCGGCGATCGGCGGTTCCAGGGGCAGAGGTCCTGGCAGATGTCGCAGCCGAACACGTGTCTGCCCAGGGAGGCGCGCAGTTCTTCGGGAATGCTGCCGCGCAGCTCGATGGTCAGGTAGGAGATGCAGCGCCGCGCGTCGAGCAGGTACGGCTCGACGATTGCGCCCGTGGGGCAGGCGTCAATGCACAACCGGCAGTTGCCGCACAGGTCCGCCGGCGGCGCTTCGCCCGGCGCAAGCGACGGCTCCAACTCCAGCGTGGTCAGGATCACGCCAAGAAAAAGCCACGAGCCAAGCTGCTCGTTGATCAGACAGGTGTTTTTCGCGAGCCACCCCAGGCCGGCGTACTTCGCCGCGAGGCGCTCGACCAGCGGCCCGGTATCCACGTACGCCCGCGCCTGGAAATCAGCGCCAAAGCTTTCCCGCAACTTTTCCGTCAACGCGCGGAGCTTCGCGCCCACCACCTCGTGGTAATCGTCGCCCCAGGCGTAGCGGGAAATCCAGCCGTGGGGAGCGCCTTCGACGGGCGCAGCATGCTGCGCCCCTACGGCTTGGACCGAATACGGCAGCGCCGTGTTGTAGTTCACCGCGCAGACAATCACGCAGCGCGCGCCAGCCATGGCTGCCGCGGGCGAGCGGCGCCGCGGGTCGTCAAGGTAGCGCATTTCGCCGGCATACCCGCGCGCGAGCCACTCCTCCAAGTGCGTCAGTTCTTCCCAGCCCTCCGCCGGCGCCACGCCGCACAGGTCAAAGCCCAGCGCCCGCGCCTCACCCACCACCCACGCCGTTCTCTCTGCGGGATTCACTCCCTGATTGTGCCTGATTGTCGTGGCTGGTTGTAGGGGGCCGCCCTGCGTGGCCGCCCGCGACAGGCAGATCCTTCGAGGGTACTCAGGGCAGACACACAGGTCCGCCCCTAGGCCGCGGTGTTCACGGTTTCGCCGGGGCTGCGGACTGCTTTTCTGTGCGCTCCAGGTCGCGCAGGAATTTGCGCACGGCGCGGTCGGCGGCGTCGCCGATGGCGCCTTTGGTTTTTCCGCCAGTGCTTTCCTGGCTCGTGGCCCAGAGGATTTCGCCGTCCTTGTCCACCAAGCGCATGGTGACTGCGGCCTGCTGCTTCACTTCGGAAGATGACAGGCTCTCCCGCGCGTCGCCCCGCACGCCGGCCGACGCCGCAGTGCCGCTGCGCGTGCTGCCTGCGCCGGAGGACTGCGCCCCCGATGCGCTCACGCCAAAGCCCACGCCCTCGGACTCCGAACGGAAGGTCCGGTCGTTGCGCTCGGTAATCGAGCCCTTCAGCACGAAGTCGGCCTTCTCGCAGTTTTCCGTCAGGCTGAAGCGGCGCGACTCGAACAGCTTGGCGATGACCATCTCCCGGGCCTGCACGCCCAGCACGTCGTCGCCGAAATTCTGCACGCAGATGCGTTTCACCTGAGCCAAGCGCGGATCTGCGGCGGCTTCGACGGCTGGCGCTGACTGTTTTGGTTTCTCCTGGCTCCACGCCGCACCGGCGGCGAGCAGCGCCGCGGCCAACAGCGCGCACTTACCCTTGAACATGTTTTTTGGCTTCCTCCGATTCATACTCCACCTTTTTCCCACTGCGCACCTCGAGGATGGTGATGAAACTCTTCGCCGTCCCCTTGGGAATTTCCAGCACCACGCCCTGCGGCTTTTCGTTGGCGTCGGTGAACCCGATGGTGAGGAAATGCTTGCGCTTCTTGGAGAACAAAGCCCACACACTGATCACGATGGCCACACCCACACGGCGTCCGGCCTTCTGCCCGTACTCCAGCGAGGTGATGTTCTCGTAGATAATCTCGAACTTCCCCTTCGGGGAATTGAACACAAATGCCTTGTCGGAGGTTGTGTCCAGGCGGCCGATGGTCGCCGCGGGCAGGCCAGCGATGGTGCCGCCCACGTACATCACTTGCTTGCCGCTCACCGCAGCGAGCAGAAGGGCCTCGCCCAGGAGGACAAGGATCACCAGGACAGCTGCGACTCTCTTCATCGTTCACGTCTCCGGGCTACTGTTTCTCAAAATGCTTCCTGGCCTCTTCGGACTCGAATTCCACTTTCTTGCCGCTCTTGGTTTCCAGAAGGGAGAGGGTTTCCTTGACGATCCCCTTGGCCAGTTCCAGCACGGCGCCCTGCTTCTTCCCGGCTTCGTCCAGGAATTCGATGGTTACGAAGTGCTTGCGCTTTTTGGAGAACAGAAACAGCGGACTGACGACGACCGCGGCGGCCACCCGGCGTCCCGCCTTTTGTCCGTATTCCAGCGATTGAACCTTGTTGTAGGGAATGGCGATGCGCGTGCCGCCTTTTTTGGCCACAAAGATGAGGGCTTCATCGCCCAACTCCAGCGTGCCTTCGGAGTTTTCGGCCAGACCGGTAAGCGTCCCCCCCACATAGCGGGCTTGCTCGCCGGGGGGAGCGGCCCCGGCAACCAGCGCCCAAAGAATGGAAAGAACCAGAACAGATGGGAGCGTTCGTCTCATGGGAGCCTCGCTTTCGCGGCGATTAACTGAGAGGGAAACCTGCGCCGATAGAACCACAATCCCTCGGTCGTGTCAATCGGCTCGCCGCCCGGCGAGCTGATTCCACTTCCTGCGCTGTTTTTTTGTGTGGAACTGGCCGCAATTCACCGCGGCTGTTACAATGCTGGCGATGACCGACTGGAAACAGATTCAAGCGCGTATCCGCAAGGCGCGCACCGGCACCGATGCCATCCCCAAGATGACGGAACTCTTCGAGCGCACGCGGGACGCCATGGTGGCCTTTGAACTGGCGCGGCTGCACGAAAAAGCGGGCGCGAACGAGGAGGCGGTCAAGTGGTACTCCACCGCCCACCAGCGCTTCCGTCGCGCGCAGTGGAAAAAGAAGGCCGAGGAGGCGCTGGCCCGTCTCGGCGCTGCGCCGCCCGCTCCGTCCGAGCAGCTTGCTGTCGAGCCGATGGCACCCGCCTACGCCGAGGAACCTGCCGCGCCAGCCCCGCCGGAGCGCGAATCGCAACTCGATTTTGCCGAAGTGATTCTTGGGGAAGGCCCGGTGACCGCGGCCCCCGCGGAACCCGCTCGCGAACCCCGCGCGGCACCAGCCGCCGAGGAGCGCAAGCGGACGCGTCGCGGACGTCGTGGCGGACGCGGTCGCCGCAAGCACGGCAAAGTCCACGCCGCGCCGCCGCTCCCTGCGCCTGCCCGCGCAGAGCGTCCCGCTCCTCCGCGTGTAGAAGCCCGCCCGGCACCCCCGCGCGAGCAGGAGCGCACACCTGCGGCCCCGCGCGCAGTGGAGCCCGGGCCGATTTCCATCAGCGCGGCCATGGCTGCACGCGCCCGCGCGGGCGATCCGGCGCTGGTGTCGCGTTCCGCGCAACTCGAAGCGCAGCTCCGCCGCCTGCTGGCCGCGGCGCCGATCAGTCCCGAAGAGTTCGATTCCGCGCCCGCGGGGCCTGGGGTCCTGCTGCTTTCCGATTCGGAGCTGACCAGCCACTACTACGTCGAAGCGTGCCAGACGTTGCGCGTGGCCCTGCGCCTGATCGCGCAGGGGAAAGGCGGCCGCGGGCGGGAGGGCTCGGTGCGCGCTAGCCTCGCCGAGCACCTCGACATCAGCGACTCCAAGGTGGCCAAGTATCTCAAGGAACACTGCGCGGTGCGCTGGATCCAACTCGACGAGGGCGCCACGCACCTGGCCCACTTCGCCATCGCGCTGCTGCGCCCCGCGCTCAACGAATAGTCTCCGCTCTAAACACGAAGGGCGAGCCGCCGGCCCGCCCCTCTCCTCGCATTTCAATTTTTGCTTGTTGACCTGCGGCCTATTTCTTCGGGGTTACCGTGAGGCGGGTCACGTGCACGTTGATGCTGTGGTTGATGCGCAGCCCGACCACGCCCTCGGTGTTCACTTGCGCCCGCGGCAGGCTGGTCACTTTCTGCCCATTCACAAAAAAGTTCACGGTGTCTGCGCCCGCTTCCACAGCCAGCACGTTCTTCGCGGTCTTCTCGCCGCCCGCATGCTTCACGATGGCAGCGTGCTCCGTCCACGTGACGATTTCCTGCGTCTGCGCGCCCTGGCGCTGCTTGACCAGAAACTTCCCGTCCCGCCGGATCAGGAAGTAGGAATAGCTCTGGTCGTCTTTGTCCAGGTTCTTTCCGCCGAAAAAGATTCCGTACCCTTCCAGCCGATTGCCGGGGTCGAAGAGAAATGATTCCGACTCCACGCGGTACTGCCCTTTGGCCGTGGTGTCGGGGTTGTAGAGGATGGCGGCCGGCCCGGTAGTGCCGTGCCATCCCGGCGGCATAGACCAGAACTTCACCGTGCTGGCATCCCCCGGACGGTCCAGGCGCACCTTCCAACCCGGCGGGAGTTCTCTTTTCTCTTCCTGTTTGGCTTGCGGCTTTGTCTCGTGCTTCGCATCGTGTTGCGCGTGCTGCGCCACGCCGGCGAGTGGAAAGGCCAGTCCGACGAGCATCAGAGTCGCGAAAACCCTACGCATGGATTCCTCCCCGTTGAAGTCTGATTGAGCTGTGAATTAAGTGGCGCAGATTCCCACGAACCTGACGGATGGCATCAATCTGATTGTTCTCACGCCGCGGCGGAAGGCGTTAGTTCGGCGCCTGCTGTTCTTCTCCACGAATCACCCGCACGTGCTGGATGCGCGTGGTCATCACATGATTGCCGAACTCCAGGAACAAGCCGCGCGCGGCCACGATATCCTCTTTGATGGCCGTGCCGCCCCACGTGCAGCCGCTGATGGTGGTCTCTTGGGGCGAGTGTCCCGCGCGGTCAAACCAGCCCCCGGACACGTAGTAGTGCTCCTGGTCCAGCACGCAGATGCGGTATACGGAGTTCTTCGTGGTCACCAGCACCCAATCGCCGCTGCGCAGGTCGCGTTTCAACACCGCTTCCGGCTCGAGCTGGTCGGCGTGCTCGATTCTCGCGTCCAGGGTGTGCTCGCGTTCGACTCTCACCATGACCCAGGGTCCTTCACTTCCGGCCGGCCGGGGCGGCCGGCGGCACTTGCTAATACCAGTTTAGAACAAAACACGCCCGCCGCAATTCAATTTTTTCTCAATGGGCTTGACCGTCAGGCAGCGATGGTCGCCGGGGCGCAGCGCCCGGCTAAAGCGCGAGCCACGCATGCCCTGGGAGCCAGTCAGGGAGGTCACCGATGTTCTCGTGTTGACGCCGCCCCAGATCTCCACCATGAGCACCATGAGTTTATCTCCACTGGTATGATGCGGCTCCCGCCCATGGCGTGCGCGATACACCGCCCCCCTCCCGCCCGCGACGAGCAGAGAGGTGACGGGATAGTGCGCGATACTCCTTCCAATCATGTTGTGGGATTTGGGCCCGGCCGGTGATATTAGAGTGCGCCAGCGGACAAGTCAACGCCGTGCGGCGCTGCGGATCATACCGGCCGGGCCATGCGCGGCCAGCGCTGAAAGAAAGTGAATCTCACCGTGATGCGTTAGTCGTACAGGCAGAGAATCGGAATGCCCAAGGCGACTTGAGGGTTGTCCTGCCACGCCGGGCGCGGGGGCGAGGTTCGCGGGCTGTTCCGCACTTCCATCTGCACTTTTGCGTGAACAAGGCGTAGGATTAAGGTATCCATGAGGATCCTATGACGGACACTTCTCCAAAAACGGACACCGCTCATCCCCAATTGATGCCCGCCCCGCCGGAGCCTCTTTTTCTGGGTTATTCGGCATTCGAGTTGCGCTCGTTGTTGCCCGTTGCGGCTTGCGTAGGCTTTCTTTCGCTGGCGCTGGTGGTTCTGGTCATCTTTCCGATGCAGCGCACGGCGGGTCGCGAACCCAATGCCACTATCCGGGCGGTGCTGTCGGATAACCTCCTATTGCTGCATCTCCGCGTGTGGCCGCTGCTGGCGATTGCCGCGCTGGGCGGCGGCGCGCTGGCCCTGGCCGACTCGCGCCGCACCGCCCGCGCTCTCGCACGGTTGGAACAACGCCTGCGCCGCGTGGCCATCGGCGAGGCAGAGGATTTGCCGCCGGCTCGGGGAGGCGGTTTCACGCAGTTCGACGACGTGGTCGTTTCCCTGCGTTTCGCCTTCGAGCGCACCACGCGGCGCCACCGCGCAGCGCTCCAGCAGGTGCAGGACAACCTCAAGCGCGTCGTTCTGCGCCTGGCCGAGCAAGAGGTGCCCCGCGTCGAGTTGCGCAAAACCCTGGGAGGAATCGTCAAGGAAGTGGAGGCCGTGCTGGACTCCGACCGCAAGCCCGCGGGAGGCAAAATGCGGCCATGAAAGCTCGAGGAAACCGACGCGAATACGCCACAGGCTTCTCCCTGGTCGAGCTGATGCTGGTCCTCGCCATCATCCTGATCCTGACCGTGCTGGCGATCCCCGAATTCTTAAAGGTGCAGCAGAAGGCCTATGAAGCCAATGCCGTTTCCTTCCTCCGCACGCTGCAATCGCGGCAGGAGTCTTATCGTCTGGCCAACGGCTTCTACGCCGATAACTTCGACGACTTGGAACTCTACGTGGCCGCGGTGCCCGAGCAGCGCATTCCGATTGCGCCGGAAGGTTTGCCCCTGGCCATGCTTACCGGGCCGGTGATGCCCTACTTCCCGGCATCGGAATCTGTGCAGCAAGCCCCGCCGCAGGCTCCGCCCGGCCAGCAGGCGCAGTTCGGAGGCGTGGACGAGAAGAAGAAGAAAAAGAAGCAAGGGGATCGGTTCATTCCGCCCACACCGGCAGGCGGCGGAGGATCGGGCCCAGCGGGCAAGCCGAGTGGAAGAGGTTCAGACCTAGGCGGGTTGGGCCCCCGCGGGAGCGGAGGCAGTTCTTCGAGTGTGGGCTCGGGTATAGGAACCTCCTCGGGCGGCGGCGGTTCCGGCGCACCGTCCGGCAGCCGGCCCGGCGCTCAGGGAGGCGGCAGTGGCTCAGGTGGGCTGGGATCTTCTTCCGAGAGCACAGCGCTCAAGCGCAGCTTCATGCTCAAGCACAACTACGCCTTCACACTCCGCCGGCCCACGCCTAGCTCCTGGTGGTGTGCCGTGGAACCCATCCGTGAGCGCGGCGTTTCGCGCTTTTTCTTTGTGGACCAGGACGGAACCGTACGCAGCGAGCTCGGCAGACCTGCCACGCGCAACAGCCCTCCGATGTGAGCGCGGTTTGTCAGCCAAGCAATGTGATGCCGGTGCTGTTGACGGTCTTTCGGGCATGCCGTTGACTGCGGGAATGCGCCGTTCGACCCCAGTTTTTGCCCTTTAAGACGGATTGCCTCGACGCTTCCGGCGCTGGCGTGTAAGCTCCTGCGCCGTAAAGACTTCGGCTGAGGTGTAGGCGGACGAGTGGTTTCCTGCCGGTGTCGCGGGGGCTACACTGGTGAAGGAATTTTTTCCGCACCTCGCAATTCGATCCTGAGGAGATCATCAGATGCCCAGATCAGCAACTGCCAATCGGGCGTTCAAGTTTTTTGACGCGGCGATCTGCGCCACGGCGCGCGCCACGTTCCACACCCTGCAATTCTTTGACGGCCTGGTCAAGCCGAATGCTGCCTTCACGCCGCAGTGGTCCGATAAGCCCCTCCCGAAATCCTGGGAGAAGACCAAGCCCACGCTGGGCTGGCCGCGCACCACGGACTCGCTCTGCCCGCAGTGCGTCAAAGAAGCTCGCGAGTCCATCTTCAACGGCTCGATGGACCTCAAGGAACTCATGCACACCAAGGTCGGCGAAATCAAGGCCCACATCATCGAGCGCGACGGCCAGGTGTGGATGGTGAAAGATTGCCCCAAGCACGGCCGCTGCGAGGACATGATGGCTGTGGACTCCAAGTTCCTGGCCTGGGTCGAGGCCCAGTTCCCCGGCCGCGACATCCCCGCGCACAGCGACGAGACGCTCCACCGCCACGGCTCCTCCACCGTCCGCCACGGTCGGGGCGCGGTCCTCACCGTGGACCTCACCAACCGCTGCAACATGATGTGCGATCCCTGCTTCATGGATGCCAACCAGGTCGGCTACGTGCACGAACTGTCCTGGGACGAGATCAAGGAAATCCTCGACAACGCCATCACCATCAAGCCGCGCCGGCAGATGTCCGTGCAGTTCTCCGGCGGCGAGCCCACCATGCATCCCTACTTCCTCGACGCGGTGCGCTATTCCCGCAAGGTCGGCTACAACTCCGTGCAGGCCGCCACCAACGGCATCGAGTTCGCCAAGAGCAAGGATTTCTGCCGCAAAGCTTTCGATGCCGGCCTGCGCTATGCCTACTTGCAGTTTGACGGCATCGGCAACGACGCCAACAGCCACCGCCAGGTGGGCAACCTCTTTGACGTCAAGCTGCGCGCCATTGAGAACATGCACGAGGCGGGCATCGAGATCGTGCTGGTCACCACCATCGTCAACAACCTCAACAACGATCAGGTGGGCCCCATCGTGCGCTTCGCCATGGAGAACCCCAAGAAAATTTCCTTCGTCAGCTTCCAGCCGGTCAGCTTCACCGGCCGCGACGAGGACATCACCGACGAGCGCCGCCACAAGCAGCGCTATACCCTCTCGCACATGGCGCGCGACATCAGCGAGCAGATCGGCACGGTGGACCCCATCAAGCACTGGTTCCCCATCTCGGCCATGGCCTCCTTCTCCGATTTTGCGGACATGGTCCATGGGCCCAACGCCCAGTGGGGCCAGCTCTCCTGCGGCTGCCATCCCAACTGCGGCGTGGGCACCGCCTTCATGATCAACAAGGAGAACAAGGAGTGGGCCCCGGTGCCTAAGTTCCTCGACATCCCCCAGCTCATCGAGGACACCAAGCGCATCACCGACGCCGGCCGTGGCAAGGCCTTCTCCAACCTGATGATGGCTCTGGCCCTGCTCAAGAACTACAAGCCTTTTGAAGCCCCCAAGAGCCTGGCCTTGGTGGACCTCTTCAAGAAATTCGATAAGACCTTCGCTCTCAGCGGCACGGCCAAGAAGCGCGGCTACGGCGACGTCAGCCCGGAGCGCACCCGCGAGGAGGCTCTGCGGCGCCGCGAGGATCCCTGGAACTTCCTCTTCGTCGCCGGCATGTGGTTCCAGGACCTGTTCAACTACGACTTCCGCCGCACGGAGATGTGCATCATTCCCTACGGCACGCAGGAAGGCGAAATCTCCTTCTGCGCCTACAACACCGGCATTGGCTGGCGCAAAATCATCGAGAACATGTACAAGAACGCGACCGTCGCCCAGTGGTACAAGACCCACGGCAAGCACGAAATCTACGCCAAGGGCCGCGCGGTGGATCTCGCCAGCTACGAGCACTCGCTCAAAATCAACGCCGAAGATGCCGCGCGTGTGCGGCCCAAGGAGCACGACACGCCCATCACCGCCGCCGAGGAAGACCGTCTGCGCCGCCGGGCCGCCCTGCAGGCCGCCGAGGTGCGCCGCATCTACGAAGAACTGGTGCTCAAGAAACCCCAGCCGACGGTGGTCCAGATCGGCTCGGTCGAGGCCATCAAGACGGCGAAACCCGCCGGTGCAAACGGCGGTGGCAACGGCTCGCTCGTTTCTCTGGATTCCGGCGTGGAGCCCAAAGTCGAAGAACCCGTCGCCGGCGATTGAGGAACCTGTACCTCCGCAGCCTTTCCTGCGCCTGCCCAACTTCATCCGGCGGGCGCAGCCATTTTTTGGGTATAATCTCTGCGCTTTTGTAGGAGAGGCTTTCAGCCTGTCCCGCAAGGTGTAGCGTCGGCCTTGCGGCCGGGATTTTCCAGCAAGCCGAATGCCGGCCTGAAGGCGGGCGCTACAGGGGAGGAAAAACTGTCGTGCCGATCTATGAATACGTGTGCAACGACTGCCAGACCCGCTACGAAAAGCTGGTGATGTCCAACGGCTCGCCGATCACTTGCCCAACGTGCGGCAGCAAGAAACATACGCTGCAATTCTCCACCTTCAGCACGGCGGGCAACGGCTCTTCGTCTTCCACCGCTTCCGCGTCAAATGATTCCGCCGCGCCGTTCTCCGGCGGTTCCTGCTGCAACCCCGGCGGCTGCGGCTGCCACTGACTCTGCGCGGAACTCTGTCTTTGTTTCCTCATCTCCTCACTTCCACATCTCCTCTTCAAACCAGCCGCTCGCCTCACTTGTGTCCCACTCTCCCAACCCCATCGCTCCCCCGTTGTATAATCTTCGGCCTGCGGCACTCGAACCCGTGACCACCATTCGCCGGCACCACCGCGCAATTTGTGCACCCGGAGCCCCCGCGTGAAATCCATCTTTCTCACCGGTGCCTCCGGCTTTGTGGGCCATCATCTGCTAAGCAGACTGTGTTTCGAGCCGGTGGCGCAGATCTTTTGCCTCACCCGCCGCCCGCTCGCGGTCACACCCCAGCTCGGCCACGACAACGTGAGATTTCTTCACGGCAGCCTTTCCGATGTCGCCGTGTATCGCGACTTTCTCGCGCAATGCGACTGCGTGATCCACCTCGCCGCGCTCACCGGCAAGGCCCCACCCGCGGAATACTTCCGCAGCAACGTGGAAGGCACGCGCATCCTGCTCGAAACGTGTCGCAGCGCCGGGGTCAAAAAATTCCTTTTTGTCAGCTCCATCGCCGCCGGCTTTTCTGAAAAACAGCGCTACTACTACGCGCAGTCGAAAGAGCAGGCCGAGCAGCTCGTCCGCCAGAGCGGCCTGCGCCACACCATCCTGCGCCCGACCATGATTTTCGGCCCCGCCTCGCCCGTGCAGGCCGGCCTCGAAAGACTCGCCGCGCTCCCCGTCGTGCCCGTCTTCGGAGACGGCCGCACGCCTGTGCAGCCCATTCACGTCGGGGACGTGGCCGAGTTCATCATGTCCATCGTTGCCGCCGAACGCTTCGCCGGCGAAACCCTTGAAATCGGCGGCCCCCAAGCGCTGTCCATCGAAGATTTACTCCGCCGCATGCGCATCCATCGCACCGGAAAAGATGCGCTCACCCTGCATCTCCCGCTCAGTCTGTTGATCCCCGCACTGACTGCGCTGGAAGTGCTTGCGTACCGCTTTCTGCCCATCACCGTCGGCCAGTTGGCCACCTTCCGCAACTCCGGCACCATCCAGCCCAACTCGCTCTGGCAGCAACACGCCCCGCAACTGAGGTCGCTCGACTCCATGCTCACTCGCCAACCAGCCGCAGGCGCTGAGATTGCGCCCCTGGCCCGCGAGTGCAATGTATTTGCCCGCTTTCTCAGCGGCCCCATGCCCTCGCCGTACGTCCTCGAAAAGTATCTCCACGCGCACGCGCGTTCTGCCGCCTTCACGGACGCCACGCGGTTCGACCGCGCCCTGCTCGCTTTCGCGCGTCGCGGCCCCTTCTGGACGCGTCTCACCGACTCCTTCGCTTGTCTCTTCGCACGCCGCTCCGTTTTCCGGCGCAAACTCATCCTGCTGGCGGCCATCCTGGAAAGCGTCCCGCCCGAGCAGGGCTTCCTCGACGCAGTGCGATTCGCCAACCCGTTCGCTCTCGCGCTGGTGCTGGCGGCCAAGGGCCTCGCCTTTGCCGCGTGTCTTCTCCTGTCGGTGCTGCTCTTTCTGCCCTTGCGTATCGCGCTCGGTCCGTGCGGCGAACTTGGCGGGGAGAGCCACTGACCATGGACCGCGTGGTAATCGTCGGCTCCGGTCCCAGCGGCGCGCACTTCGCGCTTTCCGTGCTGCAGAAGGGTTACGACGTCACCCTGCTCGACGTCGGCTACGCGAAGCCCCCCGCCGTGAATCCCGAGGACAATTTCATCGCGCTCAAGCGCAATCTCGCCGATCCGGTCGGCTACTTTCTCGGAGAAGACTACGAAGGCGTGGTGCTGCCCAATCCGAAGAAGGAATACTACGGCATCCCGCCGAGCAAGTCGTTCGCGCTGCGCCGCCCGCGGGGCTTCGCCTTCGACTCGCGGGGCTTCGCGCCGTTTTTTTCTTTCGCGGCGGGCGGCATCGCCGAAGTGTGGACGGGCGGCTGCTATCCCTTCAATGCCGAGGAAATTGCCGACTTCCCCTTCGATTTCTCAGAGCTGCTGCGTTGCTATGGCGAGGTGGCCCGCCGCATCGGCGTCATCGGCGTGGAAGACGACCTCGCGCGCTTCTTCCCGCGGCACGACGGCTTGCTCCCGCCGCTCGAACTGGACTTCCACTCCGCGCGGCTGATGGACGACTACGCTCGGCGCCGCGCCCATCTTAACGCAAAGCTGCGCTGCTATTTGGGCCGCACGCGCATCGCCACGCTCAGCCGCGACCTCGGCGCACGCAAGAAGTGCGCATCACTCGGGCGCTGCCTTTGGGGCTGTCCCAACGGCGCCTTCTACACGCCTTCCCTCACGCTCGACGAATGCCGCGCCTTCCCCAACTTCCGCTACCTGCCCGGCCTGCGCGTCAGCCACTTCCGCTGCGACTCCGCGCGTCGCGTCACGCACGTCGTGGCGTTCCCCGCGGAAGGCGGCCCACCGCAGGAAATCCCGGTCGAACGCCTGGTCCTCGCCGCAGGTACACTCTGTTCCTCGCAGATCTATCTCGAATCCATCTACCGCTCCACCGGCGAACTCCTCCGTCTGCCCGGCTTGATGGACAACCGCCAAATCCTGATGCCTTTCGTGAACCTGCATCTGCTCGGCAAGCCCTACAACCCCGAAAGTTACCAGTACCACCAGCTCGGCCTCGGCATTGACACGGGCGATCCGAAAGGCTATGTCCACGGCCAGATCACCACGCTGAAGACCGCCATGCTCCATCCCATCATGCAGAACCTGCCCTGCGACCTGTGCACCGCGCGCTTCCTGGTGGACCACCTGCACACCGCGCTCGGCGTGATCAACGTCAACCTGCACGACACCCGCCGGCCGGGCAACTACCTGACCATCTCTCCGTCGAAGGATTCCGGTCCCTCGCAGCTCGTCATGCACTATGAACCTGCCCCCGAAGAAGAAGCCCGCGTGCGCTGGGCCATCTCGACGGTGCGTAAGGCTCTGCTCGCGCTGGGCTGCGTGGTTCCGCCGGGCATGCTCCATGTGCGCCCCATGGGCGCGAGCGTGCATTACGCCGGCACGCTGCCCATGTCCCGCACGCCAGGTAGGCACACGACTTCCGAACTGTGCCAAAGCCACGAATTTCCCAATCTCTTCCTGGTGGACGGCGCGACCTATCCCTTCCTCCCCGCCAAGAACGTCACCTTCACGCTCATGGCCAACGCGATCCGCGTGGCCGAGCGCGCCTTCTAATCGCTTTTGCAGGACAGGCCTCGGGGCCTGTCGGCCAGCCAACGCACAGCCGCTTTCTTGCTCACCACACGACACTTTGTTCTGGGAAATCCTGCTGGCAGGAAAGGTCTCTGCCGCTAGGGATGCACTCTCTTCCCGTGCAGCACTGCCGTCTGGCTGAACTCCCGGCTCCACAGCAGCCGCCGCAGCCGCAACACTCCCTTGATGTCTTCCCACGCTGTCTGCATGATTTTCACGCGGCTGTCGTCGTCCTCGACCCACCGCACGGGAATATCCTTCACGCGGTAGCCCTGCTTTTCCGCCAGCACCAGCAGTTCGGTATCGAAGAACCACGACTGGTCCTTGATCTGCGGCACAATTTTCTCGATCACTTCTCGCGTTACCGCCTTGAACCCGCACTGCGCGTCGCTGAAGCGCGTCCACAGCACGGCCTTCACGAACACGTTGTACAGCCGCGAAATCATCTCCCGTTTGGGCGAGCGCTTCACCTGCGACGCCCGCAGCAGCCGCGATCCCGTGGCCACGTCGTAGCCCTCGTTTACCAGCGCCCCGACAATCTTCGGCAGCGCCGCGAGCTCGGTCGAAAGGTCCACGTCCATGTAGCAGCACACGTCGGCCGTGCTCTGCATCCACGCGTAGCGCAGTGCCCGCCCGCGGCCGCGCTGGTCCAGGTGCACGAACGCCACGTCGCTGTGCTTCGCGGTCAGCTCCTGCGCCACCTTGTCAGTCCCGTCGCTCGACCCGTTGTCCACAATCACCACGCGCCAGCGGTAGGCAAACTCCTCGCCCAGGTAGCTGCGCAGTGTGGCCACGCTCTTGGCCAGCACGTGCGCTTCGTTCAGAACGGGGATCACCACGTCCACATGGGTCTCGGCTGGGGTCTTTGACAATCTGGGCCTCACTTGTCTGTTCGGGGTTGCCGACCAAAAGCGCATCTTTCCTGCGGACTCCTCGCCAGAGGCGCGGCTGAGCTTTGCACGGCCACTACCATTTCCGATTATCTCCTATCTTATTCTAGCGCAGCCACTTACAAAGAGATCCGCGGGCCTCACGCCGCCCGCTGCCATCCCAAATATGCAAACTCTTGCACTCCATTACGCCGGTTCCGCCTTCGGCCACACTTTCCCTTCTAGACTTCTACATTTACATAATTCCTTATTTCGCCACTCCGTCCAACCACGCTACGCGCACCCGCCACATCCCCCAAATCACTACACCGACAATCAGGAACAACCCGAACGGCGACGCGCCTTCCGCCAGCGCCGGCGCATTCTGTGCGGCGGTCTTAATCAGCGTGGTCAGCCACGGGAGTTCCGGCCCGCGCATGAACACCCGTTCGATGCTCACCAGCGGATGCTCGCGCACCATGGCCAGGCACCACATCTCCAGCACCGCCAGCGCCCCCGCCGTGTACGCTATCCACCGCGGGATGCGCTCCAGCACCTCCGCCAGCAGCAGAAAGAAGAACGGCACCACCGGCACGATGTAGCGCACGCCCTCCTGCCACTGGTGCCGCATCGTGTAGTGGATGCACGAAAGGAAGAGCATCAGCGCCGCGAAGAACGACCACGTGAACACCACAACGTGCCCCGGCAGGCGGCTTTCCCCGCGCCGCAGCACCACGAAGTGATAGAGCACCAGTCCGAAAATCGGCGCAAACACCAGCAGGCCGTAGAGCGGGTCGAACAGCAGGCCCCACAGGATCTGCGCCTTCGGCCAGCCCACGCCACGCTCGCTCTCATAGAGTCCTTTGAAGATCTGCGTGGGCATGTGCATCTGCGCCGGCAGCCAGGGGTTCCCGTAGCACAGCCACTGCCACCACAGCAGCGCCAGCACCGGCGGCGCCGCGCCTGCCAGGAACCACAGCGAAAAGCGCAGCCCCGGCAAGAATTTTTTCTTTTTCACCTGCAATGCAAAGCCGTACAGCCCGAGCGTCGCCGCGCTCACCGCACCGCTGTAATCCGTCAGCACTGCGTACCCGCCCAGGAACCCCGCCAGAATGTAACGCCACTTCTCCCACTGTGGCCTCGTTCCCGCCGGCCACCACAGCAGCACGACTCCCGCCAGCCCCAGCAGTGTGACAAACAAATTCAGACTCAGCGTGGCCGCGCGGAAGAACACGGGCGTGCCGAACGCATACAGCAGCGCCAGCCACAGCGACCCCCGCGTCCCATACCCCAGGTGCCCAAACAGCCGGAACATCAGCAGCGCGCTCAGCGCCGCCAGCGGCGCCATGAAGAACACCGCCGTGAACGACGCCGCCGCTCCCAGCCGCACGTCGAGCCCTTTTTCCCGCGCCTTCTGGTAAAACCAGATGCGCATCAGCCGCTGTTCCTTGGTGTCCACGCGGACGTCTTCGCCCGGCTGGGGCGGCTTCACTGGCGCGATGCGGTTCATGACCGGCAGCGCCAGCCAGTAGGGCACCGCGGCGGCCATGGAGGCCCCCGGGTTGTTGGTCATGAACGTGCCCCGCCCGGGGAACGTCACCAAGTCCGGGTGCAGCCCCGCGTAGTCGTCCACTTTCTGGGAGTGGTGTTCCGCCAGGCTCAGCACCAGGTACAGTTCGCGCGTCACGAACGGCGAAAAGTGCAGCGCGTAGATCACCCAGCAGGTCAGGAACAGCCGCACCTGGATGCCCCGCACGCTCATCCCTCCGAGCAGCGCTCGCTCCATGCGCGCAGCCATCTTCGCCGCTGGCCTCGCTTCGTTCCTCATATCGCCCCCGCCGCGCGCCCGGCGCGGCGCGCCAGCCAGTTCTTCCACTGGATCCACAGGATCCAGAACCCGAACACGCTCATCGCTGTGCCCACGATGGAAAACAGGATCAGCCACAACTTGATGGCCTTCCCGCTCATCAGCGGCTTCAGGAACTCAAACGTGTGCGTCCCGGCGACGAACCCGCGCAAGCGCCCCAAGCGGTCGCTGGAGCCCATCTGTCCCGTTTCCGTGCTCACGTAGATCAGCGTCGCGCCGGGATCATCAAACGCGATGCGGTAGGCCGGCAACAGCGCTCCGTAATCCAGCGTGTGCTTGCGCAGCAGGGTGACTTCGCGGATCTGCGCGTGCCCGCGCATCGCCCGCGTCGCCATTTGCCGCGCCATCTCCTCGGTAATCTGCACGCGCCGTCCATCCATGGCGTCAACCAGAAATGTGCCCCACTTCGGCGTGCGCAGGGCGTAAGTCAACCGCCCGTTGACGCGGCGCAGTTCCACTGCGGCGATCTCCAGCGGCATGCGCATCAACGCTTCGACTGTGGCCACCGCCTGCGGCACGGTCACGGTCACGTCCTTGTACCCGCCTTCCGCCGGCGGCTGGTTCGGTGCGCTTCCCCCGCCCAAGAGGTTACTCGGCAACATCATCAGCACACCGCTCACAAACCACAGCAACGTGAACAGGCCGGTTGCCACCGCCAGCCATTTATGCGTCTTGAACACAAACCGATTCAGTGTCATGGCATCACTCCGCTCAAGAAAGTCAGCGCGGCAAGCCTTCCTCGTTGAGCCCCGGATACGGCGCCGGCAGTTGCCCTGAGCCCGTCGAATGGGCACCGCCGGCTTTTATTCACATCGCGACTTTCAAACGTTTCAACCTCCAAACGTCTCCTTCGCCATTCGCCACTGCCTTTCAATCCTCGACAACGTGGGTCTCGAAAATCTGCCGGAACATCTTCCACCGCTCCTCGTCGAAGCTCCCGTCGGGCGCGAAACAATCTACCGCAGCATATGCCATGTACAGCGCGTGGTGCGTATTGTCGTGCGCGAACAGAGCCTGCCGCCCGTAATGCAGCAGGCCCTCCAGCCCGCTCAGGAATTGGTCCATCGCTCCGAAATATTTTTCATACCCGCGGCGGTACACCGGGTACGCCTGCCGCAGCTTGCGCGTGAAGGCGCGCAGCACCCGCGACCTGATGGGGAGTCCCGCCGCGGACAACCACTCCACCAGCAGGCGTCCCAGCTCTGCGTCGCTCTTATCCCACAGCGGCTCGTTCGCGTCGCACGGCAGCTCGGCGCACAGCAGCGTCCGCCCGCGGGGTTCCGTCGACGCGCTGTAGTTCTTCGGCTCGCTCAATCGCGAGATGGGCAGTTCCCGCTCCGGGAAATAGTGCGCGTCGTACTCACTGAAATGGTCCTGCTCCAGCACCAGGTAAATCAAAATCATCCCGCGGAACCCCAGGCTGGCTGCCGCTGCCTGCACTTCTCGCGGCGGCTCCGGCCGCAGGCTGCGCACGAACGGGCTGATGGGCAGCGTCGTCCACACCCAGTCCGGCCGGACCGCGTGCTCCGCGCCGCCGCGCGTGTAGCGCACGCCCACCACGCGCTGCCCCTCGCGCTCAACGGCCGTCATCCGCGCGCCCAGGAGGAACTCCGCTCCCGCCTTCTGCGCCGCGTCATACAGCGCCGTGGAAATCTGCCCGTACCCCCGCCGCGGATAGAAAAACCTTCCCGCACCCGGCTTCTTCAATCCCGGCACGGCGTTCAGAATTTTTCGGAACATCTTCCCGATCGAGTTCCCGGAAACGCGCCGCTTGGCCTGTGTGGCGGCCAATTCTTCCGGCGGCAGACCCCACAGTTTCACGGCGTAGGGGAAGTAGAACTCCCGGCAGATCGTCCTTCCCAGCCCGCGCTCCAGGATGGTGGCGAAGTTCTCTTCGCCTACCGGCGCCTTGGCCAGCGCTTTGCGCGCGATGTCTGCGGCTACGCCCAATGCAAAGCTCGGCGGTACGCCCAGCAGCAGGTCCACCGGCTTCAGCGGGAAATGAATCCACCGCCCGCCCAAGCGGATGCGCCCGTGCCGCGGCCGGTCGCGCAGGTCCTCGCCCAGCAGCGTGCGCAGGTCGCGCAGGATCACCGAGTCGCACGCCGGATGCAGCCGGTGGCTGCCGTAGTCCGCGTGCATCCCCTCCACATCGAAGCTGCCGGCGTTTCCGCCTACCACTTCGGCTTGCTCCAGCACGGTCACCCGCGCCACGCCCTGCCGCGCCAGTTGCCAGGCCGCGCCCAAGCCGGCCGGTCCGGCGCCCAGCACCAACACGTGCGGGCGCTTCTCCGCGGGCAACGTCACGCGCGCATCCGCCGGCCGCCGCAGCACCTTTTCCAGCCGCGCCTCTCCTTGCCCGTGTTGTGTGGTGGATTTCAACCGGCCCATGAACAACTCATCGGAAATTGTCGCCCGCTGTCGGCTTTCCGAAGGAAGCGGAGAGTCCCTCCTTCTTCACGAACTGTGCGCCCCTGCGTTGGCTTTTCTCTCTTCGAGTTCTGCTTTTCTTATCTGCGTTTATCTGTGTTCATCTGTGGTTCCAAAAGGTTTTTCTTCTCATCAGCCACTAGCCACTGGTCACTCGCCACCGCCTTCTCCGAGCGTCCCACCGCCAGCGCGATCAGCCCACCCAGCGACCCGCCCGCAATCACAATCGTTTCCCACACCAGCCCGATGGCCACCGCCCTCGCCGCGGCCACTCCGAACGGCGCCAGCAGCGCGGCCAACGCCGCCTCGCGCACGCCGATCCCGCCCTGCGTCACCGGCGCCAGCGCGGAAAGTTTTGCCAACGGATACGCGAACAGCCACAGCCGGAAGCTGATCACCAATCCGCACGCCTGGCTCAGCACGGCCATCATCGCAATAAACGTGAGCTGCATCACCAGCCCCAGGCTCACCGCCACCAGCACGTACTGCGGCTGCCGCGCCATCGAGCGCCCCGCCTGCCGCACCTTCACCAGTTTGCGCCGGATTTTGAACGGCATGCCGCGCCGCGCCAGAAGCCACAGCACGCCCAGCGTAGCCGCGCCGGCCACGCCCAAAAGCATCACCACCGCCCAGAAGATCCGCCGGCTGCGCTCGTCCAGCGCACCGGGAATGAGCAGCGCGCCCGTCCCGGCCACCAGCGCCATCACCGCGATGTCCAGCATCCGGTCCACAAAACTCCCCAGCAGCACGCCCGCGCGGTTGCGCCCCATTTGCAGCCCCAGCCCCGCGCGGATCACGTCCCCGCCCACCAGCGATGGCAGAAAAATATTTCCGAAGAGTCCTGCGAAATAGCACCGCGCGCCTTGCGTCCAGCGCAGGTCCGCGCCGGCCAAGTTCACCATCAACCGCCACTTGGTCACGCCCAGAAAATGCGCGGCCATGTACCCGGCCAGCACCAGGGCCCATTCCAGGGGCGAAATTTCCCGCATCGTGCCCCAGAGCTGCTCCAGCGGCAGGAAGTAGAACAGCAGCACCAGGATCGCGGCGCTTCCGCCGATGCGCAGTGCAAAACTTCTCCACGGATGTTGTCCGATATTGCGCTTGGTCATTCCGCTTACGGTGCCTTCAACCTGCCGACTGTCAAGCCTTCCAACCTTCACACGACTTCCCCGTCCCCCGGCGCTGGCCACTCTCTCTTTCACTTCGCCTTGATGGCCATCGCAATCCGCGAAATCTGGTCCGCCAGCAGCCCCACGCACCAGATCAGGATGCCGCTCAGGATGCCCATCACCGCGCTTTCCGAAAGGTTGCCGATGTAGATGTCGTACACCAGCTTGCCCACCCCCGCCGCGAAAAACGTCGCCCCCAGCGGGAGGAACACACGCAGGGGGTTGAAATAGACCGTCGTGCGCAGAATCAGCAGCAGGAACTGGTAGGCGTGCTTGGCGCGGATCTTCGATTCCCCCACTCGCTTCGCATAGTTGATGGGGTGGTAGAAGACGCGGTACTGGTTGCACAGCAGCGCCAGCGTGATCGTCGTCGTGAAGGAAAACCCCGACGGCAGCAGGTGCCCGAACTTTTCCACCAGCGGCCGCTTCAACACGCGCAGCCCGGAGTTCATGTCCGGGATGTCCTGCTCCGCCAGGTAGCTCGCCAGCCGCGCCAGCAGCCACTTCGCCGGACGCCGCACCAGCGGGATATTCACGTCCGCGCCCGTGCGCGCTCCGACCACCATGTCGTATTCCCTGGCGTATTCCAGCAGCCGCGGGATTTCTTGCGCCGGATACGTGCCGTCCGCGTCAATGATCACGATGCAGTCGTTTTGCGCCGCGGCGATTCCCGTTTTCAGTGCCTCGCCGTACCCGCGGTTGCCTCCTTGCTGGATCAGTTTCACCGCGTGTTTACGAGCCTCAAACGCGGTGCCATCCGTCGAGCCGTCGTCCACTACGATCAGCTCGTACGGCCACCCGCTCTGTTCCATGACCTGCCTGACCCGTTCGATCTGCGCGCCGATGGCTCCTTCTTCGTTGTACGCGGGCACCACCACTGTCACGCCCGCCCGCGTTTGCGGCCCCGCGCCGGTTCCTCGTTCATTGGTCAGCGTGCTCATCGCACTCATCAATTCTTCTCGCCCGCCTCATCCTCGCGGAGGTCTCTTCCCTGACCCGAGGTGCTTAGCAGCAAGCTGAAAAAGTAGGTTTGTTTGTCATCCCGACTCCCGACCCGGTTGGGACGAGGGAACTGCATTTGATGGAAAGCCAGAGAAAATGCAGATTCCTCGTCGCCCCGAAGCCACGGGGCTGCTCGGAATGCCAGCGCGAAAGGTTTTTCAGCATCACGCTAGTCACTGGCCCCTGCTTGTCTGCACACGTATATCTCTCCGCCGCCCATAGTGCCACGAAAAACTCTCTCCTGCTTGCACTGGGTTTCCAGCGTGCTCCATAAGTCAGGGTAGCGCGAGCGCACGTGCACCGGCAGCGTGTAGAGCACCCACACCGTTCTCCCAGGTCCCATGCTGCGGAACAACGCTTCCAGTTCCGCGCGGGTGCTCACCGCCGGCCAATCCCGTCCGTAATATTTCTGGTACGGCACCTGCGTCAGCCCCACCAGCGCCACGGAATCTCCCGGCTGGCGATGCGCCTCTACAAACTCCATCGCGCCCACAAAATCCTGCTTCGGATAAATGTATGCCGCGCGCAATTGCCAGCACGACACCAGCAACATCACCGCCACTATCGCCGCGCCCCAATGCGCTCCGGTCGCCGCGTTCCGCTTCATCATGCGCCCCGCCACGCCCGCCCACTCCATCGCTCCACGCACGATCAGCAGCAGCCCAAAACCGATGGCAAAAAAGAAAAAACGCGGCCACAGGTTTCGGGAGAGCGCAAACATCGCCACGCCCGTCACGATCCCCGGCAGCACCATCAGCCCCGCGGCGTATCGGTTCTGCCGGCAGTAACTCCACAGCCCCGCCAGCACGATCAGCCCGCCAATCGCCGCCGCCACAAAT
>Ga0073934_10003561_pt1 | contig 28295 bp, 29 predicted proteins | sample LarsenN4metaG_FD_76834 | JGI IMG/M metagenome (GOLD analysis project Ga0073934, IMG submission 76834) | Hot spring sediment bacterial and archeal communities from British Columbia, Canada, to study Microbial Dark Matter (Phase II) - Larsen... ... | reverse complement strand
TGGTGGCCGAGGCGCGCGCGATCGGGTTGGTCAGGTAGAAATCGACGACCGGGCTGCGGAACGCCGCCTTCTCGAAGGCGCCGCCCACGCCGGCGAGGCGCTCCACGCCGGCCGGGTCCGCCGCCTCAACGGTGTCCAGCGCAGCGAGATGCGGATGCGCGGCGTAGAGGCCGGCCCGCAGCTGCGGCAGGCTGTCGAACGGCAGGCGCTTGCCGAGCACGTCGGACAGGGCGCGCAGGATCGCCCAGTCCTCGCGGGCCTCGCCCGGCGGGAAGGTGGCGCGCTCGCCGCGCTGTACCCGGCCCTCGATATTGACCCAGGTGCCGTGCTTCTCGCTGTAGGCGGCGGCGGGGAGGACGAGGTCGGCCATGGCCGCGCCCTTGTCGCCGTGATGGCCGACATAGACCCGATAAGCGCCGGCGAACTTGCCGTCCGGCACCTCGTCGGCGCCAAGCAGGAGGACGACTTCGGGCTTCGCCTTCTCGATGTCGGCCAGGCCGCCCTTCTGGGCGTAGCCGAGGACCAGGCCGGCCATGCGAGCGGCGGAGATGTGGAGGACGTTGAAGCCGTTCCAGCCGGTTTTGACGAACGGCGCGGCGGCCTTGAGCGCGGCGCCAAGCGCGCCAGCGGCCAAGGCGCCGGGACCGACGATCATCACCGGCCGCTCCGCCTTGGCGAATACGTCGGGCAGACGCCCAAGCAGCTTCAGGTCGTCGCCGAGCCAGGTGACCGGGAAGGCCAAGTCGGCGACCGGGCCGATGGCGAAGACCTGGGCGCCGCGGCGCGCCGCCTTGCGCAGGCGGGTATTGACCAGCGGCGCTTCCCAGCGCGGGTTGGAGCCGACCAGCAATATGGCGTCGGCGTTCTCGAGGCTTGCGATCGGCGTGTTGAAGCGCAGCGCGGCGAGGCTGGAGGTGTCATAGTCAAGGCCGGTCTGGCGCCCTTCGAGCAGAGCGCTCCCCTGCCCTTCGAGCAGCTTTTTCGCCGCATACATGGTCTCGGCATCGAGCAGGTCGCCGGCAATGGCCGCGACATTCTTTCCGGCCGCCTTCATCTTGCCGGCGAGCGCGTTCAGCGCCTCGGCCCAGCTGGCTTCGCGCAGCTTGCCGCCTTCACGCAGCCACGGCCGGTCGAGGCGGTTGCGGACCAGAGCGTCGACGTGGTGGCGCGTCTTGTCGTGCGCCCATTCCTCGTTCACCGCGTCGTTGATCCGCGGCAGGATGCGCATCACCTGCCGCTGGCGGACGTCGAAACGGATGTTGGTGCCCACCGCGTCCATGACGTCGATGCCGGGGATCTTGCGCAGCTCCCACGGCCGCGCCTCGAAGCTGTAGGGCTCGGCGAGCAGCGCCCCGACCGGGCACAAGTCCACGAGATTGCCCGACAGCTCGCTGGTCAGCGCCTTTTCGAGATAGGTCGTCACCTGGCTGTCCTCGCCGCGGTAGAGCATGCCCATTTCGGGCGTGCCGGCGACCTCGTCGGCGAAGCGGATGCAGCGCGTGCACTGGATGCAGCGGGTCATCGCCGTCTTGACGATGGGGCCCATATATTTGTCTTCGACCGCGCGCTTGTTCTCGTCGTAGCGCGAATAGCTGCGGCCATAGGCCATGGCCTGGTCCTGCAGGTCGCACTCGCCGCCCTGGTCGCAGATCGGGCAGTCGAGCGGGTGGTTGATGAGCAGGAACTCCATCACCCCTTCGCGCGCCTTCTTGACCATGGCGGTGTCGGTGCGGATGGCCTGGCCGTCGGCGGCAGGCAGAGCGCAGGAGGCTTGCGGCTTGGGCGGGCCCGGCGCGACCTCGACCAGGCACATGCGGCAATTGCCGGCGATGCTGAGCCGCTCGTGGTAGCAAAAGCGCGGGATCTCCTTGCCGGCCAGCTCGCACGCCTGCAGCACGGTGGCGCCCTGCGGAACCTCGATCTCGACGCCGTCGACGGTGACCTTAGGCATCAGCGGATGCCTCCATTCACACTGGCGGCTTTAGCTAAGCGATAAAAGTTGAACGCTACTGCGCCGCGTAGCAGGGCCTTGTCTAAACGGAATGACTGGCCGCTTGGAAGGCACTTACCAATCACCATTTTAAGTGCTTCAAACGACGAGCTTTCTTGGCTTGAGTCGATAGGGGACAACAGGAGGCGCTGCGAACGCTCTGTGTCCGTACGAACGACGCAATCCCCGATTTTCGACAGCTCAGAAATGTAGCGCGCGCGATCCGCGTTGATTTGAAGGTTTCGGAGTTGCTCGTCGGTGTATTTTCGGTTCGGCCGCGGCTCATATGCTGACGGGTCGAACGTCGAGGTCTCGATCTCGGGAGCATCGGACAGGTTTTGAATCGGCGCCCTGAAATCTGATGCTACCAATGCTTCAGCCATTGAAAAATGCGCGGTTTCACTAAGCATCATAATTAGAATGGCGCCGGCACTCTTCCGATCCGTCGAGCACTTTTTTTTATCCAGCATCGAAATAAACGCCGAGCGCATCTTATCGCTGCTTTGGCCCGTGAGGAGCTCCTTAGCGACTTGGTCACGCTTGTGCTTGACCGTGCATTCAGCAAGTTTTGCCATCGCTTGGCGACCCTCCTGAACGGTGACGCCAGGATCTGCGGACATCCCTAAAATGAGGGCCAGAAGCAGGTTCACTCCGCCGCCTCCTGCAGTCCTGCCCGCTCGGCAATCCGCCGCTCAAGCTCGGGACGGAAATGCTTGATCAGGCCCTGGATCGGCCAGGCGGCGGCGTCGCCGAGCGCGCAGATCGTGTGGCCCTCGACCTGCCTGGTGACGTCGAGCAGGCGGTCGATGGTCGCCGGAGTGGCGTCGCCCTCGCGCAATTTCTCCATCGTCCGCCACATCCAGCCGGTGCCCTCGCGGCAGGGCGTGCACTGGCCGCAGCTCTCATGCTTGTAGAAATAGGAGATGCGGCTGATCGCGCGGACGATGTCGGTCTGTTTGTCCATGACGATGATCGCGGCGGTGCCGAGGCCGGAGCCGAGCTCCTTCAACCCGTCGAAATCCATCGGCGCGTCGATGATCTGCTCGGCGGGCACGAGCGGCACCGACGAGCCGCCGGGGATGACGGCGAGGAGGTTGTCCCAGCCGCCGCGGATGCCGCCGGCATGGAGATCGATCAATTCGCGGAAGCTGATCGACATCGATTCCTCGACCACGCAGGGCTTGTTCACATGGCCGCTGATCTGGAAGAGCTTGGTGCCCTCGTTCTTCTCGCGGCCGAAGCCGGCGAACCAGGCGGCGCCGCGCCTGAGGATGGTGGGCACGACGGCGATCGATTCGACATTGTTGACCGTGGTCGGGCAGCCGTAGAGGCCGGCGCCGGCCGGGAACGGCGGCTTGAGGCGCGGCTTGCCCTGCTTGCCCTCCAGGCTTTCGAGCATCGCCGTCTCTTCGCCGCAGATATAGGCGCCGGCGCCGCGGTGGACGAACAGGTCGAAATCGTAGCCGGAGCCGGCGGCGTTCTTGCCGAGCAGGCCGGCGGCATAGGCCTCGGCCACCGCCTTCTCCAGCGCCTGGCATTCGCGGATGAACTCGCCGCGGATGTAGATGTAACCGGCGCGCGCCCGCATGGCGAAGCCGGCGAGCAGCGAGCCTTCGATCAATTTGTGCGGATCGTGGCGGATGATCTCCCGGTCCTTGCAGCTGCCCGGCTCGGATTCGTCGGCGTTGACGACCAGGAAGTTGGGCTTCCCCGGTTTCGGCTCTTTGGGCATGAAGCTCCACTTGAGGCCGGTCGGGAAGCCGGCGCCACCGCGGCCGCGCAGGCCGGACGCCTTGACGATCTCGATGATCGCGTCCTGGCCGAGCTTCATCAAATCGGCGGTCTTGTCCCAGTCGCCGCGGGCCTGCGCCGCCTTCAGGTCCGGGGACTGGAAGCCGTAGACGTTGGTGAAGATGCGGTCCTTGTCCGCCAGGGGCGTGACGCTACCCATCAGCCGAGCACCCCCGCGAAATAGAGGCCGGCGAGGACGATCAGCGCGAGGACGCCATATTTGATCATGCCCGCGACGAAGCGCAACACCAGGAAGGCGAGCACGACGGCAACCAGGATCGCGACGATTTCCATCAGCTCTTCGGCCCTTCAAGCAGCTTGGCGCCGCCGTAAATGACGAGGCCGACGACGACGAAGCCGATCAGCAGTCCGAGGATGCCTTTGAAGATTTTCCAGGCGACGATCAGGATGACGATCGCCAGGATGATCTTGAGCACGTCTTTCATCGGGCGGCCTCCTCATTCCCTCTCCCCAGTGGGGAGAGGGTCAGGGTGAGGGGGTGCGACAGGTAAAGAGATCCGACACGGTCGAGCCCCCTCACCTCAATCCTCTCCCCGCCGGGGAGAGGAAGCCAGGTCGCGGCAATCACATCCATCACCATTGCCCCCGGTAATCGTAATTGCGCTCGGCCATCTTCTTGAGCGTAGTCGGGCCGCCTTCGGGGCAGCTGGTCTGGCGGTCGATCTGCGGGCCGGGCCTGGGCGTCTTGCCCTCGGCCAGCGCGTCGAGGATGGCGCCCATGCTGTCGGCGGTCAGATCCTCGTAATTGTCGTCGTTGATCTGTACCATCGGCGCATTGGCGCAGGCGCCGAGGCATTCGACCTCGGTCAGGGTGAACAGGCCGTCGGCGGTGGTATGACCTTTCTTCAGGCCGCGCTTGGCGCAGGCGGCCAGCACGTCGTCCGAACCCCGCAGCATGCAGGGCGTCGTGCCGCAGACCTGGACGTGGAAGCGGCCGACCGGCGCCAGGTTGAACATGGTGTAGAAGGTCGCGACCTCCATCACCTGCACCGGCGGCATCTTGAGCTCGCGGGCGACGAATTCCTGCACCGGGATCGGCAGCCAGCCCTGCGTGCCCGTCTCCTCGCCGACCTGGCGCTGGGCGAGGTCAAGCAAGGGGATGACCGCCGACTGCTGGCGGCCTTCGGGATATTTGCCGATGGCCGCGGCCGCCGCCTTGGCGTTCGCCTCGGTCCAGGCGAAATTGCCCCAGCGCTCGCGCAGCTCCGGCGTGTCGGCGGCAAGGAGACGCTCAGCCATTAGCGGTCGCACTCCCCGAAGACGACGTCGATGGCGCTGAGCACGGCGGTGGTGTCGGCGAGCATGTGGCCCTTCATCATGAAGTCCATCGCCTGCAGGTGGCTGAAGGCGGTCGGGCGGATCTTGCAGCGGTAGGGCCGGTTGGTGCCGTCGGCGACCAGATAGACGCCGAACTCGCCCTTGGGGCTTTCGGTGGCGACGTACACTTCGCCGGCGGGGACATGATAGCCCTCGGTGTAGAGCTTGAAATGGTGGATCAGCGCTTCCATCGACTGCTTCATCTCGGCGCGGCTCGGCGGGAAAACCTTCCGGTCGAGGCTGCCGATCGGGCCTGACGGCATTTCCTTCAGGCACTGGCGCATGATCTTGGCCGACTGCCGCACTTCCTCGACCCGGACCATGAAGCGGTCGTAGCAATCGCCGCGCGTGCCGACCGGAATGTCGAAGTCGATGCCGGCATAGACTTCGTAGGGCTGGGAGCGGCGGATGTCCCAGGGGACGCCGGCGGCGCGGATCATCGGCCCGGAGAAGCCCCAGGCGATGGCGTCCTCCTTGCTGACCGTGCCGATGTCGACGTTGCGCTGCTTGAAGATGCGGTTGTCGGCGACCAGGCTGATCGCGTCCTCGAACAGGTGCAGTCGGTTGTCGAGCCAGTCGCCCATGTCGGCCAGCACCTTTTCGGGAATGTCCTGATGGACGCCGCCGACGCGGAAGTAATTGGCGTGCATGCGTGCGCCCGACACGCGCTCGTAGAATTGCAGCGTGTCCTCGCGCACCTCGAACAGCCACAGGTTCGGCGTCATGGCGCCAACGTCCATGATGTGGCTGCCGAGGTTGAGCATGTGGTTGGAGATGCGGGTCAGCTCCGCCATCAAGGTGCGGATGTACTGGGCGCGGATCGGCACCTCGAGGCCCATCAGCTTTTCGACCGCCAGCACGAAGCTGTGCTCCATGCACATCGGCGAGCAGTAATCGAGCCGGTCGAAGTAGGGCAAAGCCTGGGCGTAGGTCTTGTACTCGATCAGCTTCTCGGTGCCGCGGTGGAGCAGGCCGATGTGCGGGTCGACCCGCTCGACGATCTCGCCGTCCAGTTCCATGATCAGCCTGAGCACGCCGTGCGCGGCCGGGTGCTGCGGGCCGAAGTTGATCGTGTAATTGCTGACGGTCTGGTCGCCCGCGGTGGGCTTGTCCCCGGGCGCGCCGAGAAGGAGGTCGAGTTGCTGGGTCATGGGCGCTTACTCCCGTTTCCCGGCGCAGGCCGGGATCCAGGGCGCTGCGCGAGCAGCGCTCTCGCGCTGCCCTGGGCCCCGGCCTTCGCCGGGGAACCAAGGAAAGCCCACTCCATCACTTCTTCTTCCCTGGCCTGGGCGCGGCTTTCGATTTCTTGACCGATTGCTTGTTCGCCTCGGCGCCGGCGCCGGTGTCCGAGGTCTTCTCGGTCGTCTTGGGGGTCTTGGCGGAGGTCGGGGGGTTGACCTGGCCCGCGCCTGCCCCGGCCTTGACCGGCGACGGCGCGCCCGGCTCCTCCGGAGTCGCCTTCTCGTCGCCCGGCAGGCGGTATTCGGCACCTTCCCAGGGCATGAGGAAGTCGAAGCTGCGGAAATCCTGGGCGAGGCTCACAGGTTCATAGACGACGCGCTTCTCGGCCTCGGAATAGCGCAGCTCGACGAAGCCGGTCAGCGGGAAGTCCTTGCGCTGCGGATGGCCTTCAAAGCCGTAGTCGGTAAGGATTCGGCGCAGGTCCGGATTGCCGGCGAAGCCGACGCCGTACATGTCGAACACCTCGCGCTCCAGCCAGCCGGCGACCGGCCACAGCGAGGTGACGCTGGGCAGCGGCGTCTTTTCGTCGGTGGTGACATGGACGTGCAGGCGGTGGTTCTTCGTCAGCGACAGCAGGCAATAGACGACTTCGAACCGCTCCGGCCGCTCCGGGTAATCGACCCCGGCGATCTCCATCAGCTGCTGGTATTCATGGTCGTCGCGCAGCGAGCGCAGCACCTCGACGAGGTCGCCGCGCTCGACATCGAAGGCGGTCTCGATGCCGTCGCGGCGGCGGGCGCGCGCCAGCCTGTCCAGCGACGCCGGCTCCTCGGCATAGGTCGGGACGTGGGCCGCCAGGGTCACCGCTGGATCGTCCCTTCGCGGCGGATTTTCCGCTGCAGCTGGAGGATGCCGTAGAGCAGGGCCTCGGCGGTCGGCGGGCAACCGGGGACGTAGATGTCTACGGGCACGATGCGGTCGCAGCCGCGCACCACCGAATAGCTGTAATGGTAATAGCCGCCGCCGTTGGCGCAGCTGCCCATGGAGATGACGTAGCGCGGCTCGCTCATCTGGTCGTAAACCCGCCGCAAGGCCGGGGCCATCTTGTTGCACAAGGTGCCGGCGACGATCATCACGTCCGATTGGCGCGGGGAGGCGCGCGGGGCGACGCCGAAGCGCTCAAGGTCGTAGCGCGGCATGTTGACGTGGATCATCTCGACCGCGCAGCAGGCGAGACCGAAAGTCATCCACCACAAAGAGCCGGTCCGCGCCCAGGTGAAGAGGTCCTCGGTGGTGGTGACGAGGAAGCCCTTTTCGTCGAGCTCGCGGCGCATTTCCTGAAAGCGCTGCATCTCCGGCGAGCCAGGGACGAGGCCGGCGAGGCGCGCGAGCTCCTCCTCGGTGGGCGCCGGGTTGGCGGCGGGATCGAGCATCACTCCCATTCGAGCGCGCCCTTCTTCCAGGCATAGGCAAGGCCGAGACCAAGCTCGGCAAGGAACACCATCATCGCCGCCCAGCCGACCCAGCCGGTCTCCCCGAGCGACACCGCCCAGGGGAAGAGGAAGGCGGCTTCGAGGTCGAAGACGATGAACAATATGGCGATGAGGTAGAAGCGGACGTCGAACTGGCTGCGCGAATCCTCGAAGGCCGGGAAGCCGCATTCATATTCGGCGAGCTTGGCCGGATCGGGCCGGTGGGTGCCGGTCAGGCGGCTGACCAGCATCGGCAGCACGACGAACCCCGCCGACATCGCCAAAGCGACGATGAGGAAGAGGAGGATCGGCAAATATCCGGCGGCAACGCTTGCCAAGGGAGGACTCCGAAGGGCTCGAAAACTGGCGCGGGCTTTAGGACGCAGGCCCGCGAGGAGCAAGGCGTGGATATGTGAGAATGAATCGCAACAAGGTCCTAAATCGGCTTGCAATCCTTTCCAAGGGGAATGGAGAGGATAGGCGTGCCTTCGGTGCGGGGCGCACCCTTTGTCGCCAACTCCCAGCCGCTATTGGCGACGACCAGCAGGCGCTTGCCATCGAAGGCGACCTGGGTTGGATCGGGAAGCATCAGATCTTCGACCAGTTCACCATATTCGATGCCGCCTGGACGCCTGCGGATAGTCAGCAGCCGGCCGGGCGCCGCGCCATTGTAAACGCCGAAGATCGTGTCGCCGCATCGGGCGAGACCGTCGACTCCGCGAAGCGGCTTGCTGTCCTGGCGCAGAAGCAAGACGCGGGTTTTCGTGGCCAGATCAATCGAGGCCATCCCCTGGCTATAGTCCGCGACGAGCAATTGCTTGCCATCGCGGTCGAGAACGAGCCCCTGCCCGCTCTTGCCGACACCGGGCGCGACAAGTGTCGTCAAGGTCTTCCCGCGCGGCGCAAGCCGATAGACCGCGCCGTTCTGGCTGTCGGATACGAACACATGGCCCGCGCTCGACGAGACGTCGCCGGGGTGGAATGGGCCTGACGGAGGCGCAAGCCTGGCACGAACCCGCCCCCGGACATCGAAGCCGATCAGCTTGCCCCGTTCACATGCCTTGATGAATGCGACACCGGGCGGGCAGTCAGCCGCGACCCACAACAGCCTTGATTGACTGTCCCAACTGATTGCAAACGGATGCAGGCCCTCCGCCAGGGTTGCGAACGTCACGCATGTCCGGCCGCAACGCAGAATCTGCCGGTCGATCAGGCTCGAAACCCAGATGACGGATCCGTCGCTTGCGACACCTTCAACCAGGCGATGAGACGGGTCGACCGTGACGATCGTTTGAGGCTGACCTGCAAACAAGGCCAGTGCAGCCAGGATCACCGCAGCGCCCCGGCGACCAGCTTGTGCAATTTGCTGTGCAGCTCGCCATTAGCGGCGAGATATTCGCGGCGCTCGAAGCTGCGGTCGGAGCCGCGGTAATCGGTGACGAACCCGCCCGCCTCGCGGACCAGGAGGACGCCCGCGGCGGTGTCCCAAATGTCGAGGTCGTCTTCCCAGAAACCGTCGAAGCGGCCGGCCGCGACCCAGGCGAAGTCGAGCGAGGCGGCGCCGAAGCGGCGGATGCCGCAGACCTCCGGGGCGACGGCGTTGAAGACCTTCGCCCAGCTTTCGGTTTCGCCGCGGCCGAGATGCGGGATGCCGGTGCCGACCAGCGCCTCTTCGAGGTGGCGGCGGGCCGAAACCCGCAGGCGCCGGTCCTGCAGCCAGGCGCCCCTGCCCTTTTCCGCCCAATAGCTGTCATCGGTGAGCGGCTGGTAGACGAGGCCGTGGGTAATCTCGCCGCGGCCGTCGGCCCTGCGGTCCTCCACCGCGATCGAGATGGCGAAATGCGGGATGCCGTGGAGGAAGTTGGTGGTGCCGTCCAAGGGATCGACGATCCAGCGCGGCTTGCCCGGGTCGCCCTCGATCTCGCCGCCTTCCTCGAGCAGCAGGCCCCAGTCCGGCCGGGCGTTGCGCAACTCCTCGACAATGGTCGCCTCGGCGCGCTTGTCGGCCATGGTGACGAAATCGCCCGGGCCCTTTTTCGATACCTGCAATTGCTCGACTTCGCCGAAGTCGCGGCGCAGCCGCGGCGCCGCCTTGCGCGCAGCGCGGGTCATGACGGTGATGAGGCCGGAGTGGGAAACCATTCTCTGCTCCTCCCCTCCCTTTCAAGGGAGGGGTTGGGGTGGGTGAGTGAAGCGGAAGCTCGATGCTTCCGGCTTCGCTGAAACTTGTCGGGCGGGAGGAGAGTCCTTTGGCTCGCAGACGCTCGCACCCACCCCTTCGCCCCTCCCTTGAAAGGGAGGGGAATTTAGTCGGCGCGGCGGACGTAGGTTTTTTCGTAAACGTCGACGACGATGCGGGTGCCGGCGGTGATATGCGGCGGGACCATGACGCGCACGCCATTGTCGAGGATCGCCGGCTTGTAGGACGAGGAGGCAGTCTGGCCCTTCACCACCGCGTCGGCCTCGACGATGGTCGCCTCGATGGTGTCGGGCAGCTGGACCGAGATCGGCCGTTCCTCATGCAGTTCCATGACGACGTCCATGCCGTCCTGGAGGAAGGCGGCGGGCTCGCCGATCAAATCCTCGGGAAGCGACACCTGCTCATAGGTTTCCTTGTCCATGAACACGAGAGCGTCGCCGTCGTGGTAGAGGAACTGGAAGTCCTTGGTGTCGAGGCGGACGCGCTCGACGGTCTCTGCGGAGCGGAAACGGACATTGTTCTTGCGGCCGTCGATCAAATTCTTGAGCTCGACCTGCATGTAGGCGCCGCCCTTGCCCGGCTGGGTGTGCTGGATCTTCACCGCCCGCCAGATGCCGCCTTCATATTCGATGATGTTGCCGGGACGGATGTCCACGCCGCTGATCTTCATTGGAAACCTGCATAATGTGAGAAAGAGCTGCCGCCGGTCCGCTTGCGGGCCGGCAAACCGGGACGCGCCTTAGCCCCTGGCCGGTTTGGCGGCAAGGAGCGGATAGGGATTGATCGGCGTGCCCTGCCACCACTTCTCGCCCGGTTCCATGCGGAGGATCGCGAAGTGCAGGTGCGGACCATCCGGATTGGCATTGCCCGACGCGCCGACATAGCCGACCGGCGCCCCGCGCAGCAGCCGCTGGCCTTCATGCAGGCCGGGCGCATAGGCGCTGAGGTGGGCGTAATAATAGATCCAGCGTCCGTCGTCGGAACGGACATAGACGGACGTGCCGCCGCCGCCCTTGCTAAAGTACAATTTCTCGACCCGGCCAGGAGCGGCCGCGACGACGGGGCGACCAATCGGCGCCATGATGTCGATGGCGTCGTGCCGGCGGGCGCCGCCGGCGCGGGCCTGGGTGAAGGTGTCGGCCAGCTCACGCGGCCTGACGCCGACGACGGGGACCGCGAGGCCAGCCGGGCCGACCGTGACCCCCTCGGCGACCGCCACCGGCGGCGCGCCCGCCGGATCGACCAGTTCCTTCTGGCCGGCCAGCGTCACCACCGGCGCCGAGCGGATGTTGTGCCAGAAGATCCAGAAGGCGCTGACCAGCACCGCCGTGACTACCGCCGTGCCCAGCGAGCGCACCATCAGAGCTGGAACACCGCTTTGAACCCCGGCTTCATGATCCGCGAGAGGCGCAGCACATCCCAGTTGGTCATCCGGATGCAGCCGCTCGATTCGGCGCGGCCGATGGTCTGCGGCTCATCGGTCCCGTGGATGCCGTAATGCTCCTTGGTCAGGTCGAGCCAGGCGATCCCGACCGGGCCGTTGGGCCCGGGCGGCAAGTCGAGCTCCTGGTCGCTCTTGGGCTTGAGGAGAATGTCGGGCTGGTACTTGAACGGCGGCACGAAGGCATAGGTCGACACCTTCCATTGCCCGATCGGCAGCGGATATTGCTTCGAGCCCATGGTCACCGGGAACTGGGCGACCAGCCTGTCGGCGGAATCGAGCACCTTCATCACGCCCTCGCTCTTGTCGACGACGATATGGTCCCCACGCGGCTGGTTGGCGTCGACGTTCAGCGCATTGAACCAGGCAGCATGCTCTGCCTTCAGGTCGGCGCCATAGCGGCGGGAGGACGGCAGGACGTTGGGCAGGCGCAGCACCTCGCCCGGGCGTATCCGCTTGTCCGGCCCGTTGAGGGCGACGATGGTGTCCGGCGTGGTGTGGAACATCTCCGCCAGCTTCTCGAGCTGGTTGCGGTAACCGATGAAATCGAGCTTGGCCTGGCCTTCCGGTTTTTGCGGGAACGGATAGACAAAGGGCCCCTTGAACACCTCCGGCCCAAGGGCGAGCATCCGGGTCGACTGCCGCCCGATCTGCAGCAGGGCCCGGCGCGTCGGACCGTCGAGCTCGCCGCTCTGGTCGAGCCCGCGCGATTCCTGGAACCCCTGGACGGCCTTGCGGAAGGACATGCCTTTCTTGCCGTCGATCACCCCCGCCGGGAAGCCGGCGACATCGAGCAGGACCTGGGCGTGGAAAATCTCGCCGTCGATCGGCGAGCCGGGGGTCCCGGGGGCAACCCAGCCCTTGGGCTCGGCGTCGGGCTGGACGCCCTGCGCCAAGGCGGCGCTTGCGGCCACGGCCAATCCGCACATCAAGAGGTTTCGAATTTTATGGCGCACGCAACTCTCCATCCAGGCAAACGGTTCGGAACCTGAACGATGCAGCGGCGGCACGGTTGCCTCGGGCAAAGCGAAGTCGGCCGTTGAGGCCCTAGAGAGTTGCGTGGCGCGCCTGATCCTGCTCGTCGAACGCACTTGGCCGGGACGCGCCCCGCGCCCCGGCAAGCATGGCCAGGCAGAAAGCGAAGACCACCGATATCGCGGCGGTCCGCAGCGGATAGTCTAGGGCGCTGTGGAGAAGGATTGCGGCAGAGGCGATCAATGCGCCTTTTTGCTCGAGCGCGGTTGGCGACAGCCAAAGCTCGCGCCCCCTGCCCGCCCACCACCACAGGAAGACGAGCGTCAGGAGGATTGCCGGGACGCCGCCCTCGACGGCGAGCTCCAGGTAATCGTTATGGGCGTGGTTGACGTACCAACGGTCGACCGCCGCCGGGTCCTCATACTGCCGGTAGACCTTTTGGAAGGTGCCGAAGCCGGATCCCGCCAGCGCATGGTCCTTGGCGGCAGTAAGCGACCTGGACCAGAATTGGGTGCGCGTGTCGATCGACGCGCCGATGCCCCAGGCCGGAACGTCCCTGGCGACCACCACCCCTGCGGCGGCGACGGCCAGCACAAGTCCGATCGCGGCCCCTCCCTGGAACAGCCGTTGCCTGGACAGCCGGAACAGCAGCAGGGCGGCAGCGGCGGCCACGGGCGGACCCAACATCAGCATCGCCGACGAGCGGTTGATGAGGACGCCGAAGCCGAGAAGAGCCGTCGCCCCCAACCCCAGCGCAACGATCAGCGACCGGTCCTGCTGACTGCTTGCCGATCGCCACTTGGCAGCGGCCAGCGCCGCCAGCAGCGGCATGGTCGCCAGCAGGAGAGTGGCAAAATGATTGCCATTGGCGAAGGTGCCGACGGCGACGCCGAGATTGGTGCGCTGATAAAAATACCAGGTGCCCTGGCCGCCGCTGCTGACCTGGAGCATGCCAAGCACGATGGATATCGCGGCGCCGACGATGATGGCCAGCACCATCCAGCCGCTGCTCCAGCAACGCAGGCGCATCATGCCGACCAGGACCGCGAGGGGCGGCAACAAGGTCAAGGCTGACGCCAGCGTATCGGCAGGCGACAGGCTGGCGGGGAGCCAGGGCAGTGGCATGCCGAGCAGGCGGTAGCCGTCGACCGCAAAGGCCCGTCCGGGCAAAGCGGTCCACACGGCCGGCGGCAGCGGCAACAGTTGCGCCAGAACCAGCAGGCCGGCCGCAGCCACGACCCACAACAGCCGGCGGCCCGCAGGCGCAATCGGCTGCGGCTCCCTGGTCAGGAGCGACCAGCCGAGGATGGCGACGGCCAGCAGCCGCAGCGCGGCGTTGCCCCATATGGCCTGGCTGCTGCCGCCCAGCAGCAGGCAAAGCAGCACATAGGCCGGAAGAATCATCGGCTTCGAGGGGCTCATGCGCTGCCCCCGACAATCAATCGCAAATTGCGGATCGTCAGTTCGCTGTTCGCCGCCGTTTCGCCCACTCGGCCCTCGAGCTCCAGCCACTGCGCCGCGCATCCGTCCGGGACCGTGAAGCGACCCCTGATCGGCCCGGTTCGCAGCGGCAGGTCGGCCAGCGGCTTGTTGTCGCGGGCGCACCGTACGACCCAATGAACCGCGCCCGGCGCAGGCGCACCTTCGGCCGTCATCAGCAATTCGTATCCGCCGGGACGAAGCAGCAGCAGCTGGCTGGCCAGCACTGCCTTCGCCCGCCCGTAATAAAGGACATCGAGACCACCCTTGCCGTCCGCTTCGGCAACGCCTTCGGTGGTTTGGGCAAAGTGCCAGTTGAACGGCGGCGGCGCCGTGGAGTGCGCAAAGCCGGGGTTGAACAGGCCGCGGCCGGGTGAAACGCGGCTCAGCCGGGCCCAGATGGCATGGGCCTTTTCATACTGGCCGGCCGCGGCCAGCGCCGACACCAGCGTTGCCCGCCAGTTCGGATCCGCGACGCCATCGCCGGTGGCAAGGGCCAGGACCAGGTTGGCATTGGCCGCGTCGCTTGCCAGCACCGACAACACGTTCGCCTCGACGCGCGGATATTTGCGGAAAAAGGATCGCAATTGCGAAATTGCCCCTGGCGTCCGGGCATAGGCGACCAAGGCCGGGGCAAAGGCTTCGGCGCCGCGCGATTGCAGGCTGACCAGGACCTGCATCTCCACGAGCCCGGCCGTGATCCGCCCGGTTCGCAAATAACGGTCGGCCAGCAGGAATCGCGTCCCCCGCGACCGGGGATCGCGCTCGAGGGCCGCGAGCAGCAGCCGCTCGCCCGCCTCGCCGCGGCCTTCCGACAAAGCGACGGCGCCCTCGAAGAGGAACGGGTCCGGCGAAAGGGGGGCACCAGCCGCGATCCGCCGCACCTCGGCTCGCGTTGCGGCCGGAACCGGCTGATTGCGGGCGGCGGCCGTACCAATCGCCAGTAGCGCACGGTCGGTGCGTTGCGCCGGATGCGATGGCCAAAGCGCGGCGGCAAGCTCCGGCCGGCGCTCCCGGTCCGCGACGGCGGCGTTTCGCACAACCTGGAACGCGAGCAGTGCGGCGACCAGCGCGAACGCGGCAAGCTGGACCGGCTTCCTCGCCCCCTGGGACGCCATCAGCTTTCCGGTTGATGCGAGATCATGACGATCTCGTTCCGCTTTTCGTCCACCTGCTTGTAGCCGTATTGATACAGCCGGCTGCCGTAATGGCTGGCTTCCTCTGTCGACTTGGTCAGCGTGACGCCGACGATGTGCGCTCCGGCTGCCTGGAGCCGGCCGATGGCTTCCTTGGCCGCATGCGTGCGCGTGCGCCCGGCCTCGACAACGATCATGACGTTGCCGACGACGGCCGCGAGCAGCGACGAATCGGCAAGGCCGAGCACCGGCGGCGCGTCGACGATGATGCGGTCGAAATGCTCGCTCGCTTCGGTGACGATTTCCTTGAACCTGCCGGTCGACAAGAGGTCGGCGGGGTTGGGCGGCGTCGGACCGCACGGCAACAGCCAGAGATTCTCGAACTGGGTTTCGAGGATATGGCCTCGCACCGGCTCGTCATTGGTCAGGAGCTTGGTCAGGCCCTGCCGGTTCGAGGCGCCCCTGAACGCCGGCCTGCGAAGGTCGGAATCGATCAACAGGACGGTTTCGCCGCGGCGCGAGAAGTTCTGGGCCAGCGCGAAGGCCGAGGACGACTTGCCTTCCGAAGCGACGCTGCTGGTGACGAGCAGGACCTTTGGAGCGCCATGCTCGGTGCTGAAGCGGAGCGCCGCAAGCACCGCCGAATAGGCTTCGGATACCGCCGAGCCGGCATCCTTGAGGTCCTCGACCACGGTTCCCTTGCCGCGGCGGCGCGGGACGACCCCGAGGCAGGCGAGACCGAGCTTCTGGCGGACGTCTTCGCGGGTCTTGATCGTGTCGTGGATGAATTCGAGCGCTAGCGCCGCGGCGATGCCGGCGAGAAGGCCAAGGCCCAGCCCGGCAATGAGGTTGAACAAAAGGTTGGGCTTGTACGGCCCACTGGGAACCGTGGCGCGATCGACGATCGAAACCGGCGATGCGCCAATGCCGCCGGCGACGCCGATTTCCTTGTAGCGTGAAAGCAGTGCGTCATACAGGCCGCGGTTGGTGTCCACTTCGCGCTGCAGGATGTTGTAGCGGATGCTGCGACCCCGCAGGTCGAGGACCGAGCCCTTGAGGCCCGCGACGCGGGAGCGCAATGCGTTCTCGGCACTCAGCGCGCCGCGATATTCCGCGAGCAAGGTACTCGCTCGGCCACCGGCGGCCTGGGCGCCTTCGCTGGTAATCTGGCGATCGAGCTCCTCGATCCGCGAGCGCAGGCTGAGCATGTCCGGATGGTCCGGCTTCATCAGCGTCCGCTTCTCCTGATATTCCGCTTCGAGCGCCGCCCGGCTCTGGCGCAACGCCTGGGTCGTCTGCGTCGCGTCGGCGGCGCCGGCGAGGCGGGCCTGGCGATAGGCGCCTTCCGCCATGACCCGCCGGGCGGTGGCGTCGGCCAGCGCCTTGTTGAGCGCGACCAGGGATTCGCCCTGCAGCGACGATGCATCGCCGCCCGGCTGGCCCGGCTGGCCGCTGGACGTGTTGATGATCCCTTCGGACTGCGCATAGGCGACGAGCTGGCGCTCGGACCGTTCGAGGTCGGCGCGGGTCTTGGCAATCTGCTGCTGCAGGAACCGGCGCGCATGGGCAGAGGCGTCGTAACGCCGCTGCAAGCCGGAATCGATGAAGCTGTCGGCGATGCCGTTGGCAACACGCGCCGCAAGGACCGGCGAGTCCGACACATAGCTGAACTTGATCAGCTGGCCTTCTTCCGGGGTTTCTACGGTCAGGCCGCCCTGGATCCGGCCGGCCGCGGCCCGCAGCCGTGAGGCGGCATCGCCGCCACTGCCGACGAACTCCGGATCGGACGCCAAATTGAGATCCTGCGCGACACGCTCGGCCAGGCTGCGGCTCCTCAGCAGGCCGGCCTGGGTCTGGACCAAATCCCAAAGCGGCGGCGCCGAGGCGCTCTCGCGCCGGTTCTCGTCCAGGATCTCGACCGTCGGGCTGCTGACCTCGAGGATCACGTCGGCACGGTACATCGGCGTCGTCATCAACGCCGCAAGCAGGGCGAGGACGATGCCCAGCCCCGTCGTGCCGGCGATCAGCCAGCGGTATTCCGTCAGGATCCGGACCAGGGAAGCGAAATCCAGCGCGCGGTCGGCATGGGGCCGATCCTGCCAGTGCAGCCCGTGACCGCGGCCCGGCGCGAACGGATCGACGATCTGCTGGCGATCCGCAGGGGTCAGTGCGACGTCGTTACCCAAGGGCCGGTCCTGTCTTGATGATCATCGCTCGTCTCGCTCGTTCAGAAGGGCCGGAAAATCGACAGGATCGGCAGGCTGTTCAGGATCTGGCGTTGGGCTTCCTTGGTCGCCGAGCCGTCGACGACGATGATGTCACCGGCATAAATCGGCGGATCCGGCGCTTCTCCACGGCGAATGCTGGTGAGATCGAAGGCCGCCGCCTGCCGCTGGCCGCCGATCTGGCGGAAGATCGCCACCCGCCGCGGGTTGCCGTTCTCCGACACGCCGCCGGCGGCGGCGATCGCCTGGATCAGCGTGGTCGGCCCGTTGATCGGGAAAGTCCCCGACTTACCGACCGAACCGTCGACCGTGACGCTGCGCCGTGTCGAGGACTTTATGCCGACGCTGATGTCGGGGTTTTCGAGATATTTCTCGCCCAGCTTGGCGGTCAGCCGCTGGTCAAGCTCGGCCGTCGTCAGGTCGATCGCCGAGACCTCGCCCACCAGGGGCATCGAGATCTTGCCCGTCAAATCCACCTCATAGTCGCCGCTGAGGTCGGCCATCTTGAAGACGCGGATGCTGAGCGTGTCGAGCGGCGCGATCCGATAGTTCTGCTCAAGCGGAACGACCTTCGGCGCGTCCGGCACCCCAAAACTTTCGACATTGTACGGGATCGGCCCGCCGCGCCGGTCGGCGCAGCCGGTCAGGGCCGCAACGGCGGCAAGGACGGTCACGGAGAAACGAATAGCGCGGGCGACGCGGCCTGGGCACTGCACTTGCGACACTGCAACGCTCCTTAGGAAAAAACCGGAATGCAGTTGGGCGCCCTTAGCAAGACCTATCCGGACTGACTACTAACTCCATCCAATGCGGATGAAATTGAACGGTTCCGCTGCGGGCTCCCGGTTTCGGCCTTGGCCGCAGAGGCCTGGAGGTACCAGCGGTCCGTTCCCTCCAGGCCGAGCGCGGTCAGGGTCCCGTGGCGGTAGGCGCCGGTGTCGATGCCGATGCGGTTACTGCACTCCTCCACCTGCCGGCGGATCGTGTGGCCGTGGACGACCATGAACCCGTGCTCTGCCCGGTCGGTCAGGAACGGCTCGCGGATCCACCGCAAGTCGGCCCGGGCCTGCTCGGCCAGCGGGATGCCGGGGCGGATGCCGGCGTGGACGAACAGATAGTCGCCGGCCCGGAAACTGTCATCAAAACCGCGAAGGAAGTCGGCATGCGCTTGGGGGATTGCCGACCGGACGGTGACGAGGGCCCGGGCCGGCGCCATCCGCCGCAGGCGCCCGGGATCGACGCCGTAGCTGCGCAGGCATTCGGCGCCGCCGAAGCGCAGCCAGTCTGGAATGAGGTTCACTTCGCCGTCCAGGATGCGCAGCAGGACTTCCTCATGGTTGCCGGCCAGGAAGACGAGCCGGGTGCGCTCCGGGCGATAGGTGCGCAGGCGCTCGACCACTTCGGCGGACCCGGGGCCGCGGTCGATGAGGTCGCCGAGGAAGACCAGGATCCGCCGCGCCTCGCCGCGCCCGGCGACGTCCGCCTCGATCTCCCCCAGTAACCCGGCAAGCAGGTCGTCGCGGCCGTGGACGTCGCCGATGGCGTGCAACACGTAGCCGGGCGGGAGGCTTGGTGCATCGCCCGGCGCCGGGCGCCCCAACCATTGCTTCAGCCCCTTCACGTCAGGGCCTCCGCATAAGCGGCGGCGACCAGCGCCTGGTCGAAGTCGCGCTCGACCATCTGCCTGGCCCGGGCGCCCATCGCCGCCCGTTCCTGCCGGTCCAGCCGGAGCATGGCCTCCATCGCTGCCGCCAGCGCCTGCGGCGATCGTGCTTCGCAGAGCAAGCCGGTGTCGCCGTCGCGGACCACGTCCCGGCAGCCCGGGACGTCGGTCGCGACCATCGGCCTGGCCGTCGCCGCCGCTTCCAGGAGGACGCGCGGCAGGCCCTCGCGATAGGAGGGCAGGACAATGCAATGCGCCTGCGCGATATGTTCACGAACGTCATCGGTCTCGCCCAGATAGGTCACAATCCCCTCGGCCTGCCAACGTTCGACCTCGCCAATCGGCACCGCGCTGCGATTGTCGCTGCCGGCAAAGCCGAGGATAGCGAATTCCACGTTCGGCCAGCGCGGCAGCAGCAACCTCGCCGCCTCGGCATATTCGACCAACCCCTTGTCGCGCAGCAGCCGGCCGACGAACAGGAAGCGGAAGACGCCTCCGATTTCGTCCGGCATGGGCTGCGGACGAAAATGCGCAAGATCGATCCCCGAGCCCGGCAGCAGCCGCGCCTGGCCGGGGCGGACGAGGCGTTTGCGGACAAACAGGTCGAGGTCGTGCGGATTCTGGAAGAAGACCCGCGCCGACTTGCGCAGTGCCAGCCGGTACAGGCCGCTGACCAGCCAGCTAAGCGGCCCGGGTCGAAGGAAAGCGGTGCCGAGCCCGCTGATGTTGTTGACCACCCGGATGCCAAGCATGGCGGCGGCGAGCGAGCCGTAGATGTTCGGCTTGGCCGTGAAGCCGAGGAAAAGCTGCGGCCGAAGCGCGTGCAGGAACCGAAGATAATTGAGGAGCAGGCGACTATCGCGCCCAACGGACGTGCCGGAACTGTCGATCGCTATCGGCTCGAAGCCCGCGCCGAGCGAGCGGATGGCGGCGGCGCTGCCGTCATCGGGAGCAAGGGCAACGACCCGCCAGCCATGATCCCGCAGGGCTTGGATCACGGGCTTGCGGAAATTGACGATGTTCCAGCCGCTGTTGGCGGCAATGACCGCGGTTGGAGATGCCGGCGAGTCGGAAGCCGTCACACTTTATCCACACAATGGCGGTAGCCGGTGAATTCGCTCATGAATGGTGCAACTTCCTTCGGGAATGGGCGTTCATGCGCAATGACGGGCCCTCCCCTTAACAAGGCTCAATAAGGTCTGTATAGGCACGGTCGTCGCGAGTTGGGAGTAGATCATGCTGAAGCGTATTAGGGCTATCGCCGCCGCAACTGCGGCGCTCGCATTGTGCGCCAGCCCAACCATGGCCATTGCCGCAACGTCGGCTCCGGCCCAGTCCGTGAGCCCCTTGATCGCCGTCAGCGTCTTCGGCACCCAGGCCTCGGCGCAAGCCGCCTGCGGAACCGCCGCGGCGGCAGCCGCCGGAGCAGCGGTCGCCGCCCAGGGCCAGGCCGGCTGCGTGCTGCCGGCGACCGACGCGCCGCCGCCCCCGCCGCCGCAGGAAGCCTTGCCGCCACCGCAGCCGTCCGGTGGCTTCGGCATTTCGCCGATCATCCTCGGTTTGCTGGGGATCGCGGCGTTGGCCGCTCTGATCGCCGGCAGCAACGACGATAGCGACACCGAAGTCAGCCCGAGCTAAGGGCTTGCCGAGGACGAGGAAATGGCCGCCGCCGGCGGCCATTTTCATGTGCAGCGGAGCCTCAATGCCGATCCGGCGTTGACCGGATCATGCGCTGGCCGGCCCCTTTGCTGCTCTTGACGATGAGTGCTTGCGCGGCTGGCCCGCCGGCCCACCCGCCGGTGCCCCTTGAACCGACCCGGCCCGCCGCGCTGTCATCGGCTTTGCTCGAAGCCCACAACAGCGAGCGCGCCGCGACCGGGGTTGCCTCCCTCGGCTGGGACCATGGGCTTGCCGCCGCCGCCGCTCCCCACGCCCGGGCTCTCGCCGCGCGCGGCATCTTGCGCCATTCCTCGCGCGAGCAACGCCCGGGCCAGGGCGAGAATTTGTGGATGGGCACCCGCGGCGCCTTCACCGTCCAGCAGATGGTCGGCAGCTGGGCATCGGAAAAATCACGCTTCCGGCCTGGGATCTTCCCGGCGGTCAGCCGCGGCGGCAATTGGGCCGAGGTCGGCCATTACACGCAGATGATCTGGCCGGCGACGACGCATGTCGGCTGCGCGCTGGCCAGCGGCCCGCGTTTCGACGTGCTGGTGTGCCGCTATGCGCCCGCCGGCAATGTCGACGGGCGGCGAGTGCCCTAGCCGCGTTCGCCTTTCGGCTCCTGAACCGGCGGCGGCGGCTGGTTGGTCGCATTGGCGAGCCAGGTCGACGTCCCGCAGCTGCTGGTCAGCGTCGTCGGCTGGCCGGCCTGGAAGGCGGCGTTATAGGCCCAGCATTCCTGTGCGAGGCCGTTGTTCAGGCACAACTGGCCGTTCGAGGCGGTCCAGGAGGCAGGGATGACCTTGCCGCCCGGAGTCGTGATCTGCGCCTGTCCGCCCGGCCCGAGATAGACCGTGTTGGTGATGCCGTTGGTCTGGACCTGCAGGGTCTGTCCAACGACTTCCGAGCCGGGAACCCATTGGGCAAGGGCGGCAGCCGGGGCGATCAGCACGGCGGCGCCTATCAGGACTGAAGTAAAGCTGGGCTTCATCATCACACACCCCTCTCGATTGGCGGACTGGACTATAGTCCCACCAAAACGGATAACCAATTCGGAGCTTCAAAGTTGCAGGCCCCCTGGACCGGGGCCGCAATTACTCGACGGGGCTGAGCAGCTGGAAGCCGGGGATGGCGACGTCGAACGTGCCGCCGTCCTCGTCGACCAGGCGATAGCTGCCGCGCATCGCCCCGGTCGGCGTCGACAGCGGGCAGCCGGATACATAGTCGTAGCTGCCGCCGGCCGGGATCAACGGCATCTCGCCGACGACGCCTTCGCCCTTCACCTCATGCTCGGTGCCGCGGCCGTCGGTGATGTGCCAATGGCGCGATAGCAGCTGAACCGAACGTTCGCCGTCGTTCTCGATGCGGATGTGATAGGACCAGAACCAGCGACCCGCCTTGGGTGCGCTCTGCTCGGGAAGGTAGGACACCGCCACCCGAACATGGATGTCCCCCGTCGTCGCCACGTGCGGAAACAGCATCGCCATGGTGTCGAAGCTCGGCGTGCCGCTCATGACCCGACGCTAGGCCACACCGGCAGCCCGGCGCAAGCGATCAACCAGCCGTTCCCGCCCGCCCAGCACTGGTGCGGCGCGGTCGGTCAGCAGGTCGCGCGTAATGAAATGGCCGGTGAGCCGCAGCCCGTCGAGAATGTCGGCCCATCCCGCCTGCCCGCCTTCGATAAGGAATCGGGGCAGCGGCAGCAGCCGGTCGCCATAAGGCTCCGCCGCGGCGGCGCCCACCGCCTTGCCCGACCTCGGGCTGACCGCCGCCAGCGAGTCGGCGGAACCGGTCACCGCACATTGTTCGAGGTCGAGGCCGAAGCCGAGCTCGGCGAGCAGCAGCAGCTCGTAGCGGACCAGCGCCGCCCCCCAGCCGCTCGCCGCCGGCGCCGCCTCGATCGCCGCCAGCAACCCGTCGAGCGCCTGGTACAGGCGCGGATAGGGCTGCGCCTCGGGCAAGGCCGTCGCGGTCAGCGCCGTCGCCCACTCGATCGCCGCCGCCGGCAGCGCCTCGCCAAGCAGTGGCCCGCGGCTATGGAGCAACTCGACTTCCGCCTGGGCCAGCTGGGCATCGGTGCGCGACGACAGCCGGGCCTGGACCAGGTTGCCGGGAATCAGGACGGGCCGCATGCGCCGCCCCCTGGCGCCGCGGACATAGGCGGCCTGCAAACCATCCTCCGGAGTCATCAACCGCACCACCGCCCCATGCTCGCCGTGGCCAAGCAGGGCGCAGACGATGGCGGGGCTCTCGATCCGCATCAGCCGGCGGGATGAAAGAAGTCGTGGATCTGGCGCGCCATCGCCTTACTGATGCCGGGCGCCCGCTCGAGGTCTTCCAGCGCCGCGCCCTTGACCGCGCGGGCCGTGCCGAAATGCATCAACAGCGCCCGCTTGCGGCTGGGGCCGATGCCAGGGACCTCGTCGAGGCTCGAGGTAGTCAGGCTTTTCGCCCGCTTGCTCCGGTGGGTGCCGATGGCGAAGCGGTGGGCCTCGTCGCGCAGCCGCTGCAGGTAGAACAGCAGGGCCGAATTGGGCGGCAGGCTGATCTCGCGGTCGCCGGGCATGTGGAAGATCTCCCGGCCCGCATTGCGGTCCGGCCCCTTGGAGACGGCGACCACCGGCACGTCATGGACACCGGCATTTTCGAGGATGTCGCAGACCGCCGACAACTGGCCCTTGCCACCGTCGATGAGCAGCAAATCGGGCCATTCGCCGCTCGACCGGTCGGGATCCTCTTTCTCCAGCCGGGCGAACCGCCGCTCCAGCACCTCGCGCATCATGGCGAAATCGTCGCCTGGCCGGGTTTCGGGCCGCTTGATGTTGAACTTGCGGTAATTGTTCTTCCGGAAGCCCTCAGGCCCGGCGACGATCATCGCGCCGGTGGCGTTGGTACCCATGATGTGGCTGTTGTCATAGACTTCGATGCGCTTCGGCGGCTCGGGCAATTCGAAGGTGTCGGCCAGCTCGCGCAGGATCCTGCCCTGCGTCGTCGTCTCGGCCATGCGGCGGTCGAGCGCCTCCTCCGCGTTGCGCTGCGCCTGCTCCATCAGTTTGCGACGATCTCCGCGCCTCGGACGCTCGATCGCCACCTTGCGCCCGGCGCGCTCGCCCAGAGCTTCCTCGACCAGCTCGCGGTCGGCCAAATCGCGGTCGACCAGAATTCGGCGCGGCGGCGGCATGTCTTCGTAGAATTGCGCCAGGAAGCTTGTCAGGACTTCGGCCTCGGGCACGTCCTGGGTATGCGCCGGGAAGAAGGCGCGGTGGCCCCAATTTTGCCCGCCGCGGATGAAGAAGGCCTGGATGCACATCGCCCCGGCCTTCCCGGCGAGCGCGAAGATGTCGGCATCGCCCAGCCCTTCGGCATGCACCGTCTGGCTGCCCTGGATGTAGGTCAACGCCCGCAGGCGGTCGCGATAGACGGCCGCCAGCTCATAGTCCTGGGCTTCGGCGGCCTCGGCCATCGCCTTGCCGAGCCGCGCCTGGACGCCGGTCGACTTGCCGGCGAGGAAGGCCTTGGCGTCGGCGACCAGCGCGGCATAATCCTCGCGGCTGATGCGCTCGACGCAAGGCGCCGAGCAGCGCTTGATCTGGTAGAGCAGACAGGGCCGTGTGCGGTTGGCGAAAAAGCTGTCAGAACAGCTCCTTAGAAGGAACAGCTTCTGCAGCGCATTAAGCGTGCGGGTGACCGAACCGGCGCTTGCGAACGGCCCGTAATACTGCCCCTTGGCGCGCCGCGCCCCCCGATGCTTCTGGACGCGGGGGAAGTCATGGTCCTCGCGCAGCAGGATGAAGGGAAAGCTTTTGTCGTCGCGCAGCAGGACGTTGTAGGCGGGGCGGAAGCGCTTGATCAGCTGCGCCTCGAGCAGCAGCGCCTCGGCCTCGGTGCGGGTGGTGACGATGGTCAGCGAGCGGGTTTGCGAGACCATCCGCTGCAGCCGTTTCGGCAGCCGCGTGACCTGGGTGTAATTGGTCACCCGGCTCTTCAGCCCCTTGGCCTTGCCGACGTAGAGCACATCGCCGCGCGCGTCCTGCATGCGATAGACGCCGGGCCGCGCCGGCAAGGTCTTCAGCACGTTGCGGATGGCGGCCACGCCCGCCTCCAGGTCCGGCGCGTCGGCACCGCGCAGCGCGTAGGTCGCCTTGTGCTCGTTGAAGCGGTCAGCGGCGTTGGGCTGGTCGGGGCGGTCTGCCTTGCTCACGAAACGTGATCTAGGCGCTCCCACTCCGCCTTGCGAGGGGGCTCAGCGGCTGGCGGCCTGCAGGCCTTCGGCGGACCGGCGGCGGCCGGGCGCCGCAGCCAGCGCCCGGCGGTAGGCGTCCGCCGCCTCCGCCTTGCGGCCCGCGGCCAGATATTCGTCGCCGAGCATTTCCCAGCCGGGCTTGGCGAGGATCGGTGGCCCGAACGGCTGCGGCAGCGCCGTTTCCGCTTCGGCGGCGGCACGCAGCAACCGCAAGCCGTCGTCGAGGCGGCCGCCGGCCAAAGCGACCACGGCTTCGCCTTGCGCCACCGCGCGGTCCAGCCAGGGCGCGGATTCATGATCGTCGGGACGCTCGCTGGCCATGGCGGCGGCGATCCGGCCGGCGAGGAGCTTCATTTCGGCTAGCGCCGCCGCCGCAACCGCCGGGTCGCGGCGCGAGGCGAGCAGCCGCCCGTAGGCGAGCTCGAACCGGCCAGCCGCAGACCCCTGCCCTGCCTTAAGGGCCGACCAATCGGGCCATTGCCCGGTATCGACGCCGTGGCGCACGGCGATGGTCGTCCAGCTGTTGAACGGGCTGCGCACGTCACCCAACACGCTGGTGTCCGGGGCGGCGGCCAGCGCTGCCATCGCGTCGGCCCGGCAGGCATCGACCCGCGAACCGCTGTCCTTGCCCTGCTGGTCGAGGGCGTAGATCAGCCAATCGTTGTAATGGCCGCAATTGGCCAGCGGCTTGCCGCTCGCCTTTCGCTGCGCGTCGACCACGGCGTCGGCGGTGATATTGGCGCTCTCCACCTCCGCCCAGCGCCCGAGCGCGAGGTAAATGTGGGAGATCATGTGCTGGGCATGGCCGGCATCGGGCGCCACCTTGGCGTAGCGCGCCGCCGCCCGCTCGCCGAGCGGGGCATGGGCCGGGTCGTCGTAGCTGTGGATCATGTAATGCAGCAGTCCGGGGTGGCCGGAATGCGCCGGAAAGGCTTCCTCAAGCAGCGCCGCCGAGCGCATGTAGAGGGCGGTGTCGCGGCCTTCGTGGGCCAGGCCGAGCGTCGCCAGCGCATAAAAACTGCGCGCGTCGATGTCATTGCGGTCGGCTTCGAACAGCTGCCGCATGCGCTCGTGATAGGCGCGGTCGCGCTCGACCTTGGTGCCGCTGCCGTAAAGCGCTTCGACCGCGTCGAGCCACAAGGCCTCGCGCGGGCTGCGCGCCTTCGCCCGACGGGCCGCCGGATCAGGGCCGAGCCGGGCCAGCACGGCCCGCCCGGCCTCGGCATCCTGATAGGCCCACAAGGGATGGTTGTGGGTCATCGCCTCGCCCCAATAGGCCATGACGTTGCCTGGGTCGGCCTGCTGCGCCGCCCGGAAGGCCGCGGCGGCCGGCTCATATTCGAAATTGTGCAGCAGGTAGAGGCCGCGGGTATAGGCCCCGGCCGTCGACGGCACCTCTGTAGCGACCGCGCCGCCATGTTCGTGACGCTGGGCCATGGCGGGAGCCGCCGCTAGCGCTGCGCCAAGCAGCAACATTGCCTTCAGGTGATCCATGGCCTGCTTCCCCCTCAACAGGGAAGAAGGCTAGACACCTCCCCTGCCCCGCACAAGCCGAGGCGGTAGGCCTAGGCCGCGGCCCGGGCCTGCTCTTCTTCCTCCAGCATCCAGTCGACGGCGTAGCGGGCGTGGAGGGCGGTGGAATCATAGACCGGCAGCACGTTGGCGCGGACGTCGACGGCGAGCACCAGCTCGGTGCAGCCGAGGAGGATCGCCTGCACCTTCTGCTTGGCGAGCTCGGTGATCAGGGTCTTCAGTTTGCGCTGGCTGTCGCGGACGACCCGGCCGGCGGCGAGCTCGTCGTAGATGATGCGGTCGACCTCGCGGGTCCAGCCGGCGTCGATTGGCGCCAAAGCGATGCCGCGCGACTCCAGCCGGTCGCGGACATAGGGCTCGCTCATGGTGAACCGGGTGCCGAGGAGGGCGACGCGGCCGCGGCCGTCGGCGAGCAGTCGGTCGGCGGCGGCATCGGCGATGTGCAAGACCGGCAAGCCGGTTTCGGCGGCGACGGCGCCCTCGACCTTGTGCATGGTGGCGGAAGCAAGCAGCAGGCCTTCGGCGCCGCTGGCCTTGAGCCGCCGCGCGGCGTCGACCGTGACCTGGGCGACGCCGTCCCAGTCGCCGGCCTGCTGCATGGCGGCAAAGGGGGCAAGGTCGAGGCTTTCGATGCACAGCAAGGCGCTGTGCAGCCCGCCCAGCCTGGCGGCGACGCCCTTGTTCAGATGCTCATAATAAAGAGCGGTGGACGACCAGCTCGACCCGCCGACGATTCCCAGCTTCTTCAACTTGAAAACCCCTTCCCCGAACACGCCCCAAACCGGGCGGACCGGCTGGGGGCTTTAACCCAGAAACGCTTGTATCCCTTGGGCTTAGCCGAGGGATTTGTTATCAAACCCAGATAGTCCCTCGGACTATCCTAGGGATTTGATAATCTCCTCGACCATTTTCTTGGCGTCGGCGAGGAGCATCATCGTGTTGTCGCGATAGAATAGCTCATTGTCGACGCCCGCGTAACCCACGCCGCCCATTGATCTTTTGACGAAAAGGACGGTGCGAGCCTTTTCCACGTCCAACACCGGCATGCCGTAAATCGGCGAGCCCTTGTCGGTCTTGGCGGCGGGGTTGGTGACGTCGTTGGCGCCGATGACGAAGGCGACGTCGGTCTGCGCAAACTCGCTGTTGATGTCCTCCAGCTCGAACACCTCGTCATAGGGGACGTTGGCCTCGGCCAGCAGGACGTTCATGTGGCCGGGCATGCGGCCGGCGACGGGGTGGATGGCATATTTGACCCGCACCCCTTCCTTCTTGAGCAAGTCGGCCATCTCGCGCAGCGCGTGCTGCGCCTGGGCGACGGCCATGCCGTAGCCGGGGACGATGATCACCTGGTCGGCCTGGCTCATGAGGAAGGCGGCGTCCTCGGCGCTGCCGCGCTTGTAGGGGCGGTCGATCGCCGCCGCTCCCCCGGAGGATTCGACGGCGCCGAAGCCGCCGGCGATGACCGAGATGAAGCTGCGGTTCATCGCCCGGCACATGATGTAGCTGAGGATCGCGCCCGAGCTGCCGACCAGGGCGCCGGTGATGATCATGGCGCTGTTGCCGAGCGTGAAGCCCATCGCCGCCGCCGCCCAGCCCGAATAGGAATTGAGCATGGAGATGACGACCGGCATGTCGGCGCCGCCGATGGGGATGATCAGCAGGAAGCCGATGGCGAAGCTGAGCGCGGTCACCGTCCAGAACACCCAGGGCGCCTGGTCCTGGGTGAAATATGCGATCAGGCCGAGGATGGCGACCAGCGTGCCAAGGTTGATGACGTGGCGCATCGGCAGCAGGATCGGCGCCCCCGACATGTTGCCGTTGAGCTTGAGGAAGGCGATCACCGAGCCGGAGAAGGTGACGGCGCCGATGGCGACGCCGAGGCCCATTTCGACCCGGCTGACCGGCAGGATGGCGCCGGCCGCATCGGTGATGCCGAACGCTGCCGGATTGAGGAACGCCGCGGCGCCG
>Ga0073934_10003559_pt1 | contig 28317 bp, 25 predicted proteins | sample LarsenN4metaG_FD_76834 | JGI IMG/M metagenome (GOLD analysis project Ga0073934, IMG submission 76834) | Hot spring sediment bacterial and archeal communities from British Columbia, Canada, to study Microbial Dark Matter (Phase II) - Larsen... ... | reverse complement strand
GCCACCACGCGGCTGACGATGGCGAGGCCGAGGCCGCTGCCGCCGTCGCTGCCGCGGTGTGCGGCCAACCTTTCGAACGGCGTCAGCGCCGCCTGCTGCAACTCCGGCGCGATGCCGGCGCCGCTGTCGTGCACGCGCAGCTCGCAGTGGCTAGCGCCGGGCTGCAGGCTGACGCTAAACGGCGCGCGGCCGTAGCGGCGCGCGTTTTCCAGCAGGTTGGACAGCAGGCGCTGCAGCGCCAGCGCGTCGCCGTTGATGGTGGCGTCGCCGCGCTGCCAGGCGACGTCCATGTCGTCGCGGCGGAAGCGGGTCAGCACGTTGTCGACCAGCTCGCCCAGCGCCAGCGGCGTCAGTGGCCGCGTTTCCTCGCTGCGCGCGAAGTCGATGAACTGGCCGACGATGCGCGACAGCTCGTCGATGTCGTTGAGCATGCCCGGCTTGTCGCCGAGGTCGTCCTGCAGCTCTACCGCCAGCTTCAGCCGCGTCAGCGGCGTGCGCAGGTCGTGTGACAGCCCGGCCAGCATCAGCCGCCGTTCGCTGGCGGCCTTGTCCAGTGCCAGCGCCATGGTGTTGAAGCGCTCGATCACGTCGCGCACCTCGCGCGGGCCGCTGACCGGCACCGCCTGCGGCATGCGCCCGGCTTCGAGGTGGCGCGCGGCGTTGGCCAGCCGGCTCAGCGGCCGCGTGGTGCGCCACGCCAGCGCGAAGGCGGCCAGCACCGACAGCAGCGCCACCAGCCCGGCGGCCTGCAAGGTTGGCCGCAGCGCCGGTGGCAGGTAGCGGCGCAGCGGCATCACCAGCCAGTAGTGGCTGTCCAGCACCGGCACCTTGAGCCACAGCTCGCGGCGTTCGGCGCGGCTCATGCGCACGCTGACCGGCTCGCCGACGGCGTTGCCCAGCCAGGCTTCCAGCGGCGCGGCAAAGGGCGGCGCGGGAAAGGTCTCTGCCGGCGCCTGGGCCAGCGGCAGCAGCCGCGGCAGGCCGGGCAGGTTGTTGCGCAGCAGGAAGGTGTCGCGCTCCGCCGCCGGCAGCCGGTCGAGCGCTTCCTCGTAGTCGGCCAGGGTGTCCAGCACCTGCGCGTACAGCTGCCGCGCCAGCAGCGCGCTTTTCTGTTGTTCGGTCAGCCACAGCGTGAACACCTGGCTGGCCAGCACCGCCAGCACCACCAGTGCCGCCAGGCGCAGGAACAGCGTGCCGCCGAAGCGCGCCAGCAGCTTCATGTCGCGTCCCTTGCCTTGCCGTCCGGCACGAACACGTAGCCGTAGCCCCACACCGTCTGCAGGTAGCGCGGCGCGCCGTCGTCCTCGATCAGCTTGCGCAGCCGCGAGATGTGCACGTCGATGCTGCGATCCTGCGATTCGCCGCCGCCCTTGCCCAGTGCCAGCTCCATCAGCTGTTCGCGCGTCAGCGGCCGCCGCGGGTGGCTGGCCAGCGCCAGCAGCACCGCGTACTCGGCGGTGGTCAGCGCCACCGGCTGGCCGTCGCGCAGCAGCTCGCGCCGCGCCGGGTGCAGCTCGCAGCGGCCGAAGCCGAGCACCTCGTCGGCGTCGTCGTGCTGCGCCATCACCACCGGTGTCTGCGCGTGGCGGCGTAGCACCGCGTGGATGCGCGCCGCCAGCTCGCGAGGGTTGAACGGCTTGGCCAGGTAGTCGTCGGCGCCCATTTCCAGGCCGAGGATGCGGTCGATGTCCTCGCCGCGCGCGGTGAGCATGATCACCGGGATCTGCTCGCCCTGCGCGCGCAGGCGGCGCACCACCGCCAGCCCGTCGTCGCCGGGCATCATCACGTCCAGCACCAGCAGGTCCGGGCGGTTACGCGCCAGCTTGCGGTCCAGGTCGCGCGCGTCCGGCAGCGTATCGACGCTGAAGCCCTGCTGCGCGAGGTAGCGCTGCAGCAGCTCGCGCAGGCGCACATCGTCGTCGACGACCAGTATCTTGTGGTTTTCCATCCGTCACATCCCGAGTCTTTATCTGCCAAGCGTAACGCGCCTGCCGCGCCAAGTCAGCCCGGATATGAACAGCCGTTAACGCGGTGGCGGTGGTTAACACCTCTTAACACTTGCCGCCGCGGCGGCAATACCCGCGCAAAACCTGCCACGTACAGTCAGCTCATCCCCTTTCGATGTCGTAACCGAGGAGTCTGACCATGAATGCCAAACGTACCGTTGCCGTGACCCTGCTCGCCAGCCTGCTGGCCGGCGTATCGCTGACTGCTTTCGCCTTTGGTGGCGACGGCAAGCCGCAGCGCGAGGAAATGCGCCAGAACATGCGCGCCTACCACGAGGCGGTGATGTCCGGCGCGCTGACCGACGCCGAGCTGGGCCAGTTGAAGAAGGAACGCGACGCCGCGCACGCGCAGATGCAGAAGCTGCACGAGCAGCTGCAGGCCAAGACCCGCGCCTTGATCGCCAACAACGAGCGCACCGCCAAGCGCGAGGCGTGGCCGGAAGCGGTGGCCGGCAAGCAGTACGGTGGCCACAAGATGCGCCATCATCGCGGTGACGCGCATTGCGGCGCGCAGGCGACCCCGCCTGCCGCCAAAGGCAACTGAACCGGGGACCTTTGAGCACACCGCCGCTGCCGGCATGGCCGCCGCGCGGTGTGCAGGATAAAATGCACCCATGAAAGCCCTTTTCCTGCTCCTGCTGGCGCTGCTGGCCGGCAACAGCGCGCTGGCGGCCCCGCCCTGGCGCGCCGACAACGGCCCGCCCGCGTGGCAGGCCGAGGCGGCGCCACCGCATCGCCTGCGCGACCTGCGCCTGCGCGAGGCGGTGGAGCGCGGCGAGCTGACGCGGGAAGAGGCGCGGGCGCTGAAACGGCTGCGCCGCTGGCACTACCTGCCGCCGGATGGCGACGGCGCCGAGCGCGGCCCGCGCCCGGAGCGACGCGACAAACCGTCGCGCCACCAGCGCTGGCGTCAGCAGCAGGACGCCGAGCGCGACTAGGCTGGGACAGTGACACAAGGAAAAGGTTGGCCGCAGCGATGCGGCCAACCTTTTTGTCGTCCGCAAGCGTCGCGCTCAGAACGTGTTCACGATCTCGCGAGCCAGAGCAAGACAAGGCGAAAACCGAGGGGCGCGGCGTTTAGCTGGAGATAAACCAGCATGCCGAAGCCGTACTCACCGTGTAACGTTTCACGAAGCGCAGCAGATCGTGAACAGGTTCTCAGGGCAGCAGGATGAGGGAGCCGGTGGTGCGCCGCGCTTCCAGGTCGGCGTGTGCCTGCGCCGCGTCGGCCAGCGCGTAGCGCGCCGACGGCTGCACCTTCACCGCGCCGGCGCGGATGCGTTCGAACAGTGCCTCGGCGCTGGTTTCCAGCTCGGCGCGGGTGGCCACGTAGTCGCCCAGCTTGGGGCGGGTGAAGAACAGCGAGCCCTTCTGCGACAGCAGCAGCGGCGCGAACGGCGGCACCGCGCCGGAGGCGTTGCCGAAGCTGACCAGCATGCCGCGCGGCGCGAGGCTGTCCAGCGACATCTCGAAGGTGTCCTTGCCCACCGAGTCGTACACCACCGGCACGCCGCGGCCGCCGGTCAGCTCGCGCACCCGCGCCACCACGTCTTCCTCGCGGTAGTTGATCACCTGCTTGCAGCCCAGCCGCAGCGCGATGGCGGCCTTGTCGGCGCTGCCGACAGTGCCGATCACGTTGACGCCCAGCGAGCTGAGCCACTGCACCGCGATCTGGCCGACGCCGCCGGCGGCGGCGTGCCACAGCACGGTCTGGCCGGCTTCCACCGCGTAGGTGCGGCGGATCAGGTACTCCACGGTCATGCCCTGCAGCATCACGCAGGCAGCGGTGTCGTCGGCGATGTCGTCCGGCAGCTTCACCAGCAGCGCCGCCGGCAGCGTGCGGTACTGGCTGTAGGCGCCCTGTGCGCCACCGGCGTAGGCGACGCGATCGCCGACCTGCAGGTGGCTGACGCCGTCGCCGACCGCCGCCACCACACCGGCGGCCTCGGAGCCCAGCCCGGACGGCAGCGGCAGCGGATACAGCCCGCTGCGGTAGTAGGTGTCGATGAAGTTGACGCCGATGGCGGTGTGGCGCAGCAGCACTTCACCGGCCGCCGGTGCGGGGATGGCGGCCTGTTCGGCGCGCAGGACATCGGGGCCGCCGCAGTGCGATAGGCGGATGGTCAGGTTCATGGGGCCTCCGGAGCGTGGGGTCGGTAACAGCGGCAGTGTGCCGCAAAGCGCGCGTGGCGCGGGGGAACACAGTGTTCGCCAGAGCCTGTGCACGATCTGCTGCACTTAATCCTGATGGGGGATCCCGATGGGGCGATACCGCGTTGAAAACGGCTTCGGCATGCTGGTTTCTCTCCAGCTAAACGCCGCGCCCCTCCGTTTTCGCCTTGTCTCGCGTGAGCGCGCGAGATCGGGAACACGCGCTTAGCCGGCGGCCGGCGCCTGGCGGCGGTAGTAGTCGTCGACAAAGCGCACCACGCCGGGCAGCAGCTGCGGCCACGCCTGCAGGCGGTGGTCGTCGCCGTTGCGTACCAGCTGGCGGGCGCCGGCGTAGTGGCGCACCGCCTCGCGCCAGTCCAGCACCGCGTCGGCCGTGCCCAGCAGCAGGAAATAGCGCGCCGGGGTCAGCCGCGCTGGCCGCATCGCCACCAGCTGCTGCATGTGCTCGCGGCCGAGGCGGTAGTCCTCGCCGGTGTACGGGTTGTGCAGCGGGCCGAGGAAATGCTGCAGCTCGCGTTCCGGCCAGATCGCCGGGTTGATCAGTACCGCCGGCAGCCGGTGTTGCTCGGCGAGCGCGGTGGCGTAAAAGCCGCCCAGCGAGCTGCCGATCAGCGCCGTCGGCTGCTGCTGCGCGATCAGCAACTGCAGCTGCTGCATCGCCTGCGCCGGATACGGCGACAGCTGCGGACACAGCAGCTGGCCGGCGGCCGGGTGCTGCTGCAGCCAGGCGGCGGTCTCGCGCGCCTTCAGCGATTGCGGGCCGGACTGGAAGCCGTGCAGGTACAGGTAACGCTGGCTCATGGCACCTGGTAAGGCTTGAGGCGGGCGGCCAGCACGCCCTGCTGCTGCAGGGTGCGGATCGCGTGGTTGAGGCTGGCCGGCGCCAGGTGCGAGCGGCGCGACAGCGCGCAGCTGAGTGGCATGCGCGACAGCACCAGCGGCTGCAGCTGCACCTGGTGTGCCTCGCGCAGGTTGTTTTTCAGCCACCAGGCAAAGCTCAGCTCGTCGACCACCGCGACATCGACCACGCCGCTGGCGGCGGCGCGCAGTTGCAGGTTGCCCTGCTGCTGGTCGATGCGCTGCGCGCCGTGGGCAAAGGCGTGCGCCAGCGCCGGGTAGTGGTAGCCGATCACGGTGCCGATGCGGCGGCCGTTGAGCTGGCTCAGCGAGGTGATGCGTTCGTGCAGCGTCAGCGGCGACACGAAGCGTTCCACCTGCTCGGACAGCGGCAGCGACCAGTGGAAGCGTTCTGGTGCCTCCCACCACGCCGGGTTGGTGTTGCACACCATGTCGATCTGGCCGCCCTGCAGGTAGCTGTCCATGCGCTTGCGCGCCAGCGGCAGGTACTGCACGCGCTGGCCGAGCTGGTGGGCGATGCTGTCCAGCAGGTCCTTCCACAGCCCGCCGTCCAGCTGCGGCTGCGGGCTGTAGGAAAAGATCATCGACGGCGCGGCGTCGTTCTCGGTGACGCCGACGGTGAGGGTGTGGTCGTCGGCGGCGGCAGGCAGGGTCACGGCCAGCAGGCACAGTGCGCCGGCCAGCCGTTGCGGCCAACGTTTAGCGGTTTTTCCATTCATAGCGGTCAAGGATACGCCGGATGCTGCCGTTTTGTTCCATCTCGCCGATGGCCTGGTCGAGCCGGCTCTCGCTGTAGCGGCTGCCCGGCGACACCGCGCAGCGCGTCGGCATCACCGACACCACCAGCGGATGCAGCCGCAGGTTGGCCGCCTGCGCCGGGTTGGCGCGCGCCCAGGCGCTCATCTCCAGCTCGGAATTGATCACCACGTCGACCATGCCGGTCTGCAGCGCGCGCATCAACAGCGGCAGCCGTGGCTGGTTGACGCGGGTGGCACGCTGGCCCTGCCACAGCGGCTCTACCGTGGTGTAGTGGTAGCCGCCGATGACGCCGATGCGCTGGCCGGCCAGCTCATCGACGCTGTCGATGGTGCGCGGGTGCGGCTTCAGCGACATCACCCGCTCGATCTGCGGGTAGAACTCGCGCGTCCAGCCGACGCGCGAGGCGCCGACATACCACGCCGGATTGGTGTTGCACACGATGTCGATGCTGCCGTTGTCGATCGACATCTCCACCCGCTTGCGCGACACCACGATGAACTCCACCGGTGCCTTCAGCGTGCGCCCCAGCTCTTCACCCAGCTCCTTCGACAGCCCGCCGACCAGCTGGCTGCCGGCCAGCACCACGATCGGGGCGGAGTCGGAATCGGCGACGCCGATGCGCAGCGCCGGCGCGGCCTGGGCCGTGCTGGCCAGCAGGCCGGCAGCGACAATGGTTAGCACCAGAAGTGGGGTTTTCATATGAAGCACCAGCCAGATGGTTATAAATGCTCGATCTAAGGATTCGATCTCGCAGCCGCGTGCGCAATGTTAAGATAACCGGCCCCGCATCTACATAGTTTTACTTAAAAAAGTCGCCTTTGCCATGTCAAAAATTGCCCATCACTCCGCCTACGACTTGCTCGCCCGCCGTATCCTGATTCTGGACGGCGGCATGGGCACCATGATCCAGCGCCACCGGCTGGAAGAGGCGGACTACCGTGGCGAGCGCTTTGCCGACTGGCCGCGCGACGTGAAGGGCAACAACGACCTGCTGGTGCTGACCCAGCCGCAGATCATTGCCGGCATCCACCAGGCCTATCTCGACGCCGGTGCCGACATCATCGAGACCAACAGCTTCAACGCCACCGCCATCGCGATGGCCGACTACGGCATGGAAGCGCTGGTGTGGGAGCTGAACTACGCCGCCGCCAAGCTGGTAAAAGACCTGTGCGTGGCGATGACGGCGGCCAACCCTGACAAGCCGCGCTTCTGTGCCGGCGTGCTCGGCCCCACCAGCCGCACCTGCAGCATCAGCCCGGACGTGAACGACCCCGGCTACCGCAATGTCACCTTCGACGAGCTGGTGGAAACCTACACCGAGGCCATCGACGGTCTGGTCAAGGGCGGCGCCGACTTCCTGCTGGTGGAAACCATCTTCGACACGCTGAACGCCAAGGCGGCGGTGTTCGCGATCCACAAGTACTTCGACGAGCATCCGGAGACAACCCGGCTGCCGATCATGGTGTCCGGCACCATTACCGACCAGTCCGGCCGCACGCTGACCGGCCAGACCACCGAGGCGTTCTACAACAGCCTGTCGCACGCCAACGCGCTGAGCTTCGGCCTGAACTGTGCGCTGGGCCCCGACCTGCTGCGCCCCTACGTGGAAGAAATGTCGCGCATCTCGGCCACCTTCGTATCGGTGCACGCCAATGCCGGCCTGCCCAATCCGCTGGCGCCCACCGGCTACGACCTGACGCCGGAAGACATGGCACCGCAGGTGCGCGAGTGGGCGGAAGCCGGGCTGGTGAACATCATCGGCGGCTGTTGCGGCACCACGCCGGAGCACATCAAGGCCATTTACGAAGCGGTGAAGGACCTGCCGCCACGGCCGCTGCCGCAGATCGAACCGAAGTGCCGGCTGTCCGGTCTGGAGCCGTTCAACATCGGCGACAAGGACTTGTTCGTCAACGTCGGCGAGCGCACCAACGTCACCGGCTCCAAGGCCTTCGCCAAGCTGATCCTCAACGGCGACTACGCGACCGCCTTGGACGTGGCGCGGCAGCAGGTGGAAAACGGCGCCCAGATCATCGACATCAACATGGACGAGGGCATGCTGGACGCCCACGCCGCGATGGTGCGCTTCCTCAACCTGATCGCCGCCGAGCCGGACATCAGCCGCGTGCCGATCATGATCGACTCGTCGAAATGGGAGGTGATTGAGGCCGGCCTGAAGTGCATCCAGGGCAAGGGCATCGTCAACTCCATCTCGATGAAGGAGGGTGTGGACAAGTTCGTCGAGCAGGCGCGCCTGCTGCGCCGCTACGGCGCGGCGGTGATCGTGATGGCCTTCGACGAGGTCGGCCAGGCCGACACCTACGCGCGCAAGGTGGAAATCTGCGAGAAGAGCTACCGCATCCTGGTCGATGAAGTCGGCTTCCCGCCGGAAGACATCATCTTCGACCCCAACATCTTCGCGGTGGCCACCGGCATCGAGGAACACGCCCGCTACGGCCTGGACTTCATCGAGGCCACCGGCTGGATCAAGCAGAACCTGCCGCACGCCAAGATTTCCGGTGGCGTGTCCAACGTGTCGTTCTCGTTCCGCGGCAACAACAAGGTGCGCGAGGCGATCCACGCCGTGTTCCTGTACCACGCCATCAAGAACGGCATGACCATGGGCATCGTCAACGCCGGCGCGCTGGAGGTGTACGACGAGGTCGACGCGGTGCTGCGCGAGCGCATCGAGGACGTGGTGCTGATGCGCGGCGATGACATCATGGCGGTGACCGAGGCGCTGATCACGCTGGCGGAAAGCTTCCGTGGCGACGCCAAGGAGGCCAAGGGCGAAGACCTCGCCTGGCGCAATCAGCCGGTGGAAAAACGGCTGGAGCACGCGCTGATCAAGGGCATTACCAGCCATATCGTGGAAGACACCGAAGAGGTGCGCCTGAAGTGCGAGCGCCCGATCCACGTGATCGAAGGCCCGCTGATGGACGGCATGAACGTGGTCGGCGACCTGTTCGGTGCCGGCAAGATGTTCCTGCCGCAGGTGGTGAAATCGGCGCGCGTGATGAAAGCCGCCGTCGCCCACCTGGAGCCGTTCATCGAGGAAGAAAAGATCCGCATGGGGCTGCAGGACGCGCCGGCCAAGGGCGTGATCATCATGGCCACGGTGAAGGGCGACGTCCACGACATCGGCAAGAACATCGTCGGCGTGGTGCTGCGCTGTAACAACTACAAGGTGATCGACCTGGGCGTGATGGTGCCGTGCCAGACCATTCTGGATGCCGCGCGCGAGCACAACGCCGACATCATCGGCCTGTCCGGGCTGATTACCCCGTCGCTGGAAGAAATGGCGCACGTGGCCAAGGAAATGCAGCGCCAGGGCTTCGACATCCCGCTGTTGATCGGCGGTGCCACCACCAGCCGCGTGCACACCGCGGTCAAGATCGCGCCCAACTACAGCGGCCCGGTGATCTACGTGCCGGACGCCAGCCGTGCGGTCGGCGTCTGTTCCAACCTGCTGTCCGACACCCTGCGCGATGCCTTCGTCAAAGAGGTGTCCGACGACTACGCCCGCGCCCGCGCCATCTTCGAGAGCCGCGGCGACGCCAAGCTGCTGCCGATTGCCGCCGCGCGCGAGCAGCGCCACCGCATCGACTGGGCCAACTACACCCCGCCGGTGCCGGCGTGGCTGGGCGTGCGCCGCTACGTCAATTACGACCTCGCCGAGATTGCCGAGGTCATCGACTGGACGCCGTTCTTCCAGAGCTGGGAGCTGGCCGGCCGTTATCCCGCCATTCTCAGCGACGAGGTGGTCGGCGAATCCGCCACCGCACTGTGGGCGGACGCGCAGGCGATGCTGAAGCAGATCATCGACGAGAAATGGCTGAGCGCCAATGCGGTGATCGGCCTGTTCCCGGCGGTGAGCGTCAATCATGACGACATCGAGATTCTCGATCCGGAAACGCGGGCGCCGCTGCTGACCTGGGTCGGCCTGCGCCAGCAGCTGGTAAAGACCGACAAGGACGGCAACCGGAATCCGGACTGGTGCCTGGCCGACTTCATTGCGCCGCGTGACAGCGGTGTGGACGACTATATCGGCGCCTTCGCCGTCACCGGCGGCCTGGGCATCGATCCGCACGTGGCGCGTTTCGAGGCCGCCAACGACGACTACTCGGCCATTCTGCTGAAGGCCTTGGCCGACCGCTTCGCCGAGGCCTTCGCCGAGCTGATGCACCGCCGCGTGCGCACCGAGTTCTGGGGCTACGCCGCGGACGAGGCGCTGGACAACGAGGCGCTGATCGACGAGAAGTACGTCGGCATCCGCCCGGCACCGGGCTACCCGGCCTGTCCGGACCATACCGTGAAGAAGGAGCTGTTCCAGCTGCTGGACGCGCCGGCCATCGGTATGACGCTGACCGAAGGCTACGCCATGCTGCCGACGGCGGCGGTGTCCGGTTTCTACTTCAGCCATCCGGACTCGCGCTACTTCGGCGTCGGCAAGATCAGCCGCGACCAGGTGGAAAGCTACGCGCTGCGCCGCGGCGTCAGCGTGGCGCAGGCCGAGCGCGACCTGGCGCCCAACCTCGGCTACAACACCTGATCATGGCGCGCTACCCGGCCCAAGGTTGGCCGCGCCGGCTGCTGACGGCGGCGCTGCTGTGGCTGGCGCTGCCGGCGCAGGCGCTGGAGTCGCCGCCGCTGCCGGTACTGCAGGTGGCGCTGGGCGAAAACAAGCCGCCGTACATCATCGCCGACGAGTCGCGCGGCATCGAGTACGAGCTGGTGAGCAGCGTGCTGCGCGCCGCCGGCTATCAGCCCAGAATACTGCTGCTGCCCAACCAGCGCGCACAACTGGCGCTGGCCGACGGCCGCATCGATGCCGCCATCTCCAACAACGGCCCGTTCGTGTCCGAGCCTTACATCGCTTACCGCAACATGGCGATCACGCTGTGCCACCGCCATCTGCAATTGAAGCATATCGCCGAGCTGGGCCAGTACCGGGTGGCGGCGTTCCACAACGCGCAGCGTTTCCTCGGTGCCGAATTCGCGGCGATGGCCAAGGCCAACGTCGATTACGTCGAATCGTCGCCGCAGCCGATCCTGAACAACCTGCTGTTCACCGGCCGCACCGATGTCGTCATCTCCGACCTGTTCATCTTCCTGCACTTCGCGCAGCAGCCGGACGTGCCGCTCAACAACCGCCAGGCGCTGTGCACCCATGCGCTGTTCCCGCCGACGCAGTACGCGCTGTCGTTCCGCGACCCGCGTGTGCGCGACCGCTTCAACAAGGCGCTGCAGCAGCAGGCGCAGGCCGGGCTGTACCAGACGCTGGCGCAGCGGTACCGCCTGCCGGGGCAGAGCCAGCCGCTGTTCCGCCCGCAGCCGCCGGGCAGCGGTGCCTTGCGGCCAACCCTGGCCGCCGGCTGAGCGCCGGCGACAGGCGCTGGCGGGCGTGGGATAATCGCCGCCTTCGCCCGTCGCGGCCGGGCCGGTCCGTGTGCCGGCCGCTGCGTCCTTTCCCCTGTCTGTCGTGAGTTTGCCGCCGCCTTGCGCTGCCGCCCGCTGTGGTGCGCCTGCCGGCGCGCGCCCTGTTGCGGAGTAACGTGTTGACCAAAATGACCCCGTCGGCGATCAAGGCCGACTTTTTCAGCGGCATCACCGTGGCACTGGCGCTGGTGCCGGAGGCGATCGCCTTCGCGCTGGTCGCCCACGTCAGCCCGCTGACCGGGCTGTATGCCGCCTTTTTCCTGTGCCTGATCAGCGCCAGCTTCGGCGGCCGCCCAGGCATGATCTCCGGCGCCACCGGCGCGCTGGCGGTGGTGATGGTGTCCATCGTCACCCAGCACGGGGTGGAATACCTGTACGCCAGCGTGGTGCTGATGGGGGGGCTGCAGCTGCTGTTCGGCGTGTTCAAGCTCGGCAAGTTCATCCGCATGGTGCCGCACTCGGTGATGCTGGGCTTCGTCAACGGCCTGGCGCTGGTGATGACGGTGGCCCAGGCCGGCCATTTCAAGCACGACGACCAGTGGCTGGCCGCACCGCAGCTGGCGGTGATGGCGGCGCTGACGGTGCTGACCATGGCCATCATCTACCTGCTGCCGCGCCTGAGCCGTGCCATCCCGGCGGCGCTGGCGGCGATCCTGATCGTGGCCGGCGTGGTGGCCGGTTTCGGCATCGACACCAAGACCGTCGGCGACATGGGCTCCATCGCCGGCGGCCTGCCGCAGTTCCACCTGCCGCAGGTGCCGCTGACGCTGGACACGCTGTACATCATCCTGCCGTATTCGCTGGTGCTGGCCGCCATCGGCCTGCTGGAATCGCTGCTGACGCTGAACCTGATCGACGACATCACCGACAGCCGCGGCCAGCCCAACCGCGAGGCGCTGGCGCAGGGCGGCGGCAACGTGGTGGCCGGCCTGTTCGCCACCATGGGCGGCTGCGTGCTGATCGGGCAGAGCATGATCAACATCAACAACGGCGCCCGCCACCGCCTGTCCGGCATCGTCGCCGCGCTGTTCCTGCTCGGCTTCATCCTGTTCCTGGCGCCGTGGATCGAGCAGATCCCGCTGGCGGCGCTGGTCGGGCTGATGCTGGTGGTGTCGCAGAAGACCTTTGCCTGGGGCAGCCTGCAGGCGTTGCGCAGGATCCCGCGCCAGGACGCGATCATCGTCGTCGGCGTGACGCTGATCACCGTGCTGACCGATCTGGCGGTGGCGGTGCTGTGCGGCGTGGTGTTTGCCGCGCTGGTGTTCGCCTGGCAGCACGCCAAGACCATCCGCGTCACGACCCGCACCGACGCGCAGGGCTGGAAGGTGTACGAGCTGGAAGGCAGCCTGTTCTTCGCCTCGGCGGCCAACTTCAGCGAGCTGTTCGCGCCGAAGAGCGACCCGGAGCACGTGGTGATCGAATTCCGCCGCGCGCGGGTGGTCGACCACTCCGCCGTCGAGGCCATCGACGCGCTGGCCGCCCGCTACCAGCAGGCCGGCAAGACGCTGCATCTTCGCCACCTGAGTCCGGATTGCCTGGAGCTGCTGGACAAGGCCAAGGGCATGGTGGAGGTCAATGAGTTCGAGGACCCGCACTACCACATCGCCGACAACAAGCTGGGCTGAGCCGCGCTTTTCGGGTCCAGACCGCCACGCCGCCGCGTGGCGGTTTTTTTGCGGCCAACGTTGGCCGCGCCATGTTGCCGTCTTGTAACAGGGCGGATGCAAAACCGCAGCATGGATAAGTTGCGCTGACGCTAGGCTACAAATCGTCATGCCGCAGGGGCGGCAACAGCACAGCAAAGGACAGCAATATGAGTCTCTCCGGCATCGCGGCAGCGGGGTCCACCGTGGCCTACGGCCTGGGTAGCGTGGGTAGCGGGGTGGTGAAGATCGCCTCCGGCGTCGGCGACATCAGCGCCGGCGCGCTGCAGGTGGCCACCGGCGTGGTCAGCGGCATTGAGGAAAGCGGCGACGCGCTGTATGGCGGCTTCTCCGCCACCGGCGAGGCGCTGGCCAGCGGCTTGCAGCTCGTCGGCGGCATCCTCGACGCGGTGGCCTGACGCCGGCTCCTGATCGCGCGCTCACGCGAGCACAGGCGAAAACGGCTGCGGCAGGCGGGTTTATCTTTGGATAAACGCCGCTGCCGCAGCCGTTTGCCATGCCGTCGCGCCGCGGTCAGCACGCCGCTGCCGCCGCGCGGGACGCGCCGCTCAGCGGTACAGCGCCGCCAGCGTGTGTGCCGCGGCACCGGGGTCGGCCTGTTCGAACAGGCCGCCGATCACCGCGATGGCGTCGGCGCCGGCGGCGACCACCGCGCCGGCATTGGCGGCGGTGATGCCGCCGATGGCGACCCGCGGCACGCCCAGATCGGCGCTAGCAGCGAACAGCGACAGCGGCGCCGCCACCGCGCCGGGCTTGGTGGCGGACGGGTACACCGCGCCAAAGGCGACGTAGCTGGCGCCGGCGGCCACCGCCGCGCGTGCCAGCGCCAGGCTGTCGTAGCAGCTGGCGCCGATGATGGCGCCGGGGCCGAGCGCGGCGCGGGCGGTGGCGATGCCGGCGTCGTCGCGGCCAACGTGTACGCCGTCGGCACCGACCGCGCGCGCCAGCTCGACATCGTCGTTGACGATGAACAGCGCATTGCGGCTGCGCGCCAGGCTGGCCAGGATGCTGGCCTGCCACAGCCGGCGTACCGCGTCGCTGCCCTTGTTGCGGTACTGCAGGATGCGCGCGCCGCCGTCGAGCACGGCGCTGACCTGCTCGATCAGGCGTTCGCTGTCGTCGGTGTCCGGGGTGATCGCGTACAGGCCGTTAAACGTTTGCATCTTGCTCCTTGTCGGCATCGTCGTCGCCGGCGTCGTCGTTGGCCCAGAACAGGCGGTCGGGAATGAACTGGCCCATGCCGGGACGGAAGCCGTAGCGCAGCGCCTGCCAGGTGTAGTCCTGCGCCTCTTTCACCGCCTCCGGCACCGCCAGCCCGCGCGCCACCAGCCCGGCGATGGCGGCGGCGAGCGTGCAGCCGGAACCATGGAAGCTGCCGTTGAGTCTAGGCCAGGTGTCGACGCGGATTTCGCCGCCCAGGTCGTAGAGCCGGTTTTCCACGTCGCGCGACGGCTCGTGGGTGCCGGTGATGAACACGTAGTCGCAGCCCAGCCGCGTCAGGCGTTTGGCGCAGTCGGCCACCGACAGCTCTTCCTCGTCGTCGGCGTCGTTGGCCGCCAGCCGCCGCGCCTCGATGCTGTTGGGGGTCAGCACCGTCACCTGCGGCAGCAGCACGTCGCGCAGCACGTGGATCATGTCCTCGCGTGCCAGCTCGTCGCCGGCGCCGCTGGCCAGCACCGGGTCGTAGATCAGCGGGATGTCGGGGTAGTCGGCGATCAGCTCGGCGATGGCGACCACGTTATCGATGCTGCCGATCATGCCGACCTTGAACGCGGCCACCGGCATGTCTTCCAGCACCGCGCGCGCCTGGTCGAGCACCCATTCGTCGTCGATGACCATGAAATCCTGCACGCCGCGGGTGTCCTGCACCGTGATGGCGGTGATCACCGACAGCGGATGGCAGCCCATGCTGGCCAGGGTCAGGATGTCGGCCTGGATGCCGGCACCGCTGGTGGGATCGGCTCCCGCCAGCGTCAGCACGATAGGCGGGAGAATGATGTCTTGGCTCAAGGCTTAACCTCTCTGGTCTCACAGGATTTACAATACGGATTTTAACCGAGCGAAGGCTTAACACTATGCAAACCTGGATGTGTCTGATCTGCGGCTTTATCTACGACGAAGCGGCGGGTCGCCCGGAAGACGGCATCCCGCCCGGCACCAAGTGGGAAGACGTGCCGATGAACTGGACCTGCCCGGATTGCGACGCGCGTAAAGACGATTTCGAGATGATGGCGTTCTGAGTGACGCCGCTGCAAGAGGAAACAGAAAAATGGCTAACTGGCTGACCCGGACCGGATGTGTCCTGATGCTTTCCGCGGCCGTTGCCGGCTGTGTCAACACCACCGCCACCGGCGCCGTAGGTGCCAGCCGCAAGCAGCTGATGCTGTTGTCGCCGCAGGAAGTGGAGCAAGCCTCCGCGCAGTCCTATGTGCAGGAAGTGGGCAAGGCGCGCAGCGCCGGCAAGCTCAATACCGACGCCGCGCTGACCGCCCGCGTGCGCGCGGTGTCGCAACGCCTGATCGCGCAGGTGCCGGTGTTCCGCGCCGACGCGCGCAGCTGGAAGTGGGAAGTGAACGTCACCCAGTCCGACGACCTGAACGCCTACGCGATGGCCGGCGGCAAGATCATGGTCTACAGCGGCATCGTCAATCGCCTCAAGCTCAGCGACGACGAGATGGCGGCCATCATCGGCCACGAGATCTCGCACGCGCTGCGCGAACACTCGCGCGAGACCATGAGCCAGGCCTACGCGCAGCAGATGGGTCTCGGCATCGTCGGCCAGCTCGCCGGCCTGTCGCAAGGCTCGATGGAACTGGCCGCCATCGCCACCGACGTGGCGCTGACCAAGCCCAACAGCCGCACCATGGAATCCGAGGCCGACATCATCGGCCTGGAGCTGATGGCGCGCGCCGGCTACAACCCGAACGCATCGGTGACGCTGTGGCAGAAGATGATGCAGGCCGGTGCCGGCACCGGCCCGAGCTTCCTGTCCACCCACCCGTCCGGCCCGGCGCGCATCGAGGAACTGCAACGCCAGATCCCGCGCGTGCTGCCGCTGTACAACGCCGCCCGCAAGGCGCGCTGAGCGATGTCGCCGTCACTTGATGCCGCGCTGCTGCAACAGCTGGAGCAGCACGCGCTGGCGCTGCCCGGCGTGGTGCTCGACATCAAGTGGGGCGGCGTGCGCGTGCTGCAGATCGAGGGCAAGATGTTCGCCACTTTCCACGATGGCGGCGTCGCGTTCAAGGTCGACGCCGACGACTTCCTCGCGCTGTGCGACCTGCCCGGCGTCAGCCCGGCACCGTACCTGGCGCGGGCGCGCTGGATCAAACTGCACACGCTGCAGAGCTTCAGCGTGGCGCAGGTCGAGGCCAGCTTGGCCGCAGCGCGCCTCATCGTGCTTTCCCGGCTGTCAAAAGCCCTACGCGCGCAATACGGACTCTGAATGACTTACCTCTATATCAAGGCCTTCCACCTGTTCTTCGTGGTGTCCTGGTTTGCCGGCCTGTTCTACCTGCCCCGGCTGTACGTCAACCTGGCGCTGGCCGAGCCGGGCAAGGAATACGACCGCCTGCTGCTGATGGCGTACAAGCTGTTCCGCTTCATGACGCCGCTGGCGGTACTGGCGCTGGCGCTCGGCCTGCTGCTGTGGCTGGGCTACGGCGTCAGCGGCGGCTGGCTGCACGCCAAGCTGGCGCTGGTGACGGTGCTGGTCGGCTACCACGGCTACTGCTACAAGCTGCTGCAGGATTTCGTGCAGCAGCGCAATCGCCGGAGCCATGTCTGGTTCCGTTTTTTCAACGAAGTACCGGTACTGCTGCTGCTGGCAGTGCTGATCCTGGTGGTGGTGAAACCGTTTTGATCAAGCTCCTGCTCCCCCTCGCGCTGGCCGCGCTGCTCACCGGCTGCCAGCAAGACTGCGACGGCCACGTCTACGTACTGGCCCAGGGTCTGGCCGCCGGTGCCAGCGTGCCCGGCAAGATGACCCCGGCCCAGCTGCCGGCCGGCTTCCCGCGCGGCCAGCTGTCGTCCGACGGCTCCTACGCCGGCCGCAAGGCCTACTGCAACGTCACCGCCGCGCGCAGCGACTATGTCGACAGCGCCCGCGCCGGCCGCATCGCCGTCCCCGGCGCCTGGTCGGTATGGCAGACCGACGCGCGCTGGCCGGACGACGTGCACCCCTATCGCCCCGCGGACTGGCGCCTGAAAGCGCCGGCCCGTCTCGTCAAGGAAATGGAAAAACACGATGGCAGTGGAAATTGAACGTCGCTTCAAGGTAAACGGTGACGCCTGGCGCGGTCTGGCCGAGGGCGTGCGCTACCGCCAGGGCTATTTGTCGGTGGAAAAGGAACGCACCGTGCGTGTGCGCGTGGTCGGCGACCAGGCGTGGCTGACGCTGAAAGGCCAGATCAGCGACATCAGCCGCCACGAGTTCGAATACCTGATCCCGGTGGCAGAGGCACAGACCATCATGGACGCGATGTGCCCGATGGTGGTCGACAAGCTGCGCTACCGCATCAGCTTCGGCGGCTTTGTGTGGGAGGTGGACGAGTTTTTCGGCGCCAACGCCGGCCTCGTGCTGGCCGAGATCGAGCTGCCGTCGGAAGACACCGCCTTCGACAAGCCGGACTGGATTGGCGAGGAGGTGACCTTCGACGGGCGCTTTACCAATGCTTATTTGTCGAAGCATCCGTTCGGGTCGTGGTAAGCGGCTGAGGTGGCGGCCAGGGTTGGCCGCTGTTTTCGTAGGTAAGGGAAGTGAAGCGTGACCCACCAACGCAGCTATCAGTAAGCAACTCCAGGTTACGCTACGCTAATTTAGCCTACGGAATTTTTAAATATTCTGATGAAAATGGAAAAATATTCTGAATATATAGAATCAATAGATTCTATCTTGATAAAAATAAATAAATACAATGCACATGTGAATAATGTTGGCATATGGTTTTTTTTGGCGATTTTAGGGTGTTGGGGTATTGCTGAAGGACTGCCAAGAGCTATTGCAGTTGTTTTTTCATTTCTTATTTTCTCGCAAAAATTTTTTAGCGGGGTACAGAGTAAAACTTTTTCTAAAGAATTGGCTGATCTAGTAAAATCTGCTGAAGCAGCCGGTTTGGTTCGGAGTGAATTTGAATCTTTGATGTATAGGGTTAATGATATTAAGCGAAAAAAATTGGGTATGATTAGATACTTCACAGAGGTCCCTGCTTACTATCTAGCTATGATTTTTGTTTGTTATAGTATTTTTTATTGGAATGATAATTTCACATAAAAAATAACGAGATAAATTGATTTGTAACGCGGTAAGTTGGTTATGTAGGCTGGCGCTGAGCCTGCGAAGCACAACGTTCACCGCGATGGAATGATCAAGGTTGGCCGCAAGCCGTTTCGGGTTTGCGGTCAACCTTGTTTTGTATTGTGACTCTGCTGCGCGGCAGATGTTTATCTGCCGCTTTCCGCGCGGTGGCGGGTTACTTTCTTTTGCTTCGCCAAAAGAAAGTAACCAAAGAAAAGGCGACCCGACGGCGTAGGAATTCCCGTAAAAACGGCCGCCAGCCCGGCGCCGCCCATCCGCTGCGCTCAAAAAGGGGGCGGCTTGTTTCCGGGCTGGCGGCCGTTTTTACGGCCTGCGCCAACGGGAGCGGGCGCATCGGTTCTATGCTGGCGGGCGATTGGACGAGGCGGGGTGTAGGGTGCCGTCCCCCCGAAGGGGCGATGCACCAGACGCTGGTGTAACCGTAACGCGGCAAGTCGGGTATGTAGGCTGGTGCTGAGCTGGCGAAGCCCAGCGTTTACCGCGATGGAATGACCAAGGTTGGCCGCAAGCCTTGCCCGGTTTGCGGCCAAGCTTGTTTGGGGTTTGCTATCCGCTGCGCGGATGTCTTGATCCGGCGCTTCCCGCTTCCCGCTTTCCGCTATCGGCCGGCGGTGCAGCATGCCCGCCTACTTTTATTGCATGATGAAAGGCAGATTTTTGCCTGCTTGGCATTTGTATTTGTGCTGCGACTGGTCATTACTGTGAAGGGGACACTTCATGGGGGCTTGCATCATGTCACGCACTACGCTTCTGGCCGGCACGCTGCTGGCTTCCTTGCTGGCGGCGCCGCTGGCGCAGGCCAGCCATGGCTGGGGCAATTACCACTGGGCCCGTACCGGCAACCCGTTTACCGTGCCGCTGGGCAATAACGTCGACAGCAACTGGCTGGAGTTCTTCAAAACGGCGGCGGCGGACTGGACCAGCTCTGCGGTGCTGGACACGCAGATGGTGGCCGGTGGCACCACCGCCAAGCGTTGCCGGCCGACGAGCGGCCGGGTCGAGGTCTGCAATTCGGCGTACGGCAATAACGGCTGGCTGGGGCTGGCGCAGATCTGGGCCAGCGGCAGCCATAACGTGCAGGGCACCACCAAGCTCAACGACAGCTACTTCAAGACCGCCAGCTACAACACGCCGGCCTGGCGCCAGCTGGTGATGTGCCAGGAGGTGGGCCACAATTTTGGGCTGGGGCATCAGGACGAGAACTTCAATAACGAAAACCTCGGCTCCTGCATGGACTACACCCGCAGTCCGGACAGCAACCAGCACCCCAATCGCCATGACTACGAGCAGCTGGAGGCCATTTACAGTCACGACGACGACAGCACCACGCTGGCGACGATGCCGGCGGCGATGGCCAATCTGGAGCTGGCGACCCCCGGGCAGTGGGGGCGGCTGTTGCGCAGCCAGCGTGGCGGCATGGTGGAAACCTATGTGCAGGACTTTGGCCACGGCTGGCGCGTGTACACGCATGTGTTCTGGGCGGTGGCGCGCGGCCAGCGGCCGCATGACTGAGCCGCTGCGCCACGCGGGCTGAAGCGCGCCGCACAAGCCGGCAAGCTTGGCCGCAAGCCGTGCCGGGTTTGCGGCCAGGCTGCGTTCAGGCCTTTGCGCGTTTCCGGCTATCATGAGCGGTGCCCGCCGGCCATCAGGCCGGTACCGCTGCCTGACCGATAGCAGAAGGAAACCCGCGATGCCCTACGTTGCCACTTACCCCGCCGCCGCACCCGAGCGCGCCAGCCTCGACACCGGCACGCTGCTGCTGGAGTTCGGCGTCGACTGGTGCCCGCACTGCCAGGCGGCGCAGCCGGCCATCGAACAGGCGCTGGCGGCACAGCCGGCGCTGACGCACATCAAGGTGGAGGACGGCGCCGGGCGGCGGCTGGGACGCAGCTTCCGCGTCAAGCTGTGGCCGACGCTGATCCTGCTGCGCGACGGGGTGGAGCTCGGCCGCGTGGTGCGGCCGCTGACGGTGGACGAGGTGGCGCCGCTGCTGGCCTTGTGAGGCGATCTGTCTCCTTGCCGTGGGCTCGCGTTGACGGTGTGTCGCCCTGCGGGTGACGCACCCTATCGTTCTGGCGATCGACATGCTTTGCGGCCAACCTTGTTCTGTCTGGTGTATCCGCTGCGCGGATATTTCTTATCTGCCGCTTGCCGCGCGGCGGCGGAAAGGGGGATACCGCATCCCCCTTTTCACATCGCTGAGCGAATCAGAGATTCGCACGCAGACCGCTCTTCCCGGAGGCGCAAGAATTCCCGTGAAAACTGGCGCCATCCCGGCGCCGCCCATACGCTGCGCTCAAAAGCGGGCGGCTTGTTTCCGGGCTGGAGCCAGTTTTCACGGCTTGCACCAACGGGATCGGGTGCGTCGCATCGGTGTTGGCTGGTAATGAAGATCGCTTGCGGCCAACCTTTCCGTTTTCATTTTCGTGTCTTTTCGTGGCTAAAGAAGTTGTTGTCTTTGTCCGTGTCTTTCCGTGTACTTCTGTGGCAAAAATCCAGGCCGCAAGTCGCCATCGCGCCGGCCGAACGCTGCGTTTCTGCCCGGTGGTGGCCTTGCGCGGCGATTTGCCGGACAATCCTGCCTCGATAACAGACGCCCGCGCAGGGCGCACGCTTCTGGATACAGGTCAACGCCGCGACGCGCGCGCTGCCGTATCGTGACCGACAGGATTTTGCCGGGCTGCCACGGGCGGCCCGTTGCCCATTTAGCCAGCGCGGTGTGTGATGCCGCCAGAAAGGAAAACGATGTCCCGCAATCTCGAACTGTTTGAACGTGGCAAGCAAGTGATTCCCGGCGGCGTCAATTCGCCGGTGCGTGCCTTTGGTCAGGTCGGCGGTACGCCGCGCTTCGTCAAGCGTGCCGAGGGCGCCTATTTCTGGGATGCCGACGACAAGCAGTACCTGGACTATGTCGGCAGCTGGGGCCCGGCCATTCTCGGCCACGCCCACCCCGAGGTGGTGAAGGCGGTGCAGGATGCGGCCGTCGGCGGCCTGTCCTTCGGCGCGCCGACCGAAGGCGAAGTCGAGATCGCCGAGGAAATCTGCAAGCTGCTGCCGTCGGTGGAGCAGGTGCGGCTGGTGAGCTCCGGCACCGAGGCGACGATGACGGCGATCCGTCTGGCGCGCGGCTTTACCGGCCGCGACCTGATCGTCAAGTTCGAAGGCTGCTACCACGGCCACTCCGACAGCCTGCTGGTCAAGGCCGGCTCCGGCCTGCTGACCTTCGGCAACCCGTCCTCCGGCGGCGTGCCGGCCGACTGCACCAAGCACACGCTGGTGCTGCAGTACAACGACGTGCAGCAGCTGGCCGACACCTTCAAGGAGCTGGGCGACAAGATCGCCGGCGTGATCCTGGAGCCGATCGCCGGCAACATGAACCTGATCAAGCCATCGGCCGAGTTCGTGCAGGCGCTGCGCGCGCTGACCGAGCAGTACGGCGCGGTGCTGATCTACGACGAGGTGATGACCGGCTTCCGCGTGGCGCTGGGCTGCGCGCAATCTCTGCACGGCATCACGCCGGACCTGACCACGCTGGGCAAGGTGGTCGGCGGCGGCATGCCGCTGGCGGCCTTCGGCGGCCGCGCCGACATCATGGGCAAGATCGCGCCACTGGGGAACGTGTACCAGGCCGGCACGCTGTCCGGTAACCCGCTGTCGGTGGCCGCCGGCCTCGCGACCTTGCGCCTGATCCAGCAGCCGGGCTTCCACGACACCCTCGGCCGCCGCAGCGCCCGCCTGGCCGCCGGCCTCGCCGACGCCGCGCGCGACGCCGGTATCGCCATGACCACCGACAGCGTCGGCGGCATGTTCGGCTTCTACTTCAGCGACACGGTGCCGGCCAGCTACGCCGAGGCCACCCGCTGCGACATCACCCGCTTCAAGGCCTTCTTCCACGCGATGCTGGACGAGGGCGTGTACCTGGCGCCGTCGGCGTACGAGGCCGGTTTCATCTCCATCGCCCACACCGACGAGCTGGTCGAGCAGACCATCTCCGCCGCACGCCGTGCGCTGAGCCGCGTATAATCTTGCCCTGCCCAAGGTTGGCCGCATGCCCTTGACCGGGTGTGCGGCTTTTTTGTTTTTGTATTTCCCGATCGCCGCCAATGACCGATTTGTTTGCCGCCCACACCATTGATCAACTCGCACCGGCGCATCTGGCCGTGCTGCACGCGCTGGCCTTGCTGCCGGCCGGCGAATCCAGGCCCAACCTGCTGACGCTGCTGCAGCTGAACCTGATCCGCGACGAGCAGGGCAAGGCGGTGAACAATGACAAGCTCGGCGAGATCCTCGGCGATCTGGAGCACCAGGGCTGGATCGTGCGCACCGCCGGCCTGCCGTACCGCATCGCGGCGGGCGCGCGCAATACCGTGCTGCTGCAGCTGCTGCACGACCGCCAGGAGCGCACCGCCTGGGACGAGCTGCTCACCGAGCACCTGTCGATGTCGCCGGCGGCGCGCGGCAAGCCGGACCTCGCGCAGATCCAGCTGCGGCTGTGGCTGGCGATCCTGCACGGCCAGGTCGGCGCGGCACAGGACTGGCTGCAACGCTACCAGCAGGCGGCAGCACTGCACAGCGGCAGCCTGCCGCAGGCACCGTTCAAGCGCCTGTTCGCCAACGCCGCCGGGCGCCAGCTGTTCGACCAGCTGGTCGACGACATCCAGGTGTTGCTGCTGCTGGACTACCTGCCGGAGGCCAACTACCGCTTCGACACCTTCCGCGAGGGCTACCGCTACGCGCTGTCGCGGCTGGACGACGGCTACCGCGACTGGGACCAGCTCACCAGCCTGTTGATGCTGCAGTTCCTGTGGCGCGGCGACATCCAGCGCCTGCTGCAGGAGGCCGCCGCCGGCGAGGGCTTCGCCATCAGCAGCCTGTTCTTTTTGCACACCGTCTCCGGCCGCTACGGCGAGGCGCTGTCCACGCTGCAGCAGTGGCTGGACGAGCTGAAGGAGCAGACGCAGAAGCGCAAGATCGAGCTGCCGGCCGACCTCAACGCCTTTCACTGCATCGCGCTGTTGGGCAGCCCGGACAGCCCGCAGCGCAGCAGTGCGCTGAAGCAGGCGATCAGCAGCGGCATCCGCCAGCACTTCGGCCACAGCTACTACGTGTTGCAGCATCTGGTGCTGCAGCACGAGGGCGGCGCCATCAGCAACAACCTGACCTTGCCGGACGCCTCGACGCTGGCCGGCGTCGACGGCCTGCTGCTGGCGCTGGCGATGTACTGGCTGGACGTGAAACAGGCGCGCACGCCGCAGTGGCAGGCGGCGCTGCAGAACTTCCGCGAGCAGATGCAGGACGAGGGCTACCTGTGGGTGGCCGCCGAGCTGGACGCGCTGCTGGCGGCGCAGTTCGGCCAGCCGCGGCAGCAGCCGGAGTGGCACCGCCAGCACCGGCTGAAGCCGCTGCTGGAGGCGTTCCAGCGCCAGGAGGCGTGGCAGCAGGCGCTGCACGCGCTGCGCCAGCTCGGCCCCAACAAGAGCGAGAGCCGCAGCACGGCGGCGCAGGGCCAGACGCGGCTGGCGTGGCTGCTCAGCGCCGGCGCTCACGGCGTGATGCTGGAAGCGCGCGAGCAGAAGCGCTCGGTCAAGAACCAGTGGAGCCGCGGCCGCACCGTGTCGTGGCGCCGCCTGTTCGACGGCGACGACAGCCTCGACTACCTGCTGCCGCAGGACCAGCAGATCATCAAGGTGCTGCGCGCGCAGCACGAGCACCACTACCACGCCAGCAGCATCTACGAGATCGACGCCGAAAAGGCGCTGCCGCAGCTGATCGGCCATCCGGCGGTGTACTGGAGCGACGCGCCGGATGTCGGCATCGACATCGTCGCCGGCAGCGTGGCGCTGCAACTGCAGGAAAGCGGCGAGCTGATCCGCATCAAGCTGGTGCCGGGCAAGATCGCGCCGGACAGCGAGATCGTGTGGGACAAGGCGACGCCGACGCGGCTGGCGGTGTACAGCATCAGCAAGGAGGTGCGCCAGATCGCCACCATTCTCGGCAAGGAGCTGACCGTGCCGCGTGCGGCCAAGGCGCAACTGCTGGAGGCGGTGCGCGACATCGCGCCGCTGGTGCCGGTGCACACCGACATGCCGGAGCTGGCGGCGCACATCGACAGCGTGCCGGCCGACGGCCGCATCTACGCGCACCTGCTGCCGCTGAGCGAGGGGCTGCGCCTGCAGCTCTTGGTGCGGCCGCTGCCGGGCGGCAACTGGTGCAAGCCCGGCGCCGGGCTGGAGAACATCGTCGGCGACAGCGACGGCAAGGCGATCCAGACCCGTCGCAACCTGAAAAAGGAACAGAAGGCGCTGAAGAGCGTGCTGGCCGCCTGTCCGCTGCTGGCCGCCAGCGACAACGACGGCCAGGAGTGGCTGCTGGCCGAGCCGCAGGCGGCGCTGGAGGTGTTGTCCGAACTGCAGGCACTGGACAGCGCGCTGCTGGAGTGCGTGTGGCCGGAAGGCGAGCGCCTGCGCATCAAGTCGCGCCGCGGCCTGACGCAGCTGAGCCTGGGCATCAAGCAGCAGGGCGACTGGTTCGTGCTCAACGGCGCGCTGCAGCTGGACGACGGCCGCGTGCTGCAACTGCGTGACCTGCTGGAGCTGATGCGCGACACACCGGGGCGCTTCCTCAAGCTCGGCGACGACGACTGGCTGGCGCTGACCGAGGCGATGAAGAAGCGGCTGGAAGAGCTGGCGCTGCTGGCCGACCACGTTGGCCGCGACGGCCTGCGCGTGTCGGCGCTGGCCGCCGCGCAGCTGGCGGAGCTGGCCGGCGAGGTCGGCGACTTCGACGCCGACGACGCGTGGCAGGCGCAGGCCGAGCGCCTGCAGTCGCTGCAGGCATTCCAGCCGCAGCTGCCGTCCACGCTGCAGGCCGAGCTGCGCGACTACCAGCGCGACGGCTACGACTGGATGGCGCGGCTGGCGCACTGGGGCGTCGGCGCCTGTCTCGCCGACGACATGGGCCTGGGCAAGACGGTGCAGACGCTGGCGCTGCTGCTGGCGCGCGCGCCGGGCGGGCCGCAGCTGGTGGTGGCACCGACCTCGGTGGCGCTGAACTGGCTGTCGGAAGCGGCGCGCTTCGCGCCAACGCTGAAGGTGCGCCCGTATCACCAGTTCCGCTCGCTGGTCGACCTCGGGCCGCTGGATCTGGTGGTGGTCAGCTACGGCCTGCTGCAGCAGGACGCCGCCGCCTTTGCCGCCATCGAATGGCAAAGCGTGGTGCTGGACGAGGCGCAGGCGATCAAGAACGCCGGCACCAAGCGCGCGCAGGCGGTGATGGACCTGCAGGCCGGCTTCCGCCTGGCCGCCAGCGGCACGCCGGTGGAAAACCACCTCGGCGAACTGTGGAGCCTGTTCCGCTTCCTCAACCCCGGCCTGCTCGGCAGCCAGGAACGCTTCGCGCAGCGCTTCGGCAACCCGATCGAGCGCGGCGACAAGGGCGCGAAAAAGGCGCTCAAGGCGCTGATCCAGCCCTTCATCCTGCGTCGCACCAAGACCCAGGTGCTGGACGAGCTGCCGCCGCGTACCGAGATCACGCGCAAGGTGCCGCTGTCGGCCGACGAGCTGCACCTGTACGAGGCGATGCGGCAGCAGGCGGTGGCCAAGCTGGACGAGCTGAAGGGGGCCGACGGCAAGCAGATGCAGGTGCTGGCCGAGATCACCAAGCTGCGCCGTTTCTGCTGCCATCCGCAGCTGGTGCTGAAGGACAGCACCATCGCCGGCAGCAAGCTGGCGGCGTTTGCCGACATCGCCGACGAACTGCTGGAAAACGGCCACAAGGCACTGGTGTTCAGCCAATTTGTCGACCACCTGTCGCTGGTGCGCCAGCATCTGGACGCGCGTGGCGTCGCCTACCAGTACCTGGACGGCACCACCCCGGCCAAGGCACGCAAGGAGCGCGTCGACGCCTTCCAGCGCGGCGAGGGCGACATCTTCCTGATCAGCCTGAAAGCGGGCGGCACCGGCCTCAACCTGACTGCCGCGGATTACGTGATCCACCTCGACCCGTGGTGGAACCCGGCGGTGGAAGACCAGGCCTCCGACCGCGCCTACCGCATGGGCCAGCAGCGGCCGGTGACCATCTACCGGCTGGTGGCGGAGCACACCATCGAGGAGCAGATCGTGGCGCTGCACGCCGCCAAGCGCGACCTTGCCGACAGCCTGCTGGAAGGCGGCGACGTCAGCGCGCGGCTGGATGCCGACGCGTTGCTGGCGCTGCTCAAGGGCGCCTGAGCGCCTGTTCACGATCTGCTGCGCTTCGTGAAACGTTGCGCGGTGAGTACGGCTTCGGCATGCTGGTTTATATCTGGATAAACGCCGCTTCCTCAGCCGTTTTCGCCTTGTCTCGCGTGAGCGCGCGAGATCGTGGACTGGCTCTGAGATGGCGGGTGCCGGCCTGCCGGCGCCACCATGCATTGGGCATTGACCTTGCTTGCGCTGGATCAAGTCGGGGGGCGCTGGCCGGCGTAGCATGAAATCGACCGCCTGTTTCAGGCCACGACCCACCCACAAGGAGCCTGCCCATGTTTCCAGAATTCCGCGACCTGATTTCCCAGCTGAAAACCGAAGACAGCCGCTTCAGCCGTCTGTTCGACAAGCACAACGAGCTTGATCAGCAGATCAAGAACATGGAAGCGCACATCACCCCGGCCACGCCGCTGGAGATCGAGACCCTGAAAAAGGAAAAGCTGCAGCTGAAGGACGAGCTGTACGTGATCCTGAAGAGTGCCTCGGTCAGCGCCGGCTGATCGCTGCCGGCCATGAAAAAACCGCCTGATGCACAGGCGGTTTTTTTTTATGGCTGGCCGGCGGCTTAAGCGGCCAGTGCCGCCAGCAGCGTGTCCGGCTGGCTGTGGCCATCCAGCAGCAGGCGGATGCGGTTGAAGGTGGTGCTGGCCAGCTGCGGGTGCTTGGCAAACGGCACCAGGCCGTCGTGCGGCCAGCCGGCGGCCAGCAGCACCTGCTTGCGGAAGGTACTGCCGGCGACACCGCCGCCGCCCATCTGCATCAGCTGCTGTTCGATCAGTGTGTGCGGAAACGGGGTGCGGCGCAGGGTGCTGAAGTGATCGGGGTGCACTGCTTCGTCAAAGGCCATGTCTGCTCCTTGGTGGCTTGTCATTGTCATTGCATTGAACACGCGATGGCCGCCGCCGGCAAGCGTTGTCGTAGCCGGCGGCCGCGGCACGGACTGCGCAGGCGGTTGCGGCCAGGCTTGTGCGGCGCTGGCGGCTGTAGTTTTACGCTTACGTAACTTGAGGCTTACGTCACCAGTGTTACCGGATTTTTTTGTTTTTCGTGCAACAAATCCCTGTTTGCCGCGCAAAAACTTGGTGTTGTTTGCGTTTTGGCAGGTCGGGATGAACCTCGCCGACTACAAATCGGCGACAATGGCGGACTCAGCTGTCCCCCTCTGTCCATCCCTGTTGTCGAGGTTTGTCATGTCGCTGCAAGCACCGTCCTATATTCAGCATTCCGAACTCATCGCCTGGGTTGCCCAAGTGGCTGCCCTGACCAAACCGGCCGCCATTCACTGGGTGGATGGTTCGGCAGAAGAAAACGAGCAGTTGCTGGCGCAAATGGTCAAGGCCGGTACCCTGACCCGCCTCAACCCGGCCAAGCGCGCCAATTCCTACGCCGCCTTCTCCGATCCGTCCGACGTGGCGCGAGTGGAAGACCGCACCTATGTCTGCAGCGCGCACAAGGCCGACGCCGGCCCCAACAACAACTGGATGGCGCCGGACGAGATGCGCGGCACGCTGAACGGCCTGTTCGACGGCTGCATGGCCGGTCGCACCATGTACGTGATCCCGTTCAGCATGGGCCCGCTGGGCAGCCCGATCGCCCACATCGGCATCGAGATCACCGATTCGCCGTACGTGGTGGCGTCGATGCGCATCATGACGCGCATGGGCCGTGCGGTGTACGAGGTGCTGGGCAAGGATGGCGCCTTCGTGCCGTGCGTGCATAGCGTCGGCGCGCCGCTGGCCGCCGGTCAAGCCGACAAGCCGTGGCCGTGCAACCCGGACACCAAGTACATCGTGCACTTCCCGGAATCGCGCGAGATCTGGTCCTACGGCTCCGGCTACGGCGGCAACGCGCTGTTGGGCAAG
>Ga0073934_10003557_pt1 | contig 28331 bp, 33 predicted proteins | sample LarsenN4metaG_FD_76834 | JGI IMG/M metagenome (GOLD analysis project Ga0073934, IMG submission 76834) | Hot spring sediment bacterial and archeal communities from British Columbia, Canada, to study Microbial Dark Matter (Phase II) - Larsen... ... | reverse complement strand
GCGCATGACGGCATACCTCATCGAGCTGTACGCGGGTGCCTTCCCGACGTGGCTGGCGCCGGTGCAGGTGATGGTCATCCCGATCGCCGACCGCCACGCCGACTACGCGTTTGAAGTGCTGGCGAAGCTGAAGGAAGGCGGATTCCGCGCCGAAGTGGACGCCCGGAGCGAGCGGATGAACGCGAAGATCCGCGACGCACAGCTCCAGAAGATCCCGTACATGCTCGTCGTCGGTGACCGGGAACGCGAGGCGGGCGCGGTCGCGGTGCGCACGCGCGGCGGGGAGGACCTCGGTTCGATGCCGGTGTTCCAATTCATCGACCGGCTGCGCGACGAAATCGCGACGCAGCGTGATCCGGAGAGCGCCGGGCCAGATGTCGGCGGGGCGAAGGAGCGGGCGCCGGCGGGCTAGAGCTTCTTGCCGAACTCTTCGAGCCGCTGCTCGAGACGGCGCTGCTGCGCCGAGAGCGTGAGGTCGCCGCGCGTCTTCTCCAAAATGCCCCGGACGTTGTCGGTCGTGCGGCGGAGGCCTGCGGTCATCGCGTCGGGGTAATCGACGGTGACGAGCACGGCATACATGTCGTCCATCGCCCGCAGCCACTCCTCGCAGCGGGCGACATCGCCGGCGCGGAGCGTGTCGAGAAGGTGCCGTCGCAGCTCGCCGACGGCCTCGCCCATGCCGTTGAGGAAAGCCGGCAGCTCGACCTGGAGGCGTTCGGGCGTCGGAAACTCGCGGCCGGCGACGAGCGCGATCGTGATCTCTGCTTCGGCGTATTCCTTCTGCGCGTCGTGCACGAAGCCGGCATAGAAGAGGTCTGGATGCCCCTCGAGCGCCTGCGCCGCACGCTCGAGCTGCGCGCGCGCCTTCTGCGCCAGATCCTCCGCAGTGTCGTACTCCGCGCGGTGTGCGGCGCGGATCGCGTTGGCCGAGAAGCGGATGGCGTCGCGGCAGAGCGGGAGCGCCGCTTCGCGGGCGGCGTTCTTGGCGGCGAACTCCTCGCGGACGCGCTCCATGATCGGGTCGAGCGACTTTGAAACATCGGTCATGCGCTGAAACTCTACGCTCGCCGGCCCCGACGGGCTAGCGGGAAGGCAGGCAGGTTTGACCGGTTAGAGGTCCTTGACGGGATCGGGGAACTCGCCCTCGCGGGCGGCGTCGATCATCTCGCGTGCCTGCTCTGGGACTTCCATGCCGTACTCGTCGAACTTCTTCTCGACCCAGCGGCCGATCTGGCGAGGATCCTTGTAGTCCTCGACCCCGCGCGGCGAGTCGCCGTACTCCTCGAGGACGCGCTGCTCGCTCTTGTGGTAGGCGAAACGCGACAGAGCGCGCGCCGTCTTTCCGCCGCAGTGCTGGCACGGCGGCGGCGTCTCGTCGGCGCTGCTGCGCACGAATACGCTCGTCAGGCGCGAGCAGGAGCGGCATTTGTACTCGTAGATGGGCATCGCGATTCCAGCGTACTAGAAATCGTCGTCGGGGCCGTGGTCGCCGAAGCCATCCTCGTCGCCCAGGTCGTCCGGCATCTCCCCCCGCTCCATGCGCTCGACCATCTCATCGAGCTCGGGGCCGAGATCCTCACCGGTCTCCTCACGCATCTGGCGCGCCCACCGCGCCATGGCCCGGGGGTCACTCTCGTCGATGCCCTCGAGGCTCGAAGGGTCGTCGAGATCGAAGCCACCGCCGGAGCCGTGGACCGCGAACCGCGACATCATGCGCGAGAGCCGCTTGCTGCCGCAGTGCTCGCAGGCCGCGTTCACCGGCGACGAGACGCTGCGGACGAAGACGGACGTCCGGCGCTTGCAGGCGAGGCAGCGGTACTCGTAGATCGGCATGCGTTCTCGATATCAGACGGCATCGCGACCGGCAACCGCCCCGGCCGCGACGACCTGCACGTTGTCGCCGATATGCACCGCGCCGGGCCGCTCGACGTCCGCGTACACGCCGAAGTTCACCTCCTTTTGCTGGTCCGTCCGGTACGACGCGATCAGCTTCAGGGTGGGGAGGTCCTGCTTGCCGGTGTCCGGATCGAGCGTCGTCATGACGCAGCGGGGATCCCGCATCACCACGCGCACTGCTACGCCGCCGATACGCACCGTCTTGCCGATCCAGCTATCCTCCTCATGAGGTTCGGCGGCGCCTGCGATCAGGAAATTCGGCCGGAAGCGGCGCTCGTTGAGGGCCAGAGCCGCGGATCCAGCGACTGAACGCAGTCGGTCAAGCGATGCTTCGGACAGGATCGATATCGCCAGGTTATCGAACCCTTTGCCGGGCATTGCCTTTACCAGGCGGAGCGGTTGGCCGGCATACGCTGAGAGCGCGTCCGCGAAAGGGCCGCCCACCGCCAGGGCCTCGCGCTCGAGGTGGAAGAACCGGGTTGGCATGACCTCCCCTGTCTCGGCGGGTCCGCGGGCCTCCATGCCGTCGGGAAAAACGAGACGCAAATGTTCCGACGATGCGTCGTACTCCGCGCGCACGAGGGCCAGCGCGCCGCACTCGCGCTGCGTCATCAGGCGTCCGGCTTCGTCGATGATGTAGAACGCCCGGTCGCCTTCGATCCCTGTGGGCGTGACGCGGGCTTCCTTGTGCCGGTTCAGCGCGAGCGACTTGACGGGGCTCGAGTAGAGGGCAGCGACGTGCATCGCTCGGATTCTGGCGGATCGAAGAGGGGGCCGGCAATGGCCGACATCAAACGCCGCAGTCGATCGGCTCGCGCGGGTAGTCGCCGGCGAGAATCGGCGGCAGCAGCTGTGCCAGGCGGCGGGGCGCGAACCAGTCGTCCGAGGACGCGATCTCGGCCTGCGACCACCAGCGATACTCGCGGATGAAGTCGCGCTCGTGGTCGAGGAGCCGCCCATCGTGGGGCTCCGTGTGATCCTCGAGCCGCACCACGAAGAACTGCTCCCGTTCGTCGAGCAATGCGCCGTTGAACTCGAACACATGCGCGCGCAGCCACACGCACGGCCCGACATCGGCGTCGATCCCCGTCTCCTCAAGCAGCTCGCGCCGCGCGCACTCGCCAGCGGTCTCGCCCGGTTCGAGCCCGCCGCCCGGCGTGATCCAGAGGCGGCGCCGCGTGAACTCGGTGCGAAGCAGCAGCACGCGATCGGCCGGATCGATGAGGATGACGCGAGCCGCGGGACGGAGGATGGGAGCCAACGGAAGCGGAGCGTACCGGCCAATCGCCATTGGGGTCAAATGGCCGTTCGCGCATAGGTGGCGGCGTGCGTACAATCCGACCGCCACTTGCACGAATTCGGCGCGGGACGGGGGACGGCGCGCAGGCACGTCCCGGCCGGTCCACGTCCGTGAACGGAGTTGAGAAATGGGCACACGAAAGAAGGTCACGGTCGTCGGCGGCGGCATGACGGGCGGGGCGATCGCCCAGCGCCTCGTCGAGAAGAACGTCGCGGACGTCGTCATCCAGGATGACCCGCAGTTCGCGCAGACGCTGCACCACGGCAAGGCGCTCGACATGGCACAGTCGGCATCATGGCTCGGCTTCGAGGCGCGCATCACGGGCACCGACGGTTGGGAGGAGACCGGGGGCTCGGACGTCGTCGTGATCACCGCCGGGGCGCCGCGCAAGCCGGGCATGAGCCGCGAAGAGTTGCTCAACGGTAACGCCGAGATCGTCCGCGCCAAGGCGCACGAGGCGGCGAAGGCCTCTCCGAACGCGGTGCTCATCATCTTCTCGAATCCGATGGACGCCATGTGCCACGTAGCGCTCGAGGCGTCCGGTTTCCCGCGGGAGCGGGTGATCGGGCAGGGCGGCGCCCTCGACACGGCGCGCTACCGCGCGTTCCTCAGCATGGCGACGGGCGTCTCCGTCCGCGACGTGCACGCGTACGTGCTCGGCGGGCACACGGACACGACGATGGTGCCGATCGTCTCGCAAGCGCGCATCGGCGGGCTGCCGCTCTCGTCGTTGCTCGACCAGGCGAAGATCGACGAGGTCGTGGCGCGGACGATGCGCGGCGGCGCCGAGATCGGCGAGCTGATGAAGGTCTCGAGCGCCTACTACGCGCCATCAGCGGCGACGGTGGAGATGGTCGAGGCCATCCTCCTGGACGAGGACCGGCTGATCCCCTCGGCGGTACTATGTAAGGGCGAGTACGGCATCAGCGACATCGTCTGCGGCGTCATGTGCCAGCTCGGCGCGGGCGGGGTCAAGCGCACACTCGAGATGCCGGTGAGCGACGACGAAGCCGACAAGATCCAGAAGGCAGCCGAGGCGACGAAGAACCTGATCGGCCTGCTCACGTAGACCCGGAGAGAGGAACCGAGTATGACCACCGATACCAGCACGCGCGTCCGCGAGATCCATGTAGACGAGATCGCGCGCACGGTCGCCGAGCTGTGCCAGACGGCGACGCACGTACTGCCCGACGACGTCGTCGCCGGTCTGCAGCGCGCCGAGAGGACCGAGAAGTCGCCCCTGGCGAAGCAGGTGCTGATCGACATTCTCGATAATGTCGACATCGCGAAGCGCGAGATGCTGCCGCTGTGCCAGGACACGGGCACGACCGTGGTCATGGTGGACGTCGGGCAGGACGTGCACATCGTGGGCGGGTCGCTGCGGGACGCGATTAACGCCGGCGTATCGAGGGGTTACACCGAGGGGTACCTCCGCGCATCGATGGTCGACCGGCCGTTTTCCGCGCGCGTGAATACGAGGGACAACACGCCGGCCGTCATCCACACCGAGATCGTCGAAGGCGACCGGCTAGGGCTCACCGTCGTGCCGAAGGGCGGCGGCTGCGAGAACATGAGCCGTCTCCAGATCATGCTGCCGTCGCGCGGCAAGGAAGGCATCACCGAGTTCGTGCTGCGGACGATCGAGGAGTCGGGCGGGAATCCGTGCCCGCCTCTCATCGTGGGCGTGGGCGTGGGGGGTTCGGCGGAGTACTGCATGTACCTCGCGAAGAAGGCGATCACGCGGCCGGTCGGGCAGACGAACCCGGACGCGGAGGTCGCCGAGTTCGAGCGCGAGCTGTTCGAGAAGGTGAACGCGCTCGGCGTGGGGCCCCAGGCCGTCGGCGGCACCAACACGGCGCTGGCCGTGAACATCGAGACATACCCGACACATATCACGTCGCTGCCAGTCGCGGTGAACCTGCAGTGCCACAGCGCCCGCTCGAAGCACGCCGAGCTGTGAGATGGTGACGGACGCCAACGCCGGGCCGGCCATCATCATCCGCCGCGCCACGCAGGACGACATCGAAGCGCTGGTCGCGCTGGTGAACGAGGCATACCGGCGCAGTGAAGGCCACGTGTTCCCGGGATCGACGCGCACGGGCCGGGGCGATCTTCTGAAAGAGTTCGATCACATCATCGTCGCGGAGCGCGAGGGGCGGCCCGTGGCCTGCGTGTACTTCCGCATGGACGGCGAGCGCGCGCACTTTGGCATGCTCGCGACCGACGTGGACTTGCAGGGCGCGGGCATCGGCTCCGCGCTGATCGAACACGTCGAGGGGGAAGCGCGGGCTCGTGGCTGCGCGGTGATGCACATCGACGTGGTCAAGGAGGCTGGGCGGGTGCCGTTCTATGAGCGGCGGGGGTACCGCGTCGTCGGCGAGACGCCCGGTCAGACATGGAACGGCGGCGCGAACTGGGGCGCGGCGATGCCATGGCACATGGTCGACATGGAGAAGCCGCTGCGATGAGCGACGTCGTCATCGTCCGGCCACATGAACGCGACGCAGGAACGGCGCAGACGCCCGGGATGCAGCGCGTCGCGGGTGTTTCGGCATCTACGTGCGGCGCATCGGGCGTCTGGATGGGCGAGGTGGTGACGGATCCCGGCTTCCGTTCGGGCGCGCACCACCACGGCGACGTCGAGAGCGCGATCTACATCGTCAGTGGCAGCCTCCGCTTCCGCTGGGGCGAGCGTCTCGAGAAGAGCGCGGAGGGATCGGCGGGCGATTTTATCTTCGTACCGGCGAACCTCGTACACCAGGAGATCAATGCGTCGGACGATGTCCCGCTGGTCGTTATCGTGGCGCGTGGCGGCCAGGAGAACGTCGTCGTGAACGTCGACATGCCGGAGGCGGAGGAGTAGGAGCGGAGAAGCGATGCCAATCGTGAGAGAGAACGGCGAGATCAAAGCGACGCCGCCATTCACCGACGAAGACGTCGCGCAACTGCGCGCGGGCGACCACGTCAAGTTCTACGGGACGATCTACACGGCGCGCGACGCCGCCCACCGCCGCATGATGCAGGAGCTCGATGAGGGCAAGGGGCTGCCGATGGACGTCCGCGGGCAGATCATCTACTACGTCGGCCCGACGCCGGCGCGTCCGGGGCGGGTGATCGGCTCCGCCGGGCCGACGACGGCCATGCGCCTCGACCCCTTCACGCCTCGCCTGCTCGAGCAGGGGCTCAAGGTGATCATCGGCAAAGGGGGGCGCGGCTCGATGGTGAAGAAGGCACTGCAGGAGAACAAGGCGGTGTACCTGCTTGCCATCGGCGGTGCGGGGGCGCTTCTGTCGAAAACGATCAAGAGCGTGGAGGTCATCGCGTACGAGGATCTCGGCACGGAGTCGATCAAGAAGCTCGAGGTCGACGGATTCCCCGCGATCGTCTGCTGCGACATGTACGGGAACGATCTACTGCTGGCGGGGAAGGAGCAGTATCGGGACCAGGCGGTGCTCGGCGCGTACGAGTCGGTGCCGCCGGCGGAGAAGGCGGGGTAAGCGGATGAAAGATCTCCTGCAGTACATGGCGCGCGAGATCCGCGGCATGCACGGCCTATACGAGCGGGTGATGGTCGACGTCACCGACAGGCAGGCGAACCACGTGCCCGAGGGCGGCCATCAGAACCTCGCGTTCTCGCTCTGGCACTACGTGCGTACCGAGGACAATGTGATTCAGTTCGTCATGCAGCGAAAGCCCACGGCGTGGATGCGCGATGGCTGGGACGTGAAGTTCTCGTTGGATTCGAAGGCGCAGGGCACCGGCTTCACCGACGAGGAGGCGCGCAATTTCAGGCTGCACGGCATCGCTGACTTCAGGCAGTACATGGCGGAAGTGTTCCGCGAGACGGAGCAGTTCGTCGAGCAGGTCAGCGAAGAGGAGTGCGCGCGCAAGATCACCGTCAAGCCGCTTGGCGAGATGACGATCCTGCAATGCCTCTCCGGCATGGTGATGACGCACGGCTACCGGCACCTGGGCGAGATCGAGTTCGCGAAGGGCCTCGTGGCGCCGAAGGGCGGCGCGACGATCTGACGAGAACACTCAGGCGGCCGGCTCGAGGAAGACGGCCATGTTCGGGTGCATGCGCTCGCGGCGCTCGGGCAGGCCCGCCACGCTGAGCCGGTGCATGTACTCGTTGACCTGACGCTTCTGCAGCGCGAGGAACTTCCCGAAGCCCTCGTCGATATCGCCCTTGCCCAGGAGCATGATGAGGGCTGAGGCGACGTCGGGTCCGAACGTGCCGTTCTCAGGGTCGAAGCCCTCGGCCTCGTCGAGATAGCTGTGGATCTCCTCTCGCCGCTCGGGTTCCGTCTCGAGCACGTACTTCAGGTGCATCACGCCGAAGCCGAGGTGGCGTGATTCGTCCTGCGCACACAGTCGGAAGATCCGCTTCTCAACATCGCTGTTCGACACGAGCTCGCCCATCCGGAACATCGACTGCACGAAGCCCTCCGCCTGGACGTGCATGATCGACGACATCTCGGTGAAGTCGCGCGCGTTGATGATCACGCGCAGGCCGCTCGACGGCGCCGACTTCATCAGCCCGCCGCCATTGGCGAGCGCGCGCTTGCGGAACACGTCCAGGTGTCGTGCCTCGTCCATGATCTGCGTGGTGAGGAACAGCTTCGTCTCGAAGTGCTCGTTCGAGATCTTCGGCAGCCATTGCGACGGGGTGTCACCGGCGATGAACTCGACTTCGGTGAGGAACGTGCAGAGCTGGCACATCGCCCGTTCGATCTCGTCGGGGAGCGGCGCGAGGTCACGCCAGGGGATATCGGTCGCGCTGCTCCACTGGCGCTGCACCGCCTCCTCGTAGAGCATCGTCGCGTTCTGCGACCAAACGCTGCCGGCGTCGCGGACGTAGTAGCCGGTGTGCGGCACGCCGGTGCGAGCCGCGGCGCCGCGCGGGCGCATCGTCTGCTCGCTGCTCATCGCCGGGACGTTGCCGTAGCTGCCGCGGTTGATCTCGTCGAGCGTCAGCCCGCGCTTGCCGGGCGTGGCACTCACGCCCCACTCCGTGTCGACGTTGAGCCAGCTCAAATCGAGGTCAGGCTTCTCGCCTTCGTCGGTCTCGAGTCTGTGCAGCAGATCCTGATCCGTCGCCATGGCCGTGCCTCCTCGCTCAGGTGAGCGTGGTTCGAGTGTCGGATCGGGTGCGGGCGCTTGTCAAGAACCCGGGAGCCGGTGATCAGCCGCCGCTGGACGCTTCGTGCTCCTCGCGCTGCGCGAGGCGCTCGGCGAGCTGCATGCCGTAGTAGCAGGGGATGGCGAGGAGGATCAGGGGAATGCCGACGATCACGCCCTTGAGGCCCGTGAGCATGATGAACAGCCCGAACGAGACGCACAGCCCCATGCCGAGCACCGCGACGATGCGGATGATGGCGATGTAGGACGAGACCTGCGGCGCCGGCGCCTCCTGCGGCTGGCCGAGCCGGTCGTACGGGAACTCTTCTTCGTCGAGTTCTTCCTCAGGAGGAGACATGTTCGTGTCGGAAATCACGAACTCACTGTAGCAGGGTGACGCCGCGACGTTAAGGAGACACGTGGTGGCCCTGGCCCGGAGCTCGCGGTCAGCCCTCAGCGCGGTGTTCGGCTAACCTTCGCTCGCCGAGGCGGCCTGCTTCGGCCGCTTCAGCATGAAGTAGCTGCTCTCCGGTCGCATCAGAGGGAGTACGCCGGTCAGCTCCCAGCCGTCCTCGCCAATCTTGTCGAGGTAGCCGCGAACGAACCCGGTGCGGTGCTCACCGCCCTGTCGGATGTACTCCACTCCTTCCGACGAAATCCTGCCCCTGAAGTCCACGTACACAACCTTGTATTCCCATCCGCTCATCGCGCCTCCTTGTCGGTTGCGCTGAACGGGTTTGTCCGCGACTCGCGGGCGCAGGGCCGCTCCCAGTGTCGCACAGGCGCCGGGCCACGCGGCAGTAGCGCGCGCTTGTCGTTGCGAGCGGCATCGGCTGAAATGTGCCGGCTGCCTCCGGATGGGGAAAACAGAACGGAGTCTGTGCATGCTCAAGGGTTTGTGCACCCGTGGTCTGCTGGCCGCGACACTGGTTGCCTTGTCCTCGCTCGCCGCCTGTAACGGCGGCAACAACGACGGTGACCGCACGCCCTCCGCGGATGGGACGCAGCCTTCGGGGGACGGGGCCAGCGTAACCGTGCTCGGCCTCTGGGCCGACGAGGAACTCGAGTCCTTCCAGGCGATGGTCGAGGGCTGGGGCGGTCAGATGGACTTCACCGGCACGCGCGACATCACGTCCATACTCAGGACGCGCGTCGATGGGGGCAACCCGCCCGACGTCGCGATCCCGGCCGAGATCGGGCTCTTCCAGGAGTTCGCGCGGGAGGGCTTGCTCACGCCGCTGTCGGAATGCGAGGGGCTGGAGGACACGATCCGGAGCAACTACCCGGAGACATTCGTCGAGTTGGGCACCGTCGACGGCACGCTGTACGGCTTCTTCATGAAGGCCGACACGAAGGCCACGATCTGGTACGACCCGGCATTCTTCAAGGCGAACGGCCTGCAGCCGCTCGACGAGCGATCGACGTTCGACGACCTGATCGCGCTCTCGGACCAGATTCGGCAGACGGGCACACCACCGTGGTCGATGGGGCAGGAGGCCGGCGGCGGATCGGGCTTTCCCGGCAGCGACACGATCCAGCAGATCATTCTCAATCAGTACGGCGCCGACGTCTACGACCAGCTCGTCAGCGGTCAGATCCCGATGACCGATGATCGCGTGCGTGACGCCTGGGAGAAGTTCGGTCAGCTCGCGCTCACGGACGGTTACACCGTCCAGGGGGGCGGCCCCGGCATCGTCGCGACCGAATTCACGGACTCGTCGTACGCGCCGTTCCAGGAGCCGGCGGCGGCGGCGCTCGTCCACCTTGGCGGGTTCACCTCGGGCTTTATCTCGGACCAGTTTCCCGACGCCGTGCCCGGCACCGATTACGACTTCATGCCGTGGCCGGGCGGCGGGGTGACCGGCGCCGCCAACATTGCGTACGCGTTCAACAGCGATCCCGCCACGTGCTCGTTCCTCAGCCACATCGCCGGCGCAGACGCGCAGCAGGTGTGGGTCGAACGTGGGGGATTCACGTCGCTGAACAGCCAAGTCAGCCTGGATGCATACGAAGACGTCGTCGCGCGGCGGCAGGCACGCCAGCTCCTCGACGCCGAGACGTTCCGCTTCGACCTCGACGACGCGATCGGTGGCTCCGTGCAGCAGGCGATCTTCCAGGGCGTGCTGCAGTACCTGACGAACCCCGACAGCCTCGATTCGATCCTGCGGAACATCGAGGCGGCGCGCGGCGGGTAGCCGTACGTTCAGGCGATAGTGACTCGGATGGCGGTGGATGCTCAAACTCGCCGGTGCCGGACGAAAGGGCGAGATCTGTCGTCTGAGCGGACCGGTGACCGCGAGATTCGGGACCTGCCGACCAGGTAGGTGCTCGCGAAATTGCCTTCGAAACCAGCATCGAGCCGTCGCCTGACTGACCTTGCCGACGCTTGACACCATTCGACGGAAGGCTCAAGCCACATCTTGGTACACGCCGAGGAGGGGTTATGCCGTTTTGCCCTGATTGCAGAACTCAAGACGAGGGAAGCAACTTCTGTCCGAACTGCGGGGCGCCGCAATCGAAATCATCGGCGGCGCCGCCGCCGCGAGCACCTGACAGCCCGTCGCTCCCGCGGTTGGCGAGTCGCCAGAAGCAACCTTGTGGGAGGGAGCTGCCAGTGACGCATCCTCGATGGTGACACGCGGAAAGCTCACGCGACTAAAGTACCGCCTCACCAGTCGCAATCTGTATTTCTCCGAAGGTCTGCTGTCCACGAATTCTCAAGAAGTGCCGTTGTGGGCCGTCCGTGACCTCGACCTGAAGCAGAGCCTGACCCAGAAGTTGCGAGGCCTCGGTACAGTTGTAGTCCGCGTCGAGCACTCGGACTATACGGGCCGAGACAAGGTGGAACTTGAGAACATTGAAGCCGCCGCTGAAGTCCGCGATTTGATCCGAGAGAACGCGCTGAGAGAGCGGCGGCTTCATGACGAACGATAGCGTACTCGCTATTACGGAGAGGCGCGTCGCTAGGCACCGGTGTGCGAGCGGCACAAGCGCGCGATTGTCGCCGCGCGCCGAAGACTATTCCGCCATAGCGACCATACGCCAGAGCAGGGGGCGAAGGTCATCGAAATACGATGTTCGCAATCCGGCAGCCATCGAGGCGCTGACCCTTATTCGGCCTGCGCAGGGGGATCGCTGATGCTCAGACGTTCCAGAAAGCGGTCGTAGGCTGATCGCACCTTCCGTTCGGCGTCGGAGTCGCCCACGCGGAAGTATCCAACAACAACAAGCGTGTCCTCGTCTCTGTGGATCACGGTGGCCAACGTGTGATACGGGGTCGAATCGCCCGTCTCGGCAGCCAGCCCAAGCGGCGCCTGGCGCTCGATCTCCTGCTGCGACGCGATGCGCCCGTCGATCGTCCGCGATACGGGCTGGGTGACGGCGAGCGCCCGGATGCTGAAGTAGCACGAAGGCGGGCACCCGGCGTTAAGGCCGGCTGAATAGACCGAGATCCCGTACGGATATCGCACGTCCGACGGTCCCAGCGTCACGCACCCGGTGCAGACCGCGTACGGCATCGGCTCCGCATTCTCGTTCCACCCATACGGGTAGACTGACTCGAAACCAAGGGCGGCATTGCTGATTGTAGGGCTCGCGGGCGTGAGAATCGTCTGCGTGTTGATGAGGCAATTGCTTCTGCGCACGCCGACCGCCTGCAGCTGCATGCCAGGCCGTACATCTTCGAGCCGGTCGAGATCGCCGATCCACTCCGTCTCGTCAGTGACGAGCACGATCGCGCGTTCGCCCGTCGCTGTGCCGATCGTGGAGAAAGCCTGCCCGGAGAACTGTGGGCGGATTCCGCCGGGGCTCAGTGATTCCACCCTTACCATGACGTTCGCCGTCTCGCCGGGCCCGGGTATGCAGTTCATGAACGGCCCGAGGACGTAGTCAGGCTGGGAGAACCAGCCCTCGATGCGCTGCGCGGCACCCGTCGTTCCACACTCGTCCGTCAGCGCATCGATGCGGCCCTCCGCGGTGACATGCCACATGGACACCGGGGCGGTGGGTAGCGATGGCATGTCCGGCGTCACCGCGATCGTGTAGCCGTTCGCATCATCCTCGCCATCGCCGCGCACGACAGCGTAAACGGCGGCATTTGGCTGCCGCAGCAGGCTGGCGCCAAACGCCGCCCGTACTTCATCCGGCGTCGTCACGTAGTAGCCCTCGCAGGCGCCGAGGTGGAATGTGTCGATCGGCGTCCCCTGCGGCGAACCGGGCGGGCAGGGCGGTGGGCTTCCGATCGTCTGTTCGACGCTGCACGCAACCGACTGATACTCGACCAGCGACATGAGGGCGTCAACGTCCTGCCGCACAAGCATATCGATTGCGCGGTCCACTTCAGCGATGCCGGTGCGCGCCATCGCCGGCGCGACTGTTCGCGCATTACCGCGATCCCACGTTGTCGCGACGCCCCAGATCAGCAGCCCGATGCCGCCCGCCACAACCGTTACGGACGCGACGGCCACCGCCTTCGCCACCCACGAGCTGCCATCGCGCAGCACGCCGACCGGCAGGAACGCCAGGCTCCACCAACGCGCGCGCTCCGCTGGTATCCAGCGAGCCGCCTCCTGCCGCGACGATACCCCGAGCTTCCCGAGGATCTCCGAGACGTGCCATTTCACGCCATCCGAGCTGATCCCGAGGCGCTCCGCGATCTGCTCGTTCGTCAGCCCTTCGCGCAGCAGGTTCCACACGTCCTGCTGCCGCGGCGTTAGCACGTCGGGATACGGCGGGCGTCCTCGTCGTTTCATGTCGGTCAGCTTAGAGGCTCATTCGCCGAATTTCCCTACCCGCTCGTCGGCGCCCTTAAGCGGACCACTATCACGCGATCCCGGCGCCGCCGTCGATGACGACGGTCTGGCCCGTGACCATGTCAGCGCCTTCAATGAGGCTGAGGATGAGCTGCGACACGTCCTCTGGCATGCACACGTTCTTCAGCGGCGCTCGCTGCGACTCCGCCTTCCGAACGAGGTCGAACGTCTGCTCGCCGAGACCGGCGCGCAGCCAGCGCGTGTCGATGAAGCCTGGTGCGACGCAGTTTACGCGGATCTCCGGGCCGAGCACGCGTGCCAGCCCGACCGTCATGTTGATGACGGCTGCCTTCGAAGCGGCGTAGGCGATCGAGCTGCCGACTGAGCGCACGCCCGCCACAGATGAAACGTTGACGATCGCACCGCCGCCGCTCCGCCGCATCTCCGGCGCGGCCGCGCGGATGCAGAAGAACGTGCCCTTGACGTTCACGGCGTAGATGTCGTCCCAGTACTCATCCTTCATCCCCTCGAGATCGTCGAAACGGACGAAGTGGGTGGTCGCCGCATTGTTCACGAGGATATGCAGCCCGCCGAAGCGCTCGACCGTCCGCCGCACCATGTCACGGACCTGCGCGTCGTCGGAGACGTCGGCCCGGACGAGGAGCGCCTGCGCGCCTTCCGCCTCCACCAGGCGCACGGCCTCCTTCGCGTCGTCCTCCGACCGTGAGTAGTTGATGACGACGTTCGCGCCCCGTCGCGCCAGGTCGAGAGCCGTCGCGCGGCCGACGCCGACAGCGGAGCCGGTGACGATGGCTGTCTTGTCCCGGACGTCCATGCTTCCTCCCTCCCGTGTCGGGGTCGATTCTGCCAGCGGAGAAGGCGTGGAGCCAGCGTGTACACTGACGCGAAATGGACCGTGACGTGAAGGGACTCGTGCTGAGCGGCGGGCGGGCGCTTCGTCTGCGCCCGCTGACGTACACCGGCGCGAAGCAGCTCGTACCCATCGCGAATAAGCCCATCCTGTTCTACGCGCTCGAGCAACTGGTTGAGGCAGGAGTGCGCGACATCTGGATCGTCGTCTCGCCCGAGACCGGCGACCAGGTCCGGCGCGAGGCGGGCGACGGCTCCCGCTTCGGCGCGCGCATCGATTACATCGAGCAGCCACACCCGGGCGGCATCGCGCAGGCGATCGCGCTGGGGCACGAAGCGATGGGGGACGCGCCCTTCGTCACTTTCCTCGGCGACAACTTCCTCACACATGGCATCGTCCCATATGTGCGCGACTTCGCTGCCTCCGACGCGGACGCGCACATCCTGCTCAAGCCGGTGGAGAACCCTCGCGAGCTGGGGATCGCGGAGTTCGAAGGCGAGCGCCTCGTGCGCCTCGTCGAGAAGCCTGAGCACCCGAAGAGCGATCTCGCCGTCATCGGCATCTACATGTTCCGGCCGCGCGTGTTCGAGGCGATCGCATCGATCAAGCCTTCAGCGCGCGGCGAGCTGGAGATCACGGACACGATCCAGTGGTTGCTCGACTCGGGCTGCGCGGTCCGCGCGGACGTCGTCGAAGGTGACTGGATCGACACGGGCAAGCACGACGATCTGCTGACGGCCAACCGCATGATCCTCGAGATGCTGGAAGGCGACACCTCCGGCGGCCGCGTGGACGAGGCATCGCGGCTGCACGGGCGCGTCGTGCTGCAGGACGGGTGCGAGATCATCAACAGCGTCATCAGCGGCCCGGCCATCATCGGCGAGCGCACGCGCGTCGAGAATTCGTACATCGGGCCATTCACTTCGATCGCGCGCGATTGCGTCATCACGGAGAGCGAGATCGCCGGCAGTGTCGTGATGGAGGAGACGACGATCGCACACCTCGGCCAGCGCATCGAGTACTCGCTCATCGGCCGGAACGTCGACCTGCGCTCGGACGGGCGCAAGCCGCGTGGCTATCAGCTCGTGCTCGGCGATTTCAGCAAGATCAGGGTGCCGTAGGTGCGTCGCGTCCTCGTCGCCGGCGGCGCCGGCTTCATCGGCAGCAATTTCATCCGCCATGTGCTGCGCGAACGTCCGGACGTGGCCGTCGTGAACTTCGACGCGCTGACGTACGCGGGAAACCAGGCGAACCTTCGTGACGTGGCCGACGACCCGCGATACGCGTTCGTCCACGGCAGCGTCGCCGATGCCGATGCCATCGCCGAGGCCGTCAGCGGATGCGACGCCGTGGTGAACTTCGCGGCCGAGACGCACGTGGACCGCTCGATCCACGATGCCGCCGACTTCATTGAGACGAACGTGCGCGGGACGTATAACGCGCTCGTCGCCGCCCGAAACGCCGGCGTGGAGCGCGTGCTGCACATCTCCACGGACGAGGTGTACGGGCCTGCGACGCGTGAGTCGCCGCGCCGCGAAGCCGATGAGTTCAGGCCGCGCAGCCCGTACGCCGTCAGCAAGGCGGCCGGCGACATGATGTGTCGCGCGTTCGCCGAGACGCACGGCATGCCGGTGATCGTCGCGCGGCCGGCGAACAATGTGGGGCCGTATCAGTATCCCGAGAAAGCAGTGCCGCTTTTCGTGACGAACGCGCTCGAAGGAAAGCCGCTGCCTGTTTACGGCGAAGGCCGCCAGCAGCGCGACCGCCTCTACGTCGAAGACTGCGTGCGCGCGCTCCTCCTCTTGCTTGAGCGTGGTGAACCGGGCGAGGCGTACAACATCCAGGCGGACAACCACCGACCGAACCTCGACGTCGCGCGCGCGATCCTCGACCTGCTGGACAAGCCGTATGACCTGATCGAGTTCGTCGACGAGCGCGAGGGGCACGACGAGTGCTACTGGATGGACTCGACGAAGATGCGCGCGCTCGGGTGGCAGCCGGAGCACGACTTCGACAGCGCGCTCGAACTGACCGTGCGCTGGTACGTCGACAACCGCTGGTGGTGGGAGCCGATCAAGGCAGGCGAGTTCCGCGCATACTACGAGCGTCAGTACGGCGCACGTCTCGCAAGCGCGAGACCTTACCGGGACTGAGCCATCGCGCCCGAGCGCCAGTACGTCCATGCGTCGAGCACGGGCGGCTCCACGCCGGCTATCGTCAGCAGCGTCAACACCTGCGCCCGGTGCTCCGTGCCGTGGTTGATCGCCTGGATCAGCGGGATCGCGGCGTCCATCTCGAACGGGCGCCCCTGGAACTCACCGCGCAGGATTTGGCCTGCCGGCGTCGATTCTGCCAGCTCGACGAGCGTCTCGCCCGTGCGTCGCGCCGCCTCGCACAAGCGCGCCCAGCCCCACTTGTCAAACGGATCGCCATACGCCGGCGCGTCCGGGAAAGCCGAGCCTGGCGGCGCGTTGCGCAGCGCCATGGCGTAGCCGCCCTCGTTCGCAACGATGTGGATTAGCGTGTCCGGGACCGTCCCGAACGTCCCCGCGGCGCGCGCCTCGAGCTTGTCCTGCGGGGCATGCTCGCAGGCATCGATCAGTCGCAGATTCGCCCACACGTTATGCCGGAAGAGATCGCCGAGGTAGCTCATGCAAGCATTCTTGTGGCGCTTGTCCAGGATGTCAATGCGACTCCCGACAGCGGCTGTCAGGACGATGCCGCGATACACTCTCGGCTGATGCGCATCCTGATCACCGGCGCCGATGGCCAGCTCGGCCGTGCCCTGCGCTCGGCGCTCGCGTCGCATGACGTCATCGCCTGCAGCCATCGCGACGTCGATGTGCGTGACCGCGAGCGGGTGCGGACCGTGATTGCGCGGGCGGTGCCCGACGCGGTGATCCATACGGCGGCGCTTACCGACACCGCGCGCTGCGAACGGGAGCCGGAGCTGGCGATGGCCGTCAATGCAGCGGGCACTGCCGCTGTCGCCGAGGCGGCGGTACAGGTGGGCGCGAGGCTCATCGCCATCAGCACGAACGAAGTGTTCGATGGGGACAAGGGCGCGCCATACGCCGAGTCAGACGAGCCGCGCCCGATCAACATGTACGGAGCATCAAAGCGGGAAGGGGAGCGGGCGGCGCTCGCGGCTGCGCGCGGGGCCGTGGTACGCACGTCGTGGCTCTATGGGAACGGTGGCACCAGCTTTGTGACGAAGTTGATGGCGGTCGCGCGCTCGGGCCGACCCCTCATGTATGTGACGGACGAAGTCGCTGCGCCGACGTCGGCGGCCGACCTCGCCGACGCCATCGGCCAATTGCTGGAGCACCCCGACGCGGCCGGCGTCTTCCATCTCGCCGGCGAAGGCGAGGCATCGCGCTACGACTGGGCGGTCGAGATCCTCCGGCTTGCCGGGGTCGATGGCCGCGTCGATCCCACGACAAGCGCCGAGCTCCGCGCCGCCGGGTACGAAGGCCCACGCAAGCCTGCATACTCCGTGCTCGCCAACGAGCGGGGACGCGGGCTCGGCATCACGCTGCGGCCCTGGCGCGAGGCGCTCGCCGCGCACATGCAGCACGTCGAGGTGCGCGCCGATGGCTGAACGGCCGTCCGTCGGCGTGATCGTGGTCAACTACAACAGCGCGTCCTTCATCGGTGAGTTTTGCGCGACGCTGGCGACGGTTGACTACCCGAACTGGCGCCTTTGCGTCGTGGATTCAGCATCTTCCGACGGATCGCTGCGGACGATCGAATGCGCGTTCCCCGATGCCACGTTCATCCGCTGCGATGACAACGTCGGCTTCGCGGCGGGCGCCAACATCGGCGTCCGCTGGTGCATGGAGCATTCTGTCGATTATGCGCTCTTCCTCAACAATGATGTCGCCGTCACGCCGGAATTCCTGTCGCGACTCGTCGATGCGGCTGACGAACGGACGATGGTCGTGCCGAAGATCCTGTACTACGACGACCGCCGTCTGATCAGCACACACGCCGGCGGCTTCGACTGGACGCTCGGTGTATTCCGCGACACGTACGCAGGGAAACCGGATGGCCCGGCCACGAGCGAGCGGCGCGAGGGCCTCGAGACGGCGAGCTTTTGCTGCGCGCTGGTGCCGCTGCAAGCTTTCCGGGACGCTGATCTGCTCGATGAGCGCTTCTTCATGTATTACGAGGAGACGGACTTCATCAGGCGGGCGAGGGCGAAGGGCTATAGGCTGCGCTACGAACCGTCGTCCGTCATCTACCATCGCGAGAGCGGCGCCAGCGGCGGGGGATGGATGACGCCGTTCAAGCAGTACTACGCAACGCGCAACCGGATCTACCTCGTGCGCAAACACATGCGATCACGCGCGCAATACGCGTGGTTCACGCTGTACTTCTGGGCGACGCGCGTCGCGACCGGAGCGCGAATGGCAGTCCGTGGAGAACGGCGGCTGCTGCGGGCGATGCTGCTCGGGGCGAGCGACTACTACCGGGGCCGCATGGGGCGGACGATGCAGGTACACGACCTGTGAGAATCGGAATCGACGCATCGTCGGTGCCCGTACGACCGGCCGGGGCCGGCGTCTACGCCATCGAACTCGTGCGGGCGCTGATGGAACGCGATCCGCGAGACGGCTACGCGGTCTTCGCACGCGGCCCCTGGTTCGACGACGGCGCCGCCGCACGCCGCAACTGGCGCGTCGAACGCGTGCACGCCCGTTCGCGGCCCACGCGACTCATGTGGGAGCAGTTCCGACTCCCAAGACAAGCGGCGCGCCTGGGTCTTGACGTCCTGCACTCGACCCACCACACGCTTCCCCAGGCGCCGATGCACGCGAAGCGCGTCGTGACGGTCCACGACCTGACGTTTCTCCGCATCCCGAGGCGCTACCCGTTCCTGCGCCGCTTCTACATGCGCACGATGACGGAGCTTTCGACGCGAGTGGCCGACGCGATCATCGTTCCCTCTCGTACTGTCCGTGACGATCTTTGCCGGTTGCCCGGCGTCCGCGATCGGCGCGTCCACGTCGTCTATGAGGCGGCAGCGGCCGCGTATGCTCCCATGTTGAACGAACACGCGCGCGAGATAGCTTCGAGGTACGGCCTCGATGGCCCGTATCTCCTCAGCGTGGGTAGCGTCGAGCCCGGCAAGAATCGATCACGGCTGGTGCGAGCGTTGCGCGCGCTTCGCGATGAAGGTATCGAACTCACGCTCGCCGTCGTCGGGCAGCGAGCGTGGAGTTACGAGGAAGAGTTCGCGCTCGTCGAGCGACTCGGCATGGCTGACCGTGTACGATATCTCGGTTACGTGGAGATCGATCATCTGCCTGCCCTGCAGTCCGCCGCCGACGCCTTCGTCTTCCCTTCTCTCTACGAGGGGTTTGGCCTGCCCGTGCTCGAGGCAATGGCGTGCGGGACGCCGGTGCTCACGTCCAACGTCTCCGCCACCGCAGAGGTCGCCGGGGACGCCGCGCTGCTGGTCGACCCGTCCTCGGTGAGCTCCATCGCGGACGGTGTACGCCGCATCGTCTGTGACGCCGATCTGCGCGACGAGCTGTCGCGCCGCGGCCTGGAACGCGTTCGAACGTTCAGCTGGCGCCGCGCCGCCGACGAAACGTACGAGGTCTACCGGCGCGCCCTCGAGGAGCCGGCGTGAGCGTCGACGTCTCGGTTGTCATCGTCACGTACAACTCCGAGGACGTCATCCCGGCGTGCCTGTCATCGCTGCGCGAGCACACGCGGCGCGTCAGCTACGACGTGACGGTCGTCGACAATGCGTCGAGCGACGGCACGCTAGACGCGATCCGTGGCCAGTTCCCCTGGGTGCAGCTGATCCACCGCCCGACCAACGGTGGACTCTCCCGCGGCGTGAACGACGGCATCGCAGCCTCCTGCGGCCGGCACATTCTCGCGCTCAACCCGGACACACGATTCGACCACGACGCTATTGGCGTCCTCTCACGTTATCTCGACGCCAATCCGGACGCCGGAGTTGTCGCGCCGAAGCTGCTCGATGACGACGGCGCGTTGCAGCTCAGTTGCCGGCGATTCCCCGGGTACTCGTCGGCGCTCTTCAGCCGCTACTCGGTCCTAACGAAGCTCGTGCCTGGCAACCCGTTCTCGCGTCGCTACCTCATGTCCGACTTCGACCACGCGCACATCTGCGATGTCGACTGGGTCAGCGGCGCGGCGATGATGTTCCCGCGCGCGATCGTGGAGCAGCTAGGCGGCTGGGACGCGGGATTTTTCATGTTCAGCGAGGACGTCGACTTCTGTCAGCGTGTGCACGCCGCCGGTTACCGTGTCGTCTACAACCCTGAGGCGCGCCTGTATCACCGGATCGGCGTGAGCAAGCGCGCGAACGCTCGCCTCGTCATCGCGCGCCATCGGAGCATGTGGCGCTACTATCGCAAGCACCTGCGCGGCGGGGCCCCGCGCGATGCGCTCACGGGCGCGGCGATCGCGGCGCGGTGCGCGCTGATGCTCCTGGGGAACGGGATGCGGCGGCTCGTCGAGCGGGCGTCGCGTTAGTCGGGAGATGAGTGCTCGGCGGGCGCGACCACGCGCTGCCGCAGCCAGACGACGCTGTGGCTGTTCCAGATAGTCACGAGGTAGCCGAGGCGGAGGAGCATGATCGAGACAGTCGCGACGAGCGCGGCGAACACGGCGGCCTCAACGTAGAAGCGATCGACGTAGTGCAGCAGGATGGCGCTCCCGGAGAATACGGCGGCGAGCCCGTAGATGATCACCAGCAGCCCGCGCGGACCGGCGCCCGCTACTTCGAGCCGGTGATGGATGTGGTCCGTGTCGCCAATCAGCGGGTGGCGACGCTCGAGGAGCCGCCGGACGAATGCCAGTCCGATGTCGAAGATCGGGAAGCCGAGCGCGACCAGCGGCACGGCGATGAACACCTCGTCGGCGGGGCCGGTCGCGCCACGGATCGACAGCGTGCCCAGGATGAATCCCAGGACGTACGCGCCTGAGTCGCCGACGTAGGCGGAGGCCGGTGGCAGGTTGAACGGAAGGAACCCCAACCCCGCACCGGCGAGGGCGACGAGCAGCAGCGCCACCGTAGGGTGATCAGAATTCGCCGACACGACGGCGAGCGTGACGGCAGCGAGGACGGCGACGCCGGCCGCCACGCCATCGCGGCCGTCGATGATGTTGAAGGCGTTCGTGATCAGCCAGATCCAGCCAATGGTCGCGAAGAAGCCCAGCCAACCAAGGTCGAGCGACGCGCCCCACGGCAGACCGACGTCGTCGATGCGATAGCCGCTGGCATACACGGCCGCGGCCGCGATCATGACGACCACGGTGCGCAAGCCGGGGCTGGTGAGCTTTATGTCATCAAAGAAGCCCACCACGAACACTAGCGACACCGCCGCAAGCAGGCCGAGGAAGTCGTCGGACTTGGGCGTGAAGAACTCCGCTGCGTGCGGTGACACCGCCGATGCCAGGTACGGCGTGAGCGCGAACGCCGCCAGGAAGACGGCGCCGCCCCAGCGCGGCCGCTCCATTGGGCCGCGGACGTGGAACAGGCTCAGGAAGCGCTCGGTACGCGAGAGTCCGAGCAGCAGCAGCGTTGCGATCACGCCGATTGCGATTGAGATGGCGAGGGTAAGTAGATAGACGTCGGCCATGCGCTCGTGATTGCCCGAAACTGACGCTACTCTATCACAACGCCTGAGGCCGCAAGGCAGGCCGACGGCGCGACATCGGCGTTATGTCCTCCCGGGAACTTCATGCGACAGGGCTTTATCGCTGGCATCGATCTGGGCGCGTCGAACGTGCGGATCGCCCTCGCGAACGGCGACGGGGAGATCCAGGCCCGGCGGGTGATCCCCTTCCCGGAAGGCGCGCCAGAAGCTGCGCTGGACAAGATCGGCCGGACGATCGACGAGTTGTCGCGCGGAGTGTGGATGAGCGCGAAGCTCGCGGCGATCGGCATGGCCCTGCCCGGCGCCGTCGATCCCGCGACGGGCTCTGTCGCATCCGCCGCGAACCTGCCGGGATGGGGCGACGTCGACATCGCGCGCCTGCTCGCCGCCCCGCGTGACGCGCTGTTCGCGGGCGAGAACGACGCGAATGCTGCCGCACTCGGCGAGGCGCGCAGCGGCGTCGCGCGTGAGATGCGCACGTTCGTGTTCATGGCACTCGGGACCGGCATCGGCGCCGGCGTCTTTGTGGACGGGAAGCTCCATCGCGGCAGGCACGGCCTCGCCGGCGAGGTCGCGTTCTTCCCGATGATGCCGGCGCACATTCGCGCACCCGGTTGGGACAACTGCTTCGAAGGCGTCGCCGGCGGTCGCACGTTCGGCGCGAAGGCGCGCGAGATCCTCGGCGAGGGCGGGACGCCCCGCGCGCTCTTCGAGGCGGCCCGGGACGGCAATGACCGGGCGCGCGCTTGGGTGCGCGAGCTGCAGGAGTACCTGGCGATGGCCATCGTCGACGTCGCGGCGCTGCTCGATCCGGACGCGGTGGTCGTTGGCGGTGGCGTGGCGATGGCGCAGGGTGAGTGGCTTCTAGACCCGATCCGTGACATGGTGCACGCAGCAGCGCCCGCGCCGACGCCCGTCGTCCTGTCGGGACTCGGCGAAGACGCGCAGCTCGTCGGCGCGGTTCATCTGGCGGTGGACGCGGTGGAGGGAAGATGATGTTCCGGCTTGCGCTCGTCCTTGCGCTCTCGATTGCGGCGCTCGGCGCTTGGGCCTGCGATGACGACTCCAACGGAGACGGCAACGGCGCCGACGACCCCTCGACGCTCTCGGACGGCGAATCACTCGGGTCGATCCAGCGCTTCCCTGGAGGCACGCAGGTGCCGACGGACGCGCGCACGTTCGTCGAAGCCACGTGCGCCGATGACAGGCTTGTCGTCGTCACCGACCGCGAGACGGTGAGCGCGACGATGCCCTGCGACCGCATGCTGCCGCCCGACGTCCTTGCACGTTTCCCGGACCAACCGGTCGTCATCAGCTACAGCGACGGACGCCTGATCATCGAGAGCCCGCAGATCGGAACCATGACGTTCCCCGCGGAAGACCCGCGCATCGAGACCGGCGATGACTCGCCCTGAGCCCGACGCCTACTTCATGGGCATCGCGCTGGCCGTGCGCTCGCGCGCCAACTGCACGGGGCGGCGTGTCGGCGCGATCATCGTGCGCGACTATCGCATCCTGAGCACCGGATACAACGGCACGCCATCGAAAATGATCAATTGCGAAGACGGCGGCTGCCACCGCTGCGCGCACCCGGAGGAGTATCCATCGGGGCAGGGGTACGACCTGTGCATCTGCGTACACGCCGAGCAGAACGCGCTGCTCGCGGCCGCGCGGTTCGGCGTCGCCATCGAAGGGTGCACGCTCTATACGACGCTGCAGCCTTGTTTTGGCTGCCTGAAGGAGCTGCTGCAGGCGAACGTCCGAGAGGTCTGTTACCTGCAGCCGTGGCAGTCGCGCTTCCGCGACCAGTACGACGCGCTGGTCGCGCGCCTCGAGCCGGGCCGCTTCCGCCGCGTGGTGGTGGATGATCCCGACGCTGAATGGGCGCAAGGCCGCGGCGGCGGAGGAGCCGAGCGGACGCAGGGGCACGAGCTGCTCGTGGAGCCGCGCTGATGTTCACGGCCGGCGCTGCCGAAGTCGTCATCACGCCGCCCGTCGGGACGTTCCTCGAAGGGTACGGCGCGCGCACATCGCCATCGGTCGCCGTCCACGACGACCTGTGCGCGCGGGCCGTCGTGCTCGACGACGGCGAGACGCGTGCGGCGCTCGCCGCCTGCGACCTCATCGGCATCGACCGCCGGCTGACGGCATCGGTGCGAGAGCGCGTCGCCGCGGCGACGGACATTCCCGGCGAGCACGTCATGGTGTGCGCCACACACACGCACGGCGGCCCCGCCGGCCTGCGCGCCGACGTCGACCCCGAGCTGACAGAGAACACGGCGCGGCTGATCGCCGGCGCGATCATCGCCGCGCACGGCCGCCGCCGTCCTGCCGTCGTGAAGGCGGGACACGGCGCCGTCGATACGGTGAGCCAGAACCGGCGCGACCCTGCCGGCCCCATCGACCCGGCGATGACGGTAGTGCTGCTCGATTCGCCCGCTCCGCACGAACCGCCGATCGCCTCGATCGTGAACTTTGCGTGTCATGCCACCGTCCTCTTCCACACCAACCTCGAGATCTCGGCGGACTATCCGGGTTACGCGGTGCGCACGGTGAAGAAGGTGCTCGGCGACGCGCCCGTCTTGTTCCTCAACGGCGCATGCGGCGACGTCAACCCCGTCTGGATCGAGCAACGGTTCGAGGAGGCCGAGCGCGTCGGCTCAATCGTCGGGGCTGAGGCTGCGCGGCGCCTGCAGGAGCTGCGCCCGCTGGGCGCCGGCCAGAAGGCGTGGAACATCCGCTGGGAGGAGTTGACCGACAAGCCCGTCAGCACGGGACGGCTGATCGAGGAGCCGTCGATCCGGGTCGTCTCGCACACCGTCGACGTGCCGCTGCGCCGCCTTGACCCGCCGGAGGAGTACGAGCGCCTTCTGCGAGAACTGCGCGACGAGATCGACGCTGCGAGCCCTACCGATGTGGAGCGGCGCCGCGCGCTCATGGCACGCTGGACGCGCCTCGCCGGCGAGCGCGGCGTAGCCGGACGCATCCGCCCGGGGGGCGGCACGCTGCATCCCGAGATCCAGGTGATCGCCCTCGGCGACGAGGTGGCCATCCTTGGCCTGCCGGGCGAGTTCTTCTCGGAGACCGGCCAGGCGATTCGAGAAGCGGCCGGGCAGGAGTACCTCATGGTGTCGTGCTACACGAACCACCATGTGTTTTATGTCGTGCCACACCACGCATTCGACGAGGGGGGCTACGAGCCGGGCGTCGCCGTGCTCGATGAGACCGCGGACGAGACGTTCCGGCGCGCCGCTATCAACCTGCTCAACACGATACCGAGCTAGTCTTCGGCGCGCTTTCCCGCTGACGGCGAGTAGAATAGGGGCCTCATGAAGCGCGTTCTCGTCTTCGAAGCGCACGGCGACGACATGGAGTTCTTCGCGGGCGGCACGATCGCGCGCTTCACCGATGCCGGCCACGACGTCACGCTCGTCTGCGCGACGGACAACGACAAGGGCTCGTTCGAGATGTCCGCCGAGGAGCTGCGGGCCGCGCGCGACCGCGAGCTACAAGACGCGGCTGCGGTGCTCGGCATACGCAAGGTCATCCCGCTCGGCTATTCGGACGGCGATCTCGCGTATCAGGCTCCGCCGCAGAAGTTGCGCGGCGAGTTCATGCGCATTATCCGGCAGGAGAAGCCGGACGTCGTCTTCACGTGGGATCCGTTCACGCCGTACGAGGGCCATCCTGACCACCGGGCTGTTGCCGTGGCCGCGAATGAGGCTGCGAACTTCGCCCACTTCCCGTTGTATTACCCGGAGCAGCTTCAAGAGGGACTCGAGCCGCACTACGTCGGCGAGCAGTGGTACTTCGCGAAGTCGCCGCGGGACCAGAACAAGTTCGTTGACATCGACGCCACGATCGACCGCAAGGTCGAGGCGTTGTGCAAGCATGTGTCGCAGATGGTGCTGACGGTGATGAGCCTGCAGTATGACCTGCGCGCGTCCGGTCTCAACGTCCCAGCGCTCGATGAGCTGGACCCGCACGACTATCGCGGTGTGATCGAGCGGCAGATGCGGGCAGCCGGTCGCGCGGTAGCGCGGCGTAGCGGACTGTCCTGCACGTACGCCGAGGGGTTCCGGCGCGTGCGGTTCGGCGGCATCGAGTCGTGGGCGAAGGACCAACAGTTGCCGGAGGACATCGCGTGAAGCTGGGCTGCTCCTCGTCGTCGTACGACGCGCTCATCCGCTCGGGCAAGCTCGAGCTGATGGCGTGGGTGCGCGCCTGCGCGGACGAGCTTGAGGTGGACGGCGTGGAGTTTCTCGACGCACACTTCCCGACGACCGATCCCATCTACCTCCGCGACCTCAAGCGCCTCTGCACCGATGGCGGCCTCACGATCGCCGGTGTGGCCGTCACGAACGACTTCGGGCAGGACGAGCGCCGCATCCCGGAGATCGACCGGGTGCGGCACTGGTGCGACATCGCTGCATACCTGGGCGCGCCGGTGGTGCGCGTGTTCGCCGGGACGTTGCCAGCCCACCGGCCTGCGGCGGCACAGGGCGTAATCGTCTCGGCGCTGCGAAAGGTGTTTGGCGGCGAGCGCGTACCCGACCGGCGCCGGCTTTGGTCTGACGTCACCTGGGCGCTACGACAGTGCGCCGATCACGCAGCGGAGCGGGGCGTTACCGTCGCGCTCCAGAACCGCCGCGGCGGCATCGTTTCGACGTGGCAACAACTCGCACAGTGCACGCACGATGTGGGCTCACCATGGCTGCGCATCTGTCTCGACCCTGCTGGCATCGAAGAAGGCCCGCGCTATGAGGACGTGCTCCGCTCGACGGTGCAGGTACACGCGCGACTGCGAGATGTCGGCGACGACGGCGGTGACGCCGACGTGTATTGGCCGGAGCTGCTGCGCGGCCTGAAAGCTGCGCGCTACCGCGGGTTCGTGCTGATGGACTACGAGGGAAACGCCGACCCTGCCTGGGCGATGCCGCGCGCCACGCGCTACCTGCGCGGGGTGCTCCAGCTGCTCGGGCGGCAGCAGATGCTGACGGCCGCCGCCGACACGAACGGCGCATCGGACGCGGCGATCCCCGCCGTCTTCGAGGCTTTATCGGAACTCGGTGGGCCTCCACAGGCGCCCTCACATCCGCCGCGAACAGCCGAAGAGGCGCGGCTGCTGGAAGCCAACCGGCCACGGTGAGCATCCGCGCCATCATCTTCGACCTCGGGCACACGTTGTGGGACATCGGGCCGCACGACGAAGCGCTCGCGCGCGCCTACCGCGACGCGCACGCGCTCATCTGCGATCGGTTTGGGCGGGCCGACCTCCCGGCTCCCGAGCGATTGCAGGCTGCCGTGCGTGACGTCCTCATGGAGTCGGCCGAGACCTACTTCTCGAATGGGCCAGAGCTGTCGCAGCCGCCGACGCATACGTTCCTGGCCGAGGGATGCCGCCGGCTGGGGCTCGATCTCGACGAGGACGTGCTGCGCGAGCTGACGCCGCCGCTCTTCTGCACCGAGTCGGAGGCGCTGATCGTCACGGAGGGCACGCGCGACGCGATCGTCGCGCTGCGGAACGACGGCTACGCGCTGGGCTGCATCACCAATACGCTTGCGGACGGCGCGTCCATCCGGCGGATGCTCCGATCGCACGGATTCGAGGAGTTGTTGGCTAGCGTCGTGGTGTCGGCCGATGAGCGGCTGCGCAAACCTCACGCCGCACTATTTGAGAAGGCGATTACGGAGCTGGGCGCTGAACCAGGGGAAGCCGTGTTCGTGGGCGATAGTCCCTATCACGACATCGGTGGAGCGAAGGCCGTCGGCATGTGGGCGGTGCTCACGCACCAGTACGTCGCGCGGCCGCATGACGGGTTCGATCCGAAGCCCGACGCGATCATCCGGCACGTGAGTGAGCTGCGAACGATAGTGCCGCGGCTCGGCTAGCCGCGGGCCCGTTCGATCGACGGGCGTGCGAGCGGGTTGACGGTGCGGGCCTGCTGTACCTTTGCCTGCTCCTCGCGCTCGCGCTTCGCGGTGGCAAGGTCGACCATCGCGTTGTCGAGCAGATCCTTCGCGGACGTGCCGTCCTCCGGGAAGCAAACGATGGCCACGGACGCCTTGAGCGGCTCGGGCGACCCGTCATCGCCGAATACCGACACCTGCGACAGGCTGGCAAGCAGGCGCGTGGTGACGGAGACGGCCGCCGCGCGGTTCGTCTCGGGCAGCAACACCGCAAACTCGTCGTCCTTCAGCCGGGCCACGATCTCGGGCGGCGACACTGCCTCGGCGATGCTGACGGCGGCGCTTCGAAGCAAGCGGTCGCCCATGGACTGGCCGTACTGGGCGTTGAACGCGCCGAAGTCATCGAGGTCGATGACGACCACGGAGAGCGCCTTTGCGTAGCGCCCGCAGCGGATCAACTCCTGCTCGATCGCATCGGTGATGTAGCGCTTGTTGTAGACCCATGTCACGGGGTCGATGTCGTTGAAGCGCGCCGTGTCTTCTTGCGTCGCGATGTCGCGGTAGGCGAGCGTAAAGTGCCCGACGAGCAGTTCGACGATCTCGGCGTCGATGTCCGTCTTGTCGAAGCCGAACGCGACGACGCCAAACGGTTCGCCCTCGACAAGCATGGGCACGAAGGCAAACTTCTTGAACTCGAGGACGCGCTCGGCCTCCTGACATACCTCCTTGGGGATGACGCCGTCGAAGAGGTCGGCGAGTGTGTCGGTAATCACCACCTCGCCCTGCTCGAGCGCCTGGCGGCGGAAGTGGCTGAGCGGCAGGTCGAGCTCCAGCGCGGTCAG
>Ga0073934_10003556_pt1 | contig 28343 bp, 30 predicted proteins | sample LarsenN4metaG_FD_76834 | JGI IMG/M metagenome (GOLD analysis project Ga0073934, IMG submission 76834) | Hot spring sediment bacterial and archeal communities from British Columbia, Canada, to study Microbial Dark Matter (Phase II) - Larsen... ... | reverse complement strand
TTTGGCGAGCTGACCTTTACGCCTGCCGCTGGTTTCCTGAAATATTCTCCTGAAAGTTGGGATCTGAGGCATGGGGAGAAATGGGATTTGTCCTTGGATAGGACGCGTGAGCTTGATCCGACCACGCGAGTGGCACCATTCCGGCACCATAGGGAGTTTCCTCATGCCCGGAATACGAAAGCAAGAGAGCAGCTGTAATCCTACACAGGGGGAAACTGATGCGCGTTCGAGCAACCTGGTTCATTGGGCTCGGTCTTGCCGGTCTATTCGCCTGCACTGCCGAACAGGCAGCCGACAATTTATCGACGGACAACACCCCGCCTGTGCCCGCGCCGACCACTCCTCCCCCGCCTCCTTCTCCGCCTCCGCCGCCTCCTCCCGCTCCTGAGAATGTCTACAGCCGTATGTTTCCAGAGTTGCCGCCTTTCGCGCCCCCGACTGATGAAGCCCGTGAACAGGCGAAACAGCTCGGGGTGAGAGGAGGCCTCCTCGATGCTCGGGACGGTCAGACCAACGCTATCAATCCCGACAATCCTAATATGACCAAGGGGGTTACCTTCTTCGGTCAGTTTCTGGATCATGATCTCACGCTTGCCTTGAGGGCGCCGCTGCTCGAGCAAACGGATCCCCGGCGGACGACGAATGTTCGCACCGCTGCGTTTGATCTTGACAGCCTGTACGGAAATGGTCCAGACGGGTCGCCCGAGCTGTACGAAACCAATTCGGGTGACATCAAATTCCGCATCGAGGCCATCCCTGGATCGGAGCAAGTCTCCAAGAACGGCGCAATACGGTTCGACCTCCCGCGCGATTCCAACAACCACGCGATTATCCCAGACAGCCGCAACGACGAAAACGTCGTCATCAGTCAATTCCACCTGGCGATGCTGAGGTTTCACAACGCCGTGGTCGATCAGTTGCGCTCGGATCCCGCACAAGCACATCGTTCGGCCCGAGAGCTGTTCAACGAGGCGCGCCGTCTGGTGACATGGCACTACCAATGGATCATTCTCCACGAGTATTTGCCGTTGACCATCGGGCAGGAACGGGTGGATGAAATCTTGCAGAACGGGCCGCGCTTCTACCGGCCCCTCGACCGGACACAAGATGCCCTCTTCCGCAATTCGAGAGGCGATCTGCTGATTCCGGTGGAGTTTGCCGTGGCCGCATTCCGGTTCGGCCATTCGCAAGTTCGTCCCAGTTATCTGTTGAATTTCGGCCCGGATGCAGGGGCGCCACTCATTCTGTCTCTCTTCGATGATTCAGCCGATCCAAACGATCCCGATCCTAATGACTTGCGCGGCGGCAAACGGGCTCCACGCCGGTTCGTCGACTGGCAGAGTTTCTTCAAGTTCGATACCGTCAACTTCGGCCCCAACAAGAAGATCGACACCAAACTGTCGAGTCCGCTCATGCACCTCCTCGGGTCACGCGGGCCGGCGCCCGGGATGCCATCGGACGGAGTTCAGTCGCTGGCCTCCCGCAATCTCATGCGGCATGTCAATTTTGGTATCCCGTCAGGGCAAGCGATTGCCCGAGTGATGGGCGTTCCGGCGCTGACTGCCGAACAACTTGCCGAACTGGCACCTTTCGACATGGATCGAAGCACCCCGCTCTGGTATTACATCTTGAAGGAGGCCGAAGTACTCGAGAATGGCTTGCGCCTGGGGCCGGTCGGAAGTCGAATCGTCGGGGAGGTGTTCATCGGCTTACTGCAAGCTGATACAGCCTCCTTTTTGGTCGTCGAGAAGAACTTTAAACCGACCTTGCCGTCGGCTACACCCGGAAAATTCGAGATCACCGATCTGCTAAATTTTGCCGGTGTGGTTCATCCGCTGAACTAGATTGCCAAGGGGCTCTCGGTATTCATGCCATTGGTGCCGACAGGTGAACTACCAGATCGGGAGCAACCTGAACTTTTTTCACTCCTTCATACATAAAGGCACACGGTTCCCTTAGAAGTCCCATCCCACACATAAATCCTCTCCAAGATCGTGGATCGCGAAGGACCGTTTCATACATGAGCGAAATACGGTTTCACTCAGCGACCCGCGTCACGAGGCTCGTAGAGATTGACTTTCGCGCGAGAAGAGATGGGAAGTTTCCTGCCACGCGGCTTCGGCAGTTGCTTCATCAATCGGAGCAGAGTTTTAGCGGCCGCTCCGGGTCAGGTTGCGGTTGCACCGCGCGGAGTTCCGCCACGACTTCGTCATGAACGGTGATTTCCACGCGAATGCCCGCATAGGTCAACTGCCACGAAAAGAGAATGCTTCGGTCTGCTGAGGAACTCTCAGAAGGGGGTTGTTTTTTCTCGTTCAGGCGTACAAAATACCGCCGCGTTGTCAGTGCTGACTCAACCAGTCAACCACCATTTATAGAGAGAGGCCTAACCGTGAGTCTGCGAACTATTCTTCGGCTCGTTGTTGCAGTAGGGGTGTGCGGTGCCGTCGGTCAAGCCCGGGCCTATGACGCAAGTCCCAATATCAGTAGCGGCTATGACGCCTGCACCGATGTAATCTTTTCTGCCTTTACGCCTGCCCCTTTCTCACAGGATAAGAATAATGTGGAAGTGGCGCCGAAATCGGAATTTTCGTTCCTCGCCTCCAAAACCACCAATCCCCAGCGCATTACGGTGAAGATCAAAGAAGAAAAGGTGCCGGTGACCGTCACCACCATCAATAACGGCTACCTGGTCAAAGGGAAAATTCCCGCCACCGTCAAAGGCTCGTTCATCCGCGTCGACATTTACGCCAAAGGGCCCAATGACTGTGACAAGGCTGATGGGTGGCTCCTGAAAGTGGGGAACTGACCACGAGCGAGACGAGGTGGGCCGGGGACTCTCCTGCTCATCTCGTTGTCGCGACACTCGCCTGAATCATTCTCAAGGCTCTTCTTCTTCGACAGATTCAATGGAGTCCCGCAGCGCCGCGACAAAGGCCTCCGGTTGAGCCAAGGCGTTCTCCGTCAATTGGAATTCACTGACCAGCACGCCGTCTTTATCAACCAGCAGGAGACGATACCCTTCTTTCACAGAACTCCTCCATATCGTGGCTAGCGAACAGTAGTCAACCAGTCAAGGAATGGTCGGTGATGGAAATAAGCTAGAAGGGGAAACGGATGCCCAGCTGGACTTCATTTGGGATCAGCTGTTGCCCGAGCACGTTCTTCAGTCCGCCATTGAAGGAGACGGAGGAAGCAGATTGCGGGGTATTGAGTGAACGATCAAACTCCGTTGCATAGCCGCCGCCAAACCCTGCCCCGATATAGGGCATGAGCGTGGTCCCGCCCACTGAAATCGGTTTCGACACAGTCGGAATGGTCCGCAGCGTCAATCCATTCTCGACTGGAACAGCTAGGGGCGGCGTCGGTCTCGCTGTCGCTTCCATTGCGGTGAGAGTCGAAGAGGTCATCATGTGAGATGTTGTCGGCCCAATCGCAGAACGCCCATCTCCCATCGTGCCGGCATGGGAGGGTGACCACCACACACTCACGCTCATCACGAGACCAAGCCCTATGGACGATCTGACGAGATGACTCAGAGACATAGCTTTACCATACAACTCATCCATCATGTATTCAAGTGGTTACGTCAGCATCCCGCGTCCGTCTGAATGTGGGTTGACCGACCTATGAACGGTAGGCCCCTCCATTAATAAGAGTTCGGCTTCACACTTCTTCTATTTTCTTGGTGGGTAGGACTTGCCACGATATCGTAGGCACTACGCACCGACGAAACAGATACCCGAGATCCTCTATGCGATCCTATGACATGGTGGTGGTCGGCAGTGGACCAGCCGGCCAAAAAGCGGCAGTCCAAGCGGCGAAACTGTCCAAACGTGTGGTCATCATCGAGAAGGCTCCCCAGCTGGGCGGAACGTCTCTCAATACCGGCACCCTCCCCAGCAAAACCCTGAAAGACACGATCGAGTACGTCCACGGATTGGGGCGGCGAGGACTGCACCAGCTGGGCGCCGAACTGACCAAGCAGCTGACGCTTCCCGACCTGATGGTACGCAAAGACCAGGTCATCGAGACTGAGGTTACTGTCATCACCAATCAGCTGCGGCGTAACAGCATCGAGACCATCCAAGGAACAGCCAGCTTTGTCGATCCACATACCTTGAACGTGGTGAAATCGAACGGGCAAGTCGATTATGTCCATGCCTCGACCATCGTCTTGGCCACAGGGTCACGCCCGCGCCGCCCCGCGGAAATTCCTTTCGATGACCTGATTGTGTGCGATTCCGACTCGTTTCTCCGCACGACCAAGAACCCTGTCAGCATCATCGTCATCGGAGGGGGTGTCATCGGCACAGAGTATGCCTCGATGCTGGCCGCCTTCGGGATTAGAGTCACCCTCATCGATCGGCGGACTCAGTTGTTGCGGTTCTTGGATCTGGAAATCGCGCAAGCCCTTGATGCTCAGATGCAGCAGAATGGGGTCGTGATACGGCTTGGGCAGGAGCAGCTGGACATCTCCATGAGCGATGCCGGATACCCGGTGGTCCAGCTTCAAGATGGCAAAACCGTGACCGCCGACATGGTGCTCTACACGATGGGACGGATCGGCAACACAGAGGCGTTGAATCTCTCCGCAATTGGCCTGGCTACCGATCAGCAAGGCCAACTCACGGTCAATGCCCACTATCAAACGACCATTCCCCACATCTATGCGACGGGTGATGTCATCGGGTTTCCCGCGCTCGCCGCGACGGCGATGGAACAAGGTCGACTCGCCGCTTGCCACGCGTTTCACGACTCAGACGCACACGAGATTAAAGTGATTCCGTACGGCATCTACAGCATTCCCGAAGTCTCGATGGTAGGGAAGACCGAGGAAGAGCTCACGACCGCCGGCATTCCCCACGCCACAGGGCGAGCCTTCTTCCGAGAGATGGCCCGCGGCCACATCAGCGGCGACCTCCACGGTCTCTTAAAGGTGATCTTTCATCGCGAAACGCACGCGCTCCTAGGCGTCCATATTATTGGGCCAGGCGCGACCGAATTGATCCATATCGGCCAATCGGTTCTGACCTATGGAGGCACCCTGGAGTACTTCGTCCACAACGTCTTCAACTATCCCACGATGGCCGAATGCTATCGTACCGCGGCCCTCGACGGACTGAATCGGCTGCACCACCAGCCCCCATCGCTAGGCACGACCGCATCCCATAATAACCCATAATAAGGTGGCCGGCGCCAAGAGGAGGTCTACCCAATTCGCACAATAGGGTTTGATCAGACCGTCAAAAGGACTATACTCAACTCGTGCCGCCGTCATCATGATCTACGAGGAGTCGTAGGCATGAGCATCATCCCGACCATCGTCTTCTCCTCTCTACGCAGTTCCTGTCCCTATCACCTACCCACGATCTCCGTCTGGGGGTCGACCGCCACAGGAGGTACGCCGATGCCCATTCCACGAACACTGAAGAGTCGCCTTGATCGTGAGCATGTTCATTACGATGTCTTGCCCCACTCACAAACGTTCCGAGCGGTTGCGGTCGCGCAGACCCTTCATCTCCCCATGCAGGAGATGGCGAAGGTCGTCATCGTGAAAGTAAAGGAGCAATTCGTCACGACGGTGTTGCCGGCGACGGCGAAAGTGGACGTTCATCGTCTGCGCAAGCTCTTCGGAACCCACCGTGTGCGGCTTGCGACCGAGGAAGAAATCGCGCGACTTTTCCCGGACTGTGAGGTGGGCGCCATGCCGCCACTCGGCACTCTCTATGGACTTCCGGTGTATGTCGACCGATCGCTCACGGGTGATGAGGAGATTGTCTTTGAAGGAGGCACCCACTCGGAGGCGATCCGCATGCGCTACTGGGATTTCGCCGCGTTGGTGTTTCCCGTCGTGGCCGAATTCCACCGCCAGCCCACGGCGACGTGTTGACCTCGACAGCTCCTTATTCAATATCTTAAACAACGGCTCCGTCCGCTCTCAGCGCCGTCCTCCTCACATCCACCTCGGGAGATCGTCGCGAATGACAACGCGACCCTGCCGCCCTCGACCGTAGTGTCCATCCTGTCCGTCGCTAGCGAATATCAGGTTTTCTTGATCCAAAGCTGCTAGGATGGACCTGTGCCTGTCGGAGAGTGCCACCCTATTGCGAAAGGAAACCCATGGTCAAACGTTCACAACTCATAGCGATCTGCATCATCGCCTCACTCATCGGCCTACCGACCCTCTCGTTGGCGAAGGCGCGCGGGGGAGGAGGCTTTTCGAGCGGGGCTCGCGGTGGAAACTCATCAATGGGCATGGGGAGCCGTGGATCCCGTACCTATCAAGACAACGGCGCGAAGCCGATTGAACAGTCCACCACCGCCAAGCCGTCGGTAACCGCGCCGCCGACTGCGGCAAGCAACCCGGCGCCCCAACCCGCGCCGGCCGCATCCCCTTCGTGGTGGCAGCGCAATCCTCTCCTCGCCGGAATCGCCGGTGGTCTGGCGGGAACCTGGATCGGGCACATGCTCTTCGGCGCGACGGAGAGCGACGCCAAGACTACAGAGGCTACCGACGCGGAGCCAGGATCGGCATCCAGCTCCTTCGGACTCGTCCTCCTGCTGATGTTGATAGGGGCCGGCGCACTCTACTATTTCAAAAAAGTCCGTCAGACTCCCGCTCCGGTGTTCACCGGCCTCTCGCGCAACACAGCCGCAAGGGGAAGCCTCCTCGATATCTCGTCCAACGACCGCACCGACAGGCCAACGACAGATACGGTCTACAGCGTGACGACTGAAGATAAGGCAGCCTTCCAGCAACTGCTGATCGACATTCAATCCGCCTGGAGTTCGCAAGATGTGGCGGCATTGCGACGTTGTCTGACGCCGGAAATGTTGAGCTATTTCAGCACCGCCTTGGCCGAGGACACCAGTCGAGGCGTGCAGAATCACGTGGAAGGAGTGACGTTGCTCAAGGGAGATGTGCGCGAAGCCTGGTCCGAAGGCGATCAAGACTATGCAACCGTGGACCTACGCTGGACTGCCCATGACTATACCGTCTCCACGACGATCCCGCGCGGAGAACCGGGCTATCTGGTCGAAGGCAGCGAAGACACACCGACCGAATCTGGCGAAGTCTGGACCTTCATGCGCGTGCGGGATGGACAGTGGCTGCTGTCAGCCATTCAACAACAATAATCCCCAGAGAAAAGCGGCTGACTCACCGAGTCAGCCGCCGATCCCACCTCCCGAGGTAAGGCGAGAGCACCTAGATCGCAGCCGAGACCAACATGACGTCCCTCCAACGCCAGTAAAAAAAATTCACGGACAGGTTTTGGGGAGAAACTGCATCAAGAGTGATCATCAGACAAAATTGCTTCAGCCGCCTTGCGGCCCGACAGCAGTGCTCCATCAAGAGTTCCACTCTCTCGATAATCACCGCAGAGATAGAGTCCCTTGGCCACACGGGGTGATGTGCCACTTGGCGAATGAGGCAACACATCCACCGGAGGTAGAGCACGACTGATTCGATCGGTCCGCAGATGCCGCCACTCGTCGACTGAGGAACCAAACCACGATCGCAAACATGTCTGCACGGCCTGTGCTAGATCATCTCGCACCTGACTTGGTTCGGTCACGGTGACCGAGATCAACGCGCGTCCGACGGGCGCATACGATGGCGCGGCTTCGCTCAGGACACACACGGTCCGGACCAATCCATTTCTCTCCCCATTCAGCATCAACCATGGTCCGTGGTGTGGAGCAGCCGGGGCATCGAAATAGAGGGTGGTCGATGAGCGAGCCGCCTGAGACGGCCTAGACTCCCCGCGCAGATGCGCTGCGGTAGCAACGTCAGTGGCGATCACAAGCACATCCGAGGTGAGGCGCTCCCCGGATTCCAGTACAAGGCTCAACCCGTGAATCTCCTGCACCGACTGATTGACACGAACGGTTCCGGCAGGCAAGGCAGCCGCCAATTGTTGCGCAATCGCTCCCATGCCATCTCGTGGGAGCGCCGTGGTCCCTCGGGAGAATGCCCCCCAGATATGCTCAAAGATCCAGCCGGGCGTCGCCAATGTCGATTCCAACAACACCCCACCAAGAAACGGATAGAAAAAACTCGCCAAGATGCCGTCTGAAAATCCATAGCCCTGCAAGACTTCCGCGGTCGAACGTGGAACCTTTGCGGATGAGCTGGGGTGCTGCAACGTGTCTCGGCGGAGGCGCCAGAGTCGATATTTATCGGCGAGGGTGCCAATGGGACTGAATAAGGTCTGGACAAGATCCTCTGGTCGTCGAAAAGGATCTGTCAGCTGGTGAAAGCGTCCCGCGAAGCGAATGAGCGCCCCGGGGTGAAACGGCTTGAGATCCAGCGCCGCGTAGTCCAACACCCGACGAGCTTCCGGATAGCCGCTAAGGAAGACCTGGAATCCACGATCCAGCTGGAAGCCTTCCACACGATCCGTACGGGCACGCCCGCCCACACCATCTGCACGTTCAAGTACCGTACAAGCAAGGCCGGCTTCCGACAAACGACGGGCACAGGCCAACCCGGCAAGACCGGCGCCGATGATACAGACTTGTGGAGCAGTAGACATCAAGGTTTATTGTAGAAGAAGGTGGCAATAAAATTAACCGGTGAATGCGCGAGACGCCGCGCAAGCTTAAAGATTTATGCAGCTAGAGAAATGGTCGACACTCATCACCTCACCTAAAAACTGGCTGCTCTGTGAGTCAACCGCCTTCCCTTACCAGAGCCAAGGGATGAGCACATACGCAGCGGCAGAGACCAGCACCCCAATCACCACTCCCAAAAGCCCCGCCACGTAGAGTCCGGCAAACGGTGCCGCAAACACGATCAAGATCATGAACAAAGCCAGCAACCGATGGTCTTCGTAGAACCGCCGCCGGGCCTCAGCCGTGAAGATACCGTCTCGAGTGGAGTCCGACCCATCAGACATGCCGGCAGTATAGACGAAATCCACCGCCCTGTCCGTACTTGCATTCCCCTGAACGAGTGCCCTCGTATATGAATGCGCTCTGGGACATCCTCTCACGTGGAATATCGGACCAGAACGAGCGCGCCGCAGGGGCAAGCAAGATTGGCTCCACGGCTTTTCCAGGCAAACGCCCTGGTGCCAGGGTGACCAGACAAGAAGTCAGCCTCAGGAATGAGGGTCAGCGTCCCGGCATCGACCTCATACCATTCCCCATGCTGTAAGAGCACCGACGTCACTTTGTCGAAATCGATCGTATCGGTCATGGTTTCCCTCCCATGAGATGGTCCACGTGAGCAGGCGGATAGAATGAGAACGGTCCGCCAGATTAGCGGGATGAGCCTACTCCGAGCAGCGCGCCGTGAGACCACTCCACCTTCGATCGGGCTATCCATGGAAGCACGGCGACAGAAAATTTGTTGAATCATTGATGCCTATGATCCGCAGTGCAGTCTGTCAGTGGAAAGTTGGACCCGGCCCTGTTCCTCCCGCGGCACTGCAGCACTTCTTGAACTTCTTCCCGCTGCCGCAAGGACAGGGATCGTTGCGTCCGACTTTTGCGTGGTGTAAAGGTTCCTGATCGAGATCGCCCGATTCAAGTCGCGCCTGGTAGATTGATCGTCCCAGGTGCGCATATTCGCGCATTGCGTCCGGAAAGATCTCAATCATCGATTGTGCAAGCTGCTCCAGAGTACCCTTGCCTTTCATTTCCTCGCGATACACCTCCGCGAGTGTCGGCGATGTAAAAAATGTGAGCGTCATCAACAACGCGCCGAGCTCCTCATCCAGTTCATCAGGCGTGTACGCGTCCCACACCTCCGCCAGATAGTCATAGCCCATGCCAAATCCTTGCGACCATTGGCTCAGCGGAGCATCGAGTTTTAAGTTATCCATCGGCTCAGACCTCATCTCGCATCCTGGCGGGAGAGGCACACGTCCACCGGTTAGTTCCCGGACACAGTCATTGTAGAGCGCCATCATGGCTTGGAGTACCAGCTCTGCTTCATCCTGAGTCTCGTACTGAGCCTCTTGATCGTTGAAGACCAGCGGAATCCATTCCGATGGCGTGATCAACTCCGGCCCATTGGCGAGGCCGAACAAAAACCCGGCCAATTGAGGATAGGTCAAGGTATCTTTCGGCCGCTGTGGTGCAGACAAGAAGCGCGTGAGGAGTATCGCCTGATCATGGGTGAATGGTGGGACTGCAGGCATCATGTCTGAGCAGTCTCTCAAGTATGGCTAGTGCATTTCAATCCTTCTTTGAGCTCGGCAAATTGAGCAGAGTTATCTGTCCGCAAGTTTTCGTGGATCAAGAGTCTGTCCCGTCATCGAGCCTTCGACACTTGCGAGGTAGGCTTGCGCCACCGATGCCGCCGGCATGCCGTCCGACGGATCCATCTTGCGTGCAACGAGGGTTTCAGTCACCCAGGGTGGGCTCACCACATTGACGCGGATCCCGCAAGGCAACTCCTGCGCAGCAGCACGGACGAAGCCTTCAAGCCCGGCATTCACCATGCTGATGGAGGCGCTGCCCTTCATCGGCTCCTGACTGAGCACGCCGCTCGTAAGCGTAAAAGACCCGCCATCGTTGATGAACTGTCGGCCGATCCGCACGAGATTGACTTGCCCCATCAGCTTGTTCGAAAAGCTGAACAGATAGTCTGCATCGGTCAGCTCATCGAGACTCGCAAATTTCGCCTGCCCGGCCGCACTGACCAACGCATCGAACGCCCCCACCGACTGAAACATCCCCCGGATCGATTCCGGCGACGCCAGATCGACCTGCAACGCTCCGCTAGTACGCCCGACAGTCACTACCTCATGGCTCGCCGACAGAGCAGCGACCACGGCTGATCCAATCGTCCCCGTTCCGCCAACCACAACCACTCGCATTGACGCTTCTCCTCCCATTCTACTTTTTAGAGAAACCGCGTTTATCCTAGACAGTCGTCTCCGCTGACTGCAAGAGACAGAATGGTCCCTTAATTCTATTGCCATGCGTATATCTCAGGCATTGCTCACAATTAAAGACTCCCGCCCCATTTTTGCGAGCGCTCAATAAACAGTACGGGCATCAACCCTCTTGGGCGAGCATAGTCTTCGGTTTGATGTTTCTTGATCTTCCCGATGGAACAATACTTGGCGTCCGGACAAGCGGTATAGAATTCGCCTATCGCCACAACCGGCTACATGCCAAGGTTCAGCGATGCCATGTCCAAGAATATGTTCTAACTCTACTCCCCTTCTGCTCAAGGATCATCCAATAATGCCGTATGTACATATGGTGACTCGTATGGTATACAACCTGTTGAGGTGAAGGGACCCCTATCAGAAAGAGAGAGGCATCGTGGCGAAACCGCTTAAAAAGCTCACAGTAGAGGTTCCGGCTGACCTCTTAGAGCGTGCGACTAGGGCAAGCGGCGAGGGTGTCACCCCTACGGTACGAAGAGGACTTGAATTGGTCGCTGCCGGAGGCGCCTATGGTCGTCTGCGTCGATTTCGCGGCAAGGTACGGTTTGGGGTCAAGCTTTCGGAGCTACGGCCGGACTAATGCTGTGCCTCGATACAAGTTCCCTCATCGCCTACCTGCAGGGCGAAGAAGGGGCCGATGTGGAGCTGATCGACCAGGCGCTCATTGATCAGGTAGGGGTTCTTTCACCGGTAACCGTGGCAGAACTTCTGAGCGATCCCAATCTGTCATCAACATTGCGACGAACCATTCTGGAACTACCCACCCTCCCGATTACCGAAGGCTTCTGGGAGCGTGCCGGGTTACTTCGGGCAAAAGTCATTAGAACCGGGCGACGAGCAAATTTAGCTGATACCCTCATCGCGCAAAGCTGTTTAGATCATCATGCGACGCTCGTCACTCGAGATCGAGACTTTAGAAATTTCGTATCGTTTACAGGACTCCGCGTGGCCATTCCTTTTTCATAGGTTCACCTCTTCTCTATCCTCTCGCACAAATGCAGGCTACTCTGGCTCGTAGTTCAGATTCGTAGAAAGCCCGTGTTCGACTGTTCTCCGGTCCATCCCTTTGCGGCTGGAACGGACGAACAAATCAATAGTCATGCCTGACACTATTTTTATTGAACGTGTCTTGGGTCGCTGCGGTGAAGACAGGAAGCGCATGAGGAGTATTGCCTGATCAAGGGTGAATGGTGAGACAGCAGGCATCATGGTTTGAGCAGTCCGTCAGGTGTGCCTAGTACATTTCAATCTTCCTTGAATTCGTCTGACCATACCCAGTTTTACCCACTCATCGGCTTCTTGAGATACCGCGAATGTGATCTCACAAAGACTCCCGGCAACTTTTCTTCTCTCCAAGAAGTCCTCGCTGAAGTACCGATATCACGGCTCGAGGTGGATGTCTTTCTAGATATCCGTATGGCCGACCTGATAAAAGATGACGGTGATCGAATTGTTGTTGATCCAGCCAGAAAGGAACGTGGCGCGATGATTTTAATCCTTGGAAGTATCGGGATGCGCACTCATGTACTGCAAGGTAACGTGTCAGCGCGCACGAGGAGCACGCAGCGCCTCATTCGCCACGCATGCCTCGCAACGGTGTTGTTGGTGACGATCACTGTCGTAGCTCAGGCGGTGCACGCCGCAGGCGGGAGCCAGACGAAGTTTAAGCGTATCTCGACGCAATACATCGCGGCGTTAGGCAATCCAGGTGCGACCTCCGGGAGCGGCGCGCAATTGTGGGGTCTGTGGCCACTAGACCCGGGCCCTCGCGGTGTCAAGCTGAACCGCTATCAATCACTAAAAAATTCCGGTGGCGTCGCTCCGGCGCGCTGGAAATTCGACGAGACAGACTGGTGGCTGGAGGAACACGGCCTGATCATGGAGCAACCAACCATTCCACTCCCTCCCGGTAAATATCTGGTCACGGGCGCCCGCAAGGTGACGGCAGTGCTGACGATTCATCCCGCCGACAGCCATGGCGACAGACGCTGGGAGCTCGATCAAGGCGCGACGCTCTATGACGTGACGCACCTGGCCTGCCGTTCCGCGCGCTATACACCGGCGACGGTGGGCGGGTCGTGCTCGCCGGCCAACGCGAAGCAGACAGCGTTTCCAGTTGCGCCAGGGGGAACGATGCCTCCGGTTGAGGGCTGCACGAAGCGGGACTATGCAGTGCTCATCGTCATCGGTATGGGCGTGGAAGACTGAACATCGGGGCGTGCTGACAACTCGCGCGGAGACCTCAATAAAAACCTCCCGGTACCTTTTGGCCTCCTCATTATGACGGTCCTTTTTTTATCTTCCGCTTCTTCCATTCGGCTTCTGACCAGTCATAATAGTCCGGGAGTTGAAGATAGAGCTGCTGGGTTGCATCCGCGAGCTTAGAGAGATCAGACAGTTCATAGCTTCGCTCGCTTAGTTGATCAAATAAACCACCTTTACCTTTCCAGCAGTCGCGAATTCCCCGAAGAGAAAACAGTTCAGTGCCCGTTAAAATAATGACTGGGCTGTATGGCTTATGTCGCAAGCGCTTTTGTCGCTCCACAAGAACAAAAGGTTGGATCAACTTAATATCTGGCTTCTCAAGTGACTCCTTGAGCGTTGCAAAAATAAGAGCTGATCCGGGGAAAGCTTCAGACATGCTTTTCATTCGAATGAGATCCTGTTTTTCAAAACCACTAAAACTCTTGCATTCCGCATGGACTACATCCGTTTTAGCTTCACGCCAGGTAGATGCCTTATAGAGGCAGGTTAGATCAGCCTCTAACGTCTTTCCGTCTTTTTCTGCCTTGTAACTAAATAGCGGGGTAATACCTTGATCCAAATGGTCTCTGCCCAGAAGTCTGAGCGTGAGCAAGACAGTAAAAGAGCCTTGCGCACTTGAGGCCGCAAACGGTCCGTGAGCTCGATAAGTCCATACAATATCTTTGGGCGACTTCAGTGGAGGAGAGAAGTCTGACAGACAGAACCGACAGTGTAGCTCATAGCTAAGAGCATCTAACTCATACCAGTTAAAGCGGGTGCAAACTGGGCATTGAACCTTGGCGCCCAACCGTACAGCATTGGCTTCCAGCAATCGCTCAAGGAAGCGCTCAGCATCAAAGAATAAACGATCAGATGCAATTATTTGTTTTAGTTTTTCAATAACTGCCTGGCGTGGCACACCGGCTTCCTTTTCAAGATGCCCGAGCAGGTCAATCACTCCTCTATGGGCAAGCCATGATGTGCCAAACATTCCGCCAAGCTGTTTCAGGAGTTGTGACGCAATACGACCAGGACCTGATAGCGATACCTTCCAGCCTCTTTCGCGAAACCATTCGACCATGACTGCTTCGGCACGCGGAAGATCGAGGAACATAAGGTCTTTAGAAGCATGTGCGAGGAAAACCGGACCGAACTTAGAGAACCGCCAGTTGTGGTAACCCACGCGTCCGATTGCTGAGGATAATTCCCGGCTTCCCTCAGGGAGCACTTCAGCCATTGGTTCCTTTGAACCGTAGAAACTAAAACTAAACTCGTTGGCATACTTGGGTGCTCCCGAATACTCACGGAACATTTGCAACTTCGGATCGAGAGATCGCAGCTCCAGCCTTGTTTCGCCCTCAACTAACCTCCGCTCCTCTTCATGTGAATAAGGGAATGCAATTCCCTCAGACGCATTCTCGCGTGCCCACGCATCCCACAGTCGCGGATACCACCATCGTAAACTGTATTTCGGCCTGGTTATGCCGCCAGCTGTTGAGACATCCAATGAGTCGCAGAATTTCTTAACTGTCTCCTCGCTAATGCTTCGAGACCTTTGCACAGTCGTATGGTGGAACATCTTTGGGTTATGCCGATACGGACGATAGTTATCCTCAATGAAACAAGTCGCCAGCTTCTTTACGTTCTCAAGTGCAGCGCCTTGCATGGGAATGGGGATGACGTAATAACCAGCGGCGCGCAAGTTCCAATAATCAATGATATCTTGGACGCTCGTTGCATCGCAGACAAATAACGTTGCATCCCGGAGAGGCCTTTCCTCCAATGCCCACACTGATAGCCTGCGAGGAAATACTCGCTGTGGGCCCAGCAACTCAACAAAGTTTTCTATTGTTGGCCTGACCGTCGTGATGGCGGGAACATTTGCAAACTGCCTGTCGATAATTTTCTGAGCAGCCGTCGGCACCGCCCCGAATACGCTTGCTAGAAAGAGACGATTGGACCGGGGCAGAATAGGGAATTCAACGCTGAGGCTGTCGTTTCTCTTATATTTAAGCTCCTTGTCTGCAAAGTCCCTAAGCAACTCGATCAAGCCTATCCCATAGCGAGGGGTGGCTGTTTCGGTTAGGTCGCCTATTAAGTCTTCCTCTTTAACAACATCCCTGTTGCCGACTTTATGTGGGCGGCTTGCGCACTTACCAACGGGCACGACCAAATCTGGATCGAACCCGTCCAAATACCCAGCGATGATATCCGCAGGTGATGGAAGACTCCTAACTCGATGAGATTCCCACTTAGCCGGAGTGCGGCGGTATGAGGGAACAATGGGATTATAGTTTCCACCCCATAAAAAAGTGCTTAGCTCGATTGCGCGATACACCCCTGCGCGATCTGCAGGATCTACGAGGAATGCAATCCGAATAGGGCGGACACGGATTTTTACTGTGCCATAAGCCATTTGCTTGCTACTACCGTGTCGTGGTTATAAACGCAGGGGCAAGGCATACACCGTTCCCCTAATGAATGCAACCATTCAGAGGGACACCTGGGGCAGGACGATGATCGGTCGGGAAAGGCGACAGGGGACTTGTCACTGGCGGATGGGCTATCGACTACAACACCTGCACGATGAAACACTTCAGGTACCGCGTCTCCGGCATGCTGGCGAGGATGGGATGGTCGGCGCTTTGGCCAGAGTCATGATGGGCTGGCGCCCTTCGGAGTGCAAGGTTAAGACTTTCTTTTTAATCCTAATGTTGCGGCAACGAGATCCAGCGATCGCCCCTGCCGATTTTTGGGGTCTGCCTTGGCTCTGCGCAAGTCCCGAAGATCATGATAGTCTTCAACCTCTTCTTGCAGTCGAAGAAAATCTTTGTACGGTATGACGGCAAACTCTTTCTTGCCGTGTTTTTCTATAATTTGCGCTTTCATAAGTTACCGGTAGGCCTCCTTTCGATGGAGAATTCGATAAATATGATTTTGCGCCCCACGATTTCAAACAAGACCCGCCACACGCCGATCCGAAGACGATACTCGGGCAATGCACTGGCCAGTTTTTTGATATCGCCTGTCAGCCCGCCCTCTAATCGGAATAACGCGTCGGCAATACGTTGGGCGTCGGCCTTGGGAAGCGACGCCAAATCTTTCTCGGCTCGCTTGCGTATTTCAATTTCGTAGCGCACTTATTCGTATTCAGATCATGCCGCGCGAGCGCTGTATCGCTCTGTTTCATGGACATGAGCACCATCCTATCACCGTAGCCGACCCTTTCGAGGATAACAAAGTCCCCCACGTCTTTCCATGTATTACACATGCTTCGACGGTGTTTAGCGGCTGCACGCCCATGCAACATTCGTTGTCTTCCACACATACCCACCCTTCCCGTCAGATAAGGTCGAGGCAGAATCACGATCGTCTGTCTCCCGCATAGATCCCCTCGACTCTGCTCTTGTGGCCCCTCGTCATCGAGGTCTCGCGCGATGCGAATGAAAGGGATATTCCTCTGCTAGAACACCTGCACGATGAAACACTTGAGATACCGCGTCTCCGACATGCTGGCGAGGATGGGATGGTCGGCGCTTTGGCCTCGTTGCTCGATCAGGCGGATGTCCCGCTTGGCGTCGTGCGCCGCGAGGCGAATGCTCTTCCAGAGATCCGCTTCGGAAACTGGATGGGAGCAACTACATGTGACCAGAAACCCGTCCGGCTTCAGCAACTTGAGCCCCAACAGATTGATGTCCTTATATCCGGCTAACGCCCCGGGTAAGGCCTGTTTGCTGCGCGCAAATGCCGGGGGATCCAGGATCACCAGGTCATAGCGTCGCCCTGCCTTCACCAGATGGCGCATTTCCTCGAACGCATCGGCGTGGCGATAGGTGCAGCGATCCTCGACGTGGTTCATTACAGCATGCCGTCGGGCAATCGTCAGTGTCTCTTGGCTGACATCAAGACTTTCCACAGATACCGCTCCGGCTAGCGCTGCATGAATGCCGAAGGCGCCGGTGTGGCAGAACACTTCCAGCACTTCGGCTCCTGATGCCAGCTTGGCCGCCGCCAGCCGATTTTCCCGTTGATCGCAAAACCAACCGGTCTTCTGTCCCCGTTCTACATCGACGAGAAACTTCGCGGGCCCTTCATGAATCTCAACTTGCGTCGGTCCGCTGCCACGGAGAAACCCACGTTCGAGGGGCAATCCTTCGAGTTGCCGGCTCTTGGCATCGTTCCTCAGATAGACGGTGGTGACATTCAGCTCCTTCATCAGCAAGTCAGCTAAGAGTTCCTTCCGGCTATCCATGCCAAACGATAAACACTGCATGACCAGCAGCTGATCGTACCGATCCACGATCAACCCCGGCAGTCGATCACCTTCGGCATAGATCAGCCGATAGACATTGGACTGTGCGACCACTCGTTGCCGTAAGCGGATCGCTTGCCTAATTCGCCCCTGCCAGAACATCTCGTCGATCGGCTCATCTTCGAATGTCAGTAGGCGGACTCGGATTTTCGAGGAAGGGTTATAAAGACCACGTCCGTAGAATTGTCCGTCGGCAGTCAGGACATCGACCAGGTCCCCGGCCACTGCTTGACCGACTACCGGTCCAACATGACCGGCATAGAGCCAGAGATGTCGACTCTCTGTGCCACGCGATGCCGTGAGGCGAACCTGTGCGGTCGGCGTCATCCCTTTTTCCATGCCATGTTGTACCTGACTCTATGAGTGTGTGGTCAAGTAGCGGATGAGAAGCTCGCGCACCGCCTAGTTGTTCTTGACGAACCGTCGGCAGTATGTTTTCCTGAAGTCGGAACAATTCATCACTATCGAACACACACATGAGCGACAAAGCTACGATTGGTTCAGTTGTTTTGAATCGCCTACATCGCCTGGGCGTCCGCCATATCTTCGGTATCCCCGGCGACTACGTCCTGTCTCTCTATCAACTGATCGAGGCCTCGCCGATCCAGCACGTCGGAACCACGCGGGAAGACTGTGCCGGATTTGCCGCTGACGCCTACGCGCGCATTAACGGCATCGGCGCCGTCTGTGTGACCTATTGTGTCGGAGGGCTGAATACCGTCAACGCGATTGCCTGCGCCTATGCAGAACGGTCGCCCGTGGTCCTGCTGACCGGATCACCGGGTCTTTCGGAGCGGACCCGCACGCCCTATTTGCACCACATGGTCCGAGATTTCTCCACTCAACGCGACGTGTTTCGACAGATGACCGTGGCCGCCGTGACGCTCGATGATCCCCTGACCGCCGAACGGGAGATGGATCACGCCTTTGCCGCGCTGCTCCGCTATCGCCGTCCCATTTACATCGAAATTCCGAGAGATATGGTCCACTGTCCTCTCACCAGCGGCATGAAGCCGATCTGCATCGAAGATGCACCGAGTGATCCGGCTGCGCTGGAAGAAGCCCTCGGTGAAGTGCGGATCATGCTTGCCTCGGCCAAACGACCGGCCATGCTCGTCGGCGCGGAGGTGGGCCGATTCGGGCTCCAAGATGATTTGGCCCGCTTGGTGGAGCGGCTCAACATTCCTGTCGCCTCAACCTTGCTCGGGAAATCGATTATTCGCGAGGATCATCCGCTCTATGTCGGCGTGTACGGGGGACTGATCGGCCGCGACGAAGTCCAGCGGTTCATCAATGATTCCGACTGCCTGTTGATCCTGGGGTCTATCCTATCCGATGTGGAAGATCTGGATGCCACGTCGCCCTTACTCTCAGAGGGCCGCACCATCCACGCCACCGCCGACCGAGTCGCCATCAAGCACCATCGGTATGAATCCATTAAGTTCCAGGATTTCGTCCAAGGTCTCGTGCGATCACCGCTTCCCTCCTTCTCTCATTCCGAGCGGCCGCTCCCGGCTCAAGCCCTTCCAGCACAGGCGACAACAGACCCGGATGCACCAGTGACGCTAGGCGGACTGTTCCGCCATCTGGATACGGTGCTGACCGAAAAGACGGTCGTGATTGCGGACGTTGGTGAATCGCTCTTTGCGGCGGCTGACCTGCACGTGCGTCATCGATTCGAATTTTTGTCGCCGGCCTATTACACGTCGATGGGATTCGCTGTTCCTGCCGCCTTAGGCGCTTCATTCGCCGACTCCAGCCTGCGACCGATCGTCCTGGTGGGAGACGGTGCCTTTCAAATGACCGGGACTGAGTTGGCCAGCTGCGTCCGCTATGGGCAAGCCCCAATTGTCATTATTTTGAATAACCGAGGCTATTCGACTGAGCGAGAGATCCTCGAAGGCCCCTTTAACGATGTGCATGAATGGCAGTATGAAAAAGTTTGCGACCTGATTGGGGGTGGACTTGGCTCAAGAGTCAGTACACAGAGAGAGTTCGAACAAAGCCTTGCCGCCGCGTTCGCCGACCCAAGCCAACTGCATCTCCTCAATGTCCTCTTGAGCCCCACCGATCGATCGCCCGGCATGGTGCGATTGGCGAGACGGCTGGGGAAGAAGCTTTCGACGGACAAGCCATAGGGGAAACCCTCCACCTCTGCCTGCTTTTCCCTACATCTCCCATAGGATATTCCACTGGCTCCCTATAAATCGCGCGCGAAGCGGTGAGAGTCTAGGGGTTTTGCCGATGGTATCGATGGTATACTCCCTGCACTCTTTTCCTATTTTTGTCTGCAGCTGAGCCGGGGTATAATCAGATTCTTCTCGTCTCTCTGACTTTACGCGAGACCGGCTTTCAGCAATAATCAGCGATTCGCAGAGAGGTCCCTGTGTCTGACTTTTATCAAAATGGGGTCGTGACCGTTCTCCACCGTCTCGGCCAGTCCAATATCGAGCAGCTCGAGCAGGAGCTTGAACGGTACGCAAGGACGACTCCGATCGCCTTGGTCCTCCCATCGCTCTATGCGGAGTTGGAGCGCCCCGCGCTTAAGCGGATCGTCGAGATCCTCAGCGACGTTCGATATATCAATGAAATCGTCATTTCGTTGGATCAAGCCTCCGCATTGGAATTCAGACTGGCCAAGCAATTTTTTTCCCAACTCCCCCAACGAGTCCGCGTCATTTGGAACGATGGGGCTCGAATACAGGCCATCTTAAATGTGTTGGTCTCTCATGAAATCGACATCGGACACCAAGGCAAAGGACGCGGATGTTGGACGGCCTACGGCTATGTGCTGGCCCGCGGCCAAAGCCAGGTGATCGCCCTCCATGACTGCGACATCGTGAGTTACGACCGCCAATACCTCGCTCGCCTCTGTTATCCCGTCGCCAATCCGAATCTCGCCTACGAATTTTGTAAGGGGTATTACAGCCGCGTGACGGACCGCATGCATGGACGTGTGACGCGTCTTTTCATCACTCCGCTGATCCGCAGTCTTCAATTGCTGGTCGGGCCGCATCCCCTCCTCTCGTTTCTGGACAGTTTTCGATACCCGCTTGCCGGTGAATTCGCCATGGTGCGGGATCTGGCCTGGATCAACCGTATTCCCGGCGACTGGGGATTGGAGATCGGCATGCTGGCCGAGGTGTACCGCAATTGCGCACTCCGGCGGATCTGCCAGGCCGATATCGCCGATGCGTATGAACACAAGCATCAAACCTTGTCGACGCACAATCCTGATGCAGGCTTGTTGAAGATGTGCGTGGACATCACAAAATCTCTGTTCCGGAACTTGGCGAGCGAGGGGCTGGTCCTCTCGGAAAGCACACTCAAGACGTTGCGGGCCACGTATCTCCAAGCTGCGCAAGAAGCCATCAGTCGGTACGAAAATGACGCGGCGATCAACAGTTTGTTCTTTGATCGCCATGAAGAGCGGCGTGCCGTTGAAGTGTTTCTGCGCGGCATGACGTTGGCGACGGATAGTTTCCTGGGAGACCCGTTGGGTGTCCCCATGATTTCTAATTGGAGCCGCGTGACCCATGCCGTCCCCGATATCTTTCATCGGCTTATGGACGCCGTGGAACAAGACCATGCCTGGGATCCCGCAGCGGAAACACGGCAGCCTGTCTCATGAATACCAGCTTGATCCCACTCACGCCTGAAACCGAAGATCTGTTGGAAGCGGTACGGAGTGCCGACATTTTGGTCGGTATTCCCAGCTTCAATAATGCAGCGACCGTCGGCCATGTCGTTCGCGCCGTAGGAGCGGGACTGGCAAAATACTTCCACGGCCATCGTGCCGTTCTTGTGAACGCCGACGGCGGCTCCACCGACGACACCCCGACCATCGTCGCCCATACCATGGTCGATCTGGAACCGCTCTTTATCAGCGATCGGCAGAGCACGCTCCACCGGATTGTCACGCCCTACCATGGTATTCCGGGCAAGGGCAGCGCATTTCGCACGATTTTCGAGGTTGCTCGGAGGCTCAAAGTCAAAGCCTGTGCCGTCGTCGATTCGGATGTCCGCAGCATCACACCCGAGTGGATGGAACTGCTCCTTCATCCGATTATCAAAGAAGGTTACGACTACGTGGCCCCGTACTACCGACGCCACAAGTACGACGGGACCATTACCAACAGCATCGCCTATCCCCTGACCCGAGCCCTCTACGGGCAGGAGGTCCGTCAGCCGATCGGCGGAGATTTCGGATTCACCGGAGAACTGGCGCAACACTATCTCGAGAAACATGTCTGGGAGTCCGATGTGGCGCGCTTTGGGATCGACATTTGGATGACGACCGAGGCGATTACGAGCGGGGCGAAGGTGTGTCAGAGTTTTCTCGGAGCCAAGATTCATGATCCCAAGGACCCTGCCGCCGACCTGTCCTCCATGTTGCGACAGGTAGTGGGGGCCTTGTTCGCCTTGATGGAAGCCCATGCTCCCATCTGGATGTCGGTCACAGATTCACGAAAGGTGCCTCTCTTCGGCTTCCAATATGAGGTGGGAGTCGAGCCGGTCAACGTCAATGTCGAACGGATGGTGGACTTATTCCATCTCGGGCTGACGGATCTGCATGATATTTGGGCGCGCATTCTCTCTGAAGACGCATTGGATCAGCTGTCCCGTCTTCGAGACGTCCCCATACGGGATTTCCGCATTCCCGATTCCTTGTGGGCCCAAATTATTTATGATGCCGCCCTCGCGCATCATCGGAGCGTGCTTCCACAAGAACATCTCCTGAAAGCTCTGACGCCTCTCTATTTGGGAAAGACCGCGTCTTTCGTGCTGGATAGCCAGGGGTTGACGACAGCAGAAGCCGAGCACCTCATCGAAGCACTCTGCCGGACGTTCGAGAAACAGAAGGAATATCTCGTTACTCGTTGGCCTCAATCTCATGATGCGCGGGAAGTCATCGGTGCTGCTCGCGCGAGGCCTGAAAGGAGTCAGCCATGACTTCAAGCTGGGAACATACGTTACTCGGACCTGTCGCCGCTCTCGGTGAACGCGTCCTCGCCATCCTCCCCAATGTCCTGGCCATGATGATTCTCTTGCTGGTCGGTCTGGGCGTCGCCTGGGGCATGGGACATTTGACGGAACGGCTGCTTCGCATCATCGGCCTGGATCGTCTCTGCGATCGGATCGGCATCGCAGCCGCCCTGCTAAGGGGAGGCATCAAATCCGATCCCTCTTACATCATCGGCCGCATTACATACTGGTTGATCGTCATCTTCGCCACCACGGCATCGTTGGGTGCGCTCGATGTGGCCCCGATCAATGAAGCGGCTCACTCGCTCTTGTCGTATATCCCCCATTTGGTCACAGCGGCCGTGATCGGAATCATCGGCTATCTCGTTTCAAATTTTGTGTCGCAGGCTGTCCTGATCGCTGCCGTGAACGCGGGGTTGCCTCCGGCCCGCTGGATCGCTGCCGGAACACGTTGGGGCATCCAGCTCTTGACGGTGGCGATGGTGCTCGAACAGTTGGGGATCGCTCAACACATCGTCGTCGTCGGATTCGGTATTACCTGGGGAGGCCTCGTCCTGGCCGCTGCACTGGCGCTGGGGTTGGGGGGCAAGGATCTGGCGAAGGATTTCCTGGAGCGACGTCTGGCCGGACATTCCCGGTCGCAAATCAACGAGGACTTACGACATCTCTAAACCCATGTCACGCTATATACTGTTCACAGATCTGGACGGCTCTCTTTTAGACAACGACACGTATACCTTTGACGAAGCAAGACCGGCGCTCCATGCCCTTCGTTCGGAAAACATACCGGTCATTCTCGTCTCCGGAAAGACCCGCGCGGAAATCGAACCGCTTCGAGAACGCCTCGATCACCACGATCCCTTCATCGTCGAGAATGGCGCGGCGGTGTTTGTGCCCCTCAATACTTTTGACTTCCCTTTGGAACGGTCGCGACGCCGCTCCAATTATCATATCATCGAACTCGGTACGCCCTATGCGCTCCTCCGAGATGTGCTCCGGCAAATCGAAGAAGCGGTGGGCACGCCCCTCAGAGGATTCGGCGACCTGTCGGTCGACGAAGTCATGGCGACCACGGGGCTCTCGCGAGAAGATGCGCTGCGGTCTATGCTTCGGGAATTCGATGAGCCGTTTTTAGTGAACGGCCCCCCCAAGTTGATCGAGGAAGTCTGCCGCCAAATCGTGACACGAGGTCTGAATTGGACGAGGGGCGGGCGTTTCTTTCACTTGACGGGAAACAACGACAAGGGTCGAGCCGCAGAAATTCTTCTCCGCTGCTACAAACGTCAAGGACGGCTGGCTCACTTGCCGGACGACATAGAAACCATCGGCATCGGCGATAGTCTGAACGACCTGCCTCTCTTACTGACGGTCGATCATCCGGTGTTGGTACAAAAACCCGACGGCTCATACGACCCTGACATCAACCTGCCTAACCTCATTCGTGCCTCGGGCATCGGCCCTGCCGGCTGGAATCGTGCCGTCTTGGAATTATTACGGCAGACCTCCGAAGAAACACCCCATGGGCGATCCGTCAACATTCAAGCGACATGATCGCTCTCATCCGGAAACCGTGTGGCCGTTCTAGTCTTCCGCCGGATTAATGATGTGCAGTCCTGCAGTCTTTGACGCAGCCAATAGCTGGGTATCCGCACTGACGACCGTCAATCGCAACGGCTTCAGTTCCAATGCCAGTGCCAGATGCATGACCTGAGGCGATCGAAGGGACGGATACTCCAAAACCAATTCTTTCGTGGCCAGGTAGGTTTCCATCCTCGGCGCGATAAACTGATAGAGTCCTGCCTTGGATTCGAGTTCGAACTTATAGAGAACCGAATAGCAATCATCCCGTGTAATCTGCCCCTCGTGAGCGCGTGCGCACAGAACCGAATAGAAATCCGTCACGGTCCATGTCGGGACGATCGCGACCTTCCCACGCTTCACCATCAGTTTGTTGACGATCCTGGTGCCCCGCTCCATGCTGTAGCGTTTGATGAGTGCGGTCGAGTCAAAATAGTAGTATGGCATCCCCTTACACCCTCCCCTTCAGAATGATTTCCGCGAGCGGCCCTTGGAGCTTCGAGAGCCTATCTTGTAGTTCATCGAGCGGCACCTCTTCATACCCTTCTTTTCGCAACGTGTCGGCAAGATTCCCTCTATTGAAGGACGACGTGTCTTCCTTCAGTCGGTCGTTCAGTCGCCGCTTGGCCAGACGGCTTGAAATCTTTTGTCCTGCTTTGGTCAACCCCCGCCCCCTGCTGCGCGGAGCTCGACTCACGGATAGTTCGCCTGTCTTTTTCACGATCGATGCCTCCTCATGAAAGAACGTTTATTTCCCGCCCACCCCTGATTCTTCTCGCGGACAACTCGCCGGCATGGTGGCTGTTTGAGGCAGCGCGACCTCGCCGAAGATATGAGCGGCAATCGCCTTCGCAACCTCCGACGACAACTCTTGTCGCATCACACGCAGCGCCTTCGCCGCGGCTTCACGCTCCGTCAGGTGCCCTTCCCTTCCACCGTGTGCTGTGGCCCCAACGACCCGCTGCGTCCCTGCCTCCACGACCTCGAAATCACTACACCACCGAACGTACTTGAAATGTGGGTCCCGCACCTCGATGGGGAACAGACGGACGGTGCCCCGGACGATCAATTCCGGGGAACCAGCCTCTTCACGTTCCGTCTTGGTGGTCACGTGAAGTCCTTCCCGGAGAAGTCCTTCCGCCAGTGCACGTCCAACCGGTTCGGCATGGTCACCGGACACTTGTACCGCAAGCACCAGATTGGTGGCAAGAAATTGCTCCAACTCACCAGACAATTCGTTTACCTGATACATGGATGGGGCACCCTGCCCGCTGAGACGGATCACCCGCAAATCCGTGTTGTATGCCTCACGCAGAACGAGATTTCTGCCGGCCCGCCGAAGGGCGCGAACCTTGGCAAGTTTGTCGGTCGTCTGCCGTGACTCGACGACATCTGCGTCAATCGCGCGATCCAACGCCGCCACCTTCTCCATCAACGCCGCTTCAGCCTGAGAACGATTCATCACACCCAGAGCGTAGTACACACGGCGATCCGAGTCATACCACACATCCGCGATCCGAACGTTCTCAAGGATTTTATCTGTCGATACTTTTGTCAGGTTATCGATCATGAGCCGCCGCTCTGTGTTGGAGGCACCGCGATTCTCCACGAGCAAATACGATTCCCAGTCTTTCGCCTGCGCCGCAACCTCCGCCTTGAAGATGCGAGCCACCGCCGTATACGCCTGATCCTCCGCATTGCCTCGAGTGTCTGCTTGGCCGACCCCGGTCAAGTATTGAGTCGATGGATATTCCGTGCTCCGGCCATCGACCCAGCCCGGCTTCCCTTTTCCCGTGAACCAGGTACAGGCAGTCGATGCGGACACCATCAGCCACAGACACAGACAGACGGCAACGCCTTGTCCGAAAGAAGACTCGCCAACACGCATCATTGCATCACACGTTGGATAATGAACATCGTCTGGCCTTCAGTCAGCGCTATCGTGTGTCCGTCTTTCGCCGTCGTCACCCCTTGTCCCGACGGTCGAATGGAGAGGTGGTATTGGCCGGGTGGGACCCACGCCCGGGCCACGTGAATTTCGTCGGGCAAGGTCTGCCAGCTTCGTTTGTCGGCTTCCTCAGATGCCACAGCCAATCCATGAGTCACAAGCCCGACCAACAGTCCGACCCAGGGAGCGGCATCCTTTCCGGCAGCATGTTGCGCTCCTATCATTGCTCCTTCTGCCATCGCGAACTTTGTCGCAGCTCGAGCAAGCGCCTTTACCGTAATCAACGGCAGACGTTCCGAAAGACTTTTCTCCGCCAGCGCCGTCACATTGTGTGCACGTTCAGATCGTACCGTGACCGAATGGCCGAGCGAGTCGGTCAGCACCAGACTTTCGGACGTGACCTGCGTTTTTTGTGGAACTAACCGTGGAAGTGCAACGCGAACCACCTGCCCGTTGAGTCCGTACAGGAGGCTGTCGGCGACGCGATCTCGTTGATAGGGCGACTGGAAGATCCCTCGATTCAGCAAGACTAACTGTACGGCATCCAGACTAATAGGCAAGTCCAAGAACAGATCCTCTTTGCGCGGAGCTCGGCCATTATAGCTGATCATCACCACTTGGGCGAGCTGCTCTTGGGATGCAATAGACCGCCACTCGACGTCAGGGAAAGCCTGTCGATACTGGGCAAATTCGGTCGTTAAGCTGAGCGCCTCCGCTGTGCGCAAAAGATCGGAGCGCAAGGACGGAGGAGAGGACATCTTCAACCACCCGCTCATGGACCCATAGGCTTCATAAGCATTGCGATAGGCGATAAATGCGTTATTGAGGTCACCGGCTGCCTCATACAGGATCCCGCTCAAATACCGGGCAAACCCGTCATTCCGGTACTTATTGGCATCCTTCACTCTGTCACTGAGCACATTTAAGCGATGATCGATACGTCGTACCTCCACCAGTGCTTCCTGAAGTTGTCCCAGAGCCGCATAGTTCAAAGCATTGACCACATTGATCATGACGTGCTCGTAGGCGTCGCCTTCATACGGCAAGGCATTATCGTTGGTGAGAAATGCAGCGGTTTCAGCACGGATGGTCCTGGTATAGAGTCGTTCGACCTCCTCCTCCGCTTGCTCCAAGGCTGCACTGCTTTGCTGATAGTGGCCCGCCAACTGCAGCACCATTCCATGATCCATTTCATACAGTAAACGCCCCTTTGCTCCATACTCTTTCTGAGTTTGCTCGACGATCGCCACGGCCTTTTGCGGATCACCGGCAAAGAGGCTTTGTTCAATGAGGAGATAGCGATTGACGGAAGGACCACACCCGGTCAAAAGTACGAGTGCGGCGAGAAACGGCAGCAACGAGATCGTGGTGACAACGCTCCACCGCACAGAACCCCCGTGGGCAAAGCGTGGGAGTGGCTTCAACAATGTTCGCGGAAGCTAAAAGACGGTACGTTTCTTCTCAACCACCTTCTTGATCTTCTTTTGCCCGTACCAGACCTTCGCATTGTTTTCCAAATCGATCATCTGAAGATCCACTTGGTAGAAGACGGCCTTGGTCCCATCGACTTCGTCAAGAATGGTGGCGATCGTACCCTTCATCATGAAATCAGCTCCGATCTCTTTTCCAGGGGCTTTCTGCGTCTCTTCACGTGCGTAGATGGCTTGCTCTTTTCGTTCGCTTCGAACCTCGTCGCGCTCGCCCTTGCCGGCCACGAACGTGACTTTCTGAGAATTGGTGAGTTCTCGTTCCAAATCCGTGATGAAGGTTTGCACGTTGATGTGTTCATGGCTGCTATTCAGGACCGTCCCCACCACGACGACGGGCTGACGCTGGTTCGCCCTTTCAAAATTCCCGAGCCACGGATATTGCAGCGCATTCTTGACCATCGCTTCGGCGACCATCCGGGAGTCCGTGTCGTTCCACCGGCCGCTCAAATCAGTAACGACCCCGGCATCGACCCGCGTCACCTTTGTTTCGTGTCCACATCCTGCCAGAGCGAAGGCGACACTCACCCCGGCCACAAGCGAAAGCCGAAACTTTCGGATCACGATAACCCTCCGAGAAGAGGTGGACAGTTCATTCTCCCGGAACATTCAGTAACGGTCTAGTGAACGCCTCGCTTTTCCTCTTCCTTCTCCAACCGTTCAAACAAGCGGTCGGCATTCCGCCGTACGAAGTCCCGTACTTGTGTGTTAAGCTCTTTGGCCTGCTCCAAGTTGTTCTTCATATCCTCCAAACTCAACTTGGTCAACACATAATAGGTATTAGTCTTAGGGTCCATGTATTGATCGATTTTCCGGACTCCGCTCAGTGTGGTCGTCGTAATGGTCTTGATAGCGCGCTCGACATTCTGCTCTTCCGT
>Ga0073934_10003555_pt1 | contig 28347 bp, 21 predicted proteins | sample LarsenN4metaG_FD_76834 | JGI IMG/M metagenome (GOLD analysis project Ga0073934, IMG submission 76834) | Hot spring sediment bacterial and archeal communities from British Columbia, Canada, to study Microbial Dark Matter (Phase II) - Larsen... ... | reverse complement strand
CTGGTTTCAGTTACTCAAACGCATCCAATCTCACGCTGATATTGCGGCTCATTTTGGGTTCGATATTGACCTCAAACCTCGCTTAGAATCGGCTTATTGAGAATGCTGCAAGATCTCAGGTAAACCATCCACCAGTTGCATGATCCACTGGTTGGGTTGGATCGCCCCCAAAACTCGACGCGGAGCCAACGAAAATGTCAAACGTGCCATCTACTTCTCCTGCTTGTCATGTGGGGCGTACCGATTCAGCCATGCCTGCGAGATACCGTAAGCTAACAAAACAATTACAACCGTCCCAGGGACTAATAGTAGCCAGTTACCACCCAGGGTTTGCACCAGGCGATCGCGCCAACTGACCTCACTTAACTGAGCATTGCGTTTTGCCTGAGTCAAAAACTCAAGCGTGTAGCTATTTGGGTCATAGGGTGAAGGCTTATCAGCATTTGCGCTAATCAGCGTGGTATCGCCCTGCAACTGATAAAACAGCGAATCTTGCGCGAACAGATCTTGAAGCTGTTTTAAGCCCTGATCCGTCTGTCCAGTCAACAACAACACGGTGCGCTTCGCATTCCAGGGTGAAACGATCTGCTTTACAACCCCTTCCACATCTGGCAGTGTGCGAATTTTTGCCCCCTCATTCTTGCGTTCAAACAACTGTTGCAGCGTAAAACCTTCTGCTTTAAGCGCATCGGGTAACGGAAACCGTGATGGTTGCCCAATCGCGATTAAATGCCGTTCTTGCTGAACTTTTGCAGACAACTTATCCGCCCGATAAACATTGAGCTTAATTGACTCGGCCCGACTCACACGCCCTAAACGTTCGGCGACTTCTAGCATCAAACGCAAATCGGCTAAAGCTGGCTTTTGGGGTAGGGCGATCGCAGTTTCTGATAAATCTTGCGGTGCCGTAAATGGGTAACCCGCCTGAAGCAAGCGTAAGTCAGGCACTTGCGCCATATTTTCACGCTTCAGGTCAAACTGGGTATCCGCGTGTACCGTGCCCCAGAGTTGCTGGTCAACCGGACGATTACACGAGCGGCGCTCACGTGGGTCAAGCTGAAACCGCACCTGAATTTTTGAATTGGGCTTCACCTTGTCGGCTGGCAACTCGACCTTAAACGATCCCTGCTTCACCCCATCCACCGCATCTAACTTGCGACCAGCTAACGGCAAACCATCCAGTTGCACCTCTAGCAGCGAGGTTAGCGGGTTAAGTTGAGGCCCGTAGCTATAGCGAAGATTCATCACACTCCCCGATAAAAACTTGTCATCGGGCAACGCGCGAAAGTCAAACTCAATCGGTGGTGCGTCTGAGCCACGCGTCGTCACATCCGGAAACGGCTCATTATTGTGAGTCGTCATCTCCTTCAGCTGAAAGGTGTTACGCGTCGGCAAATAGCCCTGCCATTCGCGTCGAGGTGGTGTCGGCACCTCTGACAACTGGTTAACCATCACCAGGCGACCCGTGCCAATCTGGCGATCGCGATTTTGCACCAAAAACTGCACCGCTTTATTCGCCGCCGCCGGGGTATTGCCCGTCGCAACTAGCACTAACGCTTTCCCATCAGCCGCTGTCGTCAGCATCAGCAAGCCCACATCGTCCCCTAAAGGCTGCTGCTTTTCATCCAGCCAGCGATCGCCTTTCAGCTTCAGCGGCAACTTGAGTGCAGCCAGCGCTGGTTGATTTTTAGGTGTCCCAATCACGATCAGGCGTTCACCCGGCTTGGTCGCATCCACCTTGTCAACCAGACGAGAATCGATCGGACGAAACTGTGCCAAGCGACCCAAGGAGGTATGAAATCGCGTTGTTGCAGTGAGCCAGGTTTCATCCAGCGATCGCGGCAGCAAATAAGCTACCTCATTCGGGTTCAAGCTCAACTCATCAAACACAGGATAGGGGTAGCGGCTGAAATCAAGCCGAATCGGTTGTGGGGCAAAATCAAACACTAATTTGGAGTCTGGTAGAATCTCCGTCCACAACGAGGGGTCAAACGGGTCTTGCGTACAGGTGGGAGAGTTATTTTGCAGGGCCGCCACCACTACTTCGTTATAGTCGCGCAGCAGTTGGGTCGGCACGTTATAGACAGCCGTGCCAATTTCGCCTTCTTTCTTATTCAGCGGCACACTACCGATACTGACCCCATTAATCAGCACCGTCAGATTTGATCGCGTCGCATAGAGCGCTGGCGAATGGCGAAACCGCATCAAAACTTTGACATTTTTCGCCTGCCAGTTGCGGGGACGGGTAAACCGCAAGCGTGACTCATCATAGATGCCGCGTAGTTGTAACCGCGTTCCAACAATCGGGCTACGATTAAACTCCACCACATACTGCCCAGCCTTTAAGGGCTTGACCTGCTCCTCTTCAGGAAGGGCGACATTCTTTTTACCGGGAATTTGAGGTGCAATTTCCTGATCGGGCGTTGCTTCTTGAGGAATTGCATTTTGACGATAATCGGGTAACTCAGCCTGAGCCAGAGCAATACCACTTGAAACGAATAGTGTATGACCTAACAGCAGCAGGCTCAGCAAACTGCGACCAGAGTGGAGCAGAACATTTTTGGTAGAAGAACCAGATGATATTCGTTGCATGAGATATTTTAGTTGAAGAAGAGTTTTAACCAGATCAATTTGATGCTTTGAAATAGAATTCAGAAATTCAGTCAAACATCCAAATATTTTTTAGGAAAAGAGACGCAATTTCGTGCAATCTTTAAATCCATCAGAGATCTCGGACAGATTACAAAGCATCGGTAAAGAAAACCGCTTTAGTAACGCTCCCAACTGGGTTGCAAGCCACGTCGCCGGAGAAAGTTAAGCTTCACTTCTTCCAGTCGGCGATCAACAACAGGATTGTTAATCCCCTCTTGCTGTTGCGATCGCTCCACTCGTTGCAATTGTCGAAATCCTCGCGTTGGCAAATCTTGAGCTAGATACAGTTCTGCCAGCACCCGTTGCGTTTCTAAATCATCAGGTTTAAGCGCTAACACCTGTTTGTAGATTTTGGTTGCTGCGTCATATTGCTTTTGTTGAAACCGCACGCCACCGAGTGCCGATAGCGCATCGGTATTTTCAGGTTGCTGTTGCAAAATGGCGGTATAGGCTTCCGCCGCTAACGGCAAATCACCGATCGCTTGGGCCAACTCACCCTGCAAAAAATAACTCGCAATACTGGTGCGATCGCCCTGCAAGACCTGGTCCATCCGCGATCGGGCCGCTGCCGGATCACGTAGCGCAATCACTTGAATCAAGCGTCGCTCAACCGCCACATTCCCAGGAGAAGCTTGCAGCAACGCCAGATACAATGGCTCCCGCTTTGGATCGGGTGGTAACGCCCCCACCAGGTCATACAACTCTGGCACAGCCAGCAATTGAGGCTGCTGACTAAGCCACTGCTCTAAGGCTTGCTCGGCATCAGTAGTTGAGATTTTTTGCAACTGATAGTTGAGTTGAATCCGCCCCAATTGCGCCCGCACATTATTGGGTTCGCGGCTCAAAATCTCATCGTAGAGCTGCACCACCTCTTCTAAACGACCCTGCGATCGCCGAATACTTGCCAATCCTAACAACGCATTCTGCACCTCATTCGCGGAGGCATTGCGAGCAATAATTCCGGTGTAACGTTGGGCACTCGCCTCCAGGTTTCCTTCGCGCCGTTCAATTTCTGCCAACAAAAACTCTGCACCACTATCAGTCACCCCGGTTGAAGCCGCTTGATAAGCTGCTAGCGCGGCCTTCGCCTGTTGCAAGTCACCTTGTTGCAGATAAATCTGCGCGATTCGAAAATTGAGGAAGGGCACTTCCACTTCGGGCTGGGCTAAAGTCTGGTAGGTCGGCAGCAAAACCGCTAAAGGTGGATCTAGTTGACTCAACGCGCGCGCGATCGCCTGCCGCTCCACTACAAACTCTGGCAAAGGTTGCAAAGCTGATTGGAGCTGTTGTTGCAACTCGACCTGACTTAACTGCCCTAGCTGATTTTCGAGTACAAGACGCTTCACCAGAACGGTGCGATCGCCCGGTTGCTGCTGACTTAATGTTTGATAGATGGTTAAAGCTTGTGGCTTCGTAGTGGGTAACTCACTCAAGGCATCAGCCACTTCTAACAGCAAGCCCCTCGAAGGATTGGACGTTTGCTGCAACACTTGCTGATACAGCGCAGTTGCATCTTGCAGTAAAGTCCAATTGCCAGAACGCCGTGCCAGTACGCTCAGCGATCGGGCTAACGGCAATTGGGCTTGCGGTTGTTGACGCAACGGCTGCAACACTTGCAACGCCTGCGCTGGCTGGTTGTTTGCCTGATACGCGATCGCCAGCACACTCCGCAGATCTGGCTCTAGCCAGGTCGGCAACTTGGGTTGTTGTAGCTTTGCCTCCAGCAGTTGAATAGCAGACGTTTTCTCACCCGTTTCAACCAGCGTCCGGGCGTAGCTCGCCAACGCCCCATCAGGAATCGTCTTGCCAGTAGCGCGATAACGGTTAAACAACTCGCGCGATCGCGGGTAATTGCCGCTGTAAGAGTAAACCTGTGCTGCCCCTAACACCGCCTCTGGAGTAGGGTTATTTGCCAGCAAAATTTCATAATCCGCAAAAGCTTCTGCATACTGAGCCTGATAGCCATACAGCAACGCCCGTTGAGTTCGAGCTGGTCGATCATTTGGTGTTTGCTGCAATAGCCGAGTTAGAGCCATGATGCCGCCCGTTTGCCACTCAGGCCGATAACCCGCCAGTTCACCGATCGCCTTTAAAGCCGCAACATTATCCGGAGACTGCTGCAACACTTGCTGATACGCCTTCCAGGCATCCGCATCTCGCCCTGCCCGTTGATAGGCGATCGCCAAGCCCAGCCGTGCCTCAACCAGATTCGGGTAACGCTGCACCGCTTGCTCAAACGTGGCGATCGCATCCTTGACCCAACCCCGATTTAACTGGCTATACCCTGCGTTAACCGAAGCAGGTAACGTTTGTGCAATTACCTCAGGTGAGAAGCCAAGCGATACAGACAACATCAAACCTACCAGTCCCAACCATTCGCCTTGCTTCACGTCCTACCTCCTCGGTGACAGATCCCAATCGGCCCGCAAACGAACTCCAAACACGGTTTCTGTAAACTCGTTGCGCTGTTGCACCATAACCCCGGCGCGCAACCAGGACAGTACCCGCGCGTCATAAAACACCTCTAAAACATCCGGCACAGGATCATCTAAATCACGCCGCACCGAGTTGTTAGAAAGCTGCCTGCCGTAACCAATCCCCAGCCGATCATCCGGCATGAATAAATCAAGCAGATTGACACCAAAACTGAAAGTCGTTGCATCTTCATCTAACGATTCGTTTTGGTAGTATCCAAATCGTCCAAATAGACCTAATTTCAGATTTGGAATATACCATTCTGCGTTGATTCCAAAGGCTTCTTCGCGATCGCCCGAACTCAGCCCAACATCCCCATCATCTCGCGGCAGGTCAAAAATTTCCTCAAAACCTGTATCTGCGCCAGCATCTTTAGAGCGCACATAGGTTCCCCGCACAATGAAGTTATCGATTCGATACTCCAGCTCACCAGCAAATCCATTCAGGTCAAAATCGCCCAGGTCACGACTTGAAGAAAAAGCAGCGACCTTTAACTCTAAGTTATCGATCGCTGCCCAATTTACTAGCACGCCAACTCGAGAGGAAACTCCAGCCGCCGACAACGCCGGATTTGTCTGAAAAGCTCGGTTAAAGAAGTGAGTCGCACCATCCTTCGCAAAACTATTGCGATCAAAATAGGATGTGAGATCCATCAACCCGACGACAAACCGTAGCTCTGGCAGATTGGGCAGTGAGCCGGCAAAATATAACTCGTTCAGATTAATCCCCGTGCCGGATGTATCCGAAAAACCATTCCCTGTCGTGACATCCACCTCAGCCCCGAACAGAGCGTTGGGCGTCACGGGATATAACAACCGCAGCCGCGCACGAGCCGAGGTATCTTCGCCCTCTTGCAAAAAGACCCCTTGCAGTTGAATCGACGGAGACCCCAGCAACAATCGACTATTCTGAGTTGCCGCTTGCTCTGGCTGAGATTTCTCAGGAGAGGCCTGCGCCAGCAATTGCTGAGCCTGCTCACGCGATCGCACCTTTAAACCAGTAGAAATGGCCTCCGGCACAGGCAAGGGATGCGTTATCGCAGTCCCGCTAAACGAAGTTCCGATCGCTTTCTCCCTTCGCTCAGTTTCCTCCAAATGCCCGAAAACTGGATCAGGAAATTTTGCAGTTGCGAACTCAGTTTGCAGATCGGTCAGTTTTGCTTGAGGTGACTTTAAGGCGGCCTCACTTAGCTTCGACTCATCAAACAAGTCAATTTTTCGATCTCTACCCTGAGATACAACGTTCTGGTTCACTTCTCGATTAATTTGAAATCGAGGCAATTGATTAAGAGATACACTTTTGTGATCTTCTTCTAAATCTTTTTTTGCTTGTTGTGAATTATCGATGAAAGATCGACTCGAATCCATCAAAGCAAAATCTTCATCTACTTTGTAATAGACACCTTTTTCATCTGCGATTGCGGGGTTGGCAACGGTTAAACAACTGCTAACTAAGGCGATCAGAGGACAGATTGGAAGATACGACAGAAAATCAGCTCGCAAGTTCATGCGCAGCAGACAGCTCCGCCACAGGTCAGAACGAATACCCAAATACATAGCTTTTTGGGGGTTGGGTTAATCCTAGTTGGGCAAGCGCGATCGCAATTTGTTATAGGTAGGGGCCGCTGCAACGCCTAACGCCATTGGCAGGTTTGCAGTATGAACGGCTTCGGCGATCGCACCAGAAAAATCAAAAATTTGGCACCCGTTAATCAGATCCGACTCGACCAGCATCTTGCAAAAAATTCTGCAAAATTCAGCGTCTGAGCATCAAGCGAAACGATTTGATGATATAGAAACCGACACGTTACACGTAAGCTAAATTCTGCTTGAGGTTTATCCTGCAAAGCAGCTTTGACAAATATTCTTAGAAAGAATCCATTACTCAGTCAGAATAAACCCTGAACTTCCTATTTAGGATTTTTGCAAGGCCAGTAGAAACACAAATTGAGCAAGCTAAGTGGTAGATACAACGATTGGCGTTTGACAGAGCACAACACCAGGAATAGCCAGAAAAATAGATATTTGTACAGCAATTTAAGAGACAGAAATAAGCTATGCCCTCAGAGAGCGCTTAATGATCTTTAATCGCTTACCTAATTCAGCACCTTGGCGCTTGTCACTATCGCTCTAAAACTTTTATAACTCATCGAACAGGATACCTTCTCAAAGTAACTACGTACTTTCCTTAAAGTTTGCGTAAATACTCCCTTCGTATAACTTGTTATAATTACGTAAATTCGCGGAAATTACTGACCCGTCCATAAAGAACATAAAAATCTGGAATCGTTGAGACTTATTTCTGGACATGACGATAGAAATAAGTCTATGGATTCAGAGAATCAGGACGCTTTTGCGTAGCCGCTACGCTGATAAGATAATGGGTTAAGAAGCCACATGACCCCGATCTTTCAGCCTCATGCACAGGCTTCGCACTATCGCTCTAACAAATTTTGAGTTGCGTTTATGAAGTCTTACGTGGCAGCTGCCGTACAAATGACAAGCCTTCCAGATCTTCACAGTAATCTAGGGCAGGCAGAAGAATTGATTGATCTTGCTGCACGGCAGGGTGCCGAGTTGGTTGCTTTACCAGAAAACTTTTCATTCTTGGGTGACGATCGCACCAAACTCGAACAGGCCGAAACCATTCATCAAGCGACCGAAAAGTTCTTAAAAACCATGGCTCAGCGGTTTCAAATTACCTTGCTGGGTGGTGGTTTCCCTATCCCCGTTGGAAATGGCAAGGTCTACAACACCGCCTTGTTAGTCGGGCCAGGGGGTGAAGAATTAGCGCGTTATGAAAAAGTCCACTTATTTGATGTCAATTTGCCAGATGGCATCACCTATTTAGAATCAGGCAGCGTTTTAGCAGGCAGCCGTGTGCCACCCATTTACCCCTCTAAAGAGCTGGGTAATTTGGGGCTATCAGTCTGTTATGACGTCCGGTTTCCAGAGCTTTACCGTCAGCTATCCCAGATGGGAGCCGAAGTGATCTTCGTTCCGGCTGCGTTTACTGCTTACACTGGCAAAGATCACTGGCAGGTTTTACTCCAGGCACGGGCGATTGAAAATACTTGTTATGTCATTGCCCCAGCTCAAACAGGCCACCACTATGGGGTGCGACACACCCACGGCCACGCCATGATCATTGACCCCTGGGGAGTTGTGCTGGCGGATGCGGGCGACAAACCAGGGCTGGCGATCGCCACCATTGAGCCAGGTCGCTTAGAGCAGGTTCGGCGACAAATGCCTTCCTTGCACCATCGCGTTTTTATCTAACTACTTCAAAAAGCGGAGATTTGGCTACTCTGTATACAATCAAGTAGCCCGATCCCCTCTATCCTCAACGAGAATGATTTCTTGATGCATTTTATTGGTTAAACCCTTTGCATCAAGATTTTCTTTTTTTAAAGACAACTCGCAAAGAGTGTGAATTTAATCGTGTTTTATAAACTTGTGCCATAACAACCTTGCTAAGGTTTACATCGGCAGATATAGACTCGCGCCGCTCTAAAGCCTGTAAAGTTAGGTAACACGTTCTTCTGATAATGGTAATTGCCATGGATTGGCTCATGTCCTTCCCCTTGCCCTATCTTCACCCCCTACTCGCTGAAGCCTCTGCTTCGATCGAAACAGAGAGCGGCCCCTACATTTTGGGTGGCGTGCTGCTCAGTCTGGTCGTCATATACTTTGCTAGCAAGTTGGGAGGTGAGATTTGTGCCCGTATTGATCTGCCACCCGTCTTAGGCGAACTCGTTGGTGGCGTGATTGTTGGCGTTTCGGCCCTCCATCTTTTAGTTTTTCCAGGTGCGCTCGAAGATGGCTCCGGCTCAGCCATTATGAGTCTGCTGCAAATGACGGGGCATTTAAGCCCTGAGGCAGTCTCTTACGTGTTTCACTCTCAGAGCGAAGTAATTTCAGTCCTATCAGAGATTGGTGTTGTCATTCTTCTGTTTGAGATTGGGCTTGAGTCTGACTTAAAAGAATTGTTGCGGGTTGGGATGCAGTCCACTGTGGTTGCCATCGTTGGGGTTGTGGTGCCTTTTGCCCTGGGTACAGCAGGCTTGATGGTTATCTTTGGTGTGCCGACGGTGCCTGCTATTTTTGCGGGGGCTGCGCTCACCGCCACCAGCATTGGTATCACAGCAAAAGTTCTCTCAGAAATTGGCAAACTTTCATCCAGTGAAGGGCAGATCATCATTGGTGCTGCCGTGATGGATGACGTATTGGGCATCATCGTGCTGGCAGTTGTTGCCAGTCTTGCCCGCGATGGCAAAGTTGAAGTTGCAAACGTTGTCTATTTAATTGTTAGTGCGGCCGTCTTTTTAGTTGGAGCAATTTGGGTTGGGCGGTTGCTCAGTCCCTTTTTTGTTACGCTCGTCAACGAGATGAAAACCCGTGGTCAACTGTTGCTGACCTCACTGACGTTTGCCTTTGTGTTGTCTTACATCGCCGCTGCCATTAATCTAGAAGCCATTTTAGGTGCTTTCGCTGCAGGCTTAATTTTGGCTGAAACCGAAAAGCAGCACGATTTAGAAGAGCAGGTGATTCCGATCGCCGATATGCTGGTGCCCGTTTTCTTTGTAGTTGTGGGTGCCCGTACCGACGTTAGCGTGCTAAATCCGTTTAACCCGGAGAACCGCGAAGGTTTAATTATTGCGGCTTTTCTCATCGCAGTGGCCATTTTCGGTAAGGTGGTCACAGGGGCTGCCGTATTTGGCAAACCCGGTATTAATCGTCTGGCGATCGGGGTCGGCATGATTCCACGCGGTGAGGTTGGCCTTGTGTTTGCTTCCGTAGGTGCTGCCAGTGGCGTTTTAAGTGATTCGCTCAATGCGGCTATTATCGTCATGGTGATTTTGACTACCTTTGTGGCTCCACCGATGCTACGGGTTGTCTTTGCCCGTGGTGAAGGTGACGGTGGTGAGTTAGCCGATATGGGGAACGGAAAATCAGCAGTAGCGATGGAAGGCGCAGGAGCAGGTGATTTAGAAAAGGTCGAAACCGAATCTTAAGGATCGCGAATTGAATCAATCCGCAAACTGTACGGACGGGTTCAGCAGACCCATCTATGTCCGGTCATGGATTTGAAGACAAAACCCGTCCGTACAAAACATCAAACTGATTTAATTTCTATTTCTAAGTGGCTTTGCGCCCTCCAAACACTGCTAGTTCTAAAAACTTGAAGTAGCAGTCTACCTCTTCAAAACCAATCATCCGTAGCCAACGACATTGCTCCTCGACTAGAGCCAGTCGGTTGGCTTGTTTGTCTTCGCGGTTGTGAAACTGCTCTGCGATCGCTGGTCTTGATGCAGGATTCTTTTGGTCATTCTGCAATTGGTACAAGCGATCCACCACTGCCGCTTCAAACAGCTCCTCCCCAAGGGGTGAAACCGAAGCCACATGCTCAATGTTGAGAAACCAGCCCCCTGGAGTCAGGAGGCGATAAATTTCCTGATATAAAGCCTGCTTGCGATCGTCTGGCAAGTGGTGAATGCAGTAGCCCGACACGATCGCGTCAAACGGCTCTAAACCCTGTTGCCACTCAGGCGAGTAGAGATCGGCATGAACAAACTGAACCCGCTCAGATAAAGGTTCAGAGGGCTGAGAAAATAAGCTCAAACGTTTTTTAGCCTGTTCGAGCATGGGGGCAGAGAAGTCAATCGCTACCACCTTCACCATTGGATAGCGCTCTAAAACAGCCTGAGCCAAAATTCCATCACCACAGCCTAAGTCAGCGACCCGTTGGAGCGGGGGATGAGACGACTCTAGAATTTGGAGTGCGATCGCAATTTGCTCAGCCGCAAACGGCACGGCTCCGCGAACACCCTCTAAAAACTGAGCGACTAGAGCAGCATCCTGCCAGACAATATCCTTTCGCATAGCACTTAATCGTTTAGGCTTTCCACACTCAGCGGCACTAAAACCCCTGCGGTTGTTAAGCCTAACAACATCGATTCATTGGGGTAGATCACCTTACCTGTGAGCGTGCATCGCTCTTCTTGGCAGGCAGTAGCAGACATCGTAGCCCGAATCTCAGTCGGCGAGACTTGTGGCGTAAACTCACCCGACTTCTGTTGAACATAGTTCCACAAGATATCGCGAATCAATGCCTGATAGCCCTGGTTGCCCGAGAGCTCCTTCAAGCGCTCTTTTAGTTCCCGCTCCAGGCGAATGCTCGTGACTTCCATTTCAGTCGTTGAGGTGCGGGGAATTGTTTGCATCGACTCCTCCTGAGTAAATCAATTAACAAATGCATAATACAAGTGTAGTACGTTAAACAGATTATTCAAGTCTAAAAAAAGCACCTGAAGAGGTGCTTCCGGATTAGACAAGAATTTTTAAGCATGTGCCCAACCGACTAGAGGTAGCTCTAATGCACGGTGGGAAAGTGAAAAAGCCAACTTTGTCTACTTACAGTCAGCTCTATTTATTTTTTGCTCAAAGACAAATTAGCATTCGCACACGCTTCCTGGCAAACACTGCCCCAACCTCTGCTTGTGCTGAAACTTAACCCGAAGACTTATCTCCCTTTCAGCACTTAGGAACGAGTATTAAATAACTTCGACCATTCCTTAAACGGGCGTTAGCGCAGCATGACGTCAGGCTATAGGGCCGTTCGCCCCTGTTTACAGCAAGATATTCGCTTTTACTTAATCCATGATTCCTAGCATAGCGAATTTAATCAATCCGCCAACTGTAAGGACGGGTTCAGCAGATCTATCCGCATTCTGCAATGGATTGAACGGCAAAACCCACCCCTACCTACATTGAACTTATCTAATTTCCATGCCTTAACTTAATACCGGAATCCCCAAGACAGGACAAGGTAACGAAGGCTGCTGCAATTGCTGCACCAAGGGATGATCTTTAGAAGTACAACCAACCACCAGAATAGAGGCTGACTCTGCTTCTACCACCTGACACAGTTCAGCAGTAACCTGACCAAATCTTAGATGCGTCTTCAGCGAACCTCGCCATTCTTCAGCCATGTGACGTGCCTGCCACAGGATATGATCCGCCTGCTCAAACAAGTCATCCTGACAGCCGCGTGACATTTTAAAGCTTTCTTCTAACGGCGATCGCTCAACCGTTGCGACCCCAGGCTCTGAAACGGGCGATCGCCCACTGGCAATCTCTTTGATCCGTTTCCGAGGTGAAGGGGCAATTTGGCTAGAGGCGGTGCCTTGAGCCAAACCGCACGCGCTATCTAAATTCACAACATAGACAACTTGCACCGTGACCGGGCTACCTGTTGCCAGTCGAGTTTGATGCGCGATCCAAAGTGTTAAATCAAGGGCACTTTGACTGCGCGGCGAGCCATTATAACCAACAACTAAATTAATCTCTTTAGAACGCTCGTTAGACGCATTATTATTGGGAATTAAAACAATCTGTTTGGCCAGATCGGTACAGCCGATCGCGTGCTCTAGGCGTGCAAGCATCGGTAATATATTCACAGCTTTAAACCTCTCTAAGCTATGGTTGTTACGAGAGGTGGGTCGAAAAACTCGCCCACGCAGGTGTTTTGTTTGGGTTCACTCAGGAGATTCCAACGACCACTGCTGAGGCAATAGCTTTGGGTTCTCCTTCCATTGCCGACGGAGTTAGCTGACGGGCGAAGACTGGAAGGTGTCTCTTGCAAGCTTGGGCTTGCAATTAGCCCCAATAAACTGGTTCCTCCGCTCTTTACCGATAAGACGGCTTGATTAGGCGACCCACGATTAACGCAGCGACCTTAAGAAAACCTAAAAGATCTACAGCGTTTTTGATGTAGCCTACGGAACACAGGGACTTTAACTTTTGCAACAATGCAACAATTAGTGTTAAGAAACCCTGAAATATAGACCATCGCAAATATAACGCAAGAATTTTGCGATCGCCCATCCTTCTTAAGAGAGTTTTGTCATTTTGAAGCAATCCTGTCTGAAATCAACCGCTTTCAAAGGGCGGATGTAAGATTGAAGAATTGATGGAGTATTCTTCTTTTCACAAATTTACTTGGATAAGATTGCGTGACTGTTTCGTCAGCAGCCTCCGGGCTAGAACTTGATAAGTTATTTCCGTTTGCGCTAGATGCATTTCAAACAGAGGCGATCGCAGCCTTAGAAGCGGGTCGTTCGGTCGTTGTTTGTGCGCCTACTGGGTCGGGCAAAACTCTGATCGGAGAGTATGCCATCTATCGGGCACTCGCTCGTAGCAAACGAGTCTTCTACACAACCCCCTTAAAAGCTCTGTCTAATCAGAAGTTGCGAGACTTTCGAGACACATTTGGAGCCGAAAACGTTGGCTTACTCACCGGAGACGTTTCTATTAACCGCGACGCTCCCATTGTGGTGATGACCACCGAAATCTTCCGCAACATGCTGTACGGCACTACCATCGGTCAAGTCGGTACATCCTTAATTGATGTCGAGGCCGTTGTGCTAGATGAATGCCACTATATGAACGATCGCCAACGTGGCACCGTTTGGGAAGAGTCCATCATCTACTGTCCGCCCAATATTCAGCTCGTCGCCCTGTCTGCCACCGTTGCTAATAGCGACCAACTGACCGATTGGATCCGACAGGTGCATGGCCCCACCGATCTGATCTATTCCGATTTTCGCCCGGTTCCCTTAACCTTTCATTTCTGCAACTTGAAAGGTGTTTTCCCCTTACTGGAACCCAATAGCAAACGGATGAATCCTCGCCTCAAACCACGAGGTGGCAAAGGAGCACGTGGAGATCGGGGCCGTGTTCCTCGGCAAGAAACTCCCGGTCTTGCCTTTGCCCTCAGTGAATTCAAGCAGCGAGACATGCTACCCGCGATCTACTTTATTTTTAGTCGGCGGGGTTGCGATCAGGCGATGCAAGAAGTCAGTCGGTTGCCACTCAAACTTTTGACGAGCAAAGAAACCGACACTTTAAAGGAGCAGATCGATCGCTTTTTAGCTGAAAACCCCGAGTTAGCTCACGCAGATCTGATTCCCCCTCTTTATAAGGGCATTGCCGCTCACCATGCGGGCGTTTTACCCGCCTGGAAAGGCTTAATCGAAGAACTCTTTCAGCAGGGCTTGATCAAGGTCGTGTTCGCGACTGAGACATTAGCCGCCGGAATCAACATGCCTGCTCGTACCACTGTCATTTCTAGCCTGTCTAAGCGAACGGATACCGGGCATCGCCTGCTAACCGCTTCAGAATTTTTACAAATGGCAGGCCGCGCAGGTCGCCGTGGCATGGACGTGCAGGGGCATGTCGTCACGATGCAGTCAGCCTTTGAAGGTGCCCGTGAAGCAACCTATTTAGCCACTTCTGGGGCTGACCCGCTGGTGAGCCAATTTACACCCAGCTACGGCATGGTGTTGAACCTGCTGCAAATGCATAGCCTTGAAGAAGCCAAAGAGCTAATTGAACGCAGCTTTGGGCAGTATTTAGCGACACTATACCTGCGGCCTCAACAAGAAGCGATCGCCACCCTTGAAGCCGAAGCTGAGCGCCTTAACCGCGACCTCGCAGAAGTTGATTGGCAACTGTTCGCTCAATACGAAAAACTCCAAGAACGACTGCGCGAAGAAAAGCGATTGCTGAAGTACCTCCAAGATCAGGCGGCGGAAGTGCAACAAAGCGACTTACCGTTGGCTCTCTCCTTTGCGATCGTGGGGACTGTCATCAGCCTCAAGGGGAAACACATTCAGGTTTCAGAACCGATCCCTGCCGTGCTGGTCAGCAAAGTGCCCGGTTCGGGGCAATTCCCTTATCTGGTCTGCCTGGGGCGTGATAACCAGTGGTACGTTGTGACCGTTAAGGATGTCACGAGCTTGCGGGGTGAAGTCCCACGCTTAAGTGGCGTTGACTACTTAACACCGCCTGCTGGTTTAGCGATTAGCCTGGGCAGCACTTTCCCAGGTAATGATGAATCTGCCGCGATCGCCCAACAAATTCCCCTACCACCACCGCTCGCAGAAGCCGCTCCTGAAGTTTACGAACAGTTGCAGCGCATGACGCTGGTAGAAGAGCAGGTCCAACTCCATCCGGTGCATCAGTGGCGGCATCGGGGCAACCTGCAAAAGCGGCGTCGCCATCTGGATGATATAGAAGCCGATATTCGCGATCGCAAAGCTAAGTTAGAACGGCAAACCCACCGGCACTGGCAAGAATTTCTTGGCCTGATCGAAATTCTCAAAGAGTTCAACTGTCTCGAAGACTTTGTTCCAACAGAAGTCGGCCAAACAACAGCGGCGATTCGAGGTGACAATGAGCTTTGGTTAGGCTTAGCTCTTATGTCTGGTGAGTTAGAAGGGTTATCTGCGGTTTATTTTGCCTCTGCTTGTGCGGCTCTCGTGACCGAGGTTTCTCGCCCTGATAGCTGGACTCGCTTTGACCCCGCCCCCGAAGTCGAAGAAGCCCTGGCTGGGTTGCGCAGCATTCGGCGACGACTGTTTCAGTTACAACGTCGTTATGAAGTAGTCTTTCCAGTTTGGTTAGAGTATGACCTGGTTGGAATTGTTGAGCAATGGGCACGGGGCATTGAGTGGCTTGATTTATGCGCCAACGTCAGTCTTGATGAGGGGGATATTGTGCGAATTTTGCGACGCACCCTCGATTTTCTCTCTCAAATCCCCCACGCACCGCACATCTCAAGCCAGCTTAAAGCTACGGCTCGTGAAGCGATCGCCCTGCTTGATCGATTCCCTATCAATGAGACAGTTGAGTAAACCGACTCTCAGCGCTTTACCTTAATCGGGGCGAAGATTGTTAAACCGCTCACCTAGCGTTGAGCCAGTCCGCCCTGTAAAAACCCATAAAACCGAACGACCCGCATCTCTCACAACTTTCAGCGTTGGCTCCTTTGATTGCCCCGAAGCAACCGCGATCGGTTTCAGCAAAATTCCCCGACTACCAAATACAATTTCACCCACTACCTGTGCCCGTCGCATGTGGTAATCAGACGTAATTAGATAAACGTGCTCAACTCCCTGCCGTTGAAACTCATCTGCCAACGTCGTGAAATTAGTCACAGTATCAACCGCATTGCGATCAAGATGCAGTCGCTCCGGTGAAATCCCCGCGCGAGCAAAGGTTGCCCGCGTTGAGGCAGGCCAATCACCGCTTGAGACCCAAATCGGCAAATCTGGATGTTGCAAAGCAAACTCAGCCGCGTAACGCTCTCGTTGAGTCGCGCCCCCTAGCACCAAAATCGCATCGGGAGGGTTTAACCAACTCTGTACCAAACGATGCGTAAACCAGATCGTTGGCACAACAAAGGGGACAATCAAGCAAAACCCTAAGCACCCTAAACGCCTTCTACTCGCTGGTCGCATGTTGACTGACTGATAAGTCTGCTTTTTTGATAGTGCCTTAAACACCATAGATCACACATCAGATATCAACGGTCGGAAGCATAACACGCACAAGACGAACTAGGCGAGTTAAGCCCCTTTCAAGATTTAAGCTCACCACCTGGTGAATCTAGCGACCCGAGCTTGATTGAGTTGGTGTTTCACCTTCTAACTGACCCGATGAGGCTTTCATCCGTGGCGTTTCTAAAAAGAGCTTGGCATCTGCTAACAAGCGATCGCCCCACAAGTTTTCTTTTAAAAAGGCAAGATCCGCGTAGCGACTATCTAACCCTAGCGCATCTTCACCGAGCTTCCAGCCCTGCTCGCGATCGCCCTTTTTATAAAGTGCTACGGCAATAGCGAGGCGCGGCTCTGCGGCTTTCGGGTCGAGATCAGCAGCTCTGCGCCATTGGCGAATCGCAGCGTCAACATTGCCTTTTTCGTACTCAACTAAACCAATGTTGTTGATCGCAGGCCAAAACTCCTTATCTTTTGCAACTGCTTTCTCATATTGCTTCACAGCGTCAGGGTAACGCCGCAACATCAGATAAGAGTTACCCAAATCAAACAAAGCCCCCGTCACGTCAGGTTTAATTTTCAACCCAGACGTTAAATATTCAACCGAGGCGTTGTAATCTCCCTTCTGAAAATAAGCAGAACCCAGCGCAAACAAAACTGAAGAATTTTGACTATCGAGCTTGTGCGATCGCTGTAAGGCCGTAATTCCTTTATCTATCTCATTATTTTGAAGATAGAGTCCGCCCAAGAGCGACCAAACCTCTGAATTACCAGGAATCAGTTGTGAAGCCAAAGCAGCTCGTGGCACGGCCAATTCATACTGCTGAAGCTGCGCTAATTGCAGGGATTCTTGTAGCAGCGTCAAACCGACCTCTTCTAGTTGCTTTGCCTCTAGTTGGGGCACATGAGGCGTCAATGCTTGAGCCTGCAAAACAGGTTGGGCAGCACCCCAAAATCCTAAAACGGCAATGAGAGACACAAAAGTAAGTTTTCTTGCCACGGTAGTACTCGACAACGACTAACAAATAGAACAGAGGAGGAATGACTCTTGAGTCATAGACTTTGATCTACAAGCTCTTAACAGGAGATCAGGAGCGGCGCTAAAATTCCTACTTTAGCCAGAACACTAATAAATGAGACTAGGCTAGCCTATCCGTGTTCCATAGTGGCACAAATCTAAGAACTTGTCTGAAATTCTGGCAACACTCTAAAAATTCAACGCAGTATAAAAAATATCAGTTGCTTAGCCTCAAGCTAAACACACTCAAAAAATTGACCCCCTTGCGTTTTCACTCCATCAAACCAGCTACCTGCAAATGTTGAGATGCAGTTAAATTAAGTAAAAATAGCTTTTCGCGATTTCTTTATATTTAAATAATGGCTTTGAAGCAAGTAAAGCGATCGCTGATATTCATTCAACAATCATTTATAAACATCCATTTTATTTAAATAAGTAGGATGAGGATTCATCTTAGAACAGAGAGCTAATTTTTTAGTCTTTCTCAAATAAATAGAGTCACCCTATTGAGATTAGAAGACACCGCATCTATTTGAAAAAGCTCCCTTATCATTCCCTCACCTTTCAAATGCGGTGGGGTTATTTGATAAAAAGCAAATGGCTTCACATTTATAAAGCAAACATTAAAGCTTAAGAACAACTAAAAGTCTGATGAAAAAGATTTCCTAAAAAGGCTTCTGTGCTTCTATCTCTACATAAAGTTTGGTTAATAACTAAAAAAAATTGAAGTCACTTTTACTGCCAAAAAGTTGAAAACGCAAGATAGGAAATGATTTGAGAAATTCTTTCACGTAAAAGCACTTTTTAAAAGCCGCTATATTAACTAAACATCCCGATGTCTCATCGTTTTTCAACTTTTAACTTCAATGCATCCTTCTCCTGGCTACATTTTGCTATTGGTTCAACAACCACGCGTGCTAGGGTTTCTCAACGAACTGCTGAAACAGTGTCGTTATTCGGTTGCAATTACCTGCTCTGAAGCACAAGCCGTTGCCCACACACTTCATCAACCACCGTTTTTAATCATTGTGGCGGGCGATCGCCATCACTGGCCCCATCTCCAACTTCAGGAATTGCGATCACAAGCAAACACGCATCAAATCACGCTCATTGCGCTCACTGATAGCAATGCCCCTAGCTGGGTTTATCAAGAAGATAATCCTGGCTTCGATGGTTTTTTAGTCAACCCAATTAGTATCGATATTCTTTCTTCATTGATTCATTCAGCTCAGGCTCGACAGCACTGTTACAGTCATTGATTAATAGACCTTTAACCCAAAACATTCTGCTTTAAAGAGCTAGTAACACCCAATTTTCTCACTCTGATTTGAAGCAAAAGACTGGTTTGTTACACCTCTTCTATAAACAAAAAACTTTCAGATTTTAAGACTTTGCCTTCTAAAGTGACCCCTGTTTCCCCCAGTTTTTTGGGAGAATCGCTATAAGTAATATATGGAGCAAGAGAAAATTAATGACTTTGATTTTCTTTTTTGCTGGCTGTCACTTTAATTGAATGCAGATGCAGTTTGCACCTCTCTATCCCTATCTCTATCAAACTCTCAAACCCTTATTCCCAGGGTGTTTGTGGTCAGGCTGCGAACAAACAAAAACAGTCGCCTTAACCTTTGATGACGGGCCTCATCCAACCTACACACCACAGCTTTTAAAGGTTTTAGACAACTATAAAATTCGTGCTAGTTTTTTCTTGTTAGGGGCTTGTGTTAGACGCTCCCCAGAAATTGCTCAGGCGATCGCAGCCAACAATCATTGGATTGGGCTTCACGGTTACAACCACGAAAATTTTCCTAGCCTGTCTCCAGCCCAACTAAAAACAACGCTCGAAAATACCCAGTTCGAGATTGCTTCAGCTTGTGATTTGTCACCTGGCTCACTTCGAGACGTGCGCCCCCCCAACGGGTTCTTTACACCTAAGATCCTTTCTCTTCTACAAGCGTGGAACTATCGCTCGGTCATGTGGAGTGTTGTTCCTGAAGATTGGGTTGCCCCGGGGGTTGCAGTCGTAACCCGCCGCATTCTGCAACAAGTGCATAACGGTGCGGTGATTGTGTTGCACGATGGCTACCACGGTGGCGCAAATGTCGCTGAAACCGTCGATCACCTGATTCCTCAACTGCTAGAGCAGGGCTATGAGTTTGTCACGATTGATGATTTTTGGCAAATTCGCTCAGCAAAACCATAATAGATTTAAACCCCTCGCGAACAACCAACTGTTTATCCTCTGGTCGTTCAATCGCTTTCCTAGCGCAACGTCGATCCGTTGTCGGTGCATTTATGCAAGTCACTACTGTAGGACAATCTGTTAGGACAAATTTGTGCTTCCACAGGTCATCAACGAAAACCAAGTCTTTATTTTTAAGTTTTGGTTCAGCAATACCATTCGCTATGGGATGTATTACCAAAACGAGCTGTTTTGTCGGCTAAACACTTATCCCCTAGCTCGACGAGCGCATGCGTACCAACTCGCGTGCAAACTCAACCAACAGAATGCAGTCGTTCTTATCAGTTGCACATCTGATAACTGCAGTCTATGGGGAAGCTTGCGATCGCCCTTAGTCAAAGATCTATTGGTTAAAGCAGGTAGCGCCTCACCTTCATCAGCTAGACCCACGAACTCAGTCCAACCGCCTAAACCTCTAACAACTGAAACACTCTAAAGATATCCTCGCAATGGCGGATTCTATTTCAGCCATTTAACTCCTCTTAACTAAGTGTTAAGCTGACTATCGTGGAATTGAAAACTAACTTAATAATTACGGCTGATCAGATCCTAAAAATCTGAGCTAGCTTATCTAGTGGGGGAGATAGCTCCTCAATGGGCTGATAAATGTAAGACAACAGGCAGCAAGTTGCTGTTATTTCTGTAGGATGTCTGTTAAGGCCCTGGTTCATCCATCCTGTATAAGCAAATGCGATCACGCAACATTGTCTAGCAATAGGCTAAGAGCTATTTCTGCTTGCTGGTAATGCCTTTAAGTCAGAAAGTTCTGTCGAAAGTGAAGCAATTTCACCCAATATTTGTTAGAAAAGTTACAATCGGATGGATTTTAAGGAAGCATTTTTGAGTTGAGGTTTCTTTTGTGCGTCTAGCGGTTTGTTTAATCTGACTAGATGCCCAAGCGCGTTGTTTGGCGGATGGCACTTTCAAAGGTGATAAGTCTTGACAATCAACTGCGTGAAACCATCACGTTTTGGTGAATATTTGATCTAAGGAGCATGAGGAACGCGGCATGACCCAAGCCAACGACTTACTCGAAATTGATCTGATGGAAGACAGCTCCGATGTCGCCGACGATCTGCCAGAAACTGATATTTCGGCATTTATGGAAGATGACGAGGAAGGGGATGACAGCCTCGATGTTGTCGCTGATGATGACGAAGATGGTAAGACGGGTAAAGTTCGTGCCGGTCGCCGTCGGGCACAGACCAAAAAGAAGCATTACACAGAAGACTCAATTCGCCTTTACCTCCAAGAGATCGGACGCATTCGCCTGCTGCGTGCCGATGAAGAAATTGAGTTAGCCCGTAAAATTGCCGACCTGCTTGAGCTTGAGCGTATCCGCGAAGGTTTGCAACAGCGCCTTGATCGCGAACCAAATGATGGTGAATGGGCACAGGCAGTTGATATGGCGCTTCCAGCGTTTCGCCACCGTCTACACGTTGGTCGCCGTGCAAAAGACAAGATGGTTCAGTCCAACCTGCGATTGGTTGTGTCCATCGCCAAGAAATACATGAACCGTGGCTTGTCCTTCCAAGATTTAATTCAAGAAGGCAGTTTAGGTTTGATTCGGGCTGCTGAAAAGTTTGACCACGAGAAAGGTTACAAGTTTTCAACTTATGCGACCTGGTGGATCCGGCAGGCAATTACCCGGGCGATCGCAGATCAATCACGTACCATTCGCCTCCCAGTCCACTTGTACGAAACCATCTCTCGAATCAAGAAGACAACCAAGCTACTGTCTCAAGAGATGGGGCGCAAACCCACTGAAGAAGAAATCGCCACTCGCATGGAGATGACCATCGAGAAACTGCGTTTTATTGCAAAGTCGGCGCAGCTCCCAATCTCGTTGGAAACTCCAATTGGTAAAGAAGAAGATTCTCGCTTGGGCGATTTTATCGAGTCTGATGGGGAAACTCCTGAAGATCAGGTGGCGAAAAACCTGCTCCGCGAAGACCTCGAAAACGTTTTAGATACTCTTAGCCCACGCGAGCGCGATGTTTTACGTCTCCGCTACGGCTTAGATGATGGTCGCATGAAAACGTTGGAAGAAATTGGTCAGATTTTCAACGTTACTCGCGAGCGCATCCGCCAAATTGAAGCCAAAGCCCTTCGTAAGTTGCGTCATCCCAACCGTAACAGCGTTCTGAAAGAGTACATCCGCTAAACCTGGGTTCAATTCATACTCTTTTTCTGAGAAGCTTGCCAGTCTGGTTGAGCTTCTCATTTTTTTTGCGGCTTTCTGCCAGGACTGAGGCAAGACCAAAACATCAAAAAACCCGGATTGCTCCGGGTAGATTGTCGTTGTAACCAATTGTCAAATCAGGAATCCCAGCAGTCTAAGCCAGCTGGAAACTACCGTAACTTGCAAGGTTTGTTAAGAGATGAATGTTAGTTGACGAACCCACGGAAGATCGAGTCAACTACATCAAAGTTTTGCAGCAAGAAGTAGGCAACAAAAGCACTACCTGTTGCTCCAACAAAAAATCCTCCTGCAAACTGACTCCAGCCTTCTGACGTTTGCAGTGAATCTGTTGGAGAGTCGTTATCTCCTTGAAACGTCACCAGACCGTAGACTGACAGGCAAGCGGTAGCAACCAGAACTAGAGCCACTGCCGAAATCAAACCACCCAGAGCAGAGAAGTCTGTATCACGCAATGGACCTAGCTTTGTCCAGGGGCCAACTAGAAAATAACCATGAGCCAAGCCAATTTCCAACCCACGCAGTAGAGGAGAAAGCCCTCTACGATAAGCGGGCAGGTTGCCGATAAAGTTTCGCGTAAAAGCAGAATCACTGATCGGTGTAGACAGATGCCCAACAAAGGGGTCACCGTTGTAAGGTTTTACAAGCTCATCAGACATGTTGTTTTATTCCTAGGTTTCTCAAAAGCGACAAAGCTCGCAGTTGAACAGAATTTGGAATCCATTTTTGCAGGTTGAAGCTAAGAAATTTCAGAATCCAGTAACAGCTTCAGAAAAGTTAAAAAGTTTAGTTACAACCCTCAACATTTAGTCGCCACAAACGAGAAATTACAGAAAATTAATGCGTTTTCGACAAAATTCTAGGCAAAAAATTTTGGGGTGGTGATAATAGTGTGTTGTTATCCATCCCTAGTGGTTCAACATGTCTGTTAGGCCGATTCAAGTATTTGCCAAGCACTATAGACAGTGGCTATGGTTGTTTTTCAGTTTGGGTTTGGGCTGTTTGCTCTGGGTAAGTCCCTTGAGTCCAGTTGCCTATGCTCAATCGATCGACACGCTTCGACAACAGCAGCAACAAATTGAAAACCAGCGATCGCGCCTCCAGCAACAGCAACAAAATTTGCAAAAACACGAGAATACGGCCCAGCAGAAACTTCAGGGCTTACGCCAAAACATTAAAGTAACAGACAGTCAGATCAAAGCGAGTGAAGCTAAGCTGGCAGCGGCTGAGAAACAACTCCAAGCAATCGAGCGATCGCTCCTCAGTACCGAGCAAAAATTTCGCCAGCAGCAGATTGCAACGGTTGCCCGCCTGCGTTTTTTGCAACGGCAGCAGGTTGACCGAGGTTGGGCCGTCTTGCTCCAAAGTGAAAATATCAACGAGTTCCTAACCCGACGCTACCAACTCAAGCAGTTGTATGTTGCCGATCGCAAAATGTTGACCACACTTCGGCAGCAAGCCGATAAAGTTGACCAGCAGCGTGATCAGCAAGCAACAAAGAAAAATGAAGTTGCCCTCCTCGCCCAGCAACTCTACGCGCAAAAAGCCCAGTTTGAAAGACAAGCTAATTCTCAACAATCCATGATTGCGAGACTTCAAAGCGATCGACGGGCACTTTCAGCAGCCGAGGCTCAATTGGAGCAAGACTCCCGCAACATTGGAGCTTTAATTCAGAAGAAGCTTGCGATGCGAAAAGCATTGATACGTGGCAGTGGTCGCATGGTGTTTCCAGCTAACGGAGCCATTACTAGCAGTTTCGGCTGGCGCGTTCACCCGATTCTTGGCTACCAACGGTTTCATGCGGGCATCGACTTTGGGGCCGACTCAGGCTCACCCATCTACGCTGCTGATAGCGGCTCTGTCATTTTTGCCGGGTGGTATGGCGGTTACGGAAACACCGTGATCATTGATCATGGCAGTGGCATCACGACACTCTATGGGCATGCCAGCAAACTTTATGTAACAGAAGGGCAAAATGTTCAACGAGGTCAAACAGTCGCTGCTGTCGGCTCAACTGGGTTATCCACTGGGCCTCACTTGCATTTTGAAGTCCGAAAGCAAGGCGAGCCAGTCAATCCTGCGCCTTATTTATAGATGCAGGCAAAAAGCGAATTGGAGCGCATTTCTCAAAAGCGATCGCTCAACTTGAACAGGCACTCGCAAATAACTTATAAAATAAAACAGATGTATTGTTACTCTGAATGAGGAGGAGGGGCATTTGTCTCAATTCTTCAAATTTATTGGTATCAATTCATCATTTTGATTGCATGATGGTGTGCGGGGTGAGCTGTCATTTTTAGCAGCCCTCAAGTCAAAAATCTCCTCCACCCCACTCGCTTGTTTGAGTCATGCCACACAAGCTTTGCCAGAGCGCCTAACCATCGACAAGTTAAGGGAATTGCAGCATGGTTCTACTACTTACCGATGTCTTTTTGCTGCTGACCCAAGTCTTGCTGTGGATTGTGGTCGGGTTAATTACTTATAACGTCGTTCTCAAAGCATTACCTAAGGTATTGCTTGGGCGTTTAGTCATCGGGCTAATTTTGGCGATCTTAGCTCTGGCGTTTTTTCGCGGCCCAATTGTCGATGGAGGTGTTCTCGCTGTTCTCTGGCGCATTATCTCCTTCCCACTCAGCCCAATGGGGTTAGGCATTATTCTGCTTTACTTCCTAATTCGGGGTGGGTTAAAAGGCTGGCTGAAAAATCTGGTACTCGGCGGGGTCTTACTTCTAGCGCTTAGCAGCGTGCCCTTTGTTTCCTACTTCCTCGCTCAAGAACTAGAACAAGAAGGAATCGAAGTCGTTCGTGCGCCTCAAACAACACTTCCGGCAGGTGCTCGCAGAGTGATTGTGTTGTTGGGTCAGAACACAACCCGTACACAGCTTCGTCCCCCCACCCAAGGAGCACCCACCGATGTCACAACACCGTTTTCGGCACGAGATTTAACACCAGAACAGTTTGCGATTTTATCTCGGTTGCCAACTCAGTTAACAGAACATGGCGATCGCCTCCTTTATGCAGGTCAGCTCTATCAGCAAGAGTCAGCCGCAGGCACCAATCCTCTCATTATCGTAAGCGCAGGCAATCGACTTGATCGACGACGTAAAGATGGAGAAGGACCAGAAGCCGTTTCTGAATCAGCTGACATTCGTTCATTCCTGAGCCAGTCTTACAACATTCCGACTGAAAATATCTTGATTGACTCGGATTCTTACTCGATTCGGCGGAGTGCTGAAGAAACTCAAAGAATCCTGAACGAGAATCAAATTAATTTTGGCAACCAATTATTTTTAATTAGCTCTGCAATGAATATGCACCGAGCCTACCTCACCTTTCAAAACGTCTTTAGTGATGGCGTTCAGATTTTGGCGCGACCCACTGATTTTTATACTTTGCCTTCAGCCGATCGCTTAGACCGAGTTGCTTTGGGTCGAGACTTGATTGAGCGCGAAGTCCAAGCATCAGAGTTTGTCCCAACCTCAGAGGCATTTTGCATTAGCTCACAAGCAATTAGCGAGTACCTTGCCTCTATCTACTACTTCTTGAGGGGCTGGCTCCGTCCTTTCTAATTTAAATGGGTGTTCCTCTTTCAAAACTTTCTCTCTGGGTGTATTTTGATTTACGTTCTACTTGCCCCCAAAGGGTATTCTTATTAAGCGTCTGTTTCTAAACTGCACTGACACCAAGGAAGAGGAGTGTTCCTATGAGCTATCGCATGAATCGTCGTGCCTATGCCGATACATTTGGTCCGACGGTAGGCGATCGCATTCGATTGGCTGACACTGAGCTAATTATTGAAGTCGAGCAAGACCATACAACCTATGGAGATGAGGTCAAGTTTGGCGGCGGTAAGGTCATTCGAGATGGCATGGGGCAATCGCCTATTACTCGTGCAGACGGTGCAGTTGATTTAGTCATTACCAATGCTTTAATCCTCGATTGGTGGGGCATCATCAAAGCAGATATTGGCATTAAGGATGGTCGGATTGCGGCGATTGGCAAGGCGGGCAATCCCTTCATTCAAGACAATGTAAATATCATCATTGGCCCTGCAACAGAGGCGATCGCTGGTGAAGGCATGATTGTCACAGCAGGTGGCATCGACACTCACATCCACTTCATCTGCCCCCAGCAGATCGAAACGGCGATTGCTTCCGGCATCACAACAATGATTGGCGGTGGTACAGGACCAGCAACTGGCACAAATGCAACCACCTGCACTCCTGGAGCCTGGAATATTTATCGCATGCTGCAAGCGGCTGATGCATTCCCTGTTAACTTGGGCTTCTTAGGTAAAGGCAACAGTGGTAAGCCCGAAGGCTTGCAAGAGCAAGTTGAAGCAGGTGCGATCGGCCTGAAGCTACACGAAGACTGGGGTACAACTCCAGCAGCGATCGATACATGCCTGGGCGTCGCAGAAGAATATGATGTGCAAGTTGCGATTCATACCGACACACTCAACGAATCTGGTTTCGTTGAAGACACAATTGCTGCATTTAAAAATCGAGTTATTCATACGTATCATACTGAAGGCGCAGGCGGCGGACACGCTCCCGACATCATCAAGGTTTGCGGCGAATTAAATGTTCTTCCCTCTTCCACAAATCCAACTCGTCCTTACACCCTCAATACCTTAGATGAACACTTAGACATGCTGATGGTTTGTCACCATCTCAGCCCTAGCATCCCCGAAGACGTAGCCTTCGCAGAGTCTCGAATTCGCCGCGAAACAATTGCTGCTGAGGATATCTTGCACGATCTCGGAGCCTTTAGCATTATCTCCTCTGACTCTCAGGCAATGGGTCGGGTCGGTGAAGTCATTATTCGCACCTGGCAAACCGGTCACAAAATGAAAGTTCAACGGGGTGCGCTAGCCGAAGATTCACACCGTAACGACAACTTTCGAGCCAAACGCTACGTTGCCAAATACACAATCAATCCCGCTATCACCCACGGTATTGCCGAGCATGTTGGTTCCATCGAAGTCGGCAAGTTAGCAGATCTTTGCCTCTGGAAGCCTGCCATGTTTGGAGTTAAACCAGAAATTGTATTAAAAGGTGGGTTCATTGCATGGGCACAGATGGGTGACCCGAATGCTAGCATCCCAACCCCACAACCTGTTCACATGCGGCCAATGTTCGGCAGTTTCGGCCAAGCAATTGCGCCAACATCGCTCACATTTCTCTCCCAAACTGCTCTAAAGCACGGCATCGCCGAACAAATTGGGTTGCAGAAGCAAGTTGTCGCTGTTTCTGGCTGTCGCACAATTAGCAAACGCCACCTCAAATTGAATGACGCCTTACCTCAAATTGAGGTTGATCCAGAAACCTACGAAGTTCGTGCAGACGGACAATTACTTACTTGCGAACCAGCAAGCGTTCTACCAATGGCACAAAGATACTTTTTGTTTTAGTCGATCAAGTTGACGGACGAATAATACTTAAAGTACCGCGATCTCCATCTAACTCAGCCACCACTCCAACGGGTAATGCGGCGTTAACTCCATCGTGCCCAAACGGTAAATCAGCAACAATTGGAATGCCGAGATCAGCTAGGCGATCGTACAATACCTCTTCCAAAGAAAAACTTGGTATTTGCGGATTCGGCTCACATCGACTAAAACGACCTAATGCAACACCTTTAACTTGCTGTAAGATTCCTGCTAAGCGCCATTGAGTTAGCATCCGATCAATTCGATAAGGTGCTTCCCCAACATCTTCAATCGCTAAGATAGTTCCCGAAAAATCAGGTTGCAAAGGAGTTCCTAGCAAATTTGTAGCAACTGCTAAGTTTAGAGGCAAAAGCACACCACAATTCTGCCCACCAATCCAACCCTTTCCTTGCAAAGGTTGAATTGAGCGTCCCTCAACCCAATCAAACAACCGATTTTGCGACCACTCTGGCTCTAAACTCAAAGTGGTCAATAAAGGACCGTGTACGCCTGAGATTCCCTTTTTGGCCCAAGAAACCAGCAACGTTGTAATATCCGAAAAGCCAACCAGCCACTTAGAATCTTCTGGAGACCAAGCTCCTTCCTCAAACAAACGAGCGGCTCCCCATCCACCACGAGCACACAGAATCCCTCGACATTCTGAATCAGCTAGTGCTTCAAGCACTTGATTTCTGCGCTCAGCATCATTCCCTGCAAAGTAGCCCCACTGGCTATCAAAGCCTGAACTAAATTCGAGCTGATACCCTCGCGATTTCCAGCGTTCAACCCCCCGATCAAAATTAGCAAACTCCCGTAAAGCCCCACTTGGAGCAATAACCCGTAGTCGATCTCCTGGCTGTAAAGGAGCAGGTAAGTTACAAGGTTGCATCAATTCAACACGGAAAAAAGGGAGAAAACTGAGTATACAAAAGCCCCCCTACCGATTCATGAGTAGGGGGGCTTTTGGCTGAAAAGGTTAACCTGGCACCGTGCT
>Ga0073934_10003554_pt1 | contig 28350 bp, 24 predicted proteins | sample LarsenN4metaG_FD_76834 | JGI IMG/M metagenome (GOLD analysis project Ga0073934, IMG submission 76834) | Hot spring sediment bacterial and archeal communities from British Columbia, Canada, to study Microbial Dark Matter (Phase II) - Larsen... ... | reverse complement strand
TCTGGGTGTGACCGCCTCTACGGCCACGCAGCCCTCGGCATCTTCGACCATCAGAGCGAGATGGCCAGGTGAGGGGCAAATGGGTGGCGCGGCAGCCTCGCTCATCTATCTGGCATCTGGCTCTTTTGATCCTCTCAGCCAATCTCCCCGCCTGGCAGCCGGCGAGGCCCTCGATCCAGCGCAAGCCGCCGCCGGTGGGGTTTATCTGGTACAGTTCCACGGGCCAATAAAACCGGAATGGAAGCAGGCCATTCGTAAAGCCGGCGGGCAAATCGGGAATTATGTCCCGGATTACGCCTTCCTGATCCATTTGACCCCACAAGCCAGGGCCATCGTGGCTGGGTTGCCCTTCGTCCGTTGGATAGGCCCATACCAGCCGGGATACAAGCTGGCCGCCAGTGCTGGCAAGGGAGGCAGGCGCAGCTACAGGCTTTTATTGGCTCCCTGGGCAATCCGGGATCAGGTTGAAACGTCCCTGCAGTCAATTTCAACCGAGCTGCGCAGGAGCGGATTTGGATTCACAGCGGTATTGGACGAAGAGACCCTGCTCCTGGCAGCCAGACTGCCAGGAGTGGTGTGGATCGAACCCTACAAACTGATGCGCCCGCAAAACGATATCGCCGGCGGTGGACTCATCGGGGGCGCCAGCGCCTGGAATCGGGACCTCACTGGTGCCGGGCAGGTGGTCTCCCTCACCGATACCGGTCTGGATACCGGAAATCCGGCAAGTATTCACCTGGATTTCAGCGGGAGGGTGGATCACATCAACAGTTGGCCGGTAGTCTCCGCGGACTATGGCTTCGGCTGTAAAACGGTGAATGCCGGCAGTGACGACGGCGCAGGAGACCTGGAGACAGGGCACGGCACGCATGTCGCCGGTTCCCTTGGGGGAAATGGGGCGCGCTCTGCCGGACAGTTCAAAGGAATTTCCTACCAGGCTGAGCTGATCTTCCAGGCTGTAGAACAATACACCCTGTGGGCCAGTCCAAACCGTCGTTGCCCCAACGGCTATTACCTGAGCGGAATACCCGATGACCTTAGAGACCTGTTGGCACAGGCTTACAACCTGGGGTCCCGCACGCACAACATCAGTTGGAACGGAGGCGATCCGGGCGTCTACGAGATGCCCGAAGCCCAGATCGACGATTTTATCTTCAACCATCCCGATATGGCGGTATCCATCTCGGCGGGCAATTCCGGCATCGATTACAACAAGGATGGCTACGTGGATCTGGGGTCGATCGAGCCGCCGGCCACCGCCAAGAACCCGATCACTGTCGGCGCCACCGATAGTGAGAGATTTAGCGGCGGGCTGGCTGATTACACCTGGGGGCAGGCCTGGCCCTCCGACTTTCCATTGGCTCCCACCAGCCTGGACCTGATCTCTGACAGCCGGCAAGAATTGGCAGCCTTCAGCAGTCGCGGGCCCTTGTCCGACGGGAGATTGAAGCCCGATCTGGTCGCCCCCGGTACAAACATCATCTCCACCCGCTCGAGCCTCACAGCATTCGTAGGCTGGGGAGTATACGATGCTTATTACCTGTACCTGGGTGGCACCTCCATGGCCAGCCCGCTTGCAGCCGGGGCAGCCGCCCTGGTGCGCCAGTATTATCAGGCGATCGAAGGCCAGCCTGACCCTAGCGCAGCTTTGATCAAGGCCACCTTAATTAACACGGCAGTCGACCTGCAGGGCTATGGAAGCCCATACCAGGAGGCCGGATTGCCCATTCCCAATCCGCACGAAGGTTGGGGGGCAATCGACCTGGAAGCCGCCACCGCACCCGGTCTGCGCCAGGTCGTTGACCATACAAGGGGTATAGATACCGGGGATACCTTTACTTATGCCTACAACCTCCGCCCAGGCAGGCCGCTCAAGGTCACCCTGGCCTGGAACGACTATCCCGGTTTCCCCGGGGCGGGCAAGGCCCTGGTAAACAACCTGGACCTGCGTGTTACGGCTCCCGATGGCGTCAACACCTACCTGGGTAACGTGTTCGCCGGTGGGTGGTCCCGGTTGGGCGGCTCTCCAGACTACCTGAACAACGTGGAAAATGTGTATGTCGAAGTCCCAGCCGAAGGCGACTGGGTGGTGCAGGTGGTAGGACAAAACGTACCAGAAGGACCACAGCCTTTCGCCCTGGTCGTGAGCGGAGATATAACCCCTGTACAACACCTGGAGGTAATGGCCATCCATCCTGATCACGCTCCCAACAACGCAGCACAGCAAGGAGTGGTGGTCATGGGAAGCGGTTTTACCGCTAAGAGCTATCTACGCCTGGTGCACGGGGACGAATTCATCTATGGAACGACCCTGGGGCTGGACGTGGATTCGGATGTGCTGACCGCATCCGTCAACCTGGTGGGCGCCACCCCAGGACAATGGGCCGCGCAGGTGATCAACTCGATTTCCGAGACGGCGACCCTCGAGCGGGCCTTCACCGTTATCGACGCAAGCCTGCCGGACCTGAAGCTCGATAATACCGGCTCGGCTGACCACCTGCAGCCTGGAGACTGGCTCACCTACACCCTGCAAATCCATAACGCCGGGTACAGCCATGCCCACCAGGTCGTGTTTACCGACAGCCTGCCCTCCAAGGCATCCTTCTACAGCCTCGATCCGGGATGCAAAAATCCTCTGGTGATCGAAGCCAATGCTTTCACCTGCCAGATCGCCTCCGGTATGCTCCAACCGGGCAACACGATCACCTATACCCTGGTGGTTTCCGTATCGCTGGGCGCGCAGGGGCTGCTGGCAAATGTCGCCTGGGTCGCGGCGGCGGAACCGGACCTTTATCCAGACGATAACCGCATTGTCACCCAGACGCTCGTTGGGTGGGGCGACACTTACCTCCCATTGGTGTACCAGGCGCCCTCTTCGCGCGCCTCACGCTTTCGGTGAGACCGTCACCACAGAAGAAAAACCGCACGATAAAACCCTGGCGTGGATGCTTGGATGGCCAAGATCATCCTGGTTGCCAACACTGACTGGTACCTCTACAACTTTCGCCTCTCATTGGCCCGCTTCCTCAAAGGAGAGGGTTTTGAGGTCTTGTTTGCTTCCCCGGCGGGGCGGTTCACCTCCCTGCTGGAGGATGCTGGATTCCGCTGGATTTGGTGGGAGGTCAGCCGGAAAAGCATTTCACCATTCAACGAGCTCGCTTCTGTCCGCAGGCTTCTGGGAATCTATCATCGGGAAAACCCGCATCTGGTGCACCATTTCACCGTCAAACCGGTGCTCTACGGCTCTGTGTGTGCCCGCCTAGCAGGCGTGCCGGGTCTGGTGAATTCCATCACCGGCCTGGGATATGTCTTCCTGGGAAAAGACCCCAAGGCTATCTTTATAAAGCAAATCGTCAAGGGGTTGTACCGGCTTGCATTGGCCCATCCCAATCGCGCAGTGATCTTTGAAAACCAGGCCGACCGGGGATATTTCACCAGCGAGGGGCTGGTGGGTGCAGACCATAGCTGGTTGATTGCTGGGGTGGGCATTGATACCGAGCGGTTCACTGCCAGGGCTGAACCCACCGGGGTGCCCGTGGTAGTCCTGCCGGCCCGCATGTTGTGGGATAAAGGCGTCGGCGTGGTGGTGGAGGCGGCACGGCTTTTGCACCAACGTGTTGGGGTGCGTGTGGCATTAGTCGGTGAGCCAGACCCGGGGAATCCGGCCTCCATCGACCGGACGGTCTTAGAGGGTTGGGCCAGAGAAGGAGTGATCGAGTGGTGGGGATGGCGTGAAGACATGGAGCAGGTGTACGCATCCAGCCACATTGTCACCCTGCCCTCTATGGGGGAGGGCCTGCCGACAGCCCTGCTGGAGGCGGCAGCCAGCGGCCGGCCCATCGTCACTACCGACGTCCCGGGCTGCCGGGAAGCGGTCATCGACGGGGTCAGCGGATACCTGGTCCCGCCGAACGATCCGTTGGCGCTGGCCGAGGCGCTGGCAAGGCTCGTCAGGGATGCAGACCTGCGTGGTAGAATGGGGGCCGCGGGTCGCCAACTGGTGCTTGAAAGATATACCAATATCCACGTGAATACAGCCACGCTGGCTATTTACCAAAAGCTCCTCTCCTCCCCGCCGAAACGACCTGGCCAGGATAGAATGCTATGACCTTTTTAACCTTCCGGGTGATTTTCACTGCGGTTTTAATCGCCCTGGCTGCCGGTCCACTGGGATTCTGGGTCGGGCACGAGCTTAAGCTGGTTGATGTGCCCGGCAGCGCACCCCATAAGCTCCATCAGGCTCCCATGCCTCTGGTTGGCGGCATCATCATCCTGGTGACGCTGCTGGCTACCAGCCTGATCCAGGGAATGCTGATTTCACCCGCCATCTGGCCGCTGGTGCTGCCGGCAATGATCGTCTTTCTCTTCGGCATCTGGGACGACGTGCGCGGCATTTCGGCTACCTGGAAGCTTACCGGGCAGGTGCTGGCAGTCCTGCTCCTGATCATCCTGGGCACCCAGGTGCGCCTGTTCAGCCAGCAGTGGCTGAACTGGGGCATCACCGTCATCTGGATGGTAGGCGTGACCAATGCCTATAACTTTGTCGATAGCATGGACGGACTGGCCACCGGGTTGGCCGGCCTGGCAGCCGCTTTCTTTATGCTGGTCACCTTCGACGCGGATCAGATGGAGCTCTCGCTGCTGAGCGCCGCGCTGATGGGCGCCTGCGCCGGTTTTTATTTCTACACGGCGGCGCCGGCCCGCTCGTTCCTGGGTGATTCGGGAGCCCAAATGCTCGGATTCTTATTGGCTGCCCTGGCCATCGCCTATAACCCGGTTGGATTCTTACGCCTCCAGTCCTGGTTCATCCCCATCCTGCTCACAGGTGTGCCGATCTTCGATACGACCCTGGTGGTGGTCTCGCGGTTCCGCCGCAGGCAGCCCATCTACCGTTCGGGCCGTGACCATCTCTACCACCGGTTGGTGGCGCTGGGCCTGGATTCGAACAGGGCCGTACTCACCATGCACCTCGCCGCTTTGCTGCTCGGCTGCCTAGCATTCATCGCCCTGGAACTACCTCCCCTGGTCGCTAACTGGGTCTTTGCTATGGTGTTGGCTTCAGGGGTGGGCGTCATGTATTACCTAGACAGTAAGAAGCGCTGGTCATGACCTACCTGCAATCATCTCGGATAAGGTATCCTCTTTGCTGACCGATTGGACCCTGCGGGAAGAAGTCCTTAGACTGACCCAACGCTGGCCTGAAATCCTGCTGGCATTCCTGGTCGGCAGCCTGATGGGCTGGACAGGCGCCTACCTCTACCCCAGCCTTTACCGAGCGGAGACCAGCCTTTCCGTCGCCTATAGCGGCGACGCCATCTACCGTAACCCGGATGATTTCAAGAATTGGTACCTGGAACAGCTCGACACACTGACCACCTCTGACGACGTCCTGGAGAAGACGGTGCTGGCCCTAAAGGATATTGATCCGCAATGGCAGGAGCTGGGCACCGCTGAGCTACGGCAGATGGTCAGGGTCGCGTGGCGCAACACCGGGACCTGGCGGTTGGTAGTGCACGCCAATCAGCCAGAGATGGCTAACCAGGTACTGGAAGCCTGGTCCCGGGTGGTGCAGCAAACGTTGGAAGATGCTCTCAGCCATGCCCGCCAGGCCCGCCAGCTGGAAGCTGATATCCGTGTGATAGCCCAAAAACGCACCGATGTTCACCTGCGCAAACTGGTTTTAGAGCAATCCTACCAGGCATTGCAGGACTGGCAGAATAGCCCAACGATTGTACACTCAGACATCCCCCTGGGGAACCTGGAGCGTTGGCAGCTCCAGCTCCTGGCTGCCAGGATTGCAGGGCTGGATGCGGCGGGGCGTTCCCTGGTGGAAAGCATCCCGCCTACCGGCGCGGCAGCACCCGATTATCTGCCTTGGGTCGAGCAGATACTCGCCAGCATTGAAACCGAATTGCCTTCCCTATCTGCCCAGGAAACCTATCTGGCCGAGCAATTGGCCACCTTGAGCGGACAGTGGTCCGTGGAATTCAATGCTTCACGCGCTCTTTCGGGATATTTTTACATCGAACCGCTGGTTAATTCCACCCAGCCGGCTGAGGCCGTGCGCGCCGGTAGTACTGCCGCGTTGATCGGCGGACTGCTGGGGCTGATTGCCTGGGCGTTCTATCGACTGGTGGGCATGTCACTAGGGGTAAAACGGTGAACTCGCCTTTCCGACCAAATCTGGCGTTTTTCGAACGGTTAGCCTTAGGGTTGCTCTTCTTTACCCTTCCGGTAACCAGTTTCCCGTTTTTTCCACCTACCCTGGGTGGGAACGCTCTGGTACGTCCCTTGTCGATCTACCCATTGCTGGCCTTAATCGCTATCGGTGTATTGCCAACCTTATGGAGAATCCGCCTTCCGAAAGCAACCCTGGCTTTGATGGCTTTCATCCTGATCGCCGCTGCCAGTACCATGGCTGCCCTACTCCAGTCCGACGATCCCATTCAGGGTATCACACCTCTGGAACGGGCGACGCGGGGGTTAATTACCCTGCTCGTTGGTGCAGCATTCTATATCACGGTTAGCCTGCTGTTGCGTAATGGGCAAGAAATGAGATCTGCGTTGCGCTGGCTATATGCTGGCTTTGGATTGGCCCTGTTATGGGGTTCGATGCAGGCAGCCTACCTGATTCGCTTCTCCTACCCATGGTTTCAGACCCTGTCTGAGCTGCAGCGCTACATCTCAATGCGCAGATTGTTTACCACACGCATCTCAGGGATGACCTACGAGCCTAACTGGTTTGCCTCCCAGATTGTGGTTGTACTGTTGCCTCTACTGCTGGCATCGCTGCTGACAGGCCAGACTATCTTCCGCCGGCGCTGGCGCATGCTGACTATCGAAACCATACTCCTGGCCTGGTCGATAGCCATCCTGCTCTTCACCTACTCGCGGGCCGGCTTTGGGATAGCCATCGCTCTAGGGCTGGTCTCCGTATTCTTTATACGGGAGAGCCATCCGCCAGGAAAACAGGCCAACCTGGTAGAGGGCAGGCAGGGAGGGCGGAGATTGATCTACCGCCTGGTAGAAGCCGGGGCTCTGCTGGCCCTACTGGCAGGGTTGATCTACTTCATCGGCAGCCGGAACGAGTTCTTTGCCCGCATTTGGAAGTATTGGGGCCGGGAGAACTATCTGCATTACCTGGGATTCGACGCCCGCTTTATCTACTGGCAGACCGCCTTCAATGTATATCGTCATTCGCCCTGGCTTGGAGTAGGCCTGGGAAACTTCGCTTTCTGGTTTGCCGAATCTTTGCCAATTGTCCCATTAGCCAAAATGCCCGAGGTGCTGCGCTGGATCACACCAGGTAGTAGCACGCGTGGACTGATTACCTCGAAGATACTCTATGTCCGTCTGCTGGCAGAGACGGGGCTGCTGGGAACGGCGGCTTTCCTCGCCTTCCTGATCGCAGTGGGGGGTTGTATATACTATTTGTGGACTGCAAAGCGTCCTGAAGGGCGTTTCTGGGGGTCAGCCGGCATATTAGGGATGACAGCCATCCTGGCCTCTGCATTTTCTTTCGACTCGTTCGCCATCCCCAACATGTGGGTAATCCTGGGATTGATCACCGCCGCCGCCAACGTCTACCACGATAATCCCTTTCAAGAGCCCAAGGCACCTAGCAGGGTGACATTTGGACAAGAGATTGAATCCAGGGAGGGGAAGCAGGAAAAATTTGAAAACATTCGGAGACCAACACCATGAACCAATCCTGGATCCTGCCTGTCGTCATAGTGGCGATTGTCATCTTACTGGCTCTGGTCGCCTGCGCCTGCCTGATGGGCGCCTTCGGTGCGCTGGCCTATCTGGTCAATGAAGACATAACTGGCTACCCGTCTTTCACCGAAGAATTGGAGCAGGACCCGACCTCGACTCCCGTGGTGGTCCGCCCAACCGATCTGGCAAAGCCAAAGGGAGACCTGACGCCGGATAGCACCCACACGCCGATCGTGATCTCAGGTCAGCCCAGCGATACCTTGAAAGTCTTGAATGAAACGGACATCCCAATTAATGACCTGCGCGATCTGGCGCAACGCCTGGAAGGCAAGCGTGGCATCCCTCTCACTCTGGAACCGCCTTCAGGGCCCCTGAAGATTGGCGACTCAATGAGCTTCTGGGTCTCCAATGCGGACACCAACGAAAATTTTAAGGTGAGCGCTGTACTACGATACATCACAGACCACGCCTACTTCTGGATCCAGGATGACCTCACCTACGACGAAGAAGACCTGGAGAAACTTGGCGATACCTTCGAAGAAGAGATTTACCCGACCAACCGGGAATTCTTCGGCAGTGAATGGATTCCCGGCGTGGATAGCGATCCGCACATCTACATCTTGTATACCGAAGGGATCGGCAGCACCGTGGCGGGTTATTTTTCCTCCGGCGACGAGTATCATCCGCAGATCCAGGAATACTCCAATGGACACGAAATGTTTATTTTCAGCGCCGATAGCGTCTCGCTGGACGAGGAATATACTTACGCGGTATTAGCCCACGAATTCCAGCATATGATCCACTGGTATCGTGATCGAAACGAGACTACCTGGATGAACGAGGGTTTTTCTGACCTGGCAGCCTTCCTCAACGGGTATGGAATCGGCGGACACGACAGCCTGTATGCCCGCAACCCAGACCTGCAGTTGAACGATTGGCCGACCGACCATACCATGACCATGCCCCACTATGGTGCGGCTTTCCTCTTTATGGCTTATTTCCTGGATCGCTTTGGTGAAGAGGCTACCCAGGCCTTGGTGGCAGAGCCTCTGAACGGGATGGAAAGCATCGATCAGGTACTGCGCTCCATGGAGGCAACCGACCCGCTGAGCGGAGGAATTATCGGCGCGGATGACGTGGTCATCGATTGGTTCCTGGCGTTTTTCCTGCAAGATAAGCGCCTTGGAGACGGTCGTTATGCTCTAAAGAACTACCCAGGTGCGCCTCGACCGCGGGCGACCGAGACCCTGAGGGCCTGTACCTCAGATTTCAACACACGCGATGTCCACCAATACGGCGTAGATTACATTCGCCTCGACTGCCGCCAAGACGTCACCTTGCATTTTGAAGGATCCACCCAGGTGAATGTGCTGCCTACTCAGTTCCACTCCGGTTCGTTCGCCTTCTGGTCCAATAAGGGCGATGAATCCGACATGACCCTGACCCGCGCCTTCGATTTCCGCCAGACATCCGGCCCGCTCACACTCACTTACTGGACCTGGTTTGATATCGAAGAAGACTTCGATTACGTATACCTGGAAGCTTCAACCAATGGCGAAGACTGGTACCTCCTCACCACCCCATCAGGCACAGCAGAAAATCCAACTGGGGCTAACTACGGCTGGGGGTACAACGGGCAAAGCCAGGGTGACCAGGGCACACCAGGCTGGATTCAAGAGAGCATCGATCTTTCGGAATTCGCCGGCCAGGAGGTGCAACTGCGCTTCGAATATATCACGGACGCGGCTGTAAACGGCGAGGGCTTCGTGCTGGACGATGTCGCCATTCCAGAGATCGGCTACTTTACTGATTTCGAGAACGGCGCCGGAGGCTGGGAGGCTGACGGCTTTGTGCGCATTCAGAACGTGTTGCCGCAAACCTTTCGGCTGGCATTGATCACGAAGGATGGCGGGACCAAGGTGCAATACCTGTCGCTGGCCGCGGATAACGCGATCGATATCCGATTAGATTTCGATCAGCTCGATGAAGCGATTCTGGTGGTTACCGGCACCACTCGTTTCACCCGGCAGCATGCAACCTATCGGTTCAATTTTTCACCCTAGAAAAAAGTGGATGGGGCGTGGTTAGCCCTATGACCACATCCGGCAGTCGAGAGTCCGCTGCCTCCTGTCAGGCCTCCATGGGCCTGTTGGGCGACCTCAACGCAGCCAGTTGCTCCTCCAATTCAGCCCGCCTGTCTCGCGCGGCTTTTCGAACCTCATCCTGGAGCCTGTTGATGCGCTCCTGGAGTTGGGAGCGTAGCGTCTGGCCCGAAGCCGGAGCAAACAACAATGCCAGTGTGGCGCCCACCAGGGCTCCCATCACAGCACCGGATACAAAGCTCATCATTCGTCGCATGCACTCCTCCTTAAATCCAACTGCTCTGAAACAAGCTAACTGTAACCCTATTATAATGGGGAAAAAAGGAAGCATTGGAGAGAACCAGCGATCATGATCGTGCTTTCTGTCGGCATGCCCCGCGCCGGTTCCGGTTGGTACTACAACCTGACTCACGACTTAATTGTCGCCAGTGGTGGCCAGGATGCGCGCCTAATCCGCCGGCGCTACCTCTTACAGCGCGTGCTGACCGAGGTAAACTGCAATATTGGCACCCTGAGCACCCCGCGTCTGGCGGCGGTATGCATTCCTGCCTTCCTGGGGAACACCTTCGTGATCAAGGCCCACGCCGGTCCCAGCCCGGCTGTTCGCCGCCTGATCGAGAGAGGCATCATCCGCCCTACCTACATCTACCGTGACCCCCGCGATGCCATGCTGTCTGCCTATGAGAACGGAAAACGCGCCCTGCAAGCTGGCCGTCCGAACGCCTTTTCTGACCTGGCCGATTTCCAGGCCAGCCTGGAGTTTATGCTGGCCTATGTGCGCATTTGGGAAGACTGGACGGCCTGCGACCGGGCGCTTCATGTGCGCTATGAAGACCTGCTGGTACACTATGATCGAGAAGTCGAGCGGCTGGCTATATTCCTGGAGATGGATGTGAAACCTGCCTCAATGGCTGATGTCGTGGAGCGCTACAGGCCAAGCAGGGTGGAAATCATCCAAAAGGGACTGCACTTTCAGCAGGGCCGTACCGGGCGTTTCCGGGAGAAATGGACTCCAGAACAGCAGGCTGTTCTGGGCGAGTATTTTGGCCCCTACCTGGCGCGGATGGGATACTCTCTGGATTGATGGGGGTTTCAGTGCATGTGACCTTTTCTGGCCCTTGTCAACTTGCCTTTAATTAAGGATAATATCATTAGGGAACAGAATCCCGCCGCGCGGACGAAATCGGGCCGAGACGGCAGCAGGACTGCCCCATTCACATTCATCCATAGTTGGCCTCTACCTTACACCAGGAGAGTACCATGACTACTTCTTTACCTTCCCCAGCCAGTGCAGAAAAACGGAAGAAGATCACCACGCTGGACTTCCGGCAGAAGAAAACGCGCCGGGAGACGATTACCATGCTCACCGCCTACGATTACCCGACGGCGTTGGCAATCGACCAGGCAGACGTCGATTCTATCCTGGTGGGTGATTCCTTAGGGATGGTCGTTTTGGGCTACCCCAATACTTTGCCTGTGACTATGGAAGACATGCTCCACCACTGCCGGGCAGTCGCCCGCGGGGCGCGCTACGCGTTGTTGATCGGCGACATGCCCTTCATGTCCTACCAGGTCTCGGTCCAGGACGCCGTTCACAATGCCGGGCGCTTCCTGCAGGAGGCCGGCATGGATGCCGTGAAGCTGGAGGGCGGCCGCGAACGTGTGGAATCCATCCAGGCCATCGTAGCGGCGGGCATACCGGTGATGGGACACCTGGGCTTGACTCCGCAGAGCGTCCACCAGTTGGGTGGTTTTCGCCCCCAAGGAAGACAGGCCAGCGCCGCCCAGCGCTTGATGGAAGACGCGAAGCTGCTGCAGGAAGCAGGCTGCTTCGGCCTGGTGCTGGAATCGGTGCCGGAGCGCCTGGCAGGGCTTATTTCGCAACGGCTGGAGATACCTACCATCGGCATCGGTGCCGGCCGTGGTTGCGATGGTCAGGTGCTGGTGACCCACGATCTGCTGGGCTTGTTCGATCGCTTCACGCCCAGGTTTGTCAAGAGATACGCCAGCCTGCACGCTGAAATGGTCCAGGCCTTCACCGAGTATCGGAAAGATGTGTTAGACGGCAGCTTCCCTGCCGAAGAACACAGCGTGGAAATGCCCGAGGACGAATGGCAGGCGTTGCTGGCCGTGCTCGGGGAGAATGCCTAGCCGGATGATTGCCTCACAATCAAACTCTTGCCGGGGGATGAAACGATGAAGACCGAACCAGCGCTGTTGATTGTCGGCAGCGGGGCGATGGCCTGCCTGTTCGCATACCGCCTGACCAGGGCAGGTATCAGGGTGAGCATGCTGGGCACGTGGAAGGCCGGACTGGAGGCTTTGACCAAAGACGGTGTTACCGTATTGCATCCCGACGGTAGCCGGGAGCGCTACCCGGTCGCTGCCACCAGCGATCCAGCGCGGGTGAAAGGATCTCGCTTTGCCCTGGTACTGGTCAAGTCATGGCAAACGGAGCGAGCAGCCCGTCAATTAGCCGGCTGCCTGGCGCCAGATGGGATCTCCCTCACCCTGCAAAACGGCCTGGGTAACCGGGAGATTCTGTCTCGGGCATTGGGAGAAGAGCGCGTCGCGCTGGGGATAGCCACGCTGGGGGCCAACCTGGCCGGGCCGGGAGTGGTGGTGCCGGCCGGGGATGGCTCCATTACGGTTGGCGCCCATCCGCGCCTGGATCCGCTGCTTCGCCTGCTCTCCCGGGCAGGCTTCAACGTGGAGTGCTCGAGCAATCCTGATGCCCTGCTGTGGGGTAAGCTGGCGATAAACGCCGCCATCAACCCGGTCACTGCGCTGCTTGGCATACCCAATGGTGATCTGTTGGCTCGCCCCACGCTCCAAGCGCTATCTTCAAGCGCGGCGCGAGAAGTGGCGGCGGTCGCAGCAGCCCGTGGCATTGACCTGCCATTTCCAGACCCGGCCAAGGCAGCCGAGGCAGTGGCCAGGCGCACCTCCGCCAATCGTTCTTCGATGCTGCAAGACGTGCAGCGCGGTGCGCCAACAGAAATCGACGCCATCAGCGGCGCAATCGTCCATGAAGGTGAAGAGCTGCACGTACCCACACCTGTGAACCGCGTCCTGTGGCAATTGATTAAAGCCCGGGTTTATGGGAAAGACTCGCCATGATAAAGGTCGTCACATTTCCCGAACTGGCCCAGGCCCGCAAGGCCCTCCCGGAGCCGGTGGGCCTGGTGCCGACCATGGGCTACCTTCACGAAGGCCACCTCGCCCTGGTGCGGGCTGCCCGGGGTGACTGTGCCAGCGTGGTGGTCAGCATCTTTGTAAATCCAACGCAGTTTACCCCCCAAGAAGACCTGGCCTCTTACCCGCGCAACCTGGCCCGTGACCTGAGGATGCTTGAAAACGAATGCGTAGCCCTGGTTTGGATGCCGTTAGTAGAGGAGATGTACCCGCCTGGCTACCAGACCTGGGTTAACGTCGAGGACGTGTCTCAGCCTCTCGAGGGCCAGATGCGGCCGGGGCACTTCAGGGGAGTGACGACAGTGGTCGCCAAGCTGTTCAATGCCGTCCGCCCACAGAAAGCCTACTTTGGCCAAAAGGACGCCCAGCAGGTGGTGGTGATCCGGCAAATGGTGCGCGACCTGAACTTCCCCCTGGAGATCGTAGTTTGCCCAACTGTCCGGGAACCAGATGGGCTGGCAATGTCCAGCCGAAACTCTTACCTGAGTCCACAGGAGCGCCAGGCAGCCGCCGTGCTCTACCGGGCATTGAGTCGCGCTGCGCAGGCCTTTGCGGCCGGTGAAAGGGATGCAGAGACACTGCGCTGCATCCTGCGCGATACCATCCAGGAGGAACCGCTCGCCCGCCTCCAATATGCCTCTTGCGCCCACCCTGAGACGCTGGGCGAGCTGGAAGGAGAGGTGGGCGAGACAGGGCTTCTTTCCCTGGCAGTCTACATTGGTAAGACCCGCCTTATCGATAATATTGCGATCGGAGGCTGAGTATTTTGATAAGTCACATTTGGAAAAACACCCGATTTTTGGGCTGGTGAGAGGAGGCCAGAATGTTGCTGACCATCGACATTGGGAACACCAACATTACCATTGGCCTATATCAGGGCGAAGCACTCGGGCCACGTTGGCGGCTGGCGACCAACCACGAACGCATGCCCGATGAATATGGAATGCAATTGCTCGGGCTGCTTTCCCATTCCAGGCACTCTCCATCCGACTTGAAGGGCATCTGCCTGGCTTCCGTCGTCCCGCCGCTAACGAGTAAGATCGTGGAGGCCTGCCGGCAGTACCTGGGGCTCGATCCCCTGGTAGTAGATACCGGCGTCAAGACCGGTGTACGCATCCGGTACGAAGACCCACGCGCAGTTGGTGCAGATCGGATCGTAGATGCTGCTGCGGTACAGCGACTATATGGCAGCCCGGCCTGTGTGGTGGACTTCGGCACCGCCACTACCTTTGATGCCATCGCCCGAGGCGGCGACTACCTGGGAGGCGCCATCGCACCTGGCATCACCATTGCCGCCGAAGCCCTGTTCCTGCGCACCGCCAAGTTGCCCCGAGTGGACCTGCAACGCCCCCCAGCTGCCATCGGGCGCAATACGGTGCACGCCATGCAGTCTGGCCTGATCTTTGGTTACGTGAGCATGGTGGAAGGGATGGTGGCCCGTTTCCGGGATGAATTGGGGAAAGACATGCGGGTGATCGGTACCGGCGGGTTGGCGGAGATCATCGCCCGCGAGACCAGTGTGATCGAGATCGTTGCCCCATGGCTCACCCTCGATGGGCTGCGCATCATCTGGGAATTGAATACTTCTAAAAGAGCGGACTGATCCGGCTGGACCATGCATGAAACCAATGTTTGGACTCTCTAATGGACACCGAGTTGATCGATGCGGGGCAAAACCATGCCCTAGAGCGGGCACTTGAACTGTTGTGGCAAAATGAACCGGTGGCCTTCCCTACGGATACTGTCTATGGGGTTGGCGCACTGGTGTTCGACTCACTGGGCATCCAGCGGCTCTATGAGATCAAGGGGCGGGAAACAGATAAAGCCATTCCGATCCTGGTGGGTGACGCAGCCGACCTGGAACGGGTAACCGGTGGAATGAACCCCCTGGCTCTCCGCCTGGCAGAGCGTTTCTGGCCCGGACCGCTGACGCTGGTCGTCCCCCGCCACCCCCAGATTCCGGAAGACATCTCGCCTGGTCCCACCGTAGGAGTGCGCATGCCAGACCACCCGGTGGCATTGAAGCTGCTGAGAATGGCAGGCCCGCTGGCGACGACTTCGGCCAATCGCTCAGGAGAGGCAAGCCCGCGCACCGCCCAGGATGTGCTGGCCCAATTGGGCGGGAGAATTCGCCTGGTGCTAGATGGAGGAACAACCCAAGGTGGAACGCCGTCTACCGTGGTAGACTGCCTGCGTGCCGAGCCCGTCATCTTGCGGCCTGGACCCATCTCATTGGAATCCCTCAGGGCAGCCCTGACGGGTGAGGGTTATTAACTAAGCTATTATCTTACCTTCATGCTCTATTTAAGAGAGTATGTATACTTATAGGTGCATTCTCCTCACTCAAAACTGCGCCCGGCAAGGGAGCCAGACCTTGCTCAAGGCGCAGTTTGGGTTTTAAGGGAGGGCTGGTTAGGCGGGGACAGCTCCACGTAAATCTGCTGGGTAATGATCGGCCCCAGCACGATGACCTGGTCATCCACCTGGAGTCGCAGATTGCCGTCGTAAGGCGAATAATCCAGCACGGTCAGGTGGGCACTGGGGGTAAGGCCGATGGTGCGCAAGAAACGCAGCAGGCCTGGATCGTCCCCGCCGACGCGCTGTACGACTGCCTGCTGTCCTGTGCGCAGCTCTTGGAGAGTCAGGTCCGAGTAGGGCGGTAGGTTCAGGTCGCGCGAGGGGATTGGATCGCCATGCGGGTCATGATGCGGGTCTCCCAGGGCCTGGGCGATGCGCTCTTCCAGGTTCTCCGAGATGACGTGTTCCAGCCGGTCAGCTTCGTCGTGGACTTCGTCCCAGCCATACCCCAGGTTCGCGTGCAGGTATAACTCTAAGAGGCGGTGGTGGCGGATGATCTCCAGGGCGGCCTGCTTGCCTGCCTGGGTCAATTCCACCCCGCGATGTTTGTGATAGTCCAGCAGGGGAGGTTCGGTCGCGGCCAGCTTCTTAAGCATCCCGGTGACCGAAGCTGGCTTCACACCCATCCTTTCGGCGATCTGATTGGTACCCGCCCGCCGGTCGTCATGGGTCAGCTCATAAATAGACTTGAGATAATCTTCCACTGCCTGAGAAAGGTTGCTGCGCATTACGTCCCCGGGTCATTTTATCAATAGGCCAGTCACCCACAGGAGCAACAGGCCGGTGAGCAAGCCAGAAAACACCGTCAAAGGCATTGGCTGCCTGGAGGTGTCTTTTTGGATGAGCTTGGCGATTTCGTAGACCACCTCGAATACCGCCCCAGTGCCGATCGCCAGGAACAGCACCCCCAACGTGGGAGAAGGGGCGAATCCACCGATCCATGTCCCCAGGATAGCCGGCGCGCCGCCAACCAATCCCAGCAGCGCCAGGTGCCGTAACCCAGGCCGATCGCGCAGGATGGGTGCAATGATTCCTAACCCCTCGGTGATGTTTTGGATGATGAACCCAACCACCAGGAAGGCCCCCAGGGCGATCTCACCCAGATTATAGGCAGCCCCGATTGCCAGACCTTCCCCCAGGTTGTGCAATCCGATCCCTACGGCAATCATGTAAGCCAATGACAGGCGTCGTTCGGACTCGCTGCGCCCTTGCCCTGCCTGACGCCTGGAGATGGCATCCAGCAGGAAGAACGTCGCCACGCTTCCCACCCCGACCAGGCCTACTCCCTGCATAGGGGTGGGAACAGAGCTGGCCTGCTCCAGGGCTTCAGCCAAGGTATCCAGCCCCAGGAACACCAGTAAGCCGGCAGTGATCGCCAGCAAGAATACCATCCACCGCCGACCAAGCTGGCGCAGGGCCGGATACCATACCAGGCCCAGATACACCGGTACTACGCCGACATACAGCCCAATCAATGCGAAGCTGCCAAATGAATTGACAGAGGGCTGGGGGGTATTGAACGCGACCGGGATCTCCGCCGTAAATGGGATGGCATGGTTAGTGAACAAGGTGAGGTTGTACGCCTCTCCATGGGACCACTGGTAGTCCAGACGGACAGTGGCCTGGCCAAGTCGGGGGATGGTGGCGCTGGGGGTGATTGTGGCTGGCCACACCGCGTCGTTTACCACTACCTGGGCTATGGTCAGGTCTTGAGGGCTGGTATTGCGCACCACCAGTTCGATGCTGCCTGGTTGCAGTATAGTGCGCTCCACAGACAGCGCTTCAACCGGGGCGGGCGAGGTCAGCTTAAGCCCGCCGCCTGTGCTCAAGAACAGGGCGATCACTCCACCCAGGAGGAGCAGCGGCAGGAGCAAAAGGACCGCCGAGGTCAGACCCCAGGCCCGGGTTGGCGTGGATTTAACAGCAGTGTCCGACATTTCGAGCCTCCTTACTCAGATACCTGGAACTTGCCTGTCCAACCCAGCTCTGCAAATTCGGTGTTATGAGCATGGAACATGTAGGCTCCCGGGTACTTGTAGCTGAACTCGAGGATGCCGCGCTGGGCCTGGGTCTGCATGATGGTGTCGGTATATTCGCTAGGCACCAGGCTGGTGCCGGTGGGGTAGTAATTGAAGAAATTTGCGTGCAGGTGGAAAGAGTTGATCAGGTCGAACTCCAGGATGTTCACCAGATAGATGCGCACTGTCTCCCCGACCTTGATGGGAATCGGGTGGCGGTCGTAGTGAAACGGGATGGTGTTGACGGCATAGAAGTCGTTGGCGTTGTCGAAGTCGACGTCGAAGCCGTTCATCACCATGACAAATTCGTGGTCCACGGCAGGGCGCCCGCCCGGTGGGTCGATGATGAATGCACCATACAACCCTTTGGCGATGTGGCGGGCCAGTGGGAAGGCGTGGCAGTGGTAGAGGTGCAAGCCAAACGGTTCGGCGTCAAACTCGTAGGTGAAGCTTTCGCCCGGATGGATCAGCCCCCTACCCACCCCCGGAACGCCATCCATTTCAGCGCTGTGTATGCCATGGAAGTGAATGGTGTGAGGGTGGGTGCTCCCGTTGGTAAAGCGAATGCGGATGTGGTCGCCTTCGCTGCAGCGGATAGTGGGGCCGGGGATACGTCCATTGAAGGTCCAGGCTGGAAAAGGGATACCCGGCATCACTTCGATGTCTTTATTGAAGGAAACGAAATCGTACTCACGCAGGGTCTGGCCATTTTCGAGAGTCGATACCTTTCCGTAATCGAAATCGGTCAGGATTTGGTCAGGGTGGAAGCCATTTCGCTCGTGGTCCACCACGCCCACCGGGCCTGGCATCAGATCGTGCCCAGGCTCGTCATGCTGAGGTGGGGCAGCGATGGCCTTGCGCCCGACGGGAGCCAGGGCGGCCATCCCGGCACTGCCGAGCAAGGTAAGTGTGCCGGCCTTGAGGAATTCACGTCGAGTAATATTCGCCTTCATTACTTCACTCCAAAACCACCAAGAATAATAGGAGCCATCATAAAAGATAATTAGGATAAACTAAATCATATTTTAGACCAGATTTCAAACTTGTCAAGGGAAGAACATGAATGTAATTGTCATAATTTCTGACGAGCCGTCATTCGGCACCCTTTCATGCATGCATTAAAAAGATGTTTTTTCTACTATTGAATACTTATCCGCTCCTCCGCCATCTTGTTGACCCAGCGCTCACTTTGTGGCATAATCATGCCAACAAAACCCAAAAAGGCTGCGATGGAAACGAGTAAGCCTGATAGGGGCAGCCAGCGACCCCGGAGAAGGTGCGAGCCGGGGCTGACCAGCAGGCCGAAAATCCTTCCGGAGCTGCAACCCGAACGTAATCATGGGACAAATTTCGATTTTGTCCCGGATTACAAGTAAGCGAGCCGGGGCCGCACCCCGTTACCCACTGCGCAGGCATAGCCGCCCGAGGCAAGCTGTGCCTGATCGAGGTGCCCGTCCAACGGCGGGAACCAGGGTGGTACCGCGGGAGCGACGTGCACGCAAATTTGCTCCCGTCCCTGCGTGGGGACGGGAGTTTGTATTTATTCATATCCATTCGAGGCTCGCCAAATGGACGATCACCACTGTTGGAGGAACCATGCCGTTCAATGAAGTACCTGCCAAGGTAGATTTCCCTGCCCAAGAGCGCGAGCTGCTGAAATATTGGAAGGACAGGGATATTTTCAATGCCCTGTACGGGCTACACGCTGATGACCCGCATTGGTCCTTCATCGATGGCCCCATCACCGCTAACAACCCCATGGGTGTTCACCACGGCTGGGGTCGTACCTATAAGGACCTCTTCCAGCGCTTCTGGACCATGCGCGGCCGCAAGCTGCGCTATCAAAACGGTTTCGACTGCCAGGGATTGTGGGTGGAGGTCGAGATCGAACGGGAGATGGGCTTCCAGAGCAAGAAAGATATCGAAACCTTCGGCCTGGAGAAGTTCGTCCGCCATTGCAAGGCCCGCGTCCTGCGTTATGCAGCCATCCAGACCGAGCAATCCATCCGCCTGGGCTACTGGATGGACTGGAATGATCCGGACCAACTGCGCTGGTTGGCAGAGGCGCTCCTGGAAGATCCTGCCCGAGTCATCACCGTAGAAGGCCCTCTAGGGCCGGTGACGGACACCGTCGAGCGCATCGTCGGCAACCTGGGGATGCCCGCCCTGGGCGGCAGCTACTTCACCTTTTCCAACGAAAACAATTATATGATCTGGACTTTCCTAAAGAAGTGTTGGGAGAAGGGCTGGCTCTACCGCGGCGCCGACGTGATGCCCTGGTGCCCACGCTGCGCCACGGGCATCAGCCAGCACGAGATCGTGACCGATGGATACGCCGAGCTTACCCATCGCAGTGTCACCCTGCGCTTCCCCCTGCGCGAACGGGAGAACGAGTCCTTGCTGGTCTGGACAACCACCCCCTGGACCCTGACCAGCAACGTGGCGGCAGCAGTCGGACCAGAGCTTACCTATCTGAAAGTGCGCCAGGGAGACCAGATCTTGTACCTGTCAAAAGGCACTGTTGACATGCTGCGCGGTGAGATTGAGGTACTGGCGGAGCTAAAGGGTAGGGAAATGGAGGGCTGGACCTACGATGGTCCCTTCGATGAGCTGCCGGCTGCACAGCAAGCAGGGGGTTTTACCCGTCTCACCGAGCTGATCCAGGGCATACAGCGCAGCGCGGCCCAGGCGCACCGCGTCATCCTGTGGGACGAGGTCGGTGAAGCGGAAGGCACCGGCATCGTACACATCGCCCCGGGTTGCGGTGCAGAGGACTTTACCCTTGGCCGCCAACACAATCTCCCCATGCTGGCACCCCTGGATGAGGAAGGCTATATCGTAGAAGGCTTTGGCTGGCTGAGCGGCAAGCATGTATCCAAGGTTTCCACCGCCATCTTCGAAGGCCTGGAACAGAAAGGCCTGTTATATCAGGTCGAGCCCTACACCCACCGCTATCCAACCTGTTGGCGCTGCCGGACCGAGCTGGTATTTCGGCTGGTGGATGAGTGGTTCATCAAGATGGGAGAGGTCTACGATAAGCCGCGTGAAGAGCTGACGGCGGAGGAAAAGGCCCGCAGCCTGCGCTACCAAATCATGGACGTGGTCGAGCAGATCCGCTGGATTCCCGAGTTCGGCTACGGGCGTGAGATGGACTGGCTGCGCAACATGCACGACTGGATGATCAGCAAGAAGCGCTACTGGGGGCTGGCACTGCCCATCTGGGTGTGCGAGGACTGTGGTGAATACCAGGTGATCGGCGACGAGGTGGAGCTCCGGGCACGCGCCGTCGCCGGCTGGGAGGCCTTCGAAGGTCACACCCCACACCGCCCCTTTGTAGATGAGGTCAAGTTGGCGTGCCCTAAATGCCAGGGGCTGATGAACCGCATCCCAGATGTGGGCAACCCCTGGCTTGACGCCGGCATCGTCCCCTTCAGCACGCTGCGCTACCGCACCGATCCGACATACTGGCGTTCGTGGTACCCGGCCCACTGGATCAGCGAATCGTTTCCAGGCCAGTTTCGCAACTGGTTCTACAGCCTGCTGGCGATGGCGACGGTGCTCGATGGCAGCCCGCCCTTCCTGGAGAACTTCGGGTATGGCACATTCCTGGCCGAAGACGGGCGTCCCATGCACAAGAGCTGGGGAAACGCCATCGAGTTCAACGAGGCCGCCGACCGCATGGGTGTGGACGTGATGCGTTGGCTATACTGCGCCCACAAGCCGGAGAACGACCTGTTGTTCGGCTACACGCGCGGCGATGAAGCCCGCCGCCGCTTCCTGCTCCCGCTGTGGAACGTGTACAGCTTCTTCGTCACCTATGCCAACCTGGATGGCTGGAGGCCGGATTCCGAGGCGACTTTCGACCCGCGATACCCCGAAGGGCCAACCCCCCACAGCCAGAATCTGCTGGACCGCTGGGTGCTCTCGCGCCTGAATCAGGTGGTGGAACGGGTGACCACTACCATGGCGGATTCCGATCCATACGCCGCCACCCTGGCAATCGAAGGCGTCCTGGACGACCTGACCAACTGGTACGTGCGGCGCAGCCGACGGCGTTTCTGGAAGAGCGAGCAGGATGCCGATAAGAACGACGCCTACCGCACCTTGTATCACCTGCTGGTGAAACTGGCCAAGCTGTTGGCGCCGTTCACACCCTTCGTTACCGAAGCCATGTACCAAAACCTGGTCCTGACCGTGCGCGGGGCCGATTCAAACACCTACCCAAGCGTGCATCACTGCGCCTGGCCTGAAGCCGACCTGGCGATGGTCGAGGCAGCCTTACTCGAACAAATGGAGTTCGCCCGTCAGATTGCCAGCCTGGGATTAAGTGCCCGCAACAGCGCCGGGATCAAGGTACGCCAACCCCTGGCCAGGGCCCTGGTGTATGCAGGCAGCTCAGTTACCCTGGACGACGAGCTGGTTGCGATCGTGGTCGATGAGCTGAACGTAAAGGAACTCGAATTTGTCGAGCAGGCCAGCCAATTGGTGACTCACCAGGTGCTGCCTAACAACAAACTGCTTGGGCCGCGCTTCGGAGCACAGTTCCCTGCGCTGCGGGCGGCGCTTGCCGCTGAAAACCCAGAAGATGTCGCCCAGCAGGTGCAGGCCGGATTTCCGGTCCACCTGCAGGTCGAAAGGCAGGCCGTGGAACTCTCCCCAGAGGAAGTACTGGTGCAGGTCCAGCCAGCAAGCGGCCTGGCCGTGGCCTCCGATCGCTACGTCACCGTGGGGGTGGATGCCGCCCTCACCCCTGAATTGCGCGCCGAAGGCCTGGCGCGCGAGATCGTGCGCCGGGTGCAGGCCATGCGCAAGGAGGCCGGCTTCAATATCGAAGACCGCATCACCACCTGGTACCAGGCGGGACCACAAGAATCCGGTGCTGTCAATCTGGCCAGGGTAATGGCATCCTGGGGCGACTACATTCGCGCCGAGACCCTCTCCACCCAGCTCCTGGCCGGTCAGCCGCCCGCCGGCGCCTACCAGGAGGACCACCAGATCGATGGGGTGAAGATCATCCTGGGTGTACGCAGGAATTAAGGCTGGAGCATCCTCTCCAGCCATGGCGCGCTTCGTTAAACGTCTCGCCAGCGCGGCAGCCTGGGCCTACTTCACCATCCTGTTCGGATGGCTGGTTCTTTACCTGCTCAGCGGCGACCGCCTTGGCTACCTCTCGCTGGTGAACCAGTTGGCGGTCTACCTGTTCGCCCCGCTGCCCCTGGTGGTGCTCGTGACGTACCCCCTGCGGCGCTGGGAGATCCAGGTGAGCTGCGCACTGGGCGCGGCTGCCTTCATCGCCTTGTGGGGGCGAGACTTCCTGCCAAAATTGGCCAACCCTGCGGATGATCAGCCGCGCCTGAGGGTCATGACCTACAATGTCCTTGGGCTGCATTCCATCATAAACCCCCAGATCGAGATCATCCGGGCAGAGGAAGCCGACCTGGTATTCATCCAAGAGCTCAACCCGACACTGGCGCGTGCCCTGCAAACCGAGCTGGGCCAGGAATATCCATACCAGGTGCTGGACCCGCGCCAGGGCGTGACAGGTATGGGGGTCCTCAGTAAATATCCCCTTCGCCCGACCGGGCAGCAATTACCCCAGGATTGGGTGGGCGATCCCCAGGTATTGGAAATGGAGTGGAATGGGCGGACAGTGACCCTGATCAATTTCCACATGCTACCCGGGGCGATGGGGACCAGCGCGGAGATCTCTACAGACAATCGCTTGCGGGAATCCGAAGCTCGGGTGCTTGCGGAGTTCACCCGCCAGGCGAGGCCAATGATCGCCGGCGGCGACGCCAACGCCACACCGTTGACGGATGCATACAAGATCTTGACCGGCTCATTGCTGGATGCCTGGAAACAGGCCGGCTTTGGGCTGGGGCACACTTTCCCCGGCAGCGATATCCCTGGCAGCTCGCGCCCCCACATTGGAGGTTGGCCGGTGCCCCCCTGGCTGGTGCGGATCGATTACATCTTCCACTCGCCGGACTGGCGTGCGGTCCAGGCTAGCACAACCCATTTCGATGGCGTGTCAGACCACCGCGGGGTGGTGGCAGAGCTAGTCTGGCGAGGTGAATGAACAACCGATATAACCTGTGCCTTGTGAATCCCTATCCCAAACAAGGTCAGCCCGGTTAAGATAATTAGGAACGATGACTTCGGCAGATTAATGGATGTAGCCTCTCTCGCTCCACCTCGCCATGATAGTCATAGCGATCGACAATGGGTGATGTATATGCCACGGCACCCATCGAGATGGATGCGACGAAGGTGGCGGCCAGACCGGCGGCGACGATCAGGGAAGATTCACCCGAAGCAGCAGCAACCCCCCGGATAACCCCCAGCACGTTCGCCAGCCCATCCTGACCGCCCAGGATCATGTCGCTCAAGCCGGAGCCGCGGTAACGCAGCCGTCGGTGGCGCTCAATCTCGATTGGCCTGGTTTAGCCATAACCTCCTCACCGTCTCAACGCTACTTATGAACGCTTTCATACCTCTGGTCAACTACGCCCAGATAAAACCCTTCGCCATTGCAATCAAAACTAAAAAGAAGAAGAAGCGCCCAAATTGCTGGGCCAGGCCGGCCAAGTAGGTAAAGGCTGCCGCCTGCAACACCTGGCGCACTCCCTCTCTACCAACTGTAAGCCCGGTCTGCTCGGGGTATTTCAAGGCGCGATCGCTGGCCAGGCGCACCGGGCCCAATGTCGGGCTTATGCCAGACTCCGTCACCATGCGACGCGCCAAGTCGGCGGCCCGCGCCAGGTCGTCGGCTGCGCTGGTGGAGACCTCTGAGAAGGGCAGGGCTTTGGCCACCCGCCCACCAACCAGCACGGCCAGCCGGTCGTTGAGCTCGCTTTCGCACAGCAGGCAACGCTCTTCCGAAGGCCGCTGCCAGGTATACCCCAGGGCGCGCCCACGCGGAACGATGGTCACCTTGTGCACCGGGTCGGTGCCCTTCCAAGATGGATCCAACCATGATGCGCGCCGACACGCGCAGGGTGTAGGGACGCGTGCGCGGGTCCGCAGCCTGGGCCTGGGCGACCTCATGGGCAACCTCGGGGTCGGCCACGATCACATTGTGTACCGTATGCACGTTGGAGACCGCGCGCGGCAGACTCTCTGCAAGCTGGCGATGGTAGGGATTGGCGACATGACCCCACAAAGAGACCTCGCCTTCATACACCTCCGCGTCAAGACTGCTGACGTCCATGGTGCGCATGTCGTCTGCCTTCTAGAGCGCCAGCCAGACCTCGGTCTTGATACCGACAACATGGTGTTGGGCCTGTTCTGGAACAAGAACGGCGTCGCCAAACCATTCTGTCATTCTTGGACTCCTTCGGTAAAGTTTATTTCTGGCTCCATCTTAAAACATCTATCCGCAAACATCTATCCGCAGGAGTCTTCGACTTATATCGGGTATTGATTACATTTCTTATGCAGGGAAATGTTAGAGCTCTCGCCGTCCAAGGCCACGTTTTTCCTGCCACGGCACGGCATGTCGGTTTAAAAATTTAATCAGCCCAGACCTGCCCAGGATGGAGCGCGCCGCCCGGGTTTGTGGGCCTCTCTCCGCCGCTTGCCAGGCCAGCTCGGCGACATCGTAGGCCGCATTGGGCCGTCCCAGCCGCCGGGCGTTCTCGGCGCGCTGCGCCAGCAATTGCCCACCTCTATCGAGCCAATGGAACAGGATCTGCAGCGCATCGACAGGCTTTTGGGCCAACTCGCCGGCGCCCCCCCGTACCACGTACTCGGCATTGCCAACCTCCTGGCCAGGCAACACGGCGATCAGCAGTAAAGGCAGCCCGCAGGCCAGCGATTCGGTGACGATCAGCCCACCTGCCTTGCAGATGATTAAATCGGCGGCGTGCATCAAGGTTGGCAGGTCCTGTACGAAGTTATAGACATGGGTTGGCAGATGCCACTCGGTGGCCTGGAACTGACTGTAAAGCCGTTCATCACCGCCAGCGACAACCGCCAATTGAATGGGCAATCCGGAATGGTTCAGCAGATCCAGGACCTCATCCAGGTGCTTTACACGCCTGCTGCCCACCGCCAAAACGGTGGTGAGTTCCTGGCGCCAGCCAAGCTCGGCACGCAGGGCAGCCGGGGGACGCGTCTCTTGGGCCAGCCGGGGGTGCACCGGAATCCCGGTGATCACGATCTTCTCAGGGGAAATCCCGGCCTTCAAGGCAAGGTCGCGTACGGCATCGGTGGGCACCAGGCAATGGTCGATGGCTGAATGGAACCACAGCCGGTGTACGGTCGCCAGGTCGGTTACTATGGTCAGCAGAGGAATGTAGTTTTTGGTGGTGGCGAAGACTGCTCCCAGCGGGGCCTGGTAGAGTGGATACGTGTTGACGATGGCATGCGGCTGGCAGCGCCGAACGTGATCACGCAGCGTCTCGTACAGCACCACGATGAGCGCCCGTTCGGCGATCGAGCTGGTCACTCGAATCTCGCCTAACTGGTATCCGAGCTGATAGACCTCTGGCAACTCCGTGACGATCCTGTCATAGTCAGCCTGTTGCCGGCGAAGTATGTTGGGAAGCCGATCGTCATCCAGCGGATTTACGATCTCGCCCTGGCACTGCTCCCCATGCCGTTCCAGCAAGGCGGCGGAGATGGCATTGGCCGCGCTGCGATGCCCAAAGCCGGCATCGGCAGTCAGAATCAGGACACGTTTCTTATCGCTCATGGCCATCATCCGAGCAAGATTATTAAGTCTGCTAAAGGGCCAATCCTTCTTGCTTCCACAGGGCGCCCACCCAAATTTTCACCTACTCGCGCTTGTGATAGCCATTTCGACCACCGGTATCATCGGCCCCTCGTTGAGCCCGGCTGGCTTCGGGCCGGTGAAGGGAGTGCCCTCGCCGGCGCGATGAAAGCGCACGGCCATCTCGAAAAAAAACCAGGTCGGCAATCTCGCGGCTCTCGGCGCCATCCTTCTTCACCTGGAGGGCTTTCTCGAAGGCGCTCTCTACCTACGTTTCGCTTTCTTTGGGCCATAATGGAGGATTTGAGCGCTTCTACGTGTTGAGCTTGAGTTTCAAATATTCGCTGATCAATATGGCGGTGGGATAGCTTACCTGCTCCTCATTCTGGGCATGAAGCATCGATATTTCCGCGAAGCGTACGTGTTCCACCTTCTTCTCCTGCTTTGCCGCGTCGATTGGTTTCTCGAAGGCGGTAACGATGGCCTGATGTTTTTCAAGCATGCCGGCATGGAAGCCTTCAAGGTGTCGGTCAGCTTAACCGCCGCGGCCATGTTGGGTGTGATCCTGTCGGCTGCCAAGTCCGGCAACAACCCAAGCGGCGGCAGGGACGAATTATTCCTCGTTCTCAAAGTGGGCATGCAGCGCCTGCGCCACCTCCCTTGCAGCCGGCCCAACCTTGCCTCCGGACATGGCTGCCTTCTTGAAGCCTTCTTGCAGCTCATCGTGTTCAACTTTCCTGGCATGGGGGATTTTGAATTCCATGAGGTGCGCTCCTTTGTGAATAAAAACTCTAGTTTGCTGTTTCCCGAGCTCCCGTTTCTGCTGCCGGCTCTGCGACTGGTCCTGCCGAGTCTACGTGGATGACACAAAAACCGGACTCCAGGGCGGTGTGCACCCGCGCGTGCACTTCCTCGGCGATGCGGTCCGCTTCTTCGATCGGGGTTCCCCGCTCTACCTCGATGTGCATCCCGGCGTGGATGGTCTGTGGCCCAATGTACTCGGCGCGCAGGTCATGGACGCCTAACACACCCGGCACGGACATGGCCAGGCTTTCGATCTTCGCCAGGTACTCCGCTCCCGGTGAACGCCCCAGCAGGAAGCTGAAGTTCTCCAGGAACAGCTTGACGCCATTGTAGGCGATGATCGTCGCCACTACAATGGAGGCCAGCGGATCGGCGATGGGCTTTTTCCACAGGATGAACAGCATCCCTATCAGGGCGGCGACCAGGCCGAGCTCGTCGTTGATCGATTCGGTGAGCTGGGCCTTGGCAGCCGGCCTGCGCCGCCTGGTGGGATCCAACTTGACCAACGGCACCGCTGCCAGGAGCATCGAAGCCACGATCACCCCCACAGCCAGCCACAGGTTCTGGTATTCCGCTTCACCAGGCCTGAAGAGACGGGGAATGGCCTCCTCGTACAGCTTATAGCTGGTGAACGAGATGAACAGGGTAGCTGCCACCAGTGCGGCCACGTTTTGGGCGCGCCCGTAGCCGAACATGTGGACTTCGTCGGCTCGCCTGCGGGAATAGTAGGCAGCCAACAACAGGAAGCCGGAGACGAAGATATCGCTTAGGGTGTGCAAGGCTTCCGCTATCAGGGCCATCACGCCGGTCATGAAATACACCACCAACTTCATAGCGAAGACCAGAAAGTACACACCCAGGGCGATCTTCAGGCCATGGATGTCTTCGGTATCTTCCATACTGTACCTTCCCGGGATAATGGAATCTCATCTGATAACCACTTTATTGAACTTTGCAGTTTGACTGCCATCCAAGAACGGGTTGAAACGCCGAAGTGTGCCCTGGACAGCATGCCCAACAGCCAGGCAGGGATCGAAGCAGGCGTATCTTGGGACGTCCAGACCGATTCATCTCAGAATTATTAGACCCACCTCGAATGGTATTACCGATGCATGCCAGGTCGCAATCTCTAGCTTGGGAGCTATAAAAACTGTAACATATAATCCGGGTGAATTCAAACCCAAACGCGCATTTGTTGTCATAAAATTGAACCGGGCGGTGTTTATATGTTGAATGGATTCGAGCTCACCGAAGTTGCCGTTGGTCTGGTCCATGGACAAAGCTAAAGCTGGGGCTGCGGACGACGCCATCGCCCGGTTCGAGAGACTGTTTCACGAGCACTGGTCGCGGGTGTACGGCGCGCTCTTCCGGGTGGTGGGCGACCCGGCGGAAGCCGAGGATCTGGCGCTGGAGACCTTCTTGCGGCTCTATCTCCGACCGCCGG
>Ga0073934_10003551_pt1 | contig 28378 bp, 27 predicted proteins | sample LarsenN4metaG_FD_76834 | JGI IMG/M metagenome (GOLD analysis project Ga0073934, IMG submission 76834) | Hot spring sediment bacterial and archeal communities from British Columbia, Canada, to study Microbial Dark Matter (Phase II) - Larsen... ... | reverse complement strand
GTGAAGCTCCCGCCGTTTCAGATACGGTCCCGTCGGATTGTTCGGCGACACGACGAGGAGCGCTCGCGTGCGGGGCGTAACGGCACGCGCGACGCTCGACAGGTCGATTTCCCAGCGCGCGTGATATTCGAGGTCGTACGGACGCACGCCGACGCCTTCGAGCCGGGTGAGGTGCTCGAACAGCGGGTAGCTGGGGCGCGGTGCGAGCACCTCGTCGCCCGGGCTGCAGAGCAGCTTGAAGAGCCAGCTGTACGCCTCGCTGGTGCTGCTGGTCAGCACCACCTGCGACGGTTCGACGTGCACGCGCCGGCGCGCGTAATCGGCAGCCACCGCCGCGCGCGCCGCCGGCAGCCCGAAAGGCGCCGGCTCGTACCGCAGCGCTCGTGCGTCGGCCAGGCCGCGCAGCAGGTCCGCGGCGTAGGGAAGCCCCGCTCGCGTCGGATTCGATTCGGTCAGATCCGTGAATCCCGCGCGCTGGTTCGCCAGCGCGGCAAGGCGCCGGCTCAGCGCGTTAGGGGCGGTGTCGGACGGCAGCCTGTTCGAGAACATCGACGCGATCGATGACGTCGCCCTCGCGGATGTCATCGACGACCTCCATGCCGGATGTGACCTCCGCGAAGACCGTGTAGTGGTGATCGAGCCTCGGATTGTCCACCAGGTTGATGAACAGCTGGGCGTCCCCGGTATCCCGGCCGCGCGTCGAAATGCCGAGTGTGCCGCGCGTGTGGGACCGAAGCCCGACTTCATCGCGCATGAAGGGACCATCGCCCGCGTACTCGTTGGCGCCGGGACTCCCGCCCTGCAGAACGAAGTTCGGGACGACGCGATGGAACGTCAGGCCGTTGTAGTAGCCCTGGCGCGCGAGCCGGACCACGCGGGCGACGGTTGCCGGCGCTTCGTCCGGAAACAGTCGAATGTCGATCGCGCCCCCGCGCCGCATGGTCACGCGCATCGCACGAACGGCAACAACACGCACCGGCTCGATCGCGCGGCGCGCCGGCGCCACCTCTGGTGCGCTCCCGGTCCAGCTTTGGAGCGTCCGCGCGCAGGATGCCGCCACCTCGGGATCGTAGTCGGCCGCGCAGCGCCCGAGATCTGCCGCGTGCCGCGCCGTACCCAGCTCGCGCAGCCGATCCAGGATCGCCAGCCGGATGTCGCGCGACGTCTCCTTGCCCTCCGACGTCAGCCGGGCGAACGCCGCCAGCAGCGCCGGCACGGCGCGGTCGGCGTGGGGCGACTTCTCGAGCAGTCCGGCGGCCGTCAGGAGGAGCTGGTAGTCGGAACGCCCCAGCGCCTCGATGATCGCATCGTCCGCTTCGTGTCCCTGTAGCCTGTACAGCGCCTGAATGGCCGCTTCGCGGACGTTGTCGTGCGAGTCGTGCGCCAGCCGCTCCAGCAAATCCAGCGCACGCAGGAGCTCCGCCGCGCGCGCACCGTACATCCGAACCTGCCATACCGGACTGGCGGTAAAACGGAAAAGGCGTTCTCGCGCGGCCTCCGGCCAGCTGCGTGCCAGCGCAACGAGCGCGTGCGCCGCACGATGCCACGACGCAGCACGTTCCGCATCAGGCAGGCCGTCGGCGAACGCACCCAGTCTGCCCCCCGCGTCCCCGCACCCCTCGCCGAGGGCGTCGATGGCAGCCAGCGAGACGTGCAGGCTCGAGTCGTCGACGGCGCGAAGGAGGCGCGCGCAGTCGCGCCCCTGCTCCACCCGCGCCAGCGCGCTCACCGCCTCATAGCGAACGATGTACGAACGATCCGCAAGCGCACGATCCAGCAGCGCCGGATGCGACCGGGCGCTCCTGGCAAATTCGGCTGCCCCGGCCGCGAGCCGCCGAACCTGCGGATCGGCGTCTTCCAGCCCGCGAGCGATGAGCGGCATGTCGGCGGCAGCCGCGGCATTCAGCGCAGCCCAGGCGAGGCGCCGCACCACCGCGAGATCCACACCGGGCGATTCGGCCCCGAGGGTGGCCGCGCCGCGCAGTCGCGCGAGCGTCTCGGCGGACGGCGGCGCAGCGCGCTGATAGGTGCGAATCAGGCTCTCGAGCCCCTTGACGGCGCCTCTCACGAGAGCCGGCTGCAGCGCGCGCGTCGGGAGCGCCGCCCCGGTGCGAACGGGATCGACGCCGGCCGGCGCCGGCAGGAGCGCCGCCAGCAGGCGCTCGTCCTCGACGACAGACTGGACCGAACGGTGAGGGAGCCTTCCAAGCGTCTGCGCGGCGACGCCGCTCACCCACGGATCGGCGTCTGCTCGCATCCGCGTGAGAAGGGCGCGCCTGACCGTCTGCATCTCGGGCGGGAGCATCGATCGGTCGTCGAGCGCCCGAGGCACGCGCGCGAGCGACTGCCCCAACGCGTTCACCGCTTCGGCTCGCACGTCGGGCCGGAGGTGAGTCGCAAGCGGCAGAATGTGTCTGACGAGCGCGGGACGCTCCAATCGTCCCAGCGCGCGCACGCCGTGCAGGACGAGGCGCGGGTCGCTGGAGCGTATACCGGCCAGCAGCGGCTCGAGTCCGGCGGCGGTGGTCGCTCGTGCGTCCTGGGCGGCAAATATCCGCTCCAGCAGCGACTGTGCCTCAGCCGGAGCCGCCAGACCGGCGACGAGCCAGGCGAGCGCGATCGCCCGCCGGCACTCAGCGAGCATCGGCCGTCATCGCCGAGTACTCGAGCATCTGGCGCTCCAAATCGAGCGGATACGAGATCTCGACGTCCACGATGGAGCCGTCCGGCGCGTATTTCGCCTCCAGCCGTGGCATCACGAACGCCGTGTAGGACGGGAGCCGGAGGGCGTCGACGCGCGCCACCACCTCGTCTCGGAGCGCGGGGTCGAAATGGACGCCGTAGGTCTCGAACAGCGTCCGGGCCGCCTCGTAGTCCCCCTCGGCCTTGATTCGCTGGACTTCAGCCAGCAGCCGCGCGACCCCCGCGCGGAACGCCCGGACGTCGACCATGACGTAATACGTCTTGCCGTCGCGGCGCCGCACGTCGATCGCGCTGGTGTGAGCCATCAGCCAGTTGACGATCATGTGGCGGTTCCGCATGTGGTCCTCTTCGATCTGCGTCCCCTCCCGCACCCGGCGCAGCTGCACGAGCGCGTTGCGCGCGTAGTACTCGTACTCGGTCAGGACGATCTCCTCGTGGTCCTCGGCCGGGACGAGGCCCAGCTCGACGAGCTTGGGATCCGGCAGGAAGTAGAGCGCCACGAGGTCCGCCCGCGACTCTTCGATGGCCGAGAACTGCTCTTTCAGCAGCTGCTGGGGAGAGGCGGTGACGCCCTCCGCCATCCGGCCCGATCCATGACCGATCACCTCGTGCATCTCGGTCGTCAGCTCGCTCGAAAAGGCACCCCAGCGCCTGGCGCGCTCCGCCTCGTCCTTCGTCCACGAGAACTCGACGCGCAGCCCCTCGGGCGTCGCGCGGTCGTAGGCTTCGTTCACGTTCGACAGAGACACCGACTTGCTGCCGTGCGCTTCGCGGATGTACTGATCGTTCGGCAGATTGATGCCGATCGGCGTGACCGGACCTGAATCGCCGGTCTCGATCACCACTTCGATGGCCTTGGCCGTCACTCCCTGCACGTTCGCCTTGCGGAATCGAGGGTCCCACGGCATGTGATCCTCGAACCACTGCGCGTGCGCCGCCAGCGTCTGAATCTTGCGCGTCTTCTCCGCGTTGACGTAATAGACGAGGCCTTCCCAGGCTCCCTTGATGCCGCGGGGATCCATGTAGACCTCGACGAAGCCGTTGATCGTATCGACGGCGGAGTCCTGGTCCCGAACCCACGCCCGATCGTAGGCTTCGCGATCGGCCGGGTCGCCGGTCCGATAGAAGCGAATCAGCGCCCGCAGCGCCTCGGCCGTCGGCTCGGCCGCGTGCGGCAGCGCATCCTCGAGATGCTTGACGATGCGGCGGATCGCCGGACCGTACATGCCGTCCGCCTTGTACACTTCCTCGACGAGGCGTCCGTCGCGCTTCACCAGCCGCGAGTTGAGACCGTGGCGCTCCTCGAACTGCTCGAGGTCCGACATGCGGACGCCGACGTACAGGTTGTTCGCACTGGCCTCCAGGATGTCGCGCCCGCCTCCCGGCGTCTTGTTGGTCACGATCGGATCGAACGAGGGATCGAAGAACATCGGCGCATAGCGATCGACGAGCGCCTGGAGCGTCTCCCCCTCGTTCAGCGGGAGAGGGGCGCCGTTCGCGGCAGCGGCTTCGACCGCCGCGAGAAACGCGGCGCGGTCCAGATTGAGGACGAACTTCCGGGCGGTCAGGTTGTTGTACGGACCGGTGTTGATCCAGAACAGCTTCGCGTAGCGCCGGATCTCCTGCAGGGTTCCGGCGTCGATGCCGTGCGGATGCCGCAGGATCGCCTCGATGATGCTCCGCATCGCCAGATTGTGGACGTACCGCTGGTCGTAGTAGATGTCACGTCCGGCTATCGCGGCGAGATACAGGTGCCAGGCAAGCGTCTTCTCGCGAAGCGGCAGGCTGGCAAAGCCGTCGGCATACAGCTGCACCACCGCGGCGTCGTCAATCTGTTCGAGCAGGTAGGGGCGCGTATCCTCCGCGGCGGGGACGGCGGACAGCACGGGAGGGGTCGACCGGGCCATTCTCCATTTCTACCCCATTCAGACGGCTATCCGCTCGCGATGTTCGGCGATGTGTCCGTTCCAGCCGAGCCGCTGCTGCACAGCCTCTCGCAGCCCCTCGAGCGCGGGGGGCTCTCCGTGCACCAGCACCAGCCGTCCTGGCTGGCCGGGGAACGTGGAGAGCCACCGCAGGAGCTCGTTCCGGCCGGCATGCGCCGACATCGAATCGATCTGCGCGATCCGGGCGCGAACCGGCACGAGGCGCCCGTGAATCTTGACCTCCGGAGCCCCGGCGACGAGCGAGCGCCCACGGGTGCCGGCCGCCTGATAGCCCACGAACAGCACCGTGTTCCGGGGATCGGGCAGCCCGGCCTCGAGGTGGTGGAGCACCCGCCCGCCCGTAGCCATGCCGCTCGACGAGATCACGATGGCGCTGCGCCGGCTTGCCGTCAGCTCCCTGGACTGCTGCGGAGATGACACCGCCTGATACCGGGCCGTCGCGAACACCGAGACATCCTTCTGCGGCGGCCTCATGTCGGGATCCAGCTCGGCGACGCGGGCCGTGTAGTACTTCAGCGCCTCGAGAGCCATGGGGCTGTCCACGAAGACCGGCATCACCGGAATCCGGCGCTCCCGCTCGAGCCGCCGCAGCCAGTACAGCAGCTCCTCGACGCGGCCGATTGCGAACGACGGGATGATCAGCTTGCCCTGGCGCGCCGCGACGTCCCGAATGACGGCCGCCAGCCGCTCGCCCTCGTCCTCCGCATCGTGGTCGCGATCGCCGTACGTCGATTCGACCAGGGCGAGGTGGGGCGGTCCGGCCCCGTCCGCGCTTGCAGCGTCCGCCGGGTCGGGCAACACCGGCCTGTTGTAGCGCCCCAGATCGCCGCCGAAGAGAATGCGTTTCCCGCTGGCCAGCGTACAGGTAATGAACGCCGCGCCGAGCAGGTGGCCGGCGGGAGTGAACTCGACGGAGATGCCACGCGCGATTTCGATCGGGTGGCGATAACTCACCGGGTGGATCTGAGAGAGGGCGCGGAACGCGTCCGCCTCGGTGTACAGCGGCAGCGCCGGGTGGTGCTTCGTGTAACCCTGCCTGTTCGCCTGCCGTGCGTCTTCTTCCTGGATCCTGGCCGAGTCGGGCAGGACCAGACGGCACAAGTCGGCAGTGCCCGCGGTGCTGAAGACCGGGCCGCGAAAGCCGGCCGCCACCAGCCGCGGCAGAAACCCGACATGATCGAGATGCGCGTGGGTCAGAACGACCGCGTCGATCGACTCCGGCGGCACGGGGAACGGCTCCCAGTTGCGGAGACGCAGTTCCTTGAGTCCCTGAAACAGGCCGCAATCCACCAGCACGCGCCGGCCATCGGCTTCCAGAAGGTACTTGGAACCGGTCACCGTCCCCGCCGCCCCGAGAAATGTCAGCTCTGCCACGTCGAGACAATATCAGACATGGATTTGGTAATCTGCCCGCATGATGGCCGCTACTTTCTCGCGCGCTCGCCTGCTTGCCCTGACGCTTGCCGTCTGCTGCGCCGGCGCTGCGCACGCACAGCAGAAGGCGCTGTCCATTGACGTCATCTACGACCCCGATCGGCGGGTCGAGTTCAGCGGAAGGCCCGTGTCCGGCGTGGCGTGGGTGGACGACGAACACTTCGTCTATCCCCGGCGCCTCGAAGATGGGGACGCGTACGAGTGGACGAAGGTGCATGCATCGAGCGGGCTCTCGGCGCCGCTCTTCGACCGGCCGAACATGGTGAGCGCGCTCGCCGCACTGCCCGGGATGAGCCGCGAAGACGCGTCCCGCGCCGCCTCGCGCCTGAATCTCACGTTCAACCCGAAGCGAACCGCGGCGCTCGTCACGATCGCCGACGACCTCTATTACTACGACTTCGCTTCCGGAACGGCGGCACGTCTCACCGCAACAGCGGGCGTCGAAGAGGAGGCGACCTTCAGTCCCGATGGGACGCTCGTGGCCTTCGTGCGCGCGAACGATCTGTACCTGGTGGACGTGGCCACGCAGCGCGAACGGGCGGTCACGACGGACGGCAGCCCTGAGCGGCTCAACGGCAAGCTCGATTGGGTGTATCAGGAGGAAATCTACGGCCGCGGGCGTTTCCGCGCGTACTGGTGGAGTCCCGATTCGAGCCGGCTTGCGTTCCTGCAAATCAACGAGAGCCCGGTACCCAAGTACACGGTGACCGACCACATCCCGTATCGTCCGGCCCTCGAAGTGGAGGGCTATCCGAAAGCTGGCGATCCGAATCCCGTCGCCAGGCTCGGCGTGGTGCGCGTGGCAGGGGGCTCGCCGCTGTGGGTGGATCTCACGCGCTACTCCGCGCTCGATTTCCTGGTGGTGGACGTCGCATGGACGCCTTCGTCCAGCCATGTCGTGTTTCAGGTTCAGGACCGCGAGCAGACGTGGCTCGACCTGAATCTGGCGGAGCCGGCGACGGGGAACACCCGCACGCTGCTCCGCGAAACCACGAAGGCATGGGTGAACGCCCTGGGCAGCCCGCTCTGGCTGAAGGATGGGACGTTCGTGTGGCGGAGCGAGCGCAGCGGTTTCGACCATGTGTATCTCTACAAGGCCGACGGCTCGCTGGTGCGGCAGCTGACGAACGGGCGGTGGGAGCTGCGAGCCCTGCACGGCGTCGACGAGGCCGGAGGGTGGGTGTACTTCTCGGGGACGGAACGGAGTCCGCTCGGGACCGACGTCTATCGCGTGAAGCTGGATGGCACCGGCTTCAGCCGCGTGTCCCAGCGGCCCGGCACGCATCGCCCGACGTTCAACCCCTCGTTCAGCCTGTTCGTCGACTCCTGGAGCGACATCACGACGCCGACGCAGGTGCGGCTGCACCGGGCGGATGGGGCGGAAGCGCGCGTCATCGACGCGAACCCCGTCCCCGCGCTGGCCGAGTACCGCCTGAGCCGCCCGGAGTTCCTCCAGATCAAGGCGCGCGACGGCTTCGTCATGGAGGCGCTCATGATCAAGCCGCCCGACTTCGATCCATCGCGACGCTATCCGGTGTTCCAGCACACGTATGGCGGCCCCGGTGCACAGCAGGTGGTGAACCGGTGGGGGGATTCGTCGTACCTGTTCTACCAGCTCCTCGCGCAACACGGCTTCATCGTGTGGATCCTCGATAATCGCAGCGCGAGCGGCAAGGGCGTCGAGACGCAGTGGCCCATTTACGGACGGCTCGGGGAGCTGGAGCTCCGCGATCTGGAGGATGGTGTCGCCTGGCTGAAGAAGCAACCGTTTGTGGACGCCTCGCGGATCGTCCTCGAAGGGTGGAGCTACGGAGGCTTCATGACCAGCTACGCCCTGACCCACAGCACGAGCTTCGCCGGCGGCATCGTCGGCGCCCCGGTGACCGACTGGCGCAACTACGACTCGGTGTACACCGAGCGCTACATGAAGCTCCCGCAGAACAATCCGGAGGGATATCTGGCGACCTCGCCCGCGCGCGCGGCGAACCGCCTGCACGGCCAGTTGCTGCTGCTGCACGGCCTGACCGATGACAACGTGCACGTCCAGAACTCGGTGCAGCTCGCCTACGAGCTGCAGCGGGCCGGCCGGCGGTTCGAGATGATGTTCTACGCGCGGTCGCGCCACCGGTTCGACGACCCGTATCTGAACAAGCATCTGAAGCAGGCGACGCTCGAATTCGCGCTGCGGGTGGCCGGCCTGCGCGCGGCGGACCCGGCGCCCCCGACGGCGGCACGGTAAGATACAAGGCTGGACCGCCCGCTCATGTCGCTGCTGGACGCGCTTCGCGGCAACGCCTCCGTGATTGCGGCGGAGCTGCGCCCGCCCAGGGCGGAGCTCGATTCGCTGCAGGGGATGGACGCGTGGATCGACATGTACCACGCCGTCCGGAGCCTTACGCACCAGGACGTGCGCGTCTTTCTCACCGACAGCGCGGTGGGGCTGCAGGAGGAGAACAACCTGCGGCACCTCGTCGCCAATCTGGGCGCGGACGTCGCGCGCGACCGAATCGTTCCGTTCCTGACCTCCAAACACTCGCTCGAGTTCTGCCTGACGTACGCCGAGCAGGCCTGGCAGAACGGCTTTCCGTCGCTCGTCGTGCTCGGCGGCGATCGCTCGGTCGGAAGGCCCCGCTGCGTGGAGCACGCGTGGCAGCTCCGGCAGGCGATCCGCGCCCGCGAGCCGAGGCTGTCGCTGGGCGGGTGGGCGAATCCGCACGCCAACCCCGAGCGCCAGGTCGACTACCTCCTCGACGACTCCTTCACCGGCGAGTATTACCTGACGCAGGTCGTCAGCCACCTCGACATCGACCCGGTGGCGCGCTTCGTCGACGAGGCGCGCCGCCGCGGCGTCGATCGGCCGGGCGTGTTCGGCGTGTTCTTCTACCGCAGCGCCAAACCCAGCACGCTCGAATCGCTTCGCAGGTTTTTGCCGGTTCCGGCGGAGGCGCTGACCGCGGAATTCGCGGGCGGCGCCCGCGACGTGGATGTCTGCGCCCGGACGCTGCGGGCCATGATGGATCTGGGCATCCGGCATTTCTACATCAGCAACCTGCCGCTCGCACGGGCGAGGGCGACGCTGCACGCCATCCTGGAGCGGGTAGGCGTAACCGCATGACGCGGCGTTCCGAGCCGCAGTTCAGAATGGAGATCTGATGGGTGTTTTCCTCGATACCGTCCCCTGGTCCGGCATCGTCCGCATTCGCGACATGATGTACTCCGTCAGCGATCCCTTCCGTCTCGATCAGGGCGACGTGAGCTTCGATGCGCCCGACACCGTGAAGTCGGCGATGACGCGCGCCATTGCAGAGAACCGGACACACTATCTGCAGTCCACGGGACTGCCCCGGCTGCGGGAGCTGATCGCGGCCAAGCTGCGGGCCAAGAACGGGATCCCGGTCGGCGATGCCGACGAGGTGCTGGTCACGAACGGCGGCATTCACGCGCTGTTCGTCATGTTCCAGGGACTGCTGGAGCCCGGGGACGAGGTCCTCGTGCCCGACCCGGTGTGGCCGCCGACGGCGGGGCACATCATCGCGGCGCGCGCGACGCCGGTGTTCGTTCCGCTTCACGAGACGGGCGGCTGGCGGTACGACCTCGACGAACTGCGGCGCGCCATCACGCCCAGGACGCGCGCCATCTACATCAACTCGCCCCACAACCCGACCGGCGGCGTGCTCACACGCGCCGACGTGGAGGCGATTGCCGCGATCGCCCGCGAGCGCGACCTCTGGGTGTTCTCCGACGAAGCCTATGAGGACGTGCTCTTCGAGGGAGCGCACGTCAGCATCGGATCGCTGCCTGGCATGTACGAGCGGACGATTCCGATGTTCACGTTCAGCAAGTCGTACGCCATGACCGGCGTCCGGCTCGGTTATCTCGCGGTCAAGGACGAGAAGGTTCGCGATCGCTGCAAGAAGATCCTGCTCTATACGACGAGCAACGTCTGCTCCATCGCCCAGTTCGGCGGCATCGGCGCGCTCGAAGGCTCGCAGCAGTGCATCCACGACTTCGCCGACGAGCTGCGCCGCAGGCGCGACCTCTTCTACGAGGGGCTCGCGAGCCTCGGCGGCATCTTCACCGGCAGCCCGCCTGCGGGCGCGTTTTACGCCTTCGTGCGCATCGACCCCTCCTGGGACGGCGCGCCCGGCGCGCCGTCGCTCTCGTGGGCCATGACCGAGCACCTCATCAAGCACGGCCGCATCGGCTGCGTGCCCGGCGTGGATTTCGGCGCGCACGGCGAGGGCTACCTCCGCTTCTGCTTCGCTCGCGAACGCCGGGAGCTCACGGGGGCCCTCGATTCGATGCGCCAGCTGTTCGGCGCCGCGGTCCGTACTTAGCAGGGCGTCCGGCACGGAACATGGAAGGAAGGCCTGGCAGGTCGGCTGGCTCATGCGTGTCCGCGCCTCCTTCAAGGGGCATCCGGTTCACCCGATGCTCATTCCGTTTCCGTTCGCGTTCCTCACCGGCGCGCTCGTGTTCGACCTGCTCGGACAATGGCTCGGCACCATGGAGCTCTCGTACACGGGCCGTCATCTCACGATTGCCGGCCTCGCGGCCGGAGTCGCGGCCGCCGTCCCGGGCGCGATCGACTACTTCGGCTCCGTCCCGCCCGAGAGCTCTGCGAAGCGGCGCGCGACCACACACGCGCTGCTGAACCTGGGCGCGCTGGCGCTCTTCGCGATCGCATACGCGCTCAGAACGGACGGCGAAGCATCGCCGGGCACGATTGCGCTCGAGCTGGCTGGCGCCGGCGTCCTAGCGGTCTCGGGCTACATGGGTGGCACGCTCGTGTACCGAAATCAGATGGGGGTCGATCACCGGTACGCCGGCGCGGGGAAGTGGCAGGAGCTCTCGGCGGACGACCGGGCCGGTTGGGTCGCGGCAGGACGGTCTGGCGATCTCGGCATCAACCAGATGCGGCTCGTTCGCCTGGGCCGGAGACGCCTCGTCGTGGGACGCACCGAAGACGGACTCCGGGCGTTCGACGACCGCTGCACGCATAGGGGGGGCCCGTTGTCCGACGGCGTGCTGATCTGCGGCAGGGTGCAGTGTCCCTGGCACGGGTCGCAGTTCGATGTCGCGAACGGCGCCGTGGCGTGCGGCCCCGCGACCCGGCGCATCGCCGCCTACCCGGTCGAGGAACAGGACGGGCTCGTGCGGCTGCGCCGCTGAAACCGGAATGCCGCCTCGAGCTATTTCACGTGCCGTCCACCGTCGACGCGGATGGTTTCCCCCGTGACGAAGTCGGTGTCCACGAGCGCCAGCACCGCCTTGGCAATCTCGATCGGCCCGCCCCACCGGCCGAGCGGGGTCGCCCGCTCGACTTTTTCTATCTCCTCGGCGGACGTGCCTTCCGGCGCCAGAATCGGCCCAGGCGCGACGGCATTCACGAGGATTCGATCGCGGGCCAGTTCGAGCGCGAGCGCCTCCGTAATGGCAATGACTCCCGCTTTCGCGACGTAGTACGGCGCGAAGCCGTAGTAGCGCGGCCGGCCGCTTCTGGCCACCCAGTCGGCGAAGTTGACGATACGGCCGCCGCCCTGGCGGCGCATGTGCGGGACCGCAGCGAGAGAGCAGAACCAGGTCGCGTCGAGATCGACTCGCAGCTGTCGATGCCAGTCCTGCTCGGTCAGCTCGTCGAACGGCTTCTGGCTGTAGATGGATGCCATGTTGACGAGCACGTCGAGCCGGCCGAGCGTCTCGGCGGCATGGTCAACGGCCCGTCGACATTCCGAGGGCAGCGACAGATCCGCCTGGTACGCGATCGCGCGCGGACCCAGCGCCCGTGCGGCATCGGCCGCCTGCTCGGCTTCCAGCCTGGACGAATGAAACGTGAGCGCGACATCCGCCCCGCGCCGCGCCAGCTCGGCGGCGACAGCCGCGCCGATGCGCCTGCCGCCGGTCACGAGCGCGACGCGGCCGGAGAGCGTCACGCTTCGATGAGGCCGACGAGAATCAGCCCGAACTTCAGCGCGCCCTTTGCAGTGGGCACCTCGAAGACAACGGCGGTGTGGCCGGCATCGTTCTGGGTCACGCTCAGCGGCGGCTGGGCGCCGGCCACCGGGGGATCGAGACTGAGGACCGCCGGGTGCGAAATGTTGACCGATTTCTTCGCCAGCTCGACCGCCGGATCGTGTCCAAGCGCCTGGGGCGCCGTGTCTTCGGCGGCCGGCGTCGCAAGCAGGAATTCGCGGTACGGCGACACGCCAAGGTGATCGCCGTTCTGGGGCTGCAGCGCGAACCGCAGCAGGTACGTCCCCGGCTTCATCGTGCGGCCGCGGATGTCTCGAAGAGGAGCCGACACTTTCATCGCCCCCACGAGCGTGCCCTCCGCCACGTCGCTCCAGTCGTTGCCCTTGCTCTCGAGCGTCCTGACCCACCAGAAGTCAATCGAGTTCGCGCCGACGGTGGCCGTGGCGCCGCCGGGCGCGAGGAGCGCTCGAACCGGCGCGGCGACGTCGGGCGGCGGAGGGTTGGTGTGCTTCGCCACCGTCACGCCGTTCGCGCGGACCGGCGCACCGCAGATGATCACCGTGAGGATGAGTCCGAGTACCCGATGTGCCATGCTGACCCCGTACGCGCGACCGGCGCTGGAACGCCCAGCGCCGGACGGATCGCGTGGACGCGCTGTGCCTTAGTACGTGAACTTTGCGAAGAACGCCGAGCGCTTGTTCGGATCGCTCCACTTCGTACCGAGCACGCTGCCCGAGAAGGCGTGCGTCTCGGCAACGCCCATCGCGCCCTGCTGCACCGTGGTCAGCGGCCGGAACCACTGCATGGCGCCGCAGCTCGGATCGTGCGTGAGGTGCTTGTTGACAGTCAGCTGCACCTCGGGCGCGGCGACGGCTATCCGATCGACGTCGTCCCAGAACGAGATCGGCGCGGGCTTGACGCTGACGACTTCCCCAATCACGCCCTTCGACAGCTCGCGCGCCATCGCCACGAGCGCGGTGCGCTGCGCGTCGTTCGCGCGGGCATCGACGACGAACGCGGCCTGCACGCGCTGCGGCGCCTCGCCGCCCATCTCGCGCATGCCGAGGTTGCGATCGCCGTTGACCGCGGCCACGACCGCCAACCCGTCGAGCCGCACGCCCAGGTAGCTGCCGCGGTCGACCCTCCAGGCCATGACCGCCTGCCGCCCCATGGTTTCGGCTTCACTGTTCATGATGCAGCCGCCGGCAAAGACCTCGGCCGTCCGCGCCTCGACGTACTCGCCCGAGATCGTTCCGTTGGAACCCGCCACGAGCGTGGCGGACGTGATTCCCGCGATCGCCGCTGCGAAAAATGCCTGTCTCATGTCGTGCCTCTGGAAAGCGCAGGCAAGGCCCGCGCGCAAACGACTCAACGCGTCATTCTAGCCGGAACACGGGGGAGGGGGTATATCGATAAATTGTCAGCGGCCGGCTCGGCCGTTGCGCTACCTGTTGAAGATCCAGGCGATGTTCCGCAGCAGCCCCAGGCACGCCTGCGTCTCGGTGGGACCGGCGCTTGGCGTCATGTTCAGCGAGGCGGCCTCCCACCGCATCGATCGGCTCGTGACCCGTCCGGCCACCGTCATCTGCCCCGAACAGACGCCCGTTCCGGTTGCCGGCTCCGACTGCAGGCTCACGCTGCCGACGAATTCGGTATCCACGGTTCCGCGGAGCGAGCCGGTGAAGGTTCCCCGCCAGCTCTCGTATCCCGCGGCAGGAAAGCGCACCGTCCCCTCCACGTTCGTGTCGTTCTGCGTGATGGTCACCCGCACGGCCGTGATCAGGTGCTGATTGCCGGCACGCTCGAAGTCCGCCGTGCCGTCCCAGGTCCCCGCGATGGAGGGAACGCCGGATGGGGGAGGGGCCGCCGATGAGGAGGACGGGGCGGTGGGACTCCCGGCAGAGTCTCCGCCGCCTCCGCACGCCACGACGGCGAACAGAAGGGGCGCCAGGACCAGACTGCGGAAGCGGGATCTCATGCCGATCGTATCGTGCCGGGTGCGTCAGACAGGTAGAACCTCTGGTGACATCGTCCGGCGGCAGGCGTGCGGTTTCGCGAAATCGCGCGCAGCACCAACCGCAGCGGCAACCGGAAGTGCGCGGTTGACGAGCGTGTCGATGGGGCGGAGGGTCCGGCCAGAGACGCTGAGGGCCGGCACGAGCCGGCCCCAAGATTGGCGAGGGGGCGCCCCCGCGGGGACGCACCGGACGGTCAGCGTACGGCGCGGGCGCTCGTCAGTGCTCGCAGCAGTCCCTGCCGCCGCGGCAGGCGTCGCGATGAACGGCCTTGCCGTCGGGACCAAGACCGCGCATCGTCTTCGTGCACCAGTACGCCGTCGCGTCGTAGGGATCGTAGAAGCGATGCTCGTCGGGGTCTGCGACGGCCAGCACGTACATCCCCTTGTGGCGGAGGTGCTCGCAGTGGTGCTCGCCCACGAGCGGCGATGCAGGTTTCGGATGATCCATGGTGTTCCTTTGCGTGCGCTCGACGCGCGCTCCGTTAAACCGTCTGCAGGCCCGCGGCCCGCATGATGGCGCGCTTCACCGCCGTGCGCGCCACCTGCACCTTGTAGCTGTTCTGCGTCATCGGGGCCGCGCCCTGCACGGCGGCATTCGCCGCCTCGGCGGCCACCGCCTCGGTGACGGTCTTGCCGGCGAGCGCCTGCTCGGCAGCCTGCGTCCGCCACGGAATCGGCGCCACCGCGCCCATCACGACGCGTGCCGATTTGACGCGATTGCTGTCCATGGTCAGGACCGCGGTGGCCATCGCGAGCGGCCAGTCGTGCGACTGCTTGTATCTCACCTCGTACGTCGCCGCTCTGGCGTTGGCGACGGGAGGCAGGATGACGTGCGTCAGGAGCTCGTTCGGCCGCAGCACCGTCTCGCCCATCAGGTTGTCCGACGGAAGCTGGAAGAAGTTCTCCGCCTCCACCTCGCGCTCACCGGCCGGTCCCACGACGCGGAACCGTGCGCCGTAGGCCAGGAGCGGCACCGCAAGGCTCGACGGGTGGACGATATGGCAGGGGCCGCCGCCGAAGATGGCGTGGTACTGATTCTCGCCCTCCACGGCGAAGCAGCGGGCGCCTCCCTTCTTGAGGCAGTGGAACTCCTCGTTCCGGAAGTACCAGCAGCGCGGCCGCTGCATGATGTTCCCGCCGATCGTGCCGGCGTTGCGGATTTGCGGCGTGCCCACTTCCTCGGCCGCCGTGACGAGCGCGGGATAGGCCTTGGCGAGGCCCGCGTGTTCGATCAGCTCGACGAGCGTGGCGGCTGCGCCGATTCGCGCCCCTCCGCCCTGCAGGGCGATCGTGCGATCGAGGCTCTTGACGTTCACGACGCGCTCGGGCTGCGCGATGTAGTTCTTCATCAGCCCGATCAGATCCATCCCGCCGGCGATGGGCAGCACGCGCCCGCGCTGCGCGTCGAGGCCGGCGAGCGCCTCGCGCTCGTTGGCGGCGTTGACGTACGCAAAGGCTTTCAATTCGTGCCTCCTGCTCTCTCCAGCGCCGCGAGCACCTTGTCGGGTGTCAGCGGCAGGCTCCGGATGGTCACGCCGGTCGCGTTGCGGACGGCGTTGGCGATCGCCGCCGCGGTGGAAATCGCCGGCGGCTCGCCGATGCCGATCACGCCGCGATCGGGTTGGTTGACGATTCTGACGTCGATCTGCGGGATGTCCGACAAGGCGCCAATCAGGTAGAACTCCATGTCGGGGTTCACCATCTGCGCGGTGTTGCGGTCGAGAAGCCGTTCCTCGAACAGCGCGTAGTTCACGCCGCCGATGATGCCGCCATAGATCTGCGTTTTCGCCGTCTTCGCATCGACGACGAGCCCCATGTCCTGAACGCAGACGATCCGCCTGACGCGCGTGATGCCCGTTTCGATGTCCACCTCGACCTCGGACATCTGGACGCCGCTCGTGCCGCTCGCGGAGAGTCCCGCTTCCCACTCGCCGTCGACCGAAACCGGCTCGGTGCCGAGCATCTTGCACGCGTCCTTCCACGCGACGCTCTTGCCGCCCTGGGCCGAGATCCGGCCGTTGCCGGCCGACAGCGCCTCCGGCGCCGCGCCGAGCTGCGGCGCAATCCTCGCGAACAGCGCGTCTCGGGCCTTGCCGGCGGTCACCCGAATGGCGGGCGACACCGAGGCGCAGGTGGTGCTCCCGCCGCTGCCGCCGCTGAACGGGTAATTGCTGTCCCCGATCTGGGGCGTCACGAGATCCATCGGGATGCCGAGCGTCTCGGCGGTCACCATCGCCACGATCGTCCGCGTGCCGGTGCCGATGTCCTGGGTGCCGGTCCGCATGATCACCGTGCCGTCGGGATTGATCTCGCAGTGGGCGCGCGTGCCGCGCCCCGCGCCTCCCCAGCGGTTGGCGGCGCAGCCGAGGCCCCGCTTGATCGGCCCCGGCGACGGATCGCCCGTGGGATGCCGCCGGCTCCAGCCGATCATCTCCGCCGCCATCGGGAAGTACGACTTCCACATCGCGTTCGGCGCTTCGTCCGGCAGGTTTTTCAGACGGAACTGGACCGGATCCATCCGGACACGGTCGGCCAGCTCGTCCATCAGCACCTCGGTGATGAAGCAGCCCTGCGGGTGGCCCGGGGCACGCATCGCGCGCTGCTGGCCGGCATTGATGTAGACATCCTTGTGCACGCGCCGGCGGTTCGGGAACTGATAGATGTACGGCAGCGGGAATCCGGAGCCGGCGCCCGCGCCGCCCGTCCCCCACGTCTCCGCGTCAAACGCCGTCACCTGCCCGTCCGCCGACACGCCCGCCTTGATCCTGGCGTACGCCGACGGGCGGTTCCCGGTCGCGAGGTGCTCTTCCTTGCGGTCGAGCAGCAGGTGGACCGGCGCGGCGGCCTTCTTCGCGAGCTGCGCGCAGATGATGCCCTGCACGTCGGGGCCGAACTTGCTGCCGAAGCCGCCGCCCATGTACTCCGTGATCACTCTCACGTTGTTCATGGGGATGTTGAGCGCCTTGGCAAACCCCTCCCGCGTGCCGTGGACGGCCTGCGTGGACACCCAGGCGGTCAGGTTCTCACCCTGCCACTCGCACACACACCCGTGCGTTTCGAGCGACACGTGCGTCTGCACCTGCGTGTTGTAGGTGTTCTCGACGATGTGCGCCGCCGCCTTGAACCCGGCCGCGAGATCGCCGTTCTCCTCTGCGGCGCCGACCTTGACGTTGCCCCCCTCGAACACGAGCGGCGCCTCGGCCCGCATCGCCTGTTCGACATTGGCCAGGTGCGGGAGCGGCTCGTACTGGACTTTGATGAGCCGCAGCGCGTCGAGCGCCTGCTCTTCGGTGACCGCCGCCACGGCGGCAACCTCATCGCCCTGGTAGACGACCTTCTCACCCGCCTTCCGCCACGGCAGAACCGCGCGGACGCCCGGCGCCTTTTCGGCCGCGCTGGCGTCGAGCGAGACGATGCGCGCGTGCGCGTGCGGCGACCGCAGAATCTTGGCGTAGAGCATTCCCGGCCGCTTGATGTCGTAGGCGTATCTGGCCCGACCGCTGGCCTTCTCCGGACCATCGATCCGCTTGACCTCGGTCCCGATCAAGGCCGGCTTCTCGGGCCACGGGTACTTCTCATGCTTCTGCGGCCGCGCCGCCGCCTGGACCTCGGGGACCTGGCGCATCTCCTCAGCCACGGGCCACCCCCTTCGCGTTCAGCGCAGCCTCGAGCACGCCAACATAGGTGCCGCAGCGGCAGATGTTGCCGTCGAGGTGCTTCCGCGCCTGCTCGGGCGTCGGATTCGGAATCTTCTCGAGCAGCGCCACCGTCGCGACGACGAACCCGGGCGTGCAGAAGCCGCACATCAGGCCGTCCGTATCGCAAAACGCCTGCTGCACCGGATGCAGGACGGTGCCGGAGGCCAACCCCTCGATGGTTCGGATGTTCTTGCCCTGGGCCTCGATCGCCAGGGTGGAACACGAATAGATGGCGCGGCCGTCGACGATCATCGTGCACGCGCCGCATGACCCGCGGTCGCAGACGCGCTTGGTGCCCGTCAGGTCGAGTCTGTTTCGCACCGCGTCCAGCAGCGTGACCCTCGGCTCAACGTTCAGCGCATGCTCGCGGCCGTTGATGCGAAGACGGATGGGCACGTCACCCGGACCGACCGCCCTGGGCGCGGTCGCCTGGGCCTCAGCGTCCTCCGCGGTGAGAACGCTCGTCGCGAGCGAGCCGACCCCAACTGTCTTGAAGAAATCGCGCCGGGAGACCGTGCCGGCGTCGTCGGTACCGCCCTGGTCGTTCTTTGCCATGCGGATCTCCGTCGGAAGGAGAAAGGGAAAGCAAACTATAGCGAAGGCGCCCAGGGGAGGCAATAGACACGCCTGGAGCACGGAAGCTATGCCACAATGCGCCGTTCGCGGCCGATGCGACCCGTTTCCCGCCAGCTGTCTCCCGCCCAGATCCTCGCGTTCAGCATTCTCGGGCTGGTGGCCTTCGGCACGCTCCTGCTGCGGCTCCCGGTCTCAGCGGCACGCGCCCCGCTTTCCTGGCTGGACGCGTTCTTCACGGCGACCTCAGCCGTGTGCGTCACCGGCCTCACGGTCGCGGACACCGCGACCGACCTCAGCCCCTTCGGCCAGGCGGTCGTCCTCCTGCTGATCCAGACCGGCGGGCTCGGATACATGGCCATCACGACCGTCGTCGCCATCGCCCTGGGCAAGCAGCTGACGCTGCAGGAGCGGCGCACGCTGCAGGAAGCGCTCAACGTTCAGACCATGGAAGGGCTGCTCCGGTTTACGATCACCGTGCTCAAGCTGACTGTGGCCATCGAGGCCGCGGGGGCCGTGGTCCTGACCGCGTGGTGGACGCCCCGGTTCGGGATGGCCCGGGCGGCTTACTACGGGCTGTTCCACTCGGTGTCGGCTTTCAACAACGCGGGGTTCTCGCTCTTCTCCGACAATCTCGTGCGCTTCCGCGGCGACTGGGTCGTGAACCTCGTCATCAGCGGACTCATCATCGCCGGAGGCCTCGGGTTCGTCGTGCTGAACGAGCTGCGCCACTACCCGCGCGCGCGCCGCCTGTCGATGCATTCCCGCCTGGTGCTGGCGATGACCGCTTTGCTCGTGGGGGCGGCGACGCTGCTCCTGTTGATCCTGGAAAGCCGGAATCCGGCAACGCTTGCCTCGCTGCCGCCCCAGGAGGCGGTACTGGCGGCGTACTTCCATGCGGTCTCCCCCCGGACGGCCGGCTTCAACACCATCGACATCGGCCGATTGGCGCCGCCGAGCCTGTTTCTGCTGCTCGTTCTCATGTTCATCGGCGCCTCGCCGGGCGGCACGGGCGGTGGCGTCAAGACCACGACCTTTGCCATTATCGTCGCCGCGCTGTGGGGCACCGTACGAGGGGCCGACGAGCCGACGCTCTTCCGGCGGCGTTTGAGCACCCCGCTGGTGTCGCGAGCCTTCTTCGTCAGCCTGATTGCATTCCTGGCGCTGAACGGCGTGGCGGCGCTGCTGCTCACGACCGAAGGCCGCGACCTGCTGCCGACGCTCTTCGAAACGACCTCGGCGTTCGGCACCGTCGGACTCTCGATGGGTGAGACGGGATCGCCGCTCAGCCTCGTCGGCCATTTCTCGCCCGCCGGCAAACTGCTGATCGCGGCGATGATGTTCATGGGCCGCGTCGGGCCGTTGACGCTGGCGGTGGCCGTCGCGCGGGGACGAGCGCAGGCCCGGATCCGGTATCCCGAGGGCAAGGTCCTCATCGGGTAGGAGAGACGCGTGGCGACACGACAGCAGTTCGCGGTAATCGGCCTGGGCCGGTTTGGATCGGCCATGGCGACAACGCTGGCCGAGCTGGGGCACGACGTGATCGGCATGGACGGCGACGAGGAGAAGGTCCGCCATCTGGCCGATTCCATCTCGATGGCGATGCAGCTCGACGCCACCGATGAGAAGGCGCTGCGCGCCGCGGGCATTCAGGATGTCGGCTGCGCGGTCGTGTCGATTGGGGAGAACATCGAGTCCAGCCTGCTCGTCGTGATGCTGCTCCGGGAGATGGGCATCAAGATGATCGTGGCCAAGGCGGTCACGCCGCTCCACGGGCGGATCCTGGAGAAGCTGGGCGTCTCGCGGGTGATCTTCCCGGAACGGGAGATGGCGATTCGCGTGGCTCACAGCCTGGTGACGCCGAACGTGCTCGACTACATCGAGCTGTCCCGCGACTTCTCGATCGTGGAGCTGCCGGCGCCGGCCGAGTTCGTCGGCCGCACGCTCAAGCAGCTGGAGCTGCGCCCGCGGTACGGGCTCACCCTGATTGCGGTGAAGCGGCGCGGCGCGGACGGGAAGGAAACCACCAATATCTCGCCCTCGGCCGACGAAATGATTCGGAATGGAGATATTCTTGCCCTGCTCGGCAGCAACGACCGGCTGTCGCAGCTCGACCGCCTGCACTGGCCAGGCGAGGGAGGCCGTCCATGATTTCCCGACGCGAATTCCTGCGCACTGGAAGCGCCCTGGGCTCCGCGATCTCGGTCCTGCGGCCGGACGCGCTCGCACGCGTGGAGGCGGCGGCGGCGGCCGTCGCCAGACGGACGCCCGAGGAAGTGGCCGCCGACGAACAGTACTGGCGCGAGATCCAGCAGGCGTTTACGCTGGACCGCACCTTCATCAACCTGAACAACGGCTACACCTGTCCGAGCCCGCGCGTCGTGCACGACGCGCTGAAGCGCTATCTCGATCTCTCGAATCAGTCGCCCTACACGTACATGTGGCAGACGCTGGAGCCCGGGATCGAGACCGTGCGCCGCAACCTGGCGGCGGAGGCCGGCTGCGACCCGGAGGAGATGGCGATCACGCGCAACGCGAGCGAAGCGCTGCAGATCGCGCAGCTCGGGATCCCCCTGCAGGCGGGCGACGAGGTGGTCACGACGAACCAGGACTACGGGCGCATGCTCACGACGTGGGAGCAGCGCGTCCGGCGCGACGGCATCAAGCTCACGAAGATCTCGTTTCCGGTGCCGCCGCCGGGAGGGCTGGCCGAGCTGAAATCACGCCTCGAGCAGGCAATCACGCCGAAGACGAAGGTGATTCACTTCTGCCACATCACGAACCTGACGGGGCAGATCTTCCCGGTGCGGGACATCGCGCGCATGGCACGGCAGCGCGGGATCAAGACGATCGTCGACGGCGCGCATGCATTCGCCCACTTCCCGTTCAGGCTGCGCGACCTGGAATGCGACTATTACGGCGTCAGCCTCCACAAGTGGCTCCTGGCGCCCGTCGGCACCGGCTTCCTGTACGTCCGGCGCGAGAACATCCGATCCACATGGCCGCTCCAGCCCGCTCCCGCCTCCAAGGACGACGACATCCGGAAGTTCGAGGAGGTGGGGACGCATCCGGCGGCCAATCACAACGCGATCGCGGAAGCGCTGCAGTTCCACCAGGCCATCGGCACCGAGCGCCGGGCGGCGCGGATGCGATACCTCCGCGCCCGATGGGAAGAGCGCGTCGAGAAGCTGCCCGGCGCGAAGATCCTCACGTCAAAGGACCCGCAGCAGTCGTGCGGCCTGGTGAACCTGTCGCTCGCCGCCATCGACGCGCGCAAGGTCGCCGCCTATCTGTGGAACCGCCACCGCATTGTCGTCACACCGATCGTCCACGAGGAGTACCAAGGCATCCGCGTCACGCCGAACATCTACACGACGCTCGACGAGATCGATACCTTTGCGGACGCGATCGAGACGCTCGTGCGCAACGGGCTTCCCAAGGAGACGGCCTGACGCGGCGTTCGAGCGCCGCCCGCGGGAACAGGGACCAGGCCGAGGCTAGGCGGCGGCGCCGCGGCCGACGACCAGTGCGACGGCCGCGGCCGCGGCGCCGACAGCCATCCCGAGCGCCACGTCGATCGCGAAGTGATACCGGCCGGCCACGGCAGCCGCAGCAATCATCGCTGCCACGATCAGCAGCGCCGCTGACAGAACTGACGAGAGCGGCCAGAGTGCGAGCGCTGCCGCAACCGAGACGGCGACGTGTCCGCTGGGAAACGTGTTCAGGTTGTGGCTGACCCGGCCCAGCACGTAGACGTTCGCGGCGGCGATGAGTGCCGGAGCCTCCGCATCAGATCGCCCCGCCCGGCCGAGCAGGCGCGGCGGGCGGGCGGCCGTCCACGGCAGCGAACCGTAGCATGCGTATCCCGCCAGGAGGACGGCCACCCAGAACCGCGCGACGTCGACATCGGAGCCGAGCAGAAAGACGGCGGCGAAGGCGGCGGGAACGAGCGGATAACAGAGCAGGTACGCGACCTCGAGAAGGTGCAGCAGGGGGCCGCACCGCGCGGCCGGCATCCAGCCGGCCGCGAGCCATCGCTCGAATCGTTCGTTGATGCCGTCGGTCAACGCTGCGGGAATCCAGTAGCCGAGCATCAGGTACGCGTGAGGGAGCCACACGCGCACGTTCCATGACGCAGTAAAACGCGCGACAATGACGAGGAGCAGCGCGCCCGCGGCGTAGAGCAGCCCCCGGGCGCGCGACCGGTGCGCGCGCGACAAACCAAGGCCCGCGAAGTACACGACGGTCAGCCATTCGAATGCGGTCATTCCACTTCCGGCGGCGAATCGCGAACCTGATGGCGTGGGCGGCCGCGGCGGTTGTCGCCGCGCCGGCGGCGGCGCTCGAGATGACCTTCGACCGGAGGACCATCGAGCAGGCGCTCGAGATCGCTCACTCGACGATCGAATCGACGCACCGACAATTCCACCGCCCGTATCGTTTCACGATCGGCAAGGCGCCGGTCGATTTCGTCGAAATCGTTTCGCCCTTCCGGCGCCTGGTGCTGGCGGCGGAAACCGAGCTGCGGCTGGGACGCCGCATGTTCGGTCAGCGGGAGGCGCTGGCCGCGCTGCAGCCCGATCCGGCGCGGCTGGAAGTCTACGCCGAGCTGACGTTCCATCCGCTCAACACGTTCGTCGACGTCCCCGAGTACCGGTTGCTGCTCGTGCCGGCGGCCGCGGGGGGGCCGCCCGTCGCGCCGACCGGCATCGACCGTCTGCCGCGCTACGGACCGCGGCTCGACGATTCTCGGTATCCGTTTCCGTACCCGTACAGCGTGGCGCCGCGCGTGCCGGCGGGAAGCGAGCCGCTGCGAGGGGGAACGCTGATCGGCCGCTTCGACGGCGGGCGGCTGGACCCGAAAGGCGTGTACGTGGTCTCGATCGTGGACGGAAATACCGAGCTGGCGCGAACGAAGCCGATCGACCTGCTCGCGCTCCGCTAACGACGCACTCGTTCGAGCGTCTCGATCAGCTCCTGGAGCCGCTCCACTTCATGCTGTGCGGCATAGAGGATCGCCCGCGTCTCCTGCAGCGACGGGACCGACCACTCCTCACGGTCGAAGCGCACGCGCCCCTGGTCGTCGAAATCGACCAGGACCGCGTCCATCGGCTGGACGTACAAATGCATTGAGCAAGGGTATCGCGGCGGGATTTGGTGAGGGGCGTGTCAGCGGGCGGTGGCGTGCCGGACTGCCATCAGCAGAGCCAGTCCGGCGAGCACCGCAGCGGTCCACACGAACTTCTTTCGCACACCCATGGGGCCTCCCTGCGCCGCGCCCTGTCCGCCTGCACCGGCGTCGCGCGGCATTCTCCGTATCGGCCCAGGAGCGGGGAACTTCAGAGGGGAGCGTGCGGCAAGGCGCAAAACCGTGCACGGTGCCTGGCGGCGCCGTGCACGGCTGCGAAGCAGGCTCGAGGTTCCGACGCGCGCTTACGACAGCACGCGAATCACGACACGGCGGTTCTGGGCGCGCCCCTCCCGGGTCCGGTTCGGCGCGACCGGCTTCTCCTCGCCGTAGCTGATCACGTTGATCTTGTGGAGCGGCACCTGGTGCGCCTCGTAGATGTACCGCTTCACCGCCTCCGCCCGCTCCAGCCCGAGCCGCTGGTTGACCTCCTTCGGCCCGACGTTGTCGGTGTGCCCCTCGATCTCGATGAAGACCCCCTTCGGATCGGCTTTCAGCTGGTTGATGACCGCGTCGATCCGCGCCTTGGCCTCGTCCGGAAGATCCGTCTTGCCGAACTTGAAGTTCCCCTGGTCTTCACTGAGGGTCACTTCGTACACGAGCCGGCGCGACGCGGTCTCGAGGCTGTTGACGCGAGTCGAGGCCTCTTTTGCGGCATTCGCCGCGGCATCGGCTGCGCTGCGGGCGTCGGCGGCCGACTTGCCCGCGGCTTCGGCTTTCTGGTCCACCTGGCCGATGCGCTCCTCGTTCTTCCGCGTCCGTTCCTGCGTCTCCTCCAGCGAGCCGCTGAGCGTGTCTACCTTCGAGTTGACTTCACCGACCTGGGTGCGCACGAACTTCTTCGTCGCGCACGCCGGCGCGACCGCGACCGTCAGCACCAGCACCGAGGCTCCAAACAGAGACTTCCGCATGATGACTTCCTCCTCAGACGACAGCTAGCTTCCCGTGCGTGCCGGGCCGGCGAAATAGCCGCTACGGGCGTGGACAATCAGGTTCTTGTTGCGGGTCCGAATCTCGAGCGGGTGCCAGCCCGGCCGGTCGCCCGGCTCGAAGGAGATCACGTACTTGTGCCGCAGGTTTCCCATCAGCTCGCCAAGTGCTTTGTCAGCGTCCTCGGCCTCGCTGCTCAGCGCCATCTCGCCTCCCGTCCAGCGGGAGAGATCGGCGAGCGTTGCGGTGTTCGGACGCTGCACGTGCTCGTCCGACGCTTCGACCACCGTGAGCCGGTGTTCCGGATCGTTCAGCGGGTTCGAAACCACCAGGAGGTAGACCGGGACGTCGATTGTGGACGCAGCATACGACACCTGCGGCGGCGTCATGCGGCTCGCCGTGTCCACGCCATCGGTGATGACCAGGACAGCGCGATGCGGATTGCGTCGCTCGGCCGCGCGCCGCGCGGCAACGGCAATCGCATCGTACAGGGACGTCGTCCCCCACGGGGTGCCCTCGAGGCTCACGGAGGTGATGCGACGCAGCTGGGTCGTAAACGGTCTGACCTCCTGCAGCGCGCTGTCGAACGTGTACAGCGCCGCTTCGTCGCGGCCGTTCTGCAGCTTGGCAAGCGCGACGTTCACCGCCGCCCGCGCTCGATCCATGTTGCCACCGATCGCCATGCTTCCGCTGATGTCCAGCAGCACGGCCAGGCTCACTGCCGCGTCCCCGACGTAGAAGTCGGAGATCTGCCGTACCACCCCGGCGTCGACGACCACGAAGTCGGTGGGTTTCAGGTTCTTGACGACCTTGCCGCGCTGATTCCGCACGAGCGCCGACACCGACACGGCCTCGATCCCCGACCGGAAGGTCGTGCTCGGCTCCTGTGCCGTGGCGAGCGGGCCGGCGCTACTGGCAACCAGGCCGCTCAACGTCAGAATCAACCCCGCGACTCGCCTCACGGTTGCTCGTTCCTTCAATGGTCTTGCCAGACGCTCAACTGCTGATTCCAAAGAACTTATGCGAAGAGTCCTCCAGGAAGGACTGCAGCGCTTCGTTCATAAGGTGCAATAGTTACACGATCTCCCGTAATACGTGTAAATTCTACCTGCTTTGACAGCCCGAGCGTCTCGGCCCAAACGACCTGCCCGTACGCAGCGGTGCCACGGGTAAGATGAGGCCGATGTCCTCCAAAACGGCGCCTGCCATTCCGGTCGCGGCACGGGTCAACCGGTTCACCTACGCCATCCGCCAGATCGTGGCCGAGGCGCGCGCGGTCGAGGCCGCCGGCACGCGGGTCCGCTACCTCAACATCGGGGATCCGGTCGCCTTCGGCTTCTCCACGCCCGCGCACATGTTGGCCGCGGTCGAACGGGCCATGCGCGAGGGGCACAACGGCTACATGCCGTCGCCCGGCATTCCCGCGGCCCGCGAAGCGGTCGCGCGCGATTATCAGGCCCGCGGCGTGCCGGTGCATCCCGATCGCGTCCTCATCACAGCCGGCACCTCGGAAGGGATCGAGCTGGCGCTCAACGCAATCGCGAACGAGGGGGACGAGGTGCTGGTCCCGTCGCCGACGTATCCGCTCTATACCGCCGTGCTGGCGAAGATCGGCGCAGTGCCGCGGTACTATCGCACGAATCCACACGACCACTGGCTGCCGGATCTGGATCACATGCGCAGCCTGATCACGCCTCGCACCCGCGCGATCGTGTCGATCGACCCGAACAATCCGACCGGCGCCGTGTATCCACCGGCGACCCGGCAGGCGATCATCGATCTCGCCGACGCTCACGGCCTGGTCATTCTGGCTGATGAAGTCTACGGCGATCTCGGGTACGACGGCGAGGTGCCGTTGCTGGCCACGCTCGACCTCGAAGCTCCGATTATCTCCTTCTCGAGTCTCTCGAAGGCGTATCTCGCGCCAGGCTGGCGGGCCGGCTGGATGGTCGTCGGCTCCTCGCCGCGGCTGGACGATGTACTCGCCGCCGTGAAGAAGCTCGCGGACGGCCGCCTGTGCAGCACGGGACCGATGCAGTACGGCATCGTCGCAGCCCTGACGGGCGACCGGTCGCATCAGGTGACGTTCCGTGCCGCATTGCGCGAGCGGGCGCAGCTGACGGCCGAGCGGCTCTCCGCCATTCCGGGCATGCGGTGCGTGGCGCCGCGCGCCGCGTTCTACGCGATGCCGTCGGTGGCGCTTCCGCCCGGACGGACGGACGAAGACTTCGTACTGGCGTTGCTTCGCGAGACCGGCATTCTCTGCGTCTACGGGTCGGGATTCGGACTGCCGCCCGAAGGGGGATTCTTCCGCGTCGTGTTCCTCGCGAGTCCCTCGGAGCTTTCTTCCATCTACGACGACATCGCGGCGTTCACACGCAGGTATCTGCAGCGCTCGTGAGCGACTCCCGCGACGACGCGCGCGCGCTCGTTCGTTACGCCCTGGCCGGCGCGGCCGTGACCGTCGCGATCGTGTGGGCGCTGTACCTCGCCCGTGAAGTGCTGCTGTTGATCTACGTCGCCGCGCTCGTGGCCATCGGGCTCTCCCCGGTCGTCACCGCCATCGAGCGGCGCGAGGACGCCCTCACCGGCAATCGCGTGCCCCGGTGGCTCGCCATTCTTACCATTTACCTCGCGATCATCGGTGCGCTCGTCGGCGTGGGGATGCTGGTGGTGCCGCCGCTGGCCGAGCAGGCGCGCGAGCTCTGGCGCTCGATTCCCGACCTGCTGCATCGCGGCCAGCAGTTTCTCGTCGAGCGGGGCGTGCTCAGCCGCGAGATGAGCGTGCGCGAGGCGGTGGAGCGGGCGCCCGTCGGGAGCGGCGATGCCGTCAGCACCGTGTTCAGCGCGCTGTGGGGACTCGTCGGCGGCATCGCCGGGCTCATCACGATTCTGATCCTGGCGTTCTACTTTCTCCTGGACGCCGGCGCGCTCGTCGACACGTTCGTCCGCCTCTTTCCGCGCGACGAGCGGCGGCGCGTCGCCGACGCCTGCCGCCGGGTGGCGACCAAGGTCAGCGCGTGGCTCGGCGGCCAGCTGCTGCTGGCGGCAATCATCGGGGCTTCCGCGGCGCTCGGCCTCTGGCTGATGGGCGTGCCGTTCTTCTACGTCCTGGCGCTCATCGCGGCCATTGGCGAGCTGATTCCGGTGGTCGGCCCGCTGCTGGCGGCGATTCCCGCCGTCGGCGTCGCCTTCAGCGTTTCTCCGGGCCTTGCGCTGGGGGTCGCGGTATTCTTCCTGGCGCAGCAGCAGCTCGAGAATCACGTGCTGGTCCCGAAGATCATGGCGCGACAGGTGGGCGTCAGCGCACCGGTGGTGATTGTGGCGCTCCTGTTCGGCGGTTCCCTCCTCGGAGTTGTCGGCGCCATTCTCGCGGTGCCGACCGCGGCCGTCCTCCACGTCCTCTTTCAGGAGATCGTTGCCGGCAGTGAACCGTAGCGGCGGGCCCGCCGCCCGTGCGGGGCGGCGCCGGACCGGCCCAGCCGGCCTCTTCCGGAAGTGGTACGCCCGTTGCCCCTGACTCCGCTCCGAGAGAATGTCGGCAGCGACGCATGCAGCCACAACGCCGATCCTCGGCAACGCGCTGCCGAAAGTGGGGAACCGGTGCGCCAGCCACGCGGATGCCGGACGGTTCGGCGACCTGATCATCGTCGCGTTTCTGCTGGCTCAGTGCCTCGACGGCGTCTTCACCTACGTGGGCGTCATGACATTCGGAACGGGCATCGAGGCCAACCCGGTCATCGCGTGGCTCATGCAGGCGTTCGGTTCCGGTCCTGCGCTGACCGGCGCCAAGCTAGTGCCTCGACCGCGGCGCGGTGATCTGAATGCTTGCCACGGATCGGCAGTTGTGATCTAACACTATGGATGAAATCCTCATCCAAACGTCCGCGCTTCCCTGGGCTCCGCCTGAGTGCCC
>Ga0073934_10003550_pt1 | contig 28385 bp, 23 predicted proteins | sample LarsenN4metaG_FD_76834 | JGI IMG/M metagenome (GOLD analysis project Ga0073934, IMG submission 76834) | Hot spring sediment bacterial and archeal communities from British Columbia, Canada, to study Microbial Dark Matter (Phase II) - Larsen... ... | reverse complement strand
GAATTCGAAGACGGCACGCCGGCGACGCTGATGCACAACGGTTACGGCTATTTCCTGGCATCGGAACTAGTGCCGTGGGGCGCTCAGAACAGCCGCTATTCGGAAAGCGAACGCGCCGCGATTCGAAAGGCGCTGCTCGATGGCACACGCAATGAAAACGCCGATAAAGATGCCATGCGAATCGGCGGCGCGAACGAGAGCGAGGTGCGTAATCGCAGCAAGGCCAAACCCTGGTTGCCCAACGATCTCGGCATCCTGATCGCCACCTGTGAGGGCGGCGATATCCGGCAGTCGCAATTCGGCCTTTTCGTGCACAGCGACGAGGGCACTAAAGACATTCCCTTGATTGGCGGCGGCGGCCCGTCTCGGCGCGGTGAGTTGATGGAACTCTACAATGCCGTGGTGCTAGATCAGCCGATCCGCCATACAGGCCCGTGGGGCATGGCCACACTTGAGGTTTGTCTGGCGATCATTCAATCGGCAAAGGAACGCAAAGAAATCTTCTTAAAGCATCAAGTGCCCGCGCCTGAGCAAGAATGACTGGCCGCGTTCAAGTAGTTCAAGTAGTTCAAGCCGTTCCAAACGTATAACGATGCAAATTCAACTGAATCTAAGAAGTTAATGAGGAGGCCTTATGTACAATGGACAAAAAATCGTCGACGTTCACGGACACATGACCACGCCAGCGCCGTTTCGCCAGTTTCTCGCCGAAACCGTCGCCCAGAACACGCCGGGGCGAAAGCTCGAAATGACCGACGAGCAACTGGAAAACGCGCAGCAGCGCCATCTCAAGTTCATGGATGACCGCAATATCGATATCCAGTTGATCGGGCCGCGGCCGATCGCCATGTGGCACTGGATGCGGCCGTTCCTCCAGGAGTTCTGGGCGACCACCGTGAACAACGTCATTGCGCGTATCGTCAAGCTCCATCCCGACCGCTTTTGCGGTATGGCGCAGCTGCCTCAGTCAAAGGAAAAAGACACGCGCAATTGCATCGCCGAGCTAGAGCGTTGCGTCAAAGAGCTGGGTTTCGTCGGAGCGTATTTGAATCCGGACCCAGCAGGCGACAAGCAAACTCCAGGCGTCCACGAGGAATACTGGTTCCCGCTCTACGAGAAAGCCGTGCAATTGGATGTACCCCTGATGATTCACCCTTCAATCACTTACGACCGCCGCCTGGAAGTCATTCCGGCGAATTACCAGATGAACAATTATCTCGAAGAATTCGTCGCCATGCAGCTTTACTCGCACAGCAAGGTGTTCGAAATTTTCCCAAAGCTGAAAATCGTCGTCTGCCATTGCGGCGGCGGCCTCAACCGTTTCATTCCGACAGACCACCATGTCGGCAAGGCGGGGACCGGTCTCAAGAACAATCTTTACTATGACGCCTGCTGCTACGATGTTCACTACCTCGAAGCGGCCATCAAGCAGCGTGGCGTCGACCAGATGCTTTTCGGCTCCGAATCTCCCGGCTCCGGCGGCGCGGTGCGTCCCGAAACCGGCAAGCCATCCGATGATCTCGTGCCGGTGATCGATAGCCTAGGATTCTTGAGCACCGAGGACAAGCTAAAGATTTTTCAAAAGAACCCGCTTAAGGTGTTCACCAAAGTAAAAATCTAGCACTCGGAGTGATGGAGTGTTGGAGTGGTGGAATAATGGGCTTCGGAGACCCAGCACTCCATTACTCCAGTACTCCATAACTCCAACTTCTTTCTGGAGCGAATAATGGCTTACAAAAACGTCAACAAAGCGGTGCCGCGCATCGAGGGAGCGGACAAGGTCACGGGCAAGATGCGCTACGCGGCGGATTTGCCGTTGCCCGGCGCCCTTGCCGCAAAGCTTCTGCGCAGTCCGCTGCCGCACGCAAAAATTGTCCGCATCGACACCCGCAAAGCGAGCGAGCTGCCCGGCGTGCGCGCGGTTATTACCGGCGAGGACGTGGCGGGCGTCATGGTGGGATTGCGCATGAAGGATATGCCGCTGCTCGCGGCCGGCCGCGTGCGCTTCGTCGGCGAGCCGGTGGCGGCGGTGGCAGCCGACAATGATGAGATCGCCGAAAAGGCGCTGGGCTTTATCGACGTGCAGTATGAAGAGCTGCCTTACGTGACGGATCCGGTCAAGGCGATCGAGGCGGGCGCGCCGGTGCTGCATGACAATCCAGCGGCGTACAAGAATGCCCCCGAACGCGACATCGAATTGCCGAATGTCCAGTCCTATGGCAAGTGGTCGAACGGCGATCTCGAAGCCGGTTTTAAAAGGGCCGCGCGAATCTTCGAACACACTTTCCGAACGCCGCTCGGTTTTCACGGCTATCTCGAGCCGCATGCCTGCACGGTTCAAGTCAATGATGACGGTCATGTCGAGATCTGGGCCTCGAACAAAGCGCCTTTTACGCTGCGCGCCCGCTTCGCGCGCGATCTCGGGCTTGACGAAGCGAAGGTCAAAGTACGCATCCTGCCGGTGGGCGGCGATTTTGGCGGCAAGACCTCGGTCACCGAAGCGCCGATATGCTATTTCCTGGCGAAGAAAACCGGCCGGCCAGTGCGCATGGTGCTGGAATACAGCGAGGAGCTGACGGCCGTATCGCATCGCCATCCGGCGGTCATCACGCTCAAAACGGGGGTTGACGCGGAGAATCGGCTCTGCGCTATGGCCGTGCGGGCGGTTTTTAGCGGCGGCGGCTACGCCGCGCTGAAGGCCAACGCGGAAGTCACGGTGCAAGGACCGCGCCGCGCGGCGAGTTATTACCGCATTCCCGCGATCCAGGTTGAAACCCTGTGCGTCTATACCAACCAGGTGCCATGCACGCAGACGCGCACGCCGGGCAGTCCCCAGACGACATTTGCGGTGGAATCTCAGATCGACATGATCGCGCGCGAGCTCTGCGTCGACCCGGCGGAGTTCCGCATGAAGAATCTGCTCGATCCCGGCGAACCGACGCCGTTCGGCCAAAAGCTGCAGGGCATCGTAGTCAAAGAAATCCTGCAAAAAGCGCTGGCGGCCTCGGGCTGGAAGAAACCGAAGGCAAAAAACAGCGGCCGCGGCGTGGCGGTTTACGAACGGCCATCGGGAGCCGGAAAATCAGGCGCGGCGATCAGCATCGAAACGAACGGACGGGTCTCGGTGAACCTTGGCGTGCCGGATGTGGGCCCGGGCATCCATACGGTCGTCCAGCAGATCGTGAGCGAAGTGCTCGATCTACCGCGCGAGCGAGTGAGCGTTTATGTCGAAGACACAGATCGCTCTCCCTTCGATTCCGGTACCGGCGGCAGCAAATCGACCAACAGCGTGGGCAGCGCCGCTTACCAGGCGGTCAATGACATCAAAGAGAAAGTTCTTTCCCTGGCGGCCGCGGAACTGGGTTGCAAGGCCGAAGAGCTCCGCTCGCATAACGGCGTCTACAGCGCGCCCGGGCAAAAAAGCATGGCTATGAGCGATCTCATGGCCTTGGCGGTCAAGCGCAATAATGGCGCGCTCACACATCTTAGCGTGTACGAGCCCGCGCGTGCGCCGATCACGTCCTTCGCTGCACAGGTTGCGGAGGTGGAAGTCGACCCGGGGACGGGCCAGGTGAAGGTGAAAAAAATTACCACCGTGCACGACTCCGGAACCGTGCTCAACCACTTGAGCTACACCGGCCAGATCGACGGCGGCGTGGTTACCGGATTAGGTTTTGCGCTCATGGAGGACAATACGCTGGTCGACGGCAAGATGGCTACGACCAACCTCGGCGAGTTCAAAATGGCGACCGCCGCCGACGTGCCGAAGTTGACTACCGTCTTAGTGCAAGATCCGGCCGGACCGATTCCGTTCCAGGGTAAAGCGATTGCGGAAATTCCCAACGTGCCGACCGCGGCAGCGATTGCCAATGCAATCCATGACGCCGTCGGCGTGAGGATACAGGATCTGCCAATTTACGCGGAAAAAGTGTACGCGGCGTTACGCAGGTAGCGAGCGATCTCGCCGCGAATCGTAAACCAGCTCCATCGAATAATGCACGTCGAAATCGACCGAGGAACAACCGAAACTCGAAACTGTAATCTTTTCTACTTTGCCTCGCGCCCTTTGATGATTTGCTTGAGCAAATCGAAAATCGGCGTCATATCGGCGTACTTCGGATCGGATACGTCGAAGTATTTTCTTCCCGGCGACATGCGCATGACCGGAACGAGCATGTCCTTCGGGATATCGATGCGGCGCGAATTGGGCGAGTCCTCGCCGTAAAGATCTTTGTATTTCTGCAACGCGATCTGGCCGCGGCGAGACAAGAACCAGTTGGCGAACACTTTGGCTGCATTGGGGTTCGGCGCGCCTTTGATAAAGCTGATCGAGCCGCCCCCCGAAGTGATGTTGAAACCCTCCTTCCACTCGACCTGATCCATTTCATCGACCGGCAAGCCCTGGTTCTTGGCTTTGTTGGTGTCGCGGCAGCCGACACAAAGAGCGTAGCGCCCCTGCGCGAGCCAGTCGGTGATCTGCCGCCGGTCCCGTCCGAAGGTCGGCTGCATTTCGCCGAAAAGTTTCTTGAGAAACTCCGGACCGAGTTCCGGATGATAATAGTAATGCTGCAGCGATGCGCCCAACCCGGTGCCTAAAGGATCCTGCGAGACAATCTTCCCTTTCCACTTTGGCGCCACTAGATCCCAGTACGATTTGAACTCCTTCGGGTTTACCAGATTCGTGTTGTAATAGAATCCCGACGAAGTGGGGTTCGCGATATAGACCAGGACATGGCGCTGCTCGGGGTCGGTGTAGCGGATGCGCCCCTCATACCATTTGCTTTCATCGATGACCTCCGGCAAGACGAGCAGCGATTTGATCGAATCGAGGGCTTTGCCTTCGTACAGAACTTCGTAATTGGTATTCGCGCCGCCGCTGAATAGATCCGCAACGACATGGCCGGCGCGCGCTTCCGCGATGATTCTCGTGCCCAACGAATTGCCGGTGCCGTTTACGGTGACGAGCTTGATCTCGGGAAATTCCTTGCGAAATTCGTTGAGCAGCGGTTCGCTGCCGTAGCGGCCAACGTAAAAATTGAGCCGTCCCTCCTTTTTCGCCGCCGCCACCGTCTTCTCCCAATCGGCCTGCCAAGCACTCTTGGCATCGGCGGCCCATCCCCGCCCGGTCAAAGCGCAGACGATCAATAGTACAAAAGCAAAGCGCTTCATGATAATTTTCCTTGTCGATTTTTCATGAATTCTTTTCGGTAAAACCCGCGGGGAAGCGCCGCGCCAAACCCAAGACCAGCGGAACACGCAGCGTTGCTTTCATGTATACTCCCGAACGAAATTGAAGTCATTTCAATCGGTCGAAAAATTTCTCCTTTTCCAGATCCTGCAGCAGGCTCAAGTCAATGAACTGCTCGGGCTTGGCGGTCGCGGTTTGCGGCATGCTCTTGTATTCATCGAGCACGGCGCGAACCTCTTCGAGTGTTGGATAGGGGCGCGGCTGAAAGAATTTATAGGCATAGCGATAGCCGTCTTCCGAAATCTCCGTGTCGTTGATCCGCATGTATTTTTTCAGCACGTTGACGGCGAAATTTTTCTGCGTCCGGATGCGGTGGATCCCTTCGATCTCGCCGCGAATGAAATTTAACGCCGCCGGACGGTTGCGCTGGATGAAGCTCTTGGTCGAGGCGATCACCACGGCGGGATATTTGTAATCAAGACTTTCAAAATCCGCCAGCTCGCGGAAGCCGGCCTTTTTGGCCACCGTGAGCGCCGGCGGTGAGATGGCGCCGCCGGAGATCGCCCCTGCTTTCATGGCCGTAACCAGCTCTGGAATGCCGCCGATCTGCACGAGCGTTACGTCCTTGGCCGGATCGAGACCGAATTTTCTGATGTAGCGGCGAATCACCAGGTCGCTCAACGCGCCGAAGCGGGTCACGCCCAAACGCTTGCCGCGCATGTCCTCGCCGGTTTTGATGTCGGCCGTGACTACCAGGCTCTGCGGGATGATCGGCACCAGGGTCAGAATATTGACGGTATCGGCTCCCTGGAGCGCCGCCTGGATCGTGCCGTTGCCGCCAAGCTGGATCATCGGCGCCTCGCCGGCGATCAGCGCCGAGGTGATCGTCGATGCGCTGCGAATCAGGATGAGATCGACGTCGAGGCCGTATTTCTTGAACAGCCCGGCGTCGTGCGCCACCCAGGTGGCGAGGGACCAGGAGCTTTCCGCCGAATAGGCGGCGCGCAGCTTGGTGAGCTGCGCTGAGACACTGGGCGCCAGCCCCCCCATTCCGAAGAGCGCTATGGCGATCAGATATCGAACCGGCGATGCCATGGTCCCCCCTGTTCAGGCTTCGTTGACGTTAACCGCAATGCGCTCATGCCTAACCCTGGAACGATTCCTCGCATGCGTCCCGGCGTGTCATCTCGAACCCAGCGCGACGGCTTTTCTGGCATTGTGGCGTTGCGCCAATTACGATATGAACGCCTATATCAATGGCGCAAAGCCACTGTCAATGACGGCTCGCGCACGCGCGCATTGGACCCCAAAGCTTGAGGCAAGGCGACAATGATTTTTCTGACCAATGAACATATTCAGCAAGTGCTCGACATGAAAACCTGCATCGAGGCGATGGAGAATGCCTACCGCGAACTGAATCAGTCGAAGGCAGGCTATCGACCGCGCATCGATTTCTACGTACCCCAGGAGCCGCACTACTACCGCTGGGGCACCATGGAGGGAGCCTCACGCGGCCTTGGCGTATTCGCCATTCGCATGAAGTCCGACATGCTCGCTTGGGAAAACCAGGACGGCTTCATGGTCGAGGACAAGTACTGCATGGAGCGCGGCCGTTATTGCGGCCTGATTTTTCTGCTGAGCACGCGCAACGCCGAACCGCTGGCGCTCATGAACGACGGTTTCTTGCAGCACATGCGGGTTGGCGCTTGCGCCGGCCTTGGCACCAAGTACTTGGCGCGCCAAAATGCCAAAGTCATGGCGATGATCGGCTCGGGCGGCATGGCGCGCACCTACGCCGAGGCGATCAAGCAAGTGCGGCCGATCGAGACGATAAGAGTCTTCAGTCCGACGAAAAAGAACCGCGAGGCATTCGCCGCGGAGATGACCGGAAAGCTCGACGTCGAAGTGATCCCGGTGGACGCGCCGGAAAAGGCGCTCAAAGGGGCCGACGTGGTTTCGCTCACCACCGATTCGCTGGTCCCCGTGATCAAAGCCGAATGGCTCGAACCGGGAATGCACATCAACAATGTGCGCAACAACGAGGCGGGACCGGATGTTTTGGCGCGCGCCGACGTGCGCGCCCGCCTCGGCACGTCAACGTTGTTCGCTCACCGTACGGCGGCGGACGCGGTGACCGGGAGCGACGGCATGTTCGGGTTCATCGCCGGCAGCCCGGAGGAAAAAAACAAAATTCCGGCGGCGCCGTTTCACGAGATCGACAATCCGAACATCGGCACGATTCCGGATATCATGGCCGGCAAGTGGATCGGCCGAGCCAACGATCAGCAGATCACATTTTTGAATAATCAGGGCACTCAGGGTTTGCAGTTTGCGGCCGTGGGCGGGGCCGCCTACAACTTGGCCAAAGCAAAAGGACTCGGCCATCCGCTGCCGCTCGAATGGTTTACGCAGAGTATACGAGATTGAAAGCTTGGAGTGATGGAGTACTGGAGTAATGGAGTGATGGGTGATCCGGAATCCGACCCCAAACCCAATACTCACCACTCCAATACTCCATTATTCCAGGTTTCGGAGGTTCCATGGCTATAGTACGCTACGTTGCTTATCTCGCTGAAGATCCGGCGAAGCTGGTCGATTTTTACCATCGCTTTCTCGGCACGGAAGAATTGGGCCGAACGGCGGACGGCGATATCACCATCACCGACGGGTTTTACAATCTGACTTTTTTCAAGAATCGCCCCTCGCTCGGCGAAATGCAGATGAACAACGGCCTGCATCATATCGGTCTCCAGGTGGACGATCTCGAGGAAATCAAAGCGCGCTTCTTGAAGCTCAACCCTCGCGGCATGATTATTCAAGAGGCCAACGACTTGCAGCACGGTGAGATTCGCCTGCACGATCCCGAATGCCGGCCGGTTACGGTATCGACCGGCAGCTTCGGCGTGCCGGCGAGCCAAGAAAAACCGTTTCCGCGCATCCGCCACATCGCGTACAATGCTCTCGATCCCGATACCATGCTGCTTTTTTACACGCAGGTCTTTCAACTGCGAGAGATTCCATCGAGCTATGAGCGGCGCCGGCAGGGGCTCGGCAACCGCTTTTGCGCCGACGGCAAAACCAATCTGGCGATCCACCCCTTTTACAGCCCGGTGGAAGGCCACGAAGCCAAATACGGCATCAACCATATCGGTTTTTTGACCAGCACGATGCAAGCGACGATTGCGGAGTTGAGCAGCGTGTTGAAAATCGCGCCGCGCCCGTCGACGCGCCCCTACGCCGAGTTTCGCTTTCGCGACCTCGAGGGCAACGCGCTAGACTTGTCGCAGACCAAAGGCTGGGAGGTCGATGTGGACAGATGGGAGACGGCGGCGGAAGGATAGTTTCGAGTTGGAGTCATCGAACTGCGACGCGATTGGTGCGGAGTATTTAGCCGCAGAGAACGCAAAGAGCACAAATCTTTGCGCTGCCTAACCCGAACGGCATGAGTGGGAAGGCGGGTGAGGCGGGCGGTCGAATCGCCTGTCTGGCGAACGCCATTGCATCTTGCCGCCTCCCCCCGTAATGATCACTGGTTTATCTTTGAACTCCGCCAAAGACGTAAGATGTAAGCGACGGCACTTTTCAGCCGACAAAATGGGCGCCGCCGTCGACGTTGAGCAGCTGCCCGGTCATGAAATCGCTCTCAGGCGACGCCAGAAACAGCACCGTGCCGACCAGATCGTTTTCGACCTGTGTTCTCTTGATGGCGCGATTGGCGACGCGGCTGGCATTGAAAGCGGGATCGACTTGCCGGCCCTCGGTGACGACGAATCCCGGCGCAACCGTATTGACGCAGATGCCGTAGTCGCCGACTTCGCGCGCCATGGCGCGGGTCATGGCGATCAGAGCGCCCTTGGAAGTCACGTAATGGATGTAATTTTGGCCGCCGTTGAGCGCCGTGCCTGAGGAAATATTAATGATCTTGCCTCTGCCCTGCTGCTTCATGTAGGGCAACGCTGCTTTGGCGCAAAGCCATGAGCCGCGCACGTTGACCGCCATCGCCTTGTCGAATTCCTCCACCTCCATCTCCCAGAAGACGCTCTTTTTGACGGTCATGAAATACGCCGCATTATTGACCAGCACATCAACGCTGCCAAATTCCTTGGCGACGCGATCGACCATCGCTTTGACGCTTTTCTCGTCCGACACGTCGCAGGCCATGCTGATCGCCGTGCCGCCCATGTCTTGAATCGCTTTGACGACGTGATCGGCGCTGGCGATGTCCGGAAGCGCGATTTTTGCTCCTTCTCTGGCAAAACCGACAGCATAAGCCTTGCCGATCTTGCCGCCGCCGCCGGTGATGATAACCGACTTACCTTCGAAACGCATAAAGCACTCCTTTAGATTAGTTGAAGTTTGACTTAACACCGGCTGCACGGACGTGTCAATGAAACCGCGCGGATGAAGGGGTGTAGACCCGCAGGATGCTCCGTTTCCATCTGACCACAACCCCCAATGCTTCCTTCATTGACACCGCCTCATTGGCTTCTTATGATCGGGCAGGACATTCTCATGGCCAAACTCAAACTGACTATCGCGTTTGACAAGTATGATTACTTGCAACCGCTCAGGGACGGCGCGGTGGAGGCCGACGGTCTCGATCTGAATATCCTTACGGTCGAGAGCGGCATCCGCCACGAACGCATGTTTTACTACGGCGAATATGACGCTTGCGAGTTTTCGATGTCGTCCTATCTGGTCGCGCGCGGCCAAGACATCGATCGGCTGCAGGCGATTCCGTTTTTTCCGCGTCGCATGTGGGGCCATAAGTTCTGTTTCATCAAAGCCGGATCGGGAGTGAAAAAGCCGTCTGATTTGAAAGGCGGACGGATCGGCTTGCGCAGCTACGAGAACACGCTAGCATTAGTGACCAAGGGCATGCTGATGAACAGCTATGATCTCGGCGTCGGCGACGTGACCTGGGTGATCGTCAACAAGGAACACGTCGGCTTCAAGCTGCCGCCCCATATCAAAATCGAGTTCGTCGAAGGTAAACGCAAACTCGAAGACCTGCTCGTCGACGGCAAAGTCGACGCCGAGGTAGAGCCCGATTTGCCGCAGCGCTGGATTCGCGGCGACGGCAGCGTTGAAAGGCTCTTCCCGGATTTTGAGCGCGAGGAGCGCGCCTATTACAAAAAGACCGGCATCTTTCCGATCATGCACCCGGTAGTGATCAAGAAAGAAATCCTCGAGCGCGATCCGTGGGTGGCCACGAGCCTTTACGAAGCGCTGCTCGCTTCACGCAAGGCTTACAATGAGTTCATGGAGCAGCCGCACCGGCTGAGTTTCGCTTGGGGCCGCTCGTATCTGGAGGAAGAGCGCAAATTTTTCGGCAAAGACCCTTTTTATCAGGGCTTCAAGGAAAACTACAATGATGTTGCCAACCTGATTAAATTTGCTGGCCAACAGGGCATGCTCGGCCGTAATCTAACGGTGGAAGAGTTGTTTACGGAGAATACCAGGAATACGTAAGAGTTGCGGGTTGCGGGTTTCAGGGCGGAAACTGGCTTCTAACTCGAAACGTAAAACGCGCAACTCGAAACTCCCCAGGAGGAATTGTTTACGGAGAATACCAGGAATACGTAAGAGTTGCGGGTTTCGGGTTTCAGGGCGGAAACTGGCTTCTAACTCGAAACCTGAAACGCGCAACTCGAAACTGTTAGGAGGTCTCTATGTCTGACTACCGAATCATCGATGCCGACGGACATGTGATGGAGCTCGACAGCGAGCTGCGCGAGTTTATCGGCGCGCCATATAACGATCTCGAATGGCATCAGAGTTATTCCTTCTGGCCGGGGTTGACGATGGACGGCTTTCTCCGCTCGCTGCGCAAGAAAGGCGGCTGGGCCGGCGGTGGCACCGGGCCGAACGCGCAGGATTGGCTGCGCTTCCTGGATCTCAATAAGATTGAGATGACCGTGCTCTATCCGACTCAAGGGCTCACCCATGGCGCGATCCAGGATCACGACTGGGCGATCTGCATGGCCAAAGCGTACAACGATTGGCTCTACAACAAATTCATGGCAGCGAGCCCGCGCCTGGTCGGAGTTGCGCTGCTGCCGATCCAAGACATCGGCGAAGCGGTCAAAGAGCTGCGCCGCGCCGTAACCGAATTGGGCATGGTCGGGGCGGTGCTGCCGGCCGTAGCGCCCGCCGGCCGCCTCTACAGCACGGCGGAATTTTATCCCCTCTGGGAGGAAGCGCAGAGACTCGATGTGCCGATCTCGACGCACGGGGGCCTGAGCATGCCGGGGCTCGGCCTGGACATGGCGAATAATTTCACCATCGGTCACACGCTGGAACATCCGTTTGCGCAGATCCGCCAGTTCGTCGCCCTCATGTTCGAGGGCGTGTTTGAGCTCTTTCCCAATCTAAAATTCGGCTGCATCGAGTGCGGCGTCGGTTGGGTCCCTTATATGATGGACCGCATGGACGAAGAACAGGAGCGAAAAGGCCATTACTCGCCGCGCTGCAAGCTCAAGCCCAGCGATTACGTGAAGAAGGGCAACATCTTCTTCGCTGTCGAAGTCGAAGAATCGGCCTTGCCATTGGCGGCCCAGGTAGCCAATGAAAACGCGCTGATCTGGGCTTCCGACTACCCGCACGAACGCGACCAGCGCGACTTCAGCCACGACATCCCGAACCTGATCAACCGAAAAGACATCAGCGACGAACTGAAGCGAAAAATCTTCTGGGACAATCCGCTGCGCTTCTATCCGCGCCTGAAGGCGCGCATCGATAAGAGCGAAGCGAAAGCGGTGGCTTGAGCGGGGTTCTATTCACCAGGAAGCGCACGAAGAGTTAATAAAATGAACGGATTTGAATATTACCGTTAAGAATTAAATTCTTTTTGCGTTCCTTGCGTTCTTTGCGGTTGAAATCCGATTCCGAACATTTTTCATAGGACCTTTGTGCCCTATGTGGTGAATTCCTCGAGCTAATGAAAATCCCGGCTCGACACCTTTGCCGGCTGCAACTCCACCTTCGGCTCCCATAATCGTTCCGCGACGAGGTGCACGACGCCGTCTTCCACCTGCAGCTTGCCGCTGATGCCGAGAAAACTCACGGTTTTTGCCAACACGGCGTAGCGCTGAAACACGCTTTCCCAAACCACGACATTGACGAAACCGGTTTCATCCTCGAGGGTCATGAACACCACGCCGCCGGCTGTTCCGGGCCGCTGCCGGCAGATCACCAGCCCGGCGTAGCGGATTTGCGCGCCGTTGTTCATGGCCGCGACGGTGCGCGCATCGGGCAGATTTTGACGCGTCAGATAGACGCGCATCGGCTCCAACGGATGGCGGCGGGTGCTATGTGCGGTACGGTGATAATCCCAGCCGACTTCTTCGAAATCGCTGAGACGTGCAAAACCTGGAGCCGTTTCCGGCACCGACATTTTCAATGTCTGGCCGCGCGTCTGAACCAACCGGCGCACATCCCACAAGGCCTGGCGCCGGGTGACCGCCAGAGCGTCAAACGCGCCGGCTTCCGCCAGGAGCGTCGAGCTTCCTTCATCCAGGCCGGTGCGCCGAACGAAATCTTCCAGCGAAGAAAAAGGACGCTCGCGCCGCGCTGAGGCGATTTTTTGCCATTCGTTTTCGCCGAGCCCTTTGACGTAGCGCAGTCCCATACGAACGGCGAAACCGCCGGCGCTCTCGGCGCAGCTTTCGAGCGTGCAATCCCAAGCGCTCGTTTGCGCGTCGATGGGCCGTACCGCAACTTGATGGCGTTTGGCGTCTTCGACGATCGTCGCCGGAGCGTAAAAGCCCATCGGTTGGGCGTTGAGCAACGCACAGGTATATTCCGCGTGATAATGGCACTTGAGCCAAGCGGTCGCATAAGCGATCAGCGCGAAGCTGGCCGCGTGGCTTTCGGGAAAGCCGTACTCGCCGAAGCCGCGTATCTGCTCAAATACTCGTTGGGCGAATTCTAGAGAGATACCTTTCGCTTCCATGCGCGTGATCAAGCGCTCGCGGTGGCGCTCCATCCTGCCGGTGCGATGCCACGCCGCCATGTCGCGGCGCAGTTGATCGGCCTCGCCGGGGGTGTAATCGGCTGCGATCATCGCTAGGCGCATCACCTGTTCTTGGAACAGAGGCACACCAAGAGTCTTTTCCAGCACCGGCTTGAGCGACGGGTGGGGATATTCGATCGGTTCTTTGCCCTGCCGGCGCCGCAAATAGGGATGCACCATGCCGCCGGTAATGGGGCCGGGGCGGACAATGCTGATCTCGATCACCAGATCGTAAAAATCCTTCGGCTTGAGGCGCGGCAGCATGGCCATTTGCGCCCGGCTTTCGATTTGAAACACGCCCACCGTGTCGCTCCTGCAGATCATGGCAAACGTGGCTTCGTCGCGCGCCGGAACGGTCGCCATCGAGAGGTCAATGCCGCGATGCTCGCGCAAGAGTTTAAAACAGAGATCGAGCTGGGTCAGTCCGCCCAGGCCGAGCAAATCGACCTTGAACAGGCCGAGGTCTTCGATGTCATTCTTATCCCACTGGATCACCGTACGTTCGGGCATCGTGGCGTTTTCAATCGGCACGATAGTGTGGATCGGTTCGTGGCCGAGCAGAAAACCGCCGGGATGGATCGACAAGTGGCGGGGAAAATCCAAAAGCTCATTGGTGAGTTGAAGCAAATGCTCATGCACGCCGCCCGATACTCTCAGGCCCAGTTGTTCAAGCGCCTCCGGGCGAACGACCTCATAGGAGGAAAGGAATTTGGCCGCTCGATCGAGCGCCGTCTCGGAAAAGCCGAGCGCTTTGCCAACGTCGCGCAGCGCCGAGCGTGAACGGTAGCGCACCACGTTGGCGACCATCGCGGCGCGGTGGCGGCCGTATTTTTGGTAAACGTATTGGATCACTTCTTCGCGGCGGTCGTGCTCGATGTCGAGATCGATGTCCGGCGGCTCGGCGCGTTCTTTCGAAATAAAACGCTCGAACAATAAGCCGATATGCGACGGATCGACTGCGGTAATACCGAGGCAATAGCAGACGACGGAGTTCGCCGCCGAGCCGCGCCCCTGGCAGAGAATGCCGTTGGCGCGGCAGAACTCGACGATCTCCCGCATGGTGAGAAAATAGCCGGGATAGTCGAGCGCCTCGATGATTTCCAGCTCTTTTTCGATCTGCGCAACAATCGCATCGGGAACGCCGTTGGGATAGCGGCATTGCGCGCCATTGAAGGTTTGCCGGCGCAGCCACTCTACCGATGTCATGCCGTTCGGCAGCTCTTCGGAAGGATAACGATAGCGAATTTCATCGAGAGAGAAATCACATCGTTCGGAGATCTCCAGAGTGCGCTCGAGCACACCGGGATCGTCAGTAAACAGACGCGCAAACGCGTAAGGCGATTTGAGTCCGTATTCGGCGTTCGGCTTTAGCTTCCGGCCGCACGCAGCGACGGGCAGACCGTGGCGAATCGCGGTCAAAACATCCTGCAACCGGCGCCGCGACGGACTGTGGTAGAGCACTTCGTTGGTAGCAGCCAGCGAAATGGCAAACCGTTTGGTGAGCTCGCGGAAACGGGCCTCTCGCTCGATTTCCTCCTCGCGCCGATGGCGTGCAATCAAGCCATATAGCCGATCGCCGAAGGCGTCGCGTAGATTGCCGGCAATCCACTGTCCGTCAGAGTGAGATAGATTTCTCCTTCCGTCATTCCCGTGGAAACGGGAATCCAGGTTTTGTTCTCTTCGCATTTTACTCCTCGCCTGGACTCCCGCTTTCGCGGGAGTGACGGGCTCTTTGCTTCCGCCCCACAACGCGATCAATCCCGCCGCATGAGCACAAACCTCGTCCCAGCCGACGGCGCTCTCCCCTTTTTCCGAGCGAAGCCGGCCCTTGGTGATCAATCGACAGAGATTTGCGTAACCGGCGCGGTCCTGAGCCAACAAGACAATGGTGGAGCCGTCCTGGACCGAAACCTGCGACCCGATGATCAGCTTGATGCCAAGCTCGCGCGCCTTCACGTGGGCGCGCACCACGCCATAGACGCCGTCCCGATCGGTCAGCGCTATCGCCGGCAAGCCGAGCCGATGCGCCTCCTCGACCAATTCGTCCGGATGACTCGCCCCTTCGAGAAAAGAAAAATTGCTCTTGCACCAGAGCGGTACGTAGAAAGCCATGTGTCAGCTAATGCTTAAAGTAAAAAAGGCGTGAGCGCTCGACGTGCGTCGATGAAGAACCAGCGAAGTTTAAGATAAAAAGAAAGCCTGGCGAGTTAAAGGCTACTGCGGATCGAGTTCCCCAACTACTTTAAACCTAATTCGCTAGACCGGTTCCGGTAAACGCAATTATTTTTCACGAGATGGCTCAACTTGCTGTTCGTATTCGTTGAGCTTGGCCGTGATTTTTTTATCGTTCCGATATCTGGTTTTTAAGCGTGATAATTCTTGATCGGTGCCGATGCAAAACTCGGCCATTTTCTGCTGCAAGAATTTGCGCCGTTCTTCGTCGTAGGGGTCTTCACCGCGAAAATGATCGCAAGCGTCGCGCCGCTGGATGAAACGCTGCACATCCGCCGGCCATTTGCTTTGTGCATGCGCCTTATTGGTGAAAAGGATGTAGGCTATTAGAATGAGACAAACGATGAAGAACACCCAAATGCCTACCTTGTAGCTGGACGGCGCCATACCACTCCTGGCGACTCCGGCTCCGATTTGCACGAGAATTTGAGGACCAGATAGTGCCCAAAGCGAAACGCCAATCAGGAGAACACTCAGCCCCAGTCCAGTCCAGATCGGCAGCATGAGCAGGGCGACGACGACCACCATACCTATGACAGGAGCGTTGACCCACCAAGACCGGAAACCCATGGGGGCGAAGAACTCGGCTCCACAGTGTGAACACTTGACGGGAAACAACGACGAGGAGAGTCCGATGGACCAGGGTGACAAGGTCTTACGACTACAAGCGGGACACGCATCCATACGGGGGCCAACTATTTAAATATTCTGCGGCTCTTTAAGCGGTAGATGCAGCCGCTCTTTGATCTGGGAATTCAAATATCTGCAATATCCGGCGGGCTGAGATCTGAATATCTCGCTGCGCTTAAAATCAATATTCACACTCGACCAAAAGCAAACAGACCAGCGATTACAGCAACTCGCGGAACTGCTCGACCGTCAAACCGGCGTCGCGGACGATACCACCCATGGTGAATGCGTTAACCGGATTGTGGCGTGGAATGGTGAGGATCCGACCTCCGTTGGACATCACAATGTGTTTGCCATGACGCACGATTTGGAAGCCGGCTTTTTCAAGTGCGCGGACGGCGTCAAGATGATTGATGCCAGGAATCTTCGGCAAAATTACACCGAGACTTCAACTTCACGAATATTTTCGCCGCGCAGCTGCTCATCGACCACTGCAAGATACTCGCGAATAGCGTCTTTAATATTTTCTATCGCTTCCTGCTCGGTGGCGCCCTGTGACCAGCAACCCGGTAAACCAGGCACAGAAACACTGTATCCCTCTTCCGACTGTTGCAGAGCTATTTTGTACCTCATGGCTTATTCTCCACCGATTAGTCGTACCTTAATCTGTGCAATTTAGTACATTCCTAAGAATCATTAAGAGTTTCCGCGAGCGATGTATGAAATGACCTGGTCAGTCTCCTTAGATTTGCGTTCACGTCGGGTTTGTCTGTATGATCGCCGGCAACTTATTCAGTGTAGTTTTTTAAGATCAACTTTTCTGCTGGCATTATCAATGTCGATGCCCACCAAATTCCCTTCGACATCGTAATCAAGGACGACGCCTTCTGAAATTTCTCGACTTTCCGCGCTCGTCCGTTCGGAAAGATCGATATAGAGCGAGTCAGGATCCGGATAATAATTCAGCTTCATGGTTTGAACCCTCGGTCGTTTGAACCCTCGGTCGTAAGACTTCTTTCTCAAAAGTATTCAGTGAACCCGTATTCAGGCACGAATAGAGGATAACCCGCTTCCCTTCAGATAACCAGCCTCATCTCTAATTCAATCCGGTTTGTTGTTGAAGCGATGCCAACTGCCGATCATGCAGGTTGCTTAAAAACGTCAAAGCTAAAATGGCTCCCAGCAAAGCCATCGCCATGTCGGACTGTGTGTCCCACATGTAGCCCTGCGTGCCGAGGAAACTCTCCGCCGAGTCGCCGGTGGCGGCGGCCACAGCCCATTCGAAATTCGTAAAGTGCGGCAGTCAGATAAGTTTCATTGGACGTATTCCGTTCGTTGGCGTCTTCAACTCGTCAAAAACGGTTTCTTGACTGCCGCTTTGGGTTATGTTTAGAACAGTCTGCCGTAAGCACGACCGGGGATTGTCCATCCCTATTGTCTAGAAACCCGGTTGCGCTTGGGTATCGGCCAGCAGAAATCCAGCTTGGAGAATGCTGGCCTTTTTTTGGACGATCCTATGCGAAATTTATCCAGTGACGAACTTGCTTGATTATCCCCTTCTGATACTTCTTGCCCCCCTCGCGGCCGGCTTGATCATAGGCCTTTTCGGGCGCGCGCTCGGGCCGAAACTCTGCCGCATCGGCGTTGCCGCCGAAGCGATTTCTGTCGGCCTCGCCGTTTTGGTTCTGTATGAGGTGACCGCTTACGGCCCGAGAACCATTGAACTAAGCGGCGCAGGCGGCGACCTTTTTCAATTGGCTTTTCGATTCGATCGCCTATCCGCCGTCTTGCTGGTTCATATCGCCGCCATCAGCATTTTGATCCATCTTTTTTCGATTCGCTACATGCAGCAAGAGCGCGGCTACGCCCGTTTTCACAGCCTGTTGGCGTTCACCACTTTCGTACTCTTCGGCATGGTATCGAGCGCCAACCTTTTGATGCTGTTCATGTTTTGGCAGCTGCTCAGCTGGCTGGTGCCGCTGCTTTCTTACAATTATCCGCACCCGCCGACGGTGCGCGGCGCCTTCAGGACCTTCATCATGCAGCGTACCGGTGACATCGCCTTTCTGGCTGCCGTGGTGCTGGCCTACAATTTTTACGGCACTCTGGAAATATCGGAGCTCGCTGTGCGCGCCCACAGGAATCTGTCATTTGCGTGGTGGTCCGGAGGAGTAGAGATCAACGGCGCTACCGTGGTGACGCTGTTAATATTCATCGCCGCCATGAGCAAATCGGCGCAGGTCCCCTTCCATATGTGGCTGCCCGATTCGCTGTATGCGCCGACCCCGGTCCATGCCCTTCTGCACGCGGGCATCATCAATGCCGGCGGCTTTCTGCTCGCCCGTCTTGCCGGTCTCTACGCTCTAACCCCCGCCACACTCCATCTCGTCTTCGCCGTCGGCATGCTGACGGCGCTGCTCGGTTCGTCGATGATGCTCGTGCAAAACGACATCAAGAAAACCTTGGGTTATTCCACGATCGGACAGATGGGATTCATGATTATGGAATGCGGCCTCGGAGGGTTTGGTCTGGCGATTTTTCACCTGATCGCTCATGGCTTGTTCAAAGGCACGATTTTTCTTAACTGCGGCTACGTGATTCACAGCGCGCGCCAAGAGCCGCGCCAGCCTCTCGGAAATCGAGTCCCAGCCGGCGCGCAGTTCTCGGCATTGACTTGGATGACCGGGTTTATCGCCACGCTTGTTTTGCCGCTGGTGATTGTGCTCGCCGCGCATGGCCTGTTGAACATCCCGCTGGCGGAGTCGCAAGGCGCCGTCATCTTTCTGTTCTTCGGCTGGGCGACGTCCTCGCAAGCGATCCTCACGCTCTATCGGCTGCGCGCTGCCGCCAGTTGGAAGGTGGCGGCAAGCATGCTCGCCGCCTTATTTCTGGTCGCTCTTACCTATCTTATGGCTGCGGAAAGTTTTTCGTATTTCTTGTTCGCCGCGCCGGGCGAGGTTGACTATTACTTCAAGGCTGCGGCGCTGACCGGTTGGTTGTTTGATTTCATCGTCGTCAGTTTCGCGTTGCTGATCATCTTCGGATGGTACCTGATTTACGCGCGCAGTCACGGTAGGACCATCCGGGTGCCGGAGTGGGTGAGGAGCGTGCAGGTCGGGCTTTATCTGTTTTTAATCAATCGGCTCTATCTCGACGCCTTTTCAATACGGCTCGGCAGATTAGTTGCGGATGGGGTTCAACGGATGGATCGAAGCAGCGTTTTTTCCTATGGCGCCGCGCTCTTTGCCGCCGCGGCAGCGCTGCCGGCGGCGCGGAGCTTGTTCGACCTTCCACTTGCGCAGATCGCGGCGCTGCTTGTCGCCGTGTTCTTGCTGCCGCTGTTTCCGTTTGAAAGACTTTATGTGGCTGGGATTGCGCGCCTGCCCGGATATGGCGCGATGGCGGCGGCTATCCTCTTTCCCGCCGCCGGTCTCTATGCTTTGACCCGTGTCTCCGACGAGATCTCGGTCGACGTTGTCAACAGCATCGGCTGGCTGGCACTGTTCGGCGCGCTTTACGCCTCCGTCAAAGCCCTGGCTCAGGTGCGAGTGGCCGACCTTGCGGCCTATGCGGGCGCGGCTTTCTTCGCCCTATTCTGGTGGTATTTTGCGTTAACTCAAAGGACCGATGGCACAGCGCTGCTCTATGTCATCGGCGTCGTTCTGCTCACCGTCGGTTTGCTACTGGCGTGGCAGCGTTTGCACGAGCGCTATGGCGATCTGCCGGTAGATCGGATGCATGGATTAGCCAAAGCCATGCCTTGTTTCGCCACTCTGTTTACTCTGCTGGTTATGGCGGCCGTCGCCCTCCCGCCATTTGGTTTTTTTTTCTCTCATCTGGAGATGTTAGTGCGGGCCGCTAAAGTACCGTCCTCGGGTTTGTGCAGCGTTTTAGCGACTTGGCTGATGTCGTCGTGGTGCTGGTTTCGGCTGATGCAGCGGCTTCTTTTCGGACCCGAGCGCAAGGACTTGATTTATGAGGATTTGCGCGCCGGCGAAGCCGTGAGCTTCGCGGCCGTGCTCCTCGCGATCGCTTTGCTCGGCATCGCCCCGCGTGTCCCGTCCGGAGAAGTTATCCAGGCACAGCGGAGTTTCGTGGAGATTCCCGCGTGGCGGAAATAACCTCGAGCCAATACAGCGAAGCCGAGCGAATGGAGCTGCGCGGACTGGTTCGGCTCGCCAGCGAAATCATCGCCTACTATTGGCCCATGCGGACATTCGTCCATCACAATCCGCTGCACGGCCTGGAAGACCTGCATTTTGACCAGGCGGTCACGCGCGCTCGCCAGGTACTGGGCGGCCAGGGTTATTTGTCCAGTGAGATATTCCGCCACTACTACAACTCGGGAAGAATCCTGCCGCGTCACCTCGATGAAGCCATCGGCCTGGGCGAGCAAAGCGATTTTATCCATCTCGTCGGGCGCAAGGTGAGTCGTAAAGAAGTCATGCGGGCGCAATTGCTTTGCGGCACCTCGATCCCGGCGCCTGATGTCATCGAAGCTCAGCTGCAATGGCAGCCAGATCGGCAAGCCATTTCAGCACTGGCGGGCCATCTGGCGGCTTTTTGTCAAAGAGGCCAGGATCCGACCGAGCCATCCATCGCGGCAGGCCTCGAATTGAAAGCCGATGCGTGTGATCGCATTTTGGGCACGCGAATCGGCGACGAGATCAACCGGGAAATGATCAAATGGTGCGAAGCTTTTTTGGATGAAGGGCATGCCACCTGGCCGATGCCCCATAGGGAAAAAGGGTTTTATTCGGCCTGGAAATTTCTCGCCCAGCGGGAATGGTCGCCGTGCGCCATACCGGACAGCCGTAAAAAGATCGCCTGTCTGCCGGTATTTCCGGAAGACGCGTTATTGGAAAGTCTTAACGGCCTGATGATCGAACGTGAAAGCTGGCAGGAATATTTCTCGCTTCATCTCGCCGCGTTGCCCGGGTGGGCTGGCGCGATCAAATGGCGCGCCGATCAAGACGAGTACGAATGGCAGCGAGTCTACCCGGTCGATCTCGTGCAATATCTCGCGGTTCGCCTGTGGTACGAGCGGGAACTGGTGCAGATGGCATGCGGGATAGCGCCTAACGCCGAAGGCAACGCAAAGACGATTTCGGCGCCCGCGCTGGCGAATCAAAATGCACCGACAGCGTTCAGCGATGGAAAACAAGCGGCAATGGTTTCTGCTTGGCGGCTGATCGCTATCGCCCGAGCGCTGCAATTGGACACGACTCAATTGCAGCGTGCCGAGCTGGAAGATCTCTTGACCCTGATCGCCTGGCTGGACGCTTTTCCGGAGTCGGCTCACGGTCCGGTATGGCTCAAAGCATTTGAAGCGGGCTACGAGGAGCATCTGCTTGAGCAAATCCGAGCCAGCCGGCAAAGCTCGCGGCTCGAGCCGAGCGAAAGCGCGTTGATCGAAGCCGAGGGCGCAGGGCGAAGCGGTTCTTCGGTCCGGCCCCAGGCTCAGGCGGTGTTTTGCATCGATGTGCGCTCAGAACCCTTGCGGCGCCAACTTGAAGCGATCGGCGATTACGAAACCTTCGGGTTCGCCGGCTTCTTTGCTGTCTTCATTCGCCATCAGGCGCTCGGCAGCGATCATGAAACCGAGCAGTTTCCGGTGATCACGAAGGCAAAGAACCTGGTCCGCGAGATTCCCCGGACTTACCAAGGTCATTTTCTCTACCGCCATCGTCATCGAGAGGAACTGCTCGATGCCGGCCATACTTTGCTTTATGATCTCAAAGAGAACGTCGTCACGCCCTACGTCATGGTGGAATCGTTCGGCTGGTTCTACAGTCTGCCGTTTCTCGGCAAGACTCTGTTACCGAGCTATTATCGTGCTGCCATGGAGTGGCTGCGCCGAAAACTCGTTCCTCCGGTGGCCACGACTTTGACTGTGGACAAACTGACCCAGCAGGAAGTCGAAGAGATGCTTGCTGCCGAGCAGCGCGCCATCACGCGCCGAGCGTTGCAGGAGAAATTTGGCGATCGACATTTGAATCTTTCGCTGGAGCGCTTGGAATTTCTACGCCGCCGCGCCCTCGATGAGGCAAACGCCGGCGAACCGTCGCCGCAGGCGCGCTCCATGGCATTATCCGCCGAAGAGGAGACGGCTTTCGTCGAGGAACTGCGGCGCGATTACGGCATCAACCAAGGCGGTTCGTTCGCACGCATGGAGCGCATTACGCGCACCGGCTTTACCACGCGCGAACAGGTCTTCACCGTCGAAACCGCGCTCAGAATGATGGGGCTGACGCGAAACTTCGCCCGCCTGGTATTGCTCTGCGGCCACGGCAGCCGGTCGGAAAACAATCCCTTCGAGGCGGCGCTCGATTGCGGCGCCTGCGGCGGCAACGCCGGCAAGCCCAACGCCCGGGTGCTGGCGATCATGGCCAATCGGCCGTTGGTGCGCGAGCAACTCGCTAAGAACGGCATCGTCATCCCGCAGGATACATTTTTCATCGCCGGCCAACACAATACCGCGACGGACGAGGTGGAGATTTTCGACCTGGAGGATCTGCCGCCGACGCATCGGCACGATCTTTTCCAACTGGCGCGCGATTTGGAAAGAGCGGGGGCTCGAACCAGCCAGGAACGGTGCGCCCGTTTCCCGGAGATCAACGCCAGGTTGAGCTCGTCCAAGGCCAAACGTGAGGTCCGTCGGCGCAGCAACGACTGGAGCCAGGTCCGGCCCGAATGGGGGCTTTCCCGCAATGCTGCCTTCATCGCCGGCCGGCGCGCGTTGACGCGCGGCATCGACCTCGATGGCCGGGTGTTCCTCCATTCTTACGATTATCGCGAGGATCGCGACGGCCGGTTGCTCGAAGCCGTGCTGACCGGCCCGCAGGTGGTCGCCCAGTGGATCAATATGGAGCACTACTTTTCCACCGTCGACCAGGAGGTCTATGGAAGCGGCAGCAAGATTTATCACAACGTTGCTGGACGGCTGGCCGTCATGTCCGGGCCGCAGAGCGATCTGCGCACCGGGCTGGCATGGCAAACCGTCATGAACGGCGAGCTGCCTTATCATGAAGCCATGCGCCTGCTCACCTTGGTGGAGGCGCCAAGGGAGCGGGTCGATGCAATCGTTCGCAACCAGAGTCTGCTGCGCCGCCTGTACGACAACGAATGGCTGAGCCTCATCGCCGTCGACCCGCAGGAGCAAAGCTTTTATCGATATCTGCCCTTCGGGGATTGGCGGCGAGTGGACAATACCAGTTTATCGGACGGAATCCGACGCGCGCGAAAGGAGCAATGCCATGAGTGACCTCACGCTTCATCCCATGAAGGAGATCAGAATCATCATCCATGGAGAACATCTGAAATTTGCCACCGACTTGCTCGACCGCAAAGCGACGGGCTACACGATCATCCACAATATTTCCGGCAAGGGCCATCACGGTTTTCACACCGCACATCCGATGTTCAACGAGATGGACAGCATCGTCATGCTCATGACGGTGGTCATGCCGGAGCACGTCGAGCCGATTTTGGCCGGATTGAAGCCGCTGTTTGCGCGCCACACGGGCGTGATGTTCGTCTCCGATGTCGCGGTCAGCCGACTCGAGTATTTTTCGGCGCCATCCGATACGGCCTAAGGAGATTCTACCGCGTCAACGTGCGCAGGGGCGATTCATGAATCGCCCCTGCTATTGACGCGCGGGTAAGCCGCGATGATGGGTTCACGGCGGAAGCAGCTCGCCACATGATCGTTAACCATGCCGGTCGCTTGCATGTGGGCGTAAATGATCGTTGAGCCGACAAACCTGAAGCCCCGTTGTTTCAAATCTTTGCTCAGAGCGTCGGACTCCGGACTAGTCGCCCGGTAATCTTTCAAAGCTCTAAGACGATTCACGATCGGACGGCCATTGACAAAGCGCCAGATGTAGTTGTCAAAGCTGCCGAACTCTTCCTGCACGCGCAAAAACTTCGCCGCATTGTTCACGGCCGCGGCGATCTTCAGCCGATTACGTATGATATCGGGATTCTTGAGCAGCGTGCTGATCTGTTTTTTGCCGTAACGCGCGACTTTCTCGGGGTCGAAATTCGCGAAAGCCTGGCGGTAAGCCGCGCGCTTGCGTAGCACGGTGTACCAGCTCAAGCCCGCCTGCGCCGCTTCTAACGTAAGAAACTCGAAAATTGTCCGGTCGTCATGTACCGGCACGCCCCACTCCCTATCGTGGTACTCGACGTAGTCGGGCTTGCTTAAATCAACCCAGGGGCAGCGGTCGTTATTGTTAAACCATTTCATCTTAGCACTGTCTCTGGGTGCCAATTTTTCCTTTGCATTCTTCGAATCGGTCATCTTCAGCTCTGTGACCCCTGTGTTCTCTATGGTGAGAGGTTTATCGAGCTTCTTTCGGAAATCGCCGGTACAGCCGTATAATCCACCAGATAAGCGCCAGGACAAATCCTATGAGGATTGACGAGAAAGTCGCGACGGGTAATGTCGGTGGCTGCAAATGATTGGCTTTAAGAATGACGTAATGCATGCCCAGCATCATCATTACGATCAAGCAAGCAAGCCGTTTCCCATGGGCGTTGAGAAAATTCAGCGACTCCTCGCGGCGCTCGGGCGAAAGCCAATAGTCGCGGTTCGGTAAATTGGTCCAGCGAGGAAATTTACGCGGCAGGGTTCCGACGATGAAACTGACGAAAGCGGACATTGCGATCATGAAACTAAGTATAAATAACAAGTAAGCGTTGCGGCTCATCGAGCCGTTGGCATTGTTGTTTGCGCCAAAGTGAGTGGCGACAGTTTCGGGTAGGGAGCGCGTCGTGTAAATGATAAACACAACAGCAAAAACCGACAGGCACACCAACGCCACCAATGCGCCGCCGGCATCGTTTCGCTGCACGATCATACTGCTTTGATGGTCCGTTTCATTGGGCAAATCATTCTCCGACGATTTCACGGAGCCACAATTCAACGATCAGTACCGCATTGGCGGGAATCAAATCGCCAAGGCCTTGATCACGATAAGCCAGGTGTGGACTGATACGAACTTTCCGGTAACCGCCCGGCTTCATACCCGACAACGCATATTCCACCCCCGCCATCGCCTCTCTGCTTCCTAATCTAAGGCTGTGATCGACGAATCGGTATCCGTCGACGGTTCTGATCATCGCCGCCGGCAAGTACTCGGTTTGTTTTTGGTTAAGCGGCACTTCATCGCCTTGGTTAAGAAAAATTTTCAGATTATAGACGACCCTGTCCCCCTTTTTTGCCGGAAGACCATTGCCGGGTTGCTCGTCCAGAAGTTTGATACCGCTCTTCAAACGCATGGCTTTTCTTCATGCTCGGATTCCCAATGGACCCAATCGCCGACGGTAATCTCTCCATCACACAATACTTTGGCATAAGCGCCGCCGCGCCAATCGGCATAAAGCGCCGCTTGCAATCCCGGCCAAGCTTCATCCATGCGCTCGCAAGGTTTGGTTTCGCCGCCGATCAGCAGCCGTACTGCGCCGATCGAAAGGATCTTTCCTCGCGTGTTCGCGAGCGAAACGCCGCTCAACAGCAGATTGGCGCGTCTTTCCGAGGGCGAGAGCGAAATTTTAAAGCGTTTCATGACATCGTCCCAGACCTCTTTTTCGAGCAAAGTAACCTGGCGCGAACCGCCACGGTCGCTGCTGCCGAGCAATCCCTGATTGGTGACCAAGTGAGCCGATGGCACCGCATCCATCGGGCCGCGATGGGCGCGCTTGATCCAGATCGTCTCTAGTCGGCCGACCAGTCGGGCCGATGCATCGCCGCAGTTCCGCTGATCAAGTTCCGCCTTAGGTAATTTCATGTGATACTTGACGAGCTTGGCTAACGGTGGATTGGATCGATCCATAGCACTGCTTCGGGCGGCTCCGCAGGAGTTATGTCCAGGTTGATCACTACGGTTTCCTGATCGCTGCGCACCACCACACAAGTGAGCGGCTCGTTTGGACTCGCGTTTATTTCCTGATGAGGCACAAACGGCGGCACGAAAATGAAATCGCCCGGACCGGCTTCGGCGACATACTCCAATCGCTCGCCCCAGCGCATGCGAGCCTTGCCGCTGATAATGTATATGATGCTTTCGAGCTCGCCGTGGTGGTGTGGCCCGGTCTTCGCATTGGGGTGAATGTCCACCGTACCTGCCCACAACTTGTTCGCGCCTGCCATCGCTCGGTTAATTGCCGCAGCACGGGTCATGCCCGGGGTTTGCGGCGTGTTCCTATCGAACTGATGGCTGGAAATAATTTTCACGCCGTGATGGCGCCAATCCTTAGACATAATTCACCTCGCTTTTGAAATTGCCTATCGATACTGAGTCTTCCGGCTTTCTTGTCCATTCAGACACTATGCGCAGGTGGTTTGCACCACGAAAAGCACGAAAGACACGAAGGTTTAAGACTCTGTACTTCGTGCCCTTCGTCTCCTCCTTCGAAAATACGGCAGTGCAAGGAACCGTTCTTTACCCTCACCCTACCCTCTCCCGCAAGCGGGCGAGGGTAAGAACAAGATTGGCGTCCTTGCGTCGACAAAGTCCCCTCGCCCATTCTGATGGGAGAGGGTCAGGGTGAGGGCAGTTTCATTCTCTGCGGGCGAGCGTCCATTCATGAATCACTTCGTGGTGAAACCATCGCCCCAATAGACCGCCAGAACCATTTATTAACCGACGACGTAACGTTCGATATCGCGGCTAAACTCAAGGCCCAAACCCGGCTTGTTCGGCACGGCCAATTGTCCCTTGACCGGTACCGGTACTTCTTCCCACAAGCGAAATGACCACGGCATGTATTCGACCGTCAATCCGTTGGGAGCTGCCGATATTAAATGCACGTGCAACTCGGGAAACAAGTGGCTCACCACCGGCAGGTTGAACGCCTCGGCAAGCGCCGCGACTTTCATCCAGTTCGATATGCCGCCGACGCGGATCAGGTCGATCATAAGGATATCGGCCGCGTGCGCTTCGATGGTATGGCGAAACGGCGTAATGCCGTACAAGCATTCCCCGCTGGCAAGCGGCGTAGCCAGCGCGTCGGCGACCCGCGCCAGACCGGTGTAATCATCATGTACCGTGACATCTTCGAGCCAGTAGAAATGCACCTCTTCGACGCGCCGACCGATATCGATGGCCTGGTTCACCGACCAGCGCTGGTTGATATCACACATGAGGTCGATATCCGGGCCCACGGCCTCGCGCGTCAGCCGGGCGCGCTCGGCTTCCTGCGCCGGCGTCACTTCGCCCGGCAGCGCCATCTGAGTTTTCATCTGTTTGAAACCGCGTTCGACGAGCGTTTGCGCGGACCTCAAAATGACGTCGATTGAATACGTCCGCACCAGCGCGCCGCTCGCGTAGGTCGGCACCTTGTCACGCGCAGCGCCCAGCATCGTGGCCAGCGACTGGCCGAGGAGTTTTCCTTTGATATCCCACAAAGCCATGTCGATGGCGGAAATAGCAAGCGCAACGATACCGCCCGGTCCGGCGCTGGCAGCGGCGGCGCGCAGTTTCTGTAAAATCGCCTCACCGCGCAATGGGTCGTCGCCGATGGTCATTGCACCGAGCTGATCGACCGCCAGTTTAAGCGTCGCGCTCAAGGCGCCGCCGAAAAAAGTCGCGCCGTTACCTTCAATGCCGTCGGCGGTCTCGATTCGCATAGTGACGAACAGATTATGCGCGCGTCCCGATGGCGGGCCATCCGCAAGCGGCTCATCGACCGGCAGGCGTACAACTTGAGATTTTACCGATTTGATCTTCATCGAGTCTCCTAATCGGGCACGGTTCTTATCGAACCGCTGCCGATGATCGAGATATACGATGCGCGCCCAGTCTGTTACAATCAATTCTCATATGTCGGCCGAGGAAATCCGTGTCTACTTCAAACGGCTGCGTCCGTACTTCGTTACAAGCCTCGTCCTTTTCTGCGGTGGCTTTGTATTGGGCGCGGCCGCGGTGGCCAGTTCGCCGGAGTTGAGCGCCAGTTTCGCGAAATCGCTCGCGGGGTTCATCAAGCTGTTTCACGGCCTATCGAAGCTCCAACTCGCGATCGCGATTTTTATCAATAACGCCATCAAGACCTTGTCCGCGATATTATTCGGAACGCTCTTCGGCTTGGTGCCGGCATTTTTCTTGATTGTCAATGGCGCGGCGCTTGGTGTCGTGATGATAGGGTCGGTGCGAGCGCGCGGCATCGGCCCTTCGATGCTGAGCATCTTACCGCACGGGATTCTCGAACTGCCGGCCGTCTTCTTGGGGACTGCCATCGGTCTGATGATCGGCGCCGCTGTTACGAGCAGAGTTTTCGGCCGTTCCGAGGTCAATCTTAGAGCGGAATTTGCTGCCGCTT
>Ga0073934_10003548_pt1 | contig 28398 bp, 34 predicted proteins | sample LarsenN4metaG_FD_76834 | JGI IMG/M metagenome (GOLD analysis project Ga0073934, IMG submission 76834) | Hot spring sediment bacterial and archeal communities from British Columbia, Canada, to study Microbial Dark Matter (Phase II) - Larsen... ... | reverse complement strand
TACTGGTGGTAGCGTCAGTATGCCTGAGGGACGAGTGTTTTCATCACCTCTGCGACGATTCTGCGGTGTTCCGCAGGTTCGTGGAAACGGATATGTAGTGCGCTCAATAGACAGTTTTGCAACAGTCTCAGTTCTCTGCGTCTGGGAGGCCTTATGCGGTATGTGCTGCAGCTGATCGTCGTGGTTTTAATCTTGGGAAATATGGAGGTGGTCCAGGCGCTTGATGTTGGGAGTCGGGAATCCTTAAGAGGAATCTCAGGAGTGGGGGTCGTGGTTGAGGAGGTCGGTTCCGATGCCTCAGCTGATGGTCTCTCGCAAGATGAGATCCGGACGGCGGCTGAACTGATCCTCCACTCTAAGGGTATTAGAGTTCTCACGAACATAGAAAGAACACGGTCCGGATCGGCACCGTACCTGTATATCAATGTCAATACACTGAAGGAAGAGCTGGGATTGTATGCGTATGCCGTCAATGTGGATCTCAAACAGGTCGTGGGATTGTTGTCAAGGAAGGGCGCGAAGGCATGGGGGGCCACCTGGTCAGCGAGTGTTGTGGGGGCGGTGGGTGAGGCGAATGTGCGCCAAATCATAACCGATGGTGTCGAGCCTCTGGTCAAAGATTTTGCTCACGACTTTTTGTCGGTTAACCCACGATGAAAAGGCGTCTTACCAAACTATGTAGATTTTGCACAGGCGGTTGGTTTGTGCCTTCGCTTCGCAAAAGTAGGTCATGGTTGCTTGCAATGATGTTCAATCCGGCTCCTGCCCGTATTCCATGCGAGCCTATTCAATCCAAATCCGCCATCCCTCCGGCCATTCACTCATGGTCGCGTCAATCAACGGCGTCCGTGTCCGCCAAAGTTACCCCCTCTCACAATCCAGGGGATCTGTGGTCCTAAGCTGTCAGCCGTGGTTGCTTACCCGGTGCCTCATCTCGACGAAGCCTTGCTCGAATTGCCCTTCTATGTGGCTCGACATGCGACAACATAGGCGTTAGGGTGAGAGAGACCGCTTTGTTCAGATCTGTGCCAAGGAGAGGAGGGAACCGCATGGCTGGGATGTTTGGGGAGAATCCTCTTATTGTGTTGATCGCGGTGGGGCTTGTGGTATTGGCAGCTGTAGTTTTTGCGCTGATGACAGCCGGATTTTAAATTCTAACGGCTTAAGTGCGAGTCTATCCATCGCTTGTTGCCTGCCTATCAGTTGGACCGAGGAGCGGACCTCATACAGTGACCATCTCCTATCCGCAACATCCGCCGGCGAAGACTTGTCGTTGGCGGTAGGCATGCCAGCAAGCTGGGCAGAGTTGAGCCGTAGAGTGCGTAAAACCGTCGACTGATTCTATCCGCCGTTCGACGACCCTTCCACAATCAGTGCAGGGGCCTGTTGCGATCGATGGAGCACTAGACTCTTGGACTAGCATGCGTTCCCAGTTTCGTGTTCGAACGGATCCGTTGGTTGCAGACGGCCGACATGAACTCTCTTCCCTGTTTGGATCTCATCAAATTCCAAACACGTCCTATCAGGGAGCCGGTCTGGCTTCGCTGTATGTCCCACTGGATGGTCTGCAACCGGTTGTCCAGCGCCGCCACCGTTCTTTCCAAAACCATCAAGTGGTCTCTCGTCAGCGTTGCTCGCTCTGTTGCGATCATCATTTCCTCCTTTCGAGTGATTAAACCGCGCAATGTCGAATAACACCGATGACAATCCCTTCGATCTGAAATTCATCCGACGGCCGGACCACGATCGGTTGCATCATGTCATTGGCGGGGTGCAGTTCAATGTGAGCATCCTTCTTGAAAAATGTCTTGATCGTAGCTTCACCATTTACCAAGGCCACGACGGTTTGCCCGTTTTTGGCCGTGCGTTGTTTGTGCACCACCACGAGGTCGCCGGGTAATATGCCGTCGTCTTTCATGGATTCTCCCTTAACTTTTAAGGCGAAGGTCTCTCCGCCCCGCAACATGCTCGGAGGGATGTCCACGAGTTCCGATTGTGATACCGGCTCGATCGGGGAACCGGCTGCAACGAGACCGGCCATGGGAACGGCTGTCTTCTGGCGTCGTAATTGATTGAGCACCACCGATACGACACCGGAAATCCTTCGCATGCCGGCTTCATAACGTGCCACAGACACTCGAGTCGTCTGTAAGGCTTCGGCCAGTTGTTGCTGCGTGAGGCCTAATTCCTCTCGAATGTCTTTGAGATCTTTTGATTTCATGTGTATCCATTGGTAACATTCTTATTTTTTCCTGTCAATAGGATATTTCTGGATTACCTGTGCATAACTTCCCGGATCAAAGGAAGATGTTAATGTTACGAGCGGGCCAAGCGTTCTAGAGATACTGAATGACCGCCTTTTTTGTTTTTTTATTGCGAAGGAATCAAAATCCACAAGATATAGTAGTTCATTCTCATTCCTATACAATGATGAAAAAATAGGCAAAAAGGTCTCTCGAGCCGCATTTCGCGGATTCTTGTATCGCGAAGAGGGTTGCGCACAGGTTTATCCACAGAAACTGGGGAGAGCGAAATGTCTTCGAGAATGGGAATGGATAAGATTTATCGGCGTGGAATGAGACGCACAGAGCCAGCTTTGAAAGCAGCCCGTACGTGGCTGCCGATGGCTAGCCGAAGTTTAACCCATGCAGATAACCATGTGTGTAAGCACCAAATACGACGAGGTCGTGGACAAGAGCTCTCCATGACCAAACTGCTATTCCATCAACTCTTCATTCAGTGCCACGGCTTTGATATGAGCGAAGACTTGCTGCCCCGGCTTCAATCCTAAGGTCACAAGGGATCTTTTGGTGATGCTGGCGACGAGCGGTGTTCCGATGTCCAACAATACGTCCACCGACGACTGATTTATTTCCCGGACCTCAACGATCGTTGCTTCCAGAATATTTAGCACGCTGGTTGGAGAATTGGTCCGACCGACGACCAGACTGACATCGTTCGAAAGGATATGGACACGCACGGTTTGCCCGACGGCGGAAGGCTGAAGCGGTACGAACAGAGATTGACCCATAAATTCGAGTTGAGTCAAACCGTACCGGGGATCATGGCTTGTCACGCAAGCGTCCAAGACCGCCCCCACTCGATGAGAGCCAAAGCTCCCTCGAAACTGTAGAGAGGTAAGGATCTCATTAAGAACGCCGACTCCCACGACATGGCCTTCTTTCAGGAGAATGACGCGGTCGGCCAGCTGAAGAATTTCAGTGAGTGCATGACTCACATACAGCACTGGGATGTGTAAGTGCTTGTGGAGCCGATGGATAAATGGAAGCAACTCCTGCTTGCGCTGAATGTCGAGAGAGGCAAGGGGTTCATCCAGCAGCAGCAGTTCGGGACTCGTCAGGAGGGCGCGCCCAATCGCCACGCGCTGTTGCTCTCCACCGGAGAGTTTGTGAATGCGCCGTTCAAGAAGATGGTCGATCCCTAGGATGTCGACCACCTGCTCAACGGCAATGCGGCGCTCTTGCGGAGGAACACGCTTGTATCCGTAAAGCAGATTCGAACGTACGTCGTAATGGGGGAACAAGCGAGGTTCTTGGAAGACATACCCGACTGGCCGTTTATAGAGCGGAAGGCATAGACCGATCTTTTCGTCCTGCCAGACATGGGCACCAAACTGCATGAAGCCGGTCGACGCCCGCTCAAGTCCGGCCAGGCATCTCAACAGAGTCGTCTTTCCCGATCCGGACGGTCCGAAGATAGCGGTGAGACCGGACAGTGGTACATCTATATCGGCGTTCAGATGGAAGGTCGGAAATCGCACATCAAAGTGTGCCAGTAAGCGGCTCATGACACATGGATGGGAAAGCGGCGGTTTACGATGAACACCGCCAGCAATACCAAAAATGAAAAGATCAACATGCAGGCGGAAATCGCATGGGCTTGAGCATATTCCAAGGCTTCCACATGCTCAAAGATGGTCGTCGAGAGAACACGCGTTTGTCCAGGGATCGACCCTCCGACCATGAGCACCACCCCGAATTCTCCCATGGTGTGTGCGAAACCGAGCACAATCGCGCTGATATAGCCTCTCAGCGCGATTGGGGATATGACCGTGAGAAACGCATCCCAATGTGAGGCACGGAGTGACCAGGCTGCTTCCAGCGGAGCTTTCCCGGCGGTTTCAAATGCATTTTGCAGTGGCTGTATCACAAACGGCATGGAGTAAAAGACCGATGCGATGACAAGGCCGGTGAAAGTGAACGCCAAACTCACGTTTGCCAGCCGACCCAACGGTCCATAAGGACCGAGGGCGACAAGGATGTAGAATCCCAAGACAGTAGGAGGAAGCACAATGGGCAGCGCCACTGCCGCTTCTACGATCGGCCGTAATCGGGATTTGGTATGAGCCAACCACCAGGCAAGAGGAGTCCCAACAATGAGCAGGACAACCACCGTCATCGTCGCCAGTCGCACGCTGACCCACAGTGCGCTCAGATCTACCTCTGTCAACACTCCCATCTATACTCCTCAGCCCTTACCGAAGTATCCACCACGTCTACTTCAGCTCGTACCCATAACGTTCGAGGATCTTCTTTGCTTGCGGACCGCCCATGAAGTCCATGAGTGCTTTTGCTGCAGTGTTATCCTTTCCCTTGGTCAGTAAAATCACGTCCTGTTTGATCGGTTCATGCAGATGGTTCGGAACATCCCAGCGACTTCCTTGCCCCTTGATCTTCTGGTCGAGGACCTGAGACAAGGCTACGAATCCTAAGTCGGCATTTCCGGACTCAATAAATCCCATTGTCTGGCCGAGATTTTCCCCCATGACCAGTTTAGGCTGTATACTCTCCCAGAGATCCAGCTTTTGCATAGCCTGCATCGCTGCGAGACCATAGGGTGCAGTCTTGGGGTTGGCGATGGCCAGGCGTTTGAATTTTTTGGAGTGTAATGTCTCTTCTCCCTTCACCAGGTCGGCATTCGGACTCCAAAGCACGAGACGTCCTCTTGCATAAGTGAAGCGATTGTCCTTGACTCCCAACCCTTCGTCTTCTAACAGCTTGGGGCGCTCGGCATCGGCAGAGAAAAATACGTCGAAGGGGGCGCCGTTCTTAATTTGGGCATAGAAGTTTCCGCTGGAGCCGGCGGCGACTCGGAGGGTGTGACTAGTCGTCCTTTCAAATTCTATCGCGATTTCTCGGAACGGCGGAATGAAGTTGGCGGCGACCGCCACGAGGGCTTGATCGGCAAACGCCGATGTCGCAGCCGTGCTCAAGAAGATCAGCAAGCACCATGTGAAAATCCTGTATTTCATGCCTCTCCCTTTTAAATTCTGACTCGCATGGACACATAAAAGTAATCACTGTCTTTAGTCCCTCCGGCTGGTAAGCCGGCAGAGGAGGGAAGCCGGTCAAAATACGAGCCCTTGAACCAATGGATATAGCCGACATCGAAATCCAGGTTGGCACTAATCGCCCATTGCGCTTGCAGCTCGACGTCATGCCCTAGCGACGTGCCGGCTTGTCCGGTGACATCCCGCAAGCCGCTGTTCCCGAAAAAGTCCCTGCTCTGAGCCAAATACCAAACTCGATGCTTGACTTGTAAAATCCAGTCTTTTGTCGGTGTGACCACCACTCGCCAACCTGGGGAGATCAGGTTCGTTCTGAAGAATGGACCCCAGATGCCGGTCGGTCCATACTCCCACCGTCGAGCGCCGAATAACGTATCGAACCCTTCGTCCTGACTATCGCCAGGCTGACGATCTCCACTGGCGTAGTCGAAGTGAAACAGGAGTCGAGGCCTCCAAGAGATGTTAAACGTATATCCGAGATCAACGTGGTGAAGATACGCGAAGTGATCAGTCACTCCCCTGGTTCCGGTTTGCCAAGTTGTTTCAATCTCGTAGTCCGGCTCTCCCGGTTTGGGGTCTTTATACAGACGCCCTCCGAACGTCGAGTAAGTGCGGTGGGCGGCGATATTCGACCCGCGCCTATCGTTCAGCCCCAAATAGTACGCATCCACCTGGAACCATGGAAGAAGCCGATTTTCCAAGTAGGTTCCCCAGAAGAATAACGCGCTGTGTTGCTGATCGAGTCTGACGTCATCTCGGATGACCGGTTCCACGACGAACGCCCTGAGCCGCCAGGTCTGGCCTTGGCTGACTTGCCAGTGGAATCCATCGAAGGAATTGACCGTATTTCGAAAGGCGTTTCGCGCGATCAACCGGCGGCTGCCGAAGTCCATGGTCATGCGTCCGAAGTGGAAGTCAGTGCGCAGCCCGGTTCCAAATACATTGTTCAGCGTCAATGACCCGAATAGCTGTAAGATGTCGAACTCGTTGACCGTGGTGGTATCGCGGAAATCTCCCGGCTCTCGATCTAAAAACGCACGCGAATCCTGACCTTCAAAGAGGAACCGGAGAGGACCATTGCCTCCCAACCCAAAGCGAAGCCTGGATCGGAGAGCGATTTGCGCGTCCGTTGCACCATTTCCGACGGTCTGACTTGCTCGCCAGGGATGGTCATACGATTCAAATCTGGTCCGATTTTCGAGACCGAGGTCAATCCAGTCCGGCAAGTGAAGCGCCGTCTTTTCGTATCGAATCCAGTCGATCTCCCGCCGTCGATTGAGGACCGCATCGGCTGGCTCGATCCAGTTGGCGCCAGTTTGATCCATTGCTTTGAAATAGCCATCGTGGGTGATCACGTGCTTGTCGTGCATGAATTTCAGCACCGGGTCTTCCGTGTTCTTGAATTCCCATTTCCCGTCATTCTGAACGAGCTCGCCATATTCGGCGGCATTCACCGAGCTCGTCCCTGTGAGAAAAAGGACGGCGCCGAAGAGGACGTAGGAAAAAGTTTTGCTCGTCAGGCGCGCCATGCTCGGACCTTTCCGGTTTCGCTGGTGTCGTATCCGCCAAGCGCGGCAATCTCGTTTCTGAACGGGCGGCTGACCAGCGTCTCAAAGAGATGCGTCAAGGTTGGATGGGACTTAAGGTACGACTTCGGCACGACAAGGTCGTAGCGCGCTGCTTGCAACGGTAGAAAATCCAGGTCGAATAGTTGTGCGGCCGTCCGAATCCCAATCCCGACATCCGCCTGCCGCTCTGCAATGGCCCGAGCCACGTCGAAGTGCGACGATACGATCCGATCATACCCTTGAATCTGTCCCGGCTGAACTCCCGCAGCGTGCAATCGCTGATCAAGAAGCAGCCTTGCTCCAGAACCCTCTTCTCGGTTGATCAGCGTCACCATTGGTTCCGCAAGATCCGCGGCTGTGCGAATGGACTTTGGATTACCTCGGCGAACAAGAAGTCCTTCTTCCCATGTGGCAAAGGTCACCACCTCATATCCAGGTCCCTTCAGCGACCGCTTAAGAAACGGCAGATTTGACTCACCGGTCACTGGATCAAAGAGATGAACACCGGCGACATGCACTTCGCCTCGTTGCAAGGCTTGGAGGGATGCCATGCTGCCCATCGTCCAGCCGACGACAGTGGTTCGGTCTTTGTGGCGTCGCAAATGTTCACCGATCAAGAAAATCGCCGGGTCACACCCGGCCACTGAGATTTCCTGTGCGATAGCGTCTCGATCGCGCGAGAGTTTGACGCGGACCGTGCTGCCGGACAGCTTCCTGTCTATCTCGGTGACATAGCCGTCGGCAGGGACGGCAAAGGAGAGTTGCTCGCCTAAGTCGGCAACAGGCCGTACGACCGTTCGCTTACCGATGGTTGAAACTTTGACTCGGATCGGTTGAGTGCCCGTCTCGGCTTGGGGGAGATGGCCGATCAGGGTGCCTTCTATTATGTCTTCGGTTGAGACAAGGCTGAACAGGTCCTCGACATGGCAATTGAGTACCGAAGCCAGTTTGAGAGCAACAGTTGTCGTCGGCAAGTAGAGATTGGATTCGATAGCAGAGACTGCTTGTCGGGTAATGCCAGCACGGTTGGCGAGCTCTCCCTGAGAAAACCCCTCCCTGATGCGAATTGATTTCAGGTGATTGGCGAACTGAACAGTGTCTTGGGGGGACTTTGCAGGCACGCGCATGGGACGTAACATAGCAATTATATATGTCATTAGTCAATAATAATTGCCTTACCTTTTGACTCAGTTGCAATATTCCTGGAAGTAAATGAAAAGATAAAATAAAGATTCAAAGAAGTATAATTTTAATTTATATTGTTGACAAAGTAACTATAGTTTAATTATAAAAATATGTATATTAATTCCGATAGGCTAACTAAAGATTAAAGTAGTTGTCAGTGTAGCACGGAATTTTTGGCAGGAGAGAGCTGAAGGCGATGTTCCGAGCTGAGCAAGAGACAAGAAACTCGTATCCAGATCAAGAAGTCGAAGAGGCAATTCGCCTCGCCCTGAAAGGGATTCGGTTTGGATCTGTGGAGATCATCGTCCACGACTCGCGGGTTGTGCAGATCGAACGGAAAGAAAAGATGCGAATGGGTCGTCTATAGCTCCACAGCGAAGCGAGCGAAGAGACAGTGCACGGCATCGGTCATACAAACAATGGAAGCCTATGCCGCGGCAGCGATGACATTAGTCGGTGGATTGACCGGACAACCGGAGATTCCTCCCATAGAAGGTATTTGTCTATGAGAAAGTCATGGTTGTTCTGGGGAGTGGCACTGGTGATAGGCATTTCGGTGGTATTTACTGCGTCGGTTAGCGCACAAGAGGTGGGATCGCCCGAGAAGTCCCTCGAACAGCGCTTTGATGAGCTGGATCAGGAGGTACGTATTCTAAAACGGAAGCGAGAACTGGACCAAGAAGCTGCAGAAGCCGCCAAAAAGGCTGCCCCCATTGCAAAGGTCGGCAGCTCAGGACTTTCCGTAGAGTCTGCTGATGGGAACCATATCATTCGGCTTCGGGGTATTTTACAAGCCGATCATCGACTCTTTTTTGAAGGTGCGAATGATGTTCGCAACCGCAGCGATCAACGTGCAGGGAATCTCAACGAAGAGGGATTCCATGACGCTAATAATACATGGCTTCTCCGCCGGCTCCGTCCCACGCTCGAAGGGACATTGTTCGGAAAGTACGATTTTCGGATCATGCCTGACTTTGCCGGTGGCACGGTTGCTCTCCTCGATGGTTATATCGATGCCCGCCTTGATCTGGCCTTCAAGATACGCGTCGGTAAATTTAAAAGCTTCGTCGGATTGGAGCGGTTGCAAGGCGCGGCCGACATCAAACTCCTGGAAAGAAGCTATGTGACGAACACGCTTCTGCCGAATCGCGATTTGGGCATTGCGGTGCACGGCGATCTTTTTGGTAACAGATTGAATTACGCTTTCGGCCTGATGAACGGAGTGACCGATGGAGGAAACATCAGTACGGGCCCGCAGTTCAGCGGACGCAAGGAATTTACAGGGCGGCTCTTCGCTACGCCGTTTGTAAACGACGATTCGGTATTGCGGGGGATCGGGATCGGGGTTGCCGCTACGTACACTGATATAAAAGGTGAAAGAAACCTAAATTTTACCGACACAACTCCAGCCGACGCGACAAGAAACGGCCTTCCCAGTTATCTCACGGACGGCCAGAACCCCTTCTTTCGGTACAACGGCGCGACTGTTGCTGATGGAATGCGACTGCGAATTTCTCCGCAGGCGTATTACTACATCGGACCGTTGGGTGTCCTCAGCGAATACGCAATCGTAAGGCAAGACGTCAGCCTCTCGACAGGTGGATCACCTCCTGAAGGTGGACCTGGTTCTAACACGGTGATCACTCCCAATACTGGAAAAACGCTGCATCATCAGGCGTGGCACGTGACCGCCTCGTATCTGTTGACAGGAGAAGATGCCTCATTTGGGAGTGTCAGGCCTCGGAAAAACTTTGAATGGGGTAAGGGATGGGGAGCCTGGGAGCTGGTCGGACGATATAGCGAGATCACGCTCGATGCGGACACATTTAAAAACCCAAGCGGCACGGCATTCACGGGGGCGTACGCGAACCTTTCAGATAGTGCGAAACGCGCGCGCTCGTGGGCCGTCGGTTTGAACTGGTACCTGAATCAAAATGTGAGAGTGGCAGTGAATTATTCTGAAACCAGATTTGAGGGCGGTGCGGGGAACGGCGTGGCTCCCATTAATGCTGCCGGAACCAATGTGCAAGATCGTCCCGATGAACGGGTTTTTCTCAGTCGGATACAGCTCGCCTTTTGAGCCCGGAGTAATCAATTCAGAAAACGACGGAAAGGAATCAATAAGACATGAAAATTCTCCAGAAGATATTCATTACGGTGAGTACGCTGTTCATCGTGATAAGTCCGATTGCCGCGCATGCTGAGGACATTACGCTCTTAAACGTTTCGTATGATCCTACGCGGGAATTGTACCAGGAGTTCAACGCGGCATTTGCGAAGTATTGGCAAAAGGAAAAAGGTCAAACAGTTATAGTCAAACAATCGCATGGAGGATCGGGCAAGCAGGCACGGGCCGTAATCGATGGTCTCGATGCCGATGTCGTGACCTTAGCACTGGCCTATGATGTGGATGCCATCGCGAAAGCTCGGCTATTACCATTGGATTGGCAGAAGCGGCTGCCGCACAACAGTTCACCCTATACGTCGACCATTGTGTTTTTAGTACGCAAGGGGAATCCTAAAAACATTCGGGATTGGAACGATCTCGTGAAGCCCGAAGTTGCAATCATACCCGCAAATCCAAAAACGTCAGGAGCGGCGCGCTGGGCCTACTTGGCGGCCTGGGGCTATGCCTTGAAGAAGTATGGCAATGATGAAGCGAAGGCCAAGGAGTTTATCGCAAAGTTCTACGGCAATGTGCCGGTGTTTGACACCGGTGCGCGTGGGGCCACCACGACATTTGTCGAACGGGGGATCGGAGATGTGTTGGTCGGATGGGAAAACGAGGCGTACTTAGCTCTGAAAGAACTGGGCGCGGGAAAATTCGAGATCGTGACTCCATCGATCAGCATTCTGGCTGAACCGACCGTGTCGCTGGTCGACAAGGTGGTGAAGAGAAGAGGGACAGAGGCTGTCGCGCAGGCCTACCTCCAATATCTCTATTCCGATGAAGGTCAAGAGATCGCCGCCAAGCATTTCTACCGTCCTCGTGTTGACGCCGTGGCGGCAAAGTACGCCGGTCAATTCGCAAAGTTGAATTTGTTCACGATCGATGAAGTCTTTGGAGGATGGCCAAAAGCACAGCTAACGCATTTTGCGGATGGCGGAGTGTTTGATGAAATTTATAGGCCGAAATAGGTAGCCCGCCGATACGAAGTTTGAACGAGGTATGTCGTGAGCCTTCTGATTGTGGGGGGAGACTCTGCAGACGTCTTCCGGCAGCGAACGGGCGGCAGGACAAGCCGCGTGGAACATTGGTCAGGACGGAAGCACCGTGATCTTGTTCGGATCATTCCGAAGGCGACGGAAGCGGTCGTCGTGTTGGATCGGGTCAGTCATGCGCTCGCGAAGCGGGTGCGGGGTGAGGTGGCACGTCGTGGTCTTCCCGTCTATTTCCTGAAAAGAGGCCGACAGATAGACGACGACTCTTATCCTGAGTCAGTGTGGTTATATCCTCAGCGCTATTGGAGGCGTTCGATCGATGAGTAACCCAGTCGAAAAAATTCCGCACATCGGCATCGTTGCCGGAACGGCTGAAGGTGCCGCCCTCTGCTATCGGACCTTGTGTCAGGAGGCGCAGAGCATAATGGGGCGTCGATATGCTCATCCCGAAGTGACGCTCCATTCATTCTCACTTCACCGGTATCTCGATGCGATCGATCAGGACGATTGGACAGAGGTGGCTGCACTGATGTCTCAGTCGGCGGCCAAGCTGACACAAGTCGGTGCCGACGTGATTATTTGCCCGAACAATACGTTACACAAAGCCTTTCGCTTGGTGGAGTCGCCTGTTCCTTGGATTCATATTGCGTGGCCAGTGGTGAGAGAGATAGAGGACCACCGGTGGCGTCGAGTGGGAATACTCGGCACTCAGGCGGTTATGGAAGGATCGGTCTATTCGGAGTTACCGCACCAATCAAATATCAGTCTCCTCGTTCCTGAGCAGGACGACCGATCTCGGATTCAGCATATTATTCGCAATGAATTGATCGCAAGAGTCCTTACCGTCAAATCCGCGCTATTTATCCAGAAGGTGATTGCCGAGATGGCGCTCAATGGAGCAGAGGCAGTGATCCTCGCTTGCACGGAATTACCGCTGCTCATAGCCGGGTATCAGACGGCCGTTCCGCTTCTGGACTCGACGCGTCTGCTGGCTCGAGCTGCGTTGCGTTACAGGGTGCAGGAGGAGTGGCGCTCGGAGGAGAAGCACCTCGTTGATCGTCGAGTCATGATGCGCTCATGAAAGTGTGGTACGTGCGGACCAACGCGGATCGTTGATGGAGAAGTGCGTAACTACCAGAACAGTTTGATACGTGCGGAAGAAAGTCTGGGCCTAACAAGGACACGATGTCATGAATCTCATCTTGAAACAACCCAGCGTCCTCCCAGGATTCGGCCTAACTTTGGGGTTTGCACTCTTTTATCTCAGCTTGATTGTGTTGATCCCTCTCAGTGGGCTCTTCGTAAAGACAAGTACATTATCATGGGAACAGTTTTGGGACATCATCACGACTCCACGAGCGATCGCCTCCTATCAACTGACGTTCGGAGTCTCGATGGTCGGAGCGATCATCAACGGCTTATTCGGATCGATCATCGCTTGGGTGTTGGTCCGGTACCACTTTCCCGGACAATCACTCGTTGATGCGCTCGTCGACCTTCCCTTTGCTCTGCCGACTGCGGTTGCCGGCATTACGTTGGCTGCGATTTATTCGCCGAATGGATGGATCGGGCAGTATCTCGAACCGTTAGGCATCAAGGTAGCCTTCACCTCGCTGGGTGTCCTTGTCGCGTTGACCTTCATTGGATTGCCGTTCGTCGTCCGCACTGTGCAGCCGGTGTTGCAGGACTTGGATCGGGAAGTTGAGGAGGCGGCGACGACGTTGGGAGCCAACCGATGGCAAACCTTTCGAGCGGTGATCGTACCGGAACTGTGGCCCGCTCTTCTCACGGGAATTGCCATGGCATTCGCCCGTGCCGTCGGGGAATATGGGTCCGTCATCTTCATTGCAGGCAATATGCCGATGAAATCGGAAATCACGCCGCTCCTCATCATGACCAAATTAGAACAGTATGACTATGCGGGTGCCACCGCGCTGGGCGTGGTCATGCTGGTTACGTCGTTTGTTCTAGCCTTGGCAATCAACCTTCTTCAATGGTGGAGCAGCGCTCGCCATAGGAATCAATAGAGCCCATGAGATCTCTCAGTATCACCGGCCCCAAAGACTTACAGTGGAAGGATTCTCTCACTACCGAGAGCCCGTTCGTCCGTGGGCTGCTCATTACCGTCGCCTTCCTCTATTTAACGCTCTTCTTATTCGTCCCGCTCGTTGCCGTCTTTGTTGAAGCGTTGAAAGGAGGTCTCGCTGCCTATGTTGGGTCCTTTCTCAATGACGATGCCCTCGCAGCCATTCGCTTAACGCTCTTGGTAGCGGCCGTGGCTGTGCCGTTGAACGCCTTGTTCGGTGTCGCTGCAGCCTGGGCCATCGCGAAATTCGATTTTGCCGGCAAACAGATTCTGATTACGCTGATTGATATGCCGTTGGCCGTCTCGCCGGTCATCTCCGGTTTAATTTACGTGCTGCTCTTCGGAGCGCAAGGTTGGCTGGGTCCATGGTTGTCCGAGCATGACATTAAGATCATTTTTGCCTTGCCCGGTATCGTGCTTGCCACGATCTTCGTCACGGTCCCGTTTGTCGCGCGCGAGTTGATTCCGCTGATGCAATCGCAAGGGCGAGAGGAAGAAGAAGCGGCTATCACGTTGGGGGCCTCGGGCTGGCAAATGTTTACGCGCGTCACTCTCCCGAATATTAAATGGAGCCTCCTCTATGGGGTCGTCCTGTGCAATGCACGTGCGATGGGAGAGTTCGGCGCGGTGTCGGTCGTCTCCGGCCATATTCGAGGACTCACCAACACGATGCCGTTGCACGTGGAAATTCTCTACAACGAGTACAACGCCGTGTCGGCGTTCGCCGTCGCTTCGCTACTGACGCTATTGGCTATTGTTACCCTTGCGGCCAAGGCGATTGTCGAACGGAAAACCCATTCGCCAACTATGGTTGCCGATCCACCATCAGTGGTACAGGCGGGGAGCATTCGATGAGTATTCAAGTAGACCATGTCACGAAGCGCTTTGGCGAATTTACAGTGTTGAATGACGTCAGCCTTCATGCGCGGGAAGGTGAGCTTATGGCCCTTCTCGGCCCGTCCGGTTGCGGCAAGACGACGTTACTGAGAATTTTGGCTGGACTGGAACGCCCCGATCAAGGACGTATCTTTCTGCAGGGCATGGAGGTGACGGACCAGCGGATCAGCGAACGCCGGGTAGGATTTGTCTTTCAGCATTACGCGCTGTTCCGCCATATGACCGTCGCGGATAATGTCGCATTTGGGCTGAACGTACTGCCTCGGCCGCAACGGCCTTCTGTAGCTCGCATACAGGAGAAGGTTCGTGAACTGCTGACACTCGTCCAGTTGCAGGCGATGGCCGACCGGTATCCCAGCCAGCTGTCCGGTGGGCAGCGACAACGGGTGGCATTGGCCAGAGCGTTAGCCGTGGAACCGAAGCTTCTTTTGTTGGATGAGCCCTTTGGAGCCTTGGACGCCAAGGTCCGTAAAGAGCTCCGTCGCTGGTTGCGTCGGCTTCATGACGACTTGCATATCACGAGTATTCTGGTGACCCACGACCAAGAAGAAGCTCTCGAAGCGGCTCATCGTGTCGTTGTGATGCATCAGGGGAATATCGAGCAGGTCGGGACGCCCGATGAAGTCTATGAAAATCCGGCTACTCCATTCGTGTATCAGTTTCTCGGTGATGTCAATGTATTTCATGGACGCATTTCACATGATCGAACCTTAGATAAAGAAGCCGATGAGTCGCCGCATATAGATGCAGATGCTTCCGACCCTCGAGAAGTGACGTTTGTGCGTCCTCACGATCTGGAACTGAGTCGTAGCCGGACCATGCCGGCACAGCTTGAGGCGACCGTGCAGTTCGTCAACGCTGCGGGCGCACGAGTTCATCTGGAATTAGAGTCGATTGAATCGCCTGGACTGATCGCGGTGGAGCTGACGAAGGAGCGCTACCGAGAGTTGAAGCTTCAACCGGGTGATGTGGTCTTTGTACACCCGAAACAACTGCATGTATTCAAAATGCCGGGTCCCGGTTAGTGAAGCAGTGCTGATGCAAGATAGATCATTGCAGGCGGGAACAGTCGCATCGGGTGCTGATCCCGCTTCCAAGGAGACATTGGGGCAGGACTGTACAGCCAAAGTATTTCTGGAATTGCTCTGTATGCGCATATCGCTCAAGGGTATGAACATCTCTCATGCCAATATAAAAGTCAAAGGTCATATCCGTTACATAAAGACCACAGTCGAAGGATAACACAATCAGCTTACTGGCAGGGAGCACTCTGCCGCTCATCGCACATAATGGAGGCTATTATTATGAGTCTGGCACATCGGGTTATGGCAGTTCTCGTACTCGCGAACGTTGGCCTAGGAGGTTGTGCACACGAAGGGCGCTCGGGGGAAGGCGTCAACCCTCTCGGTGCGGCGGACTTGAAGGCCGTCATGCGTGACCTGTGGTCAGGACACAACTTTTGGATTCGTAATGTCGTTTTGGACAATACGACGAACAATCGCAAAGCACTGGATTTTGCCGAGAAGGCAGTGAAGGCCAACGCAAAACAGATTGCGAACGTGTATACGCCGTTCTACGGCGAAGCCGTGACTGAGCAACTCTTTACCTTACTGGTCAAGCATTATGGCGCGATCAAAGCATATTCCGACGCCACCGTTGCCGGAAGTAAGAGCCGGCAGGATGCGGCTTTGGCCGACTATGCCAGGAATACCGATGAGATTGCCGCATTCCTCAGTGGGACCAATCGCCATCTTCCGAAGGACACTGTCCGAGGTCTGTTCGCTGGTCATGGGGCTCATCATGTTGAGCTTATCAACGAGTTGCAAGAGGAAGATTATGGCCACGAGGCAGAAACGTGGCAGGCGATGCAGCAACATGTCTATGCTATTGCTGATACGCTGACGACGGCACTGGAGAAGCAGTTTCCAGGCAAGTTTCCAAGTGTTCATGTTCAATGACGAGTGAGTGAGGTCGTCCCATGGGTCGATCGCGGGGAAAGAACATCTATAGGAGCGCCGAGTCGTACTGCAGATATTGTTCCGTTGCATTATTGAGAGCATCACCGTTCAGTCTGACCTGTACTGATCAGCGCTGCAAAAACAGCTTAGGATTGTTGATTCAGATGCATAGTCGCCGTGCACTGTAGATAGCTGTCCGGCTGAGCGTGTGCCCTCAAGGATGGCCACCATGAGATGGACGACGCTGCGATATATAGTCACGGATAGGTCATGCGGTTCCATTAACTGCCCAGGTTTCAATGCAGACCATCGAGGTAGATTAACTAAGGAGCGAATCGCGGGCTTGACCTTCGCGAAGGTGAAGTCGTATTTGTGCATCCTAGGCACCACCAGGTTTTCAGAATACCACAGTGTTAGTGTGCGATTATTGTTTCTGCCTTTCTTGCCTCGTATGTCATTTCGTTGGAGTTCCCATTAGCATGAAAGGGCTATCTGTAAGTCGCATTCGCCGGTATGATGCAGAACCGGTCTCATCAATCTGCTTACGATCGTTTGGCAGCCGTTTGAGCCGACCGCGCATATATTGAAGCCCGCGAATGATGCTGAATCCCACCATGGTCGGGAGCCAGATCCATGTCACCTCGCTGGCAAGCACGCGAAAAGCGTCCTCGCTAAAAAATGCGCCGATGCCGATCGGAGACACGGCAACCGGTCGAGCGGCGAAAAAATATCGGCTTGTATCGAAGGGGGAAAAGAAAGCCACTCCGAGTCCACCGTCGGTCAGCGCGTCAAGCACACCGTGTGATGCGGTGCAAAAGAAGAGATAAATAAATATCACCGCCTGCGCTGCCCATGCTTTTTGCTTGTGCCACATGGCCACGAGAGCGGCGCTCAACAGGCCGGCAAACAAGAGGGAATGCGTCATGCCGCGATGACCCCAGAGGTCACCGTATTGGATGCCGAAGTAAAAGCCGATGATGTCCAAATCAGGGACGATTGAACAAGTCATGCCCAAGAGCAAAACAGGCCTGGTTATTGCCGGATATCGGGATGCTTTGCCTAAGGCCAGGGCCACGAACGCGTGGGAGAATGCCGATGCCATGAAATGGACCTTTTATACGACAGAACGGTGATCACCCTCCGTTCCCGAATCCCACTTGTCGCCATGCTTCATACACAACTACCGCGACGGCATTCGAGAGATTAAGGCTGCGACTTTCCGGACGCATAGGCAAACGGATGCGTCGTTCTTCCGCAAACGATTCAAGCAATGCAGACGGCAGCCCACGTGTCTCTGGACCGAATAAGAACACGTCGCCCTTGACATAGTCGATGAGATCGTAACGTTGAGTATTGCGCGTAGAAACGGCGAAGAGGCGGTGGCCTTTGAAATGGTCTGCGCAGTCAGGCCAACTCTCGTAGACGGTAAGCGTGGCAAACTCGTGGTAGTCCAAGCCGGCGCGAAGCAACTGTTTGTCTTCGAGCGAAAAACCCAACGGCTTGACGAGATGCAGGCGCACACCGGTGTTGGCACAGAGCCGGATGATATTGCCGGTGTTGGGAGGAATTTCCGGTTGGTAGAGAATCACATCGAACATGGTGAACGCAGGATTGGCAACGGTCCTTCGTCGTTCTCCGGCAAGATCCACGTGCAAGGTGGATGTGAATCCTAATACCTATAACGAGAGACGTGCAACCTGATGCGATTCACGAGGGCGAAGATGCTGGATAAGTCCTCGATATCGTGACCCGGACGGCCAACGTCGACAGCATCGGCTGGACGCCTTTCTGGGCAAAGTCTCTCTCGGCCTTTGATCAACTGTCCAGGATCAGCCAGGGGATGCTCGGAAGGGTCGGGTTACTAGGGGAACTCCTAAGCGCCGACTGGGTCTCCGCCTCCGTAGAATGTCGATATGCAGCTGCGTTCGGCATGGGGGTTCTTTTTGTTGGGGGGCGTTATTCTGCAGTGCGGCGGCTGTGCGACGAATCCCTATACCAACCGCTGGCAGCTTCTTATGGTCCCTCAATCTTACGAGGAGCAACTCGGTGCACAAGCATATCGGGATGTGCTGAGCGACCCAAACGTGCAAGTGTCCAAAGATCCGGCAGAAACAGAGCCGGTACGGCGGGTGGCTCGACGAATCATTGAGGGGGCTAAACATTCAAAGTACGCGGAGACGGCCAAGGAGTACAAATGGGATATGACGGTCATCAAGAATGACCGGACTCAAAATGCATTTGCCCTGCCGGGAGGAAAAATCGCGGTCTATACCGGTCTCTTCCCCGTCGCGAACAATGAAGCAGGGTTGGCCGCCATCATCGGCCATGAGGTGGTCCATGCGCTCGCCCGCCATGGGGCCGAGCGCATGAGTCAAGGTGTGCTGGCGCAGGCCGGGCTCATTGGCGCCTCCGTTGCGATGCAGACGCAGGGGTTTAGTCCGGTGACCAGTCAGGCGGCCATGTCGGCGTTGGGCTCGGCACTCAAGTCGGCATCCTGTTGCCCTACAGCCGGGCGCACGAGTCCGAGGCCGACTACATTGGTCTCCTCCTTGCTGCGGATGCAGGCTATAATCCGCAAGAAGCCGTCGAGGTGTGGCGGAGAATGCAGCAGTTTTCGCAGGGTCGGCAACCGCCTGAATTTCTATCGACCCACCCAGGCCATGAGACACGCATTAAACGGCTCACTGAGCACATGCCCGAAGCACTGACTCACTACCAGCAGGCGAATAAAGCCCCGGTCGCGCCACTTCCTCCGGTTGGACCTTCGACTACCACGAAGCCTCTCGTTCCACAATAGATGTTACGTGTCGGCGTCGTCGCAGCCTATCCACGATCCGGTCCTCTCTCCGACTTGTTCCTTACCGTTCTAAAGGTGATAGAATAGCGAAATTCGTTGGTGGGTGGGATGGAATGCTGCCACTGAAAGCGCGCTGCGTCTCTTAAGACATAGACCGAACGAGGTGCGAGCAGGATCTCGGTTGTTCTCCTCGTCGATCCTATCGTTCGCTGAAACCGCATGCGGCAAATTCCTGCCAGCGAGATGCCCACGACCGATGGGCCGAACATCGGCGCATCTCGATGCCATCCGATGCCGGCTCCCCGCGCATAACGGCTGATGAGAACTTCTTCTACGGTCTCCGCTGGAACACTGATCAATGAGGCTGCTCGTTCTCTGGTGGGCGACAGCCGTGACGGGATCGGGTCTGTCGGTGTGATCTGCCAAGAGTCATAGCCGTAGCTCCATCCGAAATGGACGACCTGTCGTTTAGCGGTCACCCCGTGCATTCGGACTTCGGAGAAGGAGAGAGTGCTGATACGATTGAGAAGATCCTGCTCTTCCGCGGTCGTGATCCAATCGGGGAGGTACTGAAGCCCTTGAACGTCGATCAACTCAGATGAAGAAAAAAGCATTGCATATTGTAACATCCATGGAAGAGATGCAGATCCACGCGCGGTTTTCCCTCACCGCACTTCTTGATATAGTGATTCCTGCGCGTACTTTCGTGAATAGGAATAGATCCGGATCATTGCCTATGTGTCACAGCCCTCGACCGAGATTCCCGTGGATCGCTGTCATGCTGTACGTTGCCTCGTTCATAGTGACCTTGACCACGAGTCCGGTTCTCCACGCCAATGATGTGGCAATACCGCCGGAAAACATAGCTGAGCGAGCAACAGCCGTATGGGAAAGCGGAGGGACCACGGCGGCGCTTGAGATTCTCGACCAAGGTATCAGCACATATCCGCACGCGCTTGCCTTATACAAATTGCGTGGCGATATTCTTTCTACGTTTCGGGATCCCAAAGAGGCCCTTAAAGACTATGACCGGATTCTTGCTGCGAACCCCGCTGCGCTGGATGTCCGATGGGCAAAATGGGGCCTACTGGTCCGGTGGGGGCAGGAAGAGGGCGCCATCACAGAACTGCGCAACATCGCACGGATCGACGCGAAGAATCCGCTGATCCACTGGCGACTGGCGCAAGAACTCCGAAAGCTCGATCGTTTGGAAGAATCGGTGGAATCCTACAAGCGGGCGGTGGAGCTGATGCCGGATTTACTGGGTTGGCGATTGGCACTGGCTCGTGCGCGTTTTGATGTCCTGGATTACCAGGGTGCGGATGCCGACCTCCACTATGTGCTGCAGCATGTCCCGGCGGGTTCTCCGCTCGAACTCCCGGCCAAGAACCAACTCGCACAACTCTATGAGTCGATGGAACGTGGGCGGCGCTTCCAGCCCGAACTGACGCCTGCCGCCAGCGCGACTCAGTTGAAGGAATGGGCTGCCATTCGGTCAGATGCCTGGAAGCTGTTCGAGGCCGGTCGCTTTCCGGAGGCTGAACCGATGTATCGCAAATTACTGGCGCTCAACCCTAACGATCCCATCGCCACTCATCAGTTGGGCCTGACGCTCATGCAGTTGGGACGCTGCGAGGAGGCACTCGCTGTCTTCGAGACCATGTCGAATCTGAACCCGAAAGAGGAAGAGTTCGCGGATACGACCTACCGGATGGGGCAGTGCTACGTGGAGTTGAACCGATGGGAAGAAGCCTTCATCCACTTCCAGATCCTGTATGACGCAGCCGTTGAGTTTGAAGAAGCCAACAAGGGCATTGCCTTCCCGGCCGGCACGCGGGTGCTCTCCAAAGAAAAGATTGGGCGCTGGCTCGATAAAGTGAAGCCTCACGTTCCTGAACTGGTGAAACTGAAAGAGGAGGAGTCAAAAGTGGAGACGGAATCAGAGGACCGGACTCCGGAAGAAGCCCTGTATGCGAAGGCCATTGAAAAGGTGAAGGCGCAAAAAACATTGGAAACCGGAGTGGCGATCGCAGGGCGTGATGCGGATTTCAGCTGGTTTCGGTATGTGATTCCGGCAACGAAAGTGGTGCGAGACGATTTTCCGACCGGTGCCCACGAGTTCATCCCGCTGTATCCTGGCGATACGTTTTCTGCCACACAATCGGAAATCTACTTGGTCTTTAAGCTGCTTTCCGATTCGTTCGATGCCGTGCCGCTGACCGCTCAATGCGCTCCAGAAACATCCGACATGATGGAAGATCCGCAAGCGATGGTTCAGGATCATGTCATGACCACCGCGAACGATCGGTCCGGCTATTTTCTCCTTACCGCTCCAAAAACCGGCTGGGCGCCAGGCATCTACCGCTGCGGCCTCTTTGCGGGGGAACAGACCTCGGCTTACTCCTATGTGGATGAAGTCCGGTTCCGGATCATCGAACCCACCACTGTCCGGAGTCATGATCCGGACATGGCTGTCCAGTAGTGCAATTGAACTTTCTGTCCACGCGGATGTAGACTCAAAAAATGGTGCCTCTCAAAACCCCGGCAACAGATAATTGGTGGCTGAGGGGTGTTATCGCGCGCTCTGTCGGCATCATCGCCATTGCCCTTGGGTTCGTCATCGGCATGTACGGACTCGATCATCCTGCCTCACATTGGCTTCAGACCGCACTGGGGTTACTCGTGACCGGAATGGTGGCCCAAGGTTATGCGCTCTACTGCTCGATCAGACGCATGCAGCAGCAGAACTCCTGATAATACTTTCCTTGGTTCGCGCGACCAGCCTCCGATACCACCAGCATCAATCGTACCTGACCAGCTCGTGGTTGATGTTAGGATTAAAGACTTTTGGTGCCTTTGAATCTCCACAGGTGAGCCATCGTCATTAGCAGGCGAGGCAATATAAGTTGCGGGCGGATAGGGTGATGGGCCGCCGGGCAGATAAGCTACTCTGAAACGGATCAAGTTGACACCCTCATGTATTTCACGGAGAATCCAGCAGATTTTTCGCGGTTCGGGATGAGAACCCACGAGATAGGCCGATAGAACACGCAGTTGCCTTCGCGTCTCAGTTAATATTTTGGCAGCGACACGCGGTAATCATGCCGATTTCCGGAAAGACGAAGGCTGCCTTGATTCGTGCGCTCGCCTCCCGCGGCCACTCGGGCATCAGCCTTCTTGCGATCGAGCTCGAGCTGGACGGACGCGCCGTGGGTGGAAACCGTCTCGATCGCTGCATGTCGCTGGTCAAGGCTATCGAGGCAGAACGCGAGCCAAACAAGGCAGTCAAAGTGCTGCTCGATCTCGCCGAGGGGCAACTGAGGACTTACTCCGAATGGAACTTGGAGAATGACAGCGATGCCATTGCACTCAGGCGTACCCTCGAACTTGATGGTTACGCGTTCGACGGCGAGCGCCTCGTTCCAGCGGTGCCAGGGGCGGTCACCTTAGAACAGCAGATTTCTTTACTGGAGGCGAAGCTGCAAGAGCTTGGTCTCCACGTTGCGCTAACCCACTACCAACAGGCCGTAGAGAACTTCGTCAAGGGCAACGCGGAGGCGGCGAACAGCCAGGTTCGTCCGTTCCTCGAGAACCTCTTTCTCTCCCTGTGTCAGCAGCATACTGGCCATAAGTTCACGGATGCTTCGTCCGCCCTGCAACACCTCAAAAACAAGGGCTGGCTCGATAACGGAGAGTGGAATCATCTCCGACACTTCTGGGCGGACATCCAAGACAACGGGCCACACCAGGGCCTGAGCAATTCGGAGGAGGCGCTATTCCGTATTCAAGTCGCTACCGCCGTTGCACGGTACCTGCTTGCGAAGTCATGACACCAGGGCCGCTGCCCAACCAAGGTGTTGTAGCTCGCAGTAAAGCCCCGGTCCATTAGCCGTTATTAGGAAGCTTTGTGGCGAATATTGATCTCAAGAAGGAACTGAAGCACTTGTGCCAACCTAGCACAAGAGATGTCGTACAGGTTGAAGTTCCCATGACGGAGAAGTCAGCTTGGGGGTCTGGCTTGCGCATTGGCTTATAAGACTCTCAAGACGCGTGATAAAGACATGGTGGCTGTGGTCAGGAAATTCAGGGTTTCTTCGCCACCACCTTGCCGTTTTCCCACACGTAGATCGGCGTGCCATACATCTTGGCGGTTTTTCGGGCGACCTTAGCTGCTCGGCGTAGGGCGCGTCCGACGCTCTGCACGAACCGTGTGTTTTCCGTCTGCCGCTTTTTCTTCATGTGACTCTTTCTAGCAGCTGTGGAGCAGGTCCAGAATTATCATAGATTGCCCATCCATCGGCAAGTGGACGATACAACGTATGAAAGTTTTTCGAGCTGCGATTAAACCGACGGATGACATCAGACCTTGGAACGTTATGGCCACCCTGGCGTACACGACCTGCAATACGTTGGAGCGCCAGATGAACCGAAGGCAAAGACAGGAACACGATTTCAACTCGATATCCGGCGGACTTCCATTTCTTCAGCAGTCGAAGATAGGTACGGCCGCTTAACGTGCTTTCAAATGCAAAATTCTTCCGAGCGCCAGCCAAACGAATAAGTTCTTGGAGGACAAGGCGACCTGCTTGTCGCGCGGCCAGTTCCGGACGAAGAGGCGAGAGTCCACCAGCGATGAGGTCGGCATTCACAAAGTGAACCACGTCAGTTTCGAGTGGCAGATATTCTCTGGCGAACGTGGTCTTCCCGGCGCCATTCGGTCCGGCAATGATAATGCAACGCGGGTGTCGAGTCGCGTGATTGCTCACTGTGTCGGTCAGCCAGCGACCGGCTGCTGGTAATCCACTTCGATGGTGAAGCCCAGGTCTTTGATCATGCCCCAAACCTCTGGAGCCGGGGCGCCTGGAGTCGTCAGGTAGCCGTTTACGAAGACGGAGTCCGCTGGATAGAGGGCCAGTGGTTGTAAGCTGCGAAGGTTATGTTCGCGACCTCCGGCGATACGGATTTCGGTCCGGGGGTGGAGAAATCGGAAGAGGCAGAGCACTTTTAAGCAGCGTTGCGGCGTGAGGGAGTCACAATTTTCCAATGGTGTACCGGCGACCGGGTGCAGAGTGTTCAGCGGAATAGAATCTGGCTTCACATCACGCAGGGCCATCGCCAACTCGATCACATCCTCGTCTTTCTCTCCCATCCCCACAATGCCGCCGGAACAGATTTCCAATCCCGCCGCGCGTGCGTTCCTGATGGTCGCCAGCCGGTCTTGGAAGGTGTGAGTGGTGCAAATAGAGGAATGAAAGGCTTCGCTGGTGTTCAAATTGTGATTCACCCGATCGACTCCGGCTGCCTTGAGACGCTTGGCTTGGGATTCGTTCATCAGGCCGAGTGAACAGCAAATCTGGATAGGAATCTCCTGCTTGATGGAGCGCACGGCTCCTGCGATTTCGTCGATTTCCCGATCCAATGGACTCCGCCCGCTGATGACGATGCAGTAGCGCTGAGCTTTCGATTCTGCCGCTCGTCGCGCACTCTCGATCATCTGCTTCTGTGGGAGTAGGTTGTAGCGTTCGATCGGCGCGGTCGAGATCGAAGACTGCGAACAGTAGTGGCAGTCTTCTTGGCACGCCCCGCTCTTCGCGTTCTGCAGCATCTGGAGACGGACGGTCCGCCCGAAGTACTTGGACCGGACTTGAAAGGCCGCATGCAACAACGCGAGCAGTTCGTCGTCCGGCGTATTCAAGACGGAATGGCACTCTTCTCTGGTCAGGGATTCGTCATTGAGCGCTTTGTCTGCCAAAGTCATATAGGTCATGGAATCCTCAAAAGGTAATGACGTGGTGATCTACTGTGCTTCTGATCTGTCGAATCGAGGAGCAGGTCTCCACAAACTGGCAGATCAAACATTCAGCAGGCACTGGCGGAAAACCTACACGGTTTCAAACGGAGAAGCAATGCCTTGATAGGGGATGGTGCGGACGGAGGCGGATTCTCCATCTGACCGGGCAGCGGTCTGGTCGGCTTCCAGCCAGGGGAGGGCGGTAAGGGTGTTCCACTTGGCGCAGCGACGGCAGCGGCCGGTCCATTCAACGGATTCCTGTTGGCATTGGGTACAGATATAAGGAACCACCACTCGCTTCTTGAAGCTGAGGGCCTTCTTCAATTCAACGATAGCCTCTTCAAAATGCTGCTTCCGCAAGTACAGATTGGCCATGATCTTGTGGTAGTCCAACAGGTGATCTTGCGGACCTTCGATCGTCGACAGCAGGTCGAACGCCTCATCCACCATTTCAAGCCGATAGTAAAGCTTGCCCAGATAGAACTGGAGGACCGGATTGTGCGGGTCCTGCTGCAAGGCCTCCTGATAGACCCGAATGATTTCGCTGGGCTCGCCTTGATCCAAGTAGAGTTCTTCCAGCCGATGCAGAATGATCACGCTTCGGGTCCGTGAATAGACTTTCTTCAGGATTGCGACGGCATCTTTGGTTTTGCCTTCGTGGAGCAGAATCTCCCCCATTCCGATATAGGCAGGGAGGAAACTGCGGTCCTTCTTGATGGCGCCTCGGAAGTATCGGCGCGCTTTGTCCGGGTGCCCACGTTCGAGCAGTTGACGCCCGACTTCGTACATACATCCGACCAGCAGTGCCTCTTCCGCCTGTTTTTCGGGGGCGGGAAGATTGGCCTTGAGCAAGCGGTGTTGAATCTCAAGCGCGTCGCTCCACCGCTCCATACGGATATTGAGATTTCGCTTCCGAATGAGTGCGGTCAGGTTGTCCGGTTCGATCGTCAGAATCTTCTGGAGCGACTGAAGCGCTTCTTCGTAACGTTTGGCTTCTTCGAAATCCTTGCTGAGTTCCAGCAAAACTTCGATGTTCCGATCGTCCACGCGTTGCGCATGCTGATGGAGCCGAATGGCCTCGGGAAAATTCCGCTCTGATCGGTGGATGTTCCCCAGCCACAGGAGCGAATCGACACGATTGGGATCGATGGCCAGGGCTTTCTCCAAAAGCGTGATGGCCTCCGATGTGCGTTTCGACATGAACGCGTGGGTTCCGTCTCGGTGGAGTGTATCGACCTTCTCCTTGCGACGCACGAGGCGGTTACTGCGCCAGTTGAGAATCAGGTGCGCCGTTTGCTGCAAGCCCACGACAAAGGTCGCGAGCACCGCTCCACATGCCATGGAGATCAACACAAGGGTAACCGGACTGAGCTCAAACTCCGAGCCGGGCGCGGTATGGACGACGACGGTTCCAGGGTTTAGCTCGCGGAAATAACTGTAAATGAACACGCCGGCGCTGATGAGAAAAATGGTGATCAGCAGTTTGAACATCGCCTAGACCATCTTCCGGGAAGTCGCCTTCTGGATCATACGTGCCTTTACCGTGGCAGGAGCCGAAACCTTATCGGGAATGGGGATTTGCCGAGCGTCGCTCCACAGACGCTCAAGAGCATAATGCGCCCGTGTGTCTTGCCTGAAGACATGGGCCACCACATCGCCAAAATCGATGAGGACCCACTGGCCTGAGGTCGTCCCCTCGAGACTCAGTGGCCGCTGGTTCACACGGGAGAGTGCGTCGACAACGGAATCAGCGATTGCGCGTGTCTGCCTGTCGGATTCAGCTGACCCAATGACTAAGTAGTCGGCGATTGACGTAAGCGGGGCAACGTGGAGGACTTGGACATCAAGAGCCTTCTTGTCGAGCATCGCCCTGGCTACGGTAAGGGCAGTGGCCTTAGATGCGCGTGTGATCGCTTTCCTCCTGATAAAGGCTGTACCGGAGTATATAGGATTCTACCGCGGGGGGCAACATATTCGCCAGCGGTAGTCCGCTCCGAATTCTTTGTCTGATTTCCGAAGCTGAGATTGGACTGGGGGGAAGGGCTAAACAAGTGATGCCTGAGGAGTTTGGGACGGGAATGTCCAACTGACCGAGAACCCCGCTGTCCAGCTGTGTCAGAGCTTGTGTGTGTACGCCGGAAAGCAGTGTCATCTTCACCAGAGCCTGGAACGATCGTCCAGGACGAGGGACGACAACAAAATGGCAGAGTCTCAGGAGCTCTTCAGGGGCTCTCCATGTAGGGAACTCGAGAAATGCATCAAGCCCGATGATAAAGAACAGCTTCGAGGACGGACCATACTGCGCTTGGACCTCGCGGACTGTATCAATGGAGTAGGATTTCCCTTCCCGATCAAGCTCAATCGTCGACACCTTGAAGAACGGAGTTTCGGCAATTGCGAGGCGCACCATTTCAAACCGATGGGTCGCTGGAGCCAGTGAACCGTCCCGTTTATGGGGCGGGTCGCCGGTAGGGATGAATAGAACCCGGGAAAGCTTCATACGTTCATGTACGTGATGAGCAATGGTCAGGTGACCATTGTGAATGGGATTGAAGCTTCCGCCGAGCAAGCCGAGGCGGTTGATTTTCAAGGTTGAGTGTTGCGTGCGGGGTGCCGAGTGAGGAAGATCGGAGGCGGAAGCAGGCATGATTTAAGACTCAGCACTCTGTGCTAGAGGATAACCAAATTGTCTCGGTGGATGACTTCCTCGTATTCTTGGGGGCCGAACTGTTCTTGAATGTCCGCTGTCTTAAGGCCTTTCATCCGATCTAATAGGTCGGATGAAACGTTTACCAGGCCTTTGGCGAATTCCTTTCCGTCTGTATCAAGACAGCTGACTGGATCACCGGCCTCAAAGGGCCCTATCACCCGGACAATGCCCGATGCTAGTAAACTTTTCCCTCGCGTGGTCAGGGCATCGACCGCTCCCTGGTCGAGGTGAATTTGCCCGCGAGGTCGAAGAGTGAAGGCGATCCAATGTTTACGGCTGTTCAGTCGGCGTTCTCGGGCAAGAAAGAGGCTTCCGCCTGGTCCGCCGCCAAGGACTGTTGGGAGAAGTCCGGCCCGCTCGCCATTGAGAACTAACGTCGAGATCCCATACTCGCCGACTTTCTTGGCGGCTCGAAGCTTGGTCGCCATCCCGCCCGTCCCTTCAAATGTACTGGATGCTCCTGCCAGGCGCTCGACTTCTTGGGTAATCTCGGCAATCAGCGGAATCAATGTCGCGGACGGGTTTTTACGCGGATCTTCCGTATACAGCCCATCGACATCGGAGAGAATCACGAGCAAGTCGGCATCGGCCAGGTGAGCCACTTCGCTCGCGAGGGTGTCATTGTCACCAACCCTGATTTCATCAACCGCGACGGTATCATTTTCATTGATGATGGGCACGATGCCAAAGCCGATGAGTGACGCGAGAGTATGGCGCGCGTTAAGAAATCGGCGGCGATCAGCGAGATCCTGGTGGGTGAGCAGAATCTGCGCCACCTGGATGTTCAGACGTTCAAACGCTTTTTCATAGGCCCACATGAGCCGGCTCTGGCCCACGGCTGCCGCTGCCTGTTTGACTGGGAGACTTTTGGGATACTCCTTCAACTGCAATTTTCGGATCCCGGAGACGATGGCACCGGAAGAGACCACCAGGATT
>Ga0073934_10003545_pt1 | contig 28415 bp, 23 predicted proteins | sample LarsenN4metaG_FD_76834 | JGI IMG/M metagenome (GOLD analysis project Ga0073934, IMG submission 76834) | Hot spring sediment bacterial and archeal communities from British Columbia, Canada, to study Microbial Dark Matter (Phase II) - Larsen... ... | reverse complement strand
AGCGGCCGAGTTTGCTGTCGTACGTGCGGTTTATGGCGTAGTCGAGGCCGGTCGCCGCACTTCGGTCGTAACTCGTGAAACGTCTATTGTTTGTTGTCAAAGAACTTTCGGCATTCAGCGGCCGGCCAAATGGAAGATGGGCTTGTTCGCTGACCGTGCCCAATGTTTGATTTGTGATCAGCCGTGCGCCTAATCGATCCGGATGATTGTATTCCGTCACCTCGCCGCCCGCACCATTCGGCGTAATGGTCGAAAGCAGGCTGAGAAAGCTCAATTTCATGAATACCACGCCGCAAACTTATCGCTGATGCGCCACTTACCATTGACTTGATCCAGTAGTATATAGTAGGCAAAGCCATCAAGAGGGTTTTTTTGACAAGACATGTACACCAGTGCCCGATTCATGGATGGTTCGAATCCTGCTTTAGATAATGTGATTAGGCCATATGCATCAGGATAATTTATGCGAAATTTATCCCAACCTTTTGTATCAGCAAAGATTTCATGACGCCGATCATTTGACATATAGTAAATGTTGGGGTTTTCAACAAAACGTTCTTCCAAGGTACGACTTTCTTGATTGCGAGCCAAGAAATTATCTTTAAGGTTTTCTGAAAGTAGTGGCATTTTCTGTTGTGCATTCTGAAGCACTTGCCGCAACATCTCTGGCCGATCAGAGTAATCTACGTTTGTCGACTTAAGAATTACGATGGACTTTTCTTTTGGGAAAAATTCTGAAAGCAGCACAGTATATATGTCGTTTTCATTACTGGTGAATTGGTCGACTTGCAACTGTGGCATATTCCGAAACTCCGACAATTTCGTGTGGGGCCGATTCGCACAGCATGTAAATGAAAACAACAGTGTTAATATTAATATATGTGCCAACGTTTCGATCATAAAATATTTCATATTTTTCCGAAGATAATCATGAGTAAATTACGGTAATATATAGCACCTTATCTTCCAAAACATTCCCTGAGAATTCGATCATTGTAAACTTCGTCAGAATTACTCGAGTCAGTATGACCGCTGTCAGTCACAATATGCCTAAGTTCATGCAATACAATAAGAGCTCGAGCATCTTGATTCGACAATGAGGGACGTGGCCGATTAAGGCGGTAGTTATTAGGATTCCGTAAAAAAACGTTTGAAAACCGAATATAACCTGTTGGATCCTCTCCGCGTCCTCCGGCTGCAATGCCACCCATTGTAGGATTGTGAACAATGTTCTTCTTATTGAGAATTGTTTCCAAAACCTCTCTGGGGTCCCCGCTTCCCGGAAGGTTCCTTTCGCGTCCGCCAGCGCCATCAAGAATGGCTCTTCGACACCTCGCGTTTCTAAGCAATTTCAGTGCCCTGTTCACCGCACCCCGAACTAGTTGATCTACTGTAGGAATCCCAGAACGTCTGGATTCTCGTCTGGTTTGCAAATTATTTGCAATCGCGCCGACGCCGTAAAGCGCAGCGGCAATTGATCCGCCAACGGCAGCGCCAACCTCAACTCCTATAGCCCCGGCCATGAACGAAGAAATTCCCGCTCCAATTTTCCCCGCTATACTACCCAAAATCCCAAGAAGGCAATTGCCGCCGCCGAGAAATGCCGGCATTGCACCGCCGGCCGTGTATACGATTGCCGCCACGACTAATATTGCGACGACGGCGATCACGACCCATTTAAGAATCTTGTTGATTGCTTTGAAAAGCCATTTAAATAACTTCCCGAAGAACAGGCCGGCCGGGTCGACGTGATTGATTGGGTCATTTCCGCAGTAAGCGTACATATTCAGCGTCTGCGGAGAGGCGAGCGAGATGGCTTGCATCCCGATCGGATCGACCTGCATGAAGCGGCCGAGTTTGCTGTCGTACGTGCGGTTTATGGCGTAGTCGAGGCCGGTCGCCGCACTTCGGTCGTAACTCGTGAAACGTCTATTGTTTGTTGTCAAAGAACTTTCGGCATTCAGCGGACGGCCAAACGGAAGATGGGCTTGTTCGCTGACCGTGCCCAATGTTTGATTTGTGATCAGCCGTGTGCCTAATCGATCCGGATGATTATATTCCGTCATCTCGCCGCCGGCTCCATTCGGAGTCACCGTCGAAAGCAGCGAATCGCCGAGGTATGTGTAGCTCTTTGTCCATGTGAAAACGTATTGAGCATATTCGGTATATTCCGCCATCACCGTCCCGCCGTGCCGAACCAAAGAATGAATGGAACGAAAACAACAAACCCCGAAATGTGCATTCTAATTTCCCCTAAGCGCCTGACGACCAATGTGCCACTCATCGGAACGACCAGCCCGGACTTCTGGAGTAAATTCAAGTGGGAACATAGACTTCTCCTCATTAAATACTGAGTAATTCTGGTTTGCGGCTGTTTCAGGCGGGAATTCTCAGTTCAGGAGACAGTCTCGCGGGAGATAACAGGCCGTTATTTATTTAATAGAGCCAAAAAAACAATGCATATCTTCTACACCCAGATGCGTGAAACAGTCAAGAAAAAAATTTCACCATTAAAAATATCGAAAAATTGAATCACAAATAATTTAGTTGTTGGATAAAATTTAAATAATGTTGCGTTTGCAAAATTTGCCTTATAATCAGTATATAACTTTTTCTATGTACAAAAAGCTGCATTTTGAACTCATTTCCTTGGTTGGCGTGTCGTTTATCTTATTGATTGCAGGCATTTTACCTGCACATGGTCAGCGACGCGATTTTGTAACCGAGCCTGAGGCTGAGTTGATCCGCAAATTTCAATCCATTGACAAGCGAATCGAAATCCTGATTAAGATGATCGACCGTCGTCTGAATGCCGCCGGCATTGCGGAAATAAAATGGCGAGGCAAAAAAGATTCCGATGAGTGGGGCCCGGAGCCGACCGGGACGCGGCTCGAACTGCTGTCGGACATTCGGCGCATATTTCAAAAAGCGGTCGATGATATTGATGATATTGCCTCCCGTTCTGAAAACAGTACCGAAACAAATATTGTCGGTTCAGGGGAATTTAATTCTGCTGTCCGCAGCCTTGCAGCGGCTGCGCGGCGTCTCGGTCCGATTTTTGAACAAGAGGCTGCCAAAGCCGAAAACCCTAAAGAACGCGGTTTACTGCTTGAATCAGCGGATCTGGCAAAACAGGTTATAGAAGCCGAATCCAATCTTCCAAAACTAACCGCACCAAATAACAAATCCAAAACAAAGCCCGACTAATTAGCCAATCGGCCTGCAATCATTAGCAATCTTTACTTTGCTTGCCTTTGACACGGTAATTTGGCCGTGATAGGTTCATTTTTTCAAATCTTTATGTCGCAAAACGAACTGAAAAAAACGCCTCTCAATGCCGTGCATCGTGCCCTCGGCGGAAAAATGGTTGACTTTGGCGGCTGGGAGATGCCGGTCCAGTATCCTGCGGGTGTTATTGAAGAACATTTGGCGACACGAACACGTGCCGGACTATTTGACGTCTCTCATATGGGCGAAATCTGGGCCGAAGGGCCTGGAGCCTTGGATTTTATTAACTTTCTTACAACCAACGACGTCAGAAAACTCGTTGACGGCCAGGCTCAATATTCTGTTCTATGCAATGACAAAGGCGGAGCGGTTGATGACCTGCTTGTCTATCGTTTTGACAATGAGCGGTTTCTCCTGGTCGTTAATGCTGCAACCACTGATAAGGATTGGAGCTGGATCTCCGGCCACCTTGCAGGTAATTCCGGTGTAAAACTTCGGAATGCTTCGGCGGAATTCTGTCAAATAGCCATTCAGGGTCCGCGAGCGGTTGAAATCCTGCAATCGCTTGCGGATACAAAACTTTCGGACATAAAGTACTATCATTTTGAAACCGGAAAGGCAGCAGGCGTCGAATGCATTATTTCCAGGACGGGATATACCGGCGAAGATGGATTCGAGCTTTACGCATCACCGGAATTTGCAGAACAGCTATGGAACAGCCTGACCGAAGCAGGCAAATCATTCGATATTTTGCCTTGTGGACTTGCGGCAAGAAACACCTTGCGACTTGAATCGGCAATGTCGCTTTACGGCCATGAACTTTCGGATGAGATTTCCCCGCTCGAAGCCAATCTGGGCTGGATTGTAAAACTGGATAAAGGGGATTTCATAGGGCGTCCGGTTTTGGCCGATCAAAAACTCACCGGATTGAAACGCCGCATTGCAGGTTTCGAAATGCGTGAACCCGGTATTGCACGCGATGGCTTTGACGTTTACGCCGGAGAGGAAAAAATAGGCTATGTTACTTCGGGTTCGCCCGCGCCTTTTCTTAAAAAGAATATAGGCCTTGCCCTTTTGCAGGCTGATTTTGCAAATCCGGGAACGGAAATTAAAATTGATGTCAGGGGGAAACGCATCGGCGCCGAAATTGTCCCGATTCCCTTTTACAAACGCAAAAAATAATCTATCAGGCTTTTAATTACCTATATTTATAAAGGAAGATCCACACTTTATGCCGAACATTCCGGAGAATCTCCGCTACAGCAAAGATCACGAATGGGTCGAAGTTAATGGCGACATCGCAACCATTGGCATTACCGACTATGCACAATCGTCACTCGGTGACGTTGTCTATGTAGATTTGCCCCGGGCGGGCGATAAATTTGATGCCCACGAAGCCTTCGGTTCCGTTGAATCCGTCAAAGCAGTTTCAGAAGTGTTTACACCGGTCGGCGGTCAGGTAACTGAGGTCAATGAAGGCCTTAACGATGCACCGGAAACCGTAAATACGGATCCATACGGCAGCGCCTGGTTTATCAAACTAAAAATGGATAATCCCGGCGAGGCAGACGGCCTCCTTTCGGCTGAAGAATACGAAGAGTATTTGAGCAGCATGGAATAATCCATTGCGCCGCTGTTTTAAGGCTAAATTTAACTGTTTTCAGCGTCTGACCGTACGATTTTTTTACGATGCGCTATATTCCAAATTCACCTGAAGAACGTGCCGGGATGTTGGCCGAAATCGGACTCAGTGAACCTGCGGAGCTTTTCCGCTCGATACCCGCCGATTTAAGGCTCAATCGTCCGCTTTCCATCATCGGACCGCTTGCCGAAACTGAGGTTCTCTCCGAAATGAACGCCATGGCGGGCCGTAATACTGCCGTTACCAAGCCTTCTTTTCTGGGCGGCGGCGTTTATGCTCACTATTCGCCTACAATTGTCGATCATTTGATTCAGCGTTCGGAATTCTTTACCTCCTACACGCCATATCAACCCGAAATTTCACAGGGTACGCTGCAATATATTTTCGAATTCCAGACCCTGATATGTCAGCTGACCGGAATGGAGGTAGCAAATGCCTCGATGTATGACGGCTCGACGGCGATGGCGGAAGCATATCTGATGGCACAGCGTGTAACGCAGCGAAACAAGATAATTGTAGCCGACAGCGTCCATCCGCAATATCGTCAGGTAGCCGAAACCTACACCCAGCACGGCGATGCCGAAATCTTTACCGCACGGCACAATCCCAAAAGCGGCCGCCTGGAGGAAATCACCGGGCTTGATTCGGAAACTGCCGCAGTGGTCGTACAGTCACCCAATTTCTTCGGCTGTATCGAGGATCTGGCCAAAATCTCAGAGGCGGCTCATTCGGCGGGCGCAATGCTGATAGTTGTAGTTACCGAAGCTCTTTCCCTCGGTATTCTGAAGCCTCCGGGTGCTTTTGGTGCCGACATCGTTGTTGGCGAAGGTCAGAGTTTCGGCATACCGATGAGTTTCGGCGGGCCGCACGTCGGCCTTTTCGCGACGCAGGAAAAATTTATTCGCCAAATGCCCGGACGTCTCTGCGGCATCGCCTATGACAAATCCGGCCGGCGGGGCTTTGTCCTTACGCTCTCAACCCGCGAACAACATATAAGACGCGAAAAGGCAACGTCCAACATTTGCACAAATCAGGGACTAATAGCTTTAGCTGCAACTATTTACATGGAAACCCTCGGGCGTAAAGGTTTACGTGAAGTTGCCGGGCGGAATCTTCAGAATGCGGCATTTGCCATTGAACGGATTTCCGCAATCGAGGGCTACTCAATCCCTCACAAGTCCCCCACGTTCAATGAATTCGTTGTTCGCGGCCCGAGACCGGCCGCCGAAATACTTGAAACTCTACGTCTCGAATTTGGAATTCTCGGCGGCATCGCACTGTCGGATTTCTATCCGGACCGTCCGAATGACTTCCTTGTTTGCACAACAGAGTTAAACACACGTAGTCAGATTGAATCCCTGGGCGCAGCTTTACATCAAATTTCTTGATTTCAGGCAGTATGAGCATTAAAAAAGTTACCCAGCATCCGTCGCAGAATGAGGCTTTGATCTTTGAGCGCTCTCAAACCGGTCGAATTGGTTACACTCTTCCACGGCCGGACATCGAGGAAAAATCGCCGGAGCAGATACTGCCGCAGGAACTGCTGCGTGATGATGACCTGGCAGGGCTTCCGGAAGTTTCGGAAGTTGATATTGTGCGTCATTTTACACGGATGTCAACCTGGAATTACTCGATAGATCTGGGCATGTATCCGCTCGGTTCCTGTACAATGAAGTACAATTCAAGGCTCAACGAAAAAGCAGCCCGGATCGAAGGTTTTGCCGCACTTCATCCGCTCGCGCCGGAAAGCGAATCTCAAGGTGCCTTGGAATTGATACACCGCCTGCAGGAAGCACTCGCAGAAATAACAGGGCTTCCGGGTGTGTCGTTACAGCCGGCTGCCGGCGCACAGGGCGAAATGACGGGCGTAATGCTGATCCGCGCTTTTCTTAACAAACGCGATGGTGCGGAAGCCGCCGGCCGCCGCGTGATACTTATACCGGATAATGCACACGGAACAAATCCGGCATCGGCCGCAATGGCCGGTTTTACGGTTAAAACCATCAAATCCACGCCCGAAGGACTTACGGATCTGGAGCATCTCCACCGGCTTTGCAATGAAGGCGGTATTGCAGGTTTGATGCTTACAAACCCGAACACCGTAGGCATTTTCGAGACAAACATACGGGAAATCTGTCAGATTATCCATAATGCCGGCGGGCTTGTTTATATGGATGGAGCAAATATGAACGCCCTTGTCGGCGTTGCAAGGCCCGGCGATATGGGCGTGGATGTTATCCATCTCAACCTGCACAAGACATTTTCGACCCCGCACGGCGGCGGCGGTCCGGGCTGCGGTCCTTGCTGCTGCACGGCTGAACTTGCTGAATTTCTTCCGGTTCCGAGAATCGAACGGGAAGAAAGCCGTTTTCGTCTGAATTTCGATTATCCGGATTCAATCGGACGCGTAAAGGCGTTTTACGGCAATTTCGGAATGATGATACGTGCTCTGGCCTATATCTACACTCATGGCCCTGAAGGGCTTCGCGAAGCAACGGAAACGGCTGTCCTGAATGCGCGTTACGTTTCTGAAAAGCTCAAAGATACCTATCATCGCCCCTTCGATTCCGATTGTATGCACGAAGCCATCTTTTCGCATAAATATCAGAAATCGCGTGGGGTTACCACGCTGGACATAGCCAAACGATTGATAGATTACGGTTTCCATCCGCCAACAATCTACTTCCCGTTGGTTATTGACGGCGCGATGCTGATTGAACCTACCGAATCCGTCGGGCGGGCCGATCTCGATGCATTTATCGAGGCAATGAAGGACATAGACGCGGAATCCCGCGAAAATCCACAGGTAGTAATTGACGCACCGCATTCTACACGGATCGGACGATTGGATGAGGCCGCGGCAGCCAGAAAACCGGTACTGAGGTGGAAACCCGGATTAGAATCGCTCTCTAAATCCGCCTAGAAGCCGCTTTCGGCTTAAAACCCTACTCGCACATCCAATTTCGCCCAAAAAGCGAAATTTGATACCTTTCTGCGTCGGCAATCGGGTACCGTGACCGGCTACGGAGCCAGCCCTTTGTCTTTTTCAAAAATCCAGCAGATTTTCAATTTTGAGGATTTTTTAATTCTTCCGGCACACTTCGCTTTGATTTCCGCTTGATTTTTAATACACTTAAAATTTTCTGTGCGTTATCGTTAACGTCATTTCACAGTATGGAGTCGTAAAGCATTGAGCGCGGTATTGGATCAGACCGTTGAAACCTACGGAATAGATAATTGGGGAGCGGGTTATTTTGGCGTAAACAAAAAAGGCCACCTGGTTGTATATTCTCCCGAAAATGAAAATCTGACGGCCGACGTCAAAGAAATTATCGACGACCTGCAAAAACGCGGTATCTCGACGCCGGTACTCCTGCGATTTCCGCAATTGCTTGTCGGCCAAATCCGCAAACTACAGTCAGCCTTCAAAAAAGCCATCAAGGAATTTGAATATCAGGGCGGGCATCTGTGCGTTTACCCGATGAAGGTCAACCAGAACCGCTCGGTCATCGAGGAATATCTCCGCGAAGGTTCCAGATACAATTTCGGCCTCGAAGCGGGTTCAAAAGCTGAACTTTATGCCGCCCTGGGACTTGAACAGGCCAAAGACAGCCTTCTGGTTCTGAACGGCTTCAAAGACCGCGATTTTGTCAAACTTGCTTTTGCCGGAGCCGCTGCAGGCAAAAATGTCGTAATAGTTATCGAAAAGATCAGCGAACTGAATCATACGCTGGCGCTTGCCGAGGAATTCACGGCAGAAAATCCAGACGTCCAGCTCCCGATGGTCGGCGTCAGGGTCAAGCTTTACACAAAAGGCTCCGGTAAATGGGAGAAATCCGGCGGCGAGGCCGCCAAATTCGGCCTGACGACGACCGAAATTCTGGATGTCATCCGCAGCCTTCAGGAAGCCGGTAGAATAGATATGCTGCGCCTGTTGCATTTTCATATCGGCTCGCAGCTGACCGATATAAAACGCATCAAGAATGCGATGAAGGAAGCCGCCAGAACCTATGCCAAAATACATCAAATGGGCGTCCGGATTGACTATCTGGACGTCGGCGGCGGGATGGCGGTTGACTATGACGGTTCGCGGACTTCATATGAATCTTCGGCCAATTACAACGCTCAGGAATTCGCCAATGACGTAATTTATGTAATCAAAACGGTTTGCGACGATGAAAACGTCCCGCATCCGACCATTATTCAGGAATCCGGACGTTATCTTTCGGCCTATCACGCGATACTTGTTACAAATATTCAGGATGAAATAGAAACGGTAGTCGAAGACCTGACGCCGATGGAGATCGACGAGGACGATCCGCAGGTGGTGCGCGAACTTGCCGACCTGCGTGAAACGATTACCGCTAAAAATTACCGTGAATATTATCACGATGCCCTCGAGCACCGCGAGGAACTCTTTACCATGTTCAATCTCGGCCTGATCTCACTGGAAGACAAAGGCAAGGGTGAGGTGCTCTTTTGGGACGTCTGCGAAAAAGCCGACCAATACGCCCAACAGAAAAAATACGTGTCCGAGGAATTCGACGAACTCCGCCGTCTTCTGTGCGCGAAATATCTGGCTAATTTTTCGGTTTTCCGTTCGATGCCGGACAATTGGGCTCTCGAGCAGCTTTTCCCGATCGTCCCGATTCACCGTTTAAACAAAAAACCGACCGAATATGCTACTCTATGTGATATTACATGCGATTCGGACGGTATAGTTGATAAATTTGTTGATTTACATGATGTCAAGCCGGTGCTTGAGCTTCATAAATTAAACAAAGATGAGCCTTATTATATTGCCGTAATGCTGGTCGGTGCTTATCAGGAAGTTATGGGAAACAATCACAATCTGTTTGGCGTCCCGCATGAAGCCCACATCCATATCGGAGAAGATGGTCACATCATCAAAAAAGTGATTTATGGCGCGACGCTGACAGATTCCATAGCGGCAGTTCGCTTCGATGCAGAACATCTTCATGACCACTTCCGGCGGGCTGTCATGAAACGAATCGCCGACGGGCAGCTTTCCACTAAAGAAGGCAATCAATTGATCGAATATTATCAAAATCAGGGAGAAAGCTACACTTACCTCACCCCCAATTGCAGCAAATAGCTGAGGGGAAGTTGTAGCATTTTGTGCGGAGAACTTATGGTAGCTCAAAAGAAAAGCAAAACTTCGAAGTTTTTGACGGTCCCGACTCGTCCCGTTCCCATCGATCGGGACCGATCCGTAGCGGGACTTCTGGAAAAGATGGAAGGAGCCGGATTCGGTGCCCGCCAATTGGCGGAAGCACATAGAATCTGGCTGGATATGCTTGACGATAACGCAACGATTTACGTCTGCGGAACCGGCAATCTTATTACTTCCGGCATGCGGCGTCTGCTTGCCTACGTCATCAAAAATCGCTTTGTTGACGTACTCGTAATGTCAGGCAGCGTTTTATATCACGATATTCACGAAACGCTCGGGCGCAATCATTATCAGGGTCACCCGAGCATGAGCGATGAGGAGCTGGCCGCTTCGGATATTATGCGGCTTGGAGATGTTCTTGCTAACCGCGAAGAATATCAGGAAGCCGATGAATGGATCGGAAGCGTCATCAATCAACTGGATCAGACACGCGCCTATTCCGTACGGGAGTTTTTACTCCTTTTAGGACGCGAACTTGCAGAAATAGCCCACGAAGACGGCATCATTACTTCTGCTTTCAAATCGAGAATTCCCGTTTTTTGTCCCGATATCGCTTCAACGGAACTTGCAGTCGGTTTGGCGAGGGCTCGTTTCGAGAAAAAGGCTCAATTTACCTTCGACACGACGCAGGACACTATCGAGATGATGCAGATTGCCCAGAAAACGCGTAATTCCGCCGTAATTACGCTCGGCAGCACACACGGCCAGAATATGCTCAACGTTGCCGAAATAGCATCATATATTACACGGACAAACCCGCGGGGCCATAAATACGCGATCTCCATTACGACCGATGCTGTCCCGCTGGATTGCAGGACTCCTTCGTATTCCGGAAATCACACAAATTCCTTCGGAAAATTGGCAAAAGGAGCCACCACTGCCTATGTGCCTTGCGATCCTTCGATTGCTCTTCCGATGATCATCACGGCTCTATCTCAAACGGCTGCAAAGTTTATGAAAGGCCGAAAACGTCCGAATTTCAGCTTTTCCGGCAAAGATATGTCTATCGACGTCCCCTAATCAGGACGCATTTTAATTCGGCGGACAACTGTTTTCCTTTTACAGGTACGTTGTCCGCTTTGTTTTTATTCAACTAATTAACGGAATTTATGTCTGAATCTGCGAATTTACCAATGAATTTCGGCGGCATCGATGATCCGCAATACAGCGCTTTCGAGCAGGCGAGGATACTGGTCTGGCCGGTTGCCTACGAAGGAACGGTTTCCTACGGCACCGGAACGGCCTCCGGGCCGATGGCGATTATTGATGCATCAAGAAATATGGAACTCTACGAGGAAGAAACCGATTCGGAGGTTTATCGTCTCGGTATTCATACCCTCGATGAATTCACCCCGCGCCCTACTCCTGACCGGATGATGGCAGATCTTTACGAAACGGCCCGGAAACTTCTTTCAACAGGCAAGTTCATCTGTATGCTCGGCGGAGAACATTCTATTTCCGGACCGGTTATAAAAGCCTTCTCCGAAAAGTTCGATAATCTCAGTGTTCTCCAGATTGACGCACACGCAGACCTTCGCGACACTTATGACGGGACTCCGCATTCTCACGCTTCCATTATGGCACGCGTCGTCAAAGACCTGCGTATCCCGTCAGTTCAGGTAGGAATCCGTTCGATCTCCGCCGAGGAGGCAAAGGCTCTTGCCGCAGGGCTCCCGACGCGGATATTTTGGGCACGCAACGTCGCAGGCCGCACGGATTGGATAGATGAAGCCGTCGATTCATTAACCGACAACGTCTATCTGACAATTGATATTGACGGGCTCGATCCCTCTTTGGTACCTACAACCGGCACTCCGGAACCCGGAGGTCTCGGCTGGTATGAAACGTTGGAATTAATCCGCCGCGTAAGCGAAAAAAAGAAAATCGTCGGTATGGATCTGGTCGAATTTTCATATTTCCCCAATTTTGATTCGCCGGCTTTCCTGTGCTCAAAACTGGTTTATAAATCGCTTGCGTATATTTTTCGCGAGGTAACGCCAAAGGTCGCATTTCTTGAAAGTTAATATTGTTTAATGAATAAAATTTCTTAAAACGCACAACCTTTTGGCGTCGTATTTCATATTGCGATTTGAATACGCCCGGCAAAGGGCTACAATTCGAACTATCGACTAGTTGTCCGGGAGATGCAATGATGTTTAACCGAATTTATTTTTTTGCGTGCGTGGTGTTTCTCGCAGCTTTTATTACCGGCTGCAAAACGAGCTTTTTGAATCCGGAAGCTCCGGCTGCTCCGGCTGAACCGGCGGCTACGCCGGCGCCGGTCGTGGTCAACGGCATTCGGACTTCCTATGCCGATGTCGTTGAAAAAACACTTCCGGCAGTTGTACGAATTGAAGCCGAGCATAAGAACAAACCACAGTCTTCTGCCAGCCAATCGCCTTTTCCCTTTGACGATCTGTTCCGTCAGGCACCGGAAATGCAGCGCCCGCCTATCGAACGCGGGCTGGGATCCGGTGTAATCGTCAGCGCAGACGGCACTATACTGACGAACAATCATGTCATAGAAGGTGCCGACCGTATTACGGTCATTTTGTCAAACAATAAATCCTACGAAGCACGCCTTGTAGGCAGCGACAGACCGAGCGATCTCGCCGTGCTCAAGATTGAAGCCCAGAACATGCCTTATCTTACGCTTGGCAATTCCGATGCTGTCCGTGTAGGCGATATCGTACTTGCGATAGGCAATCCGCTCGGCATCGGCCAGACGGTGACGGCAGGCATAATATCGGCCAAAGGCCGCCGGACAGGCCTGAGCTACGGTTCTTCGAATGACTCATTTGAAGACTTTCTGCAAACCGATGCGCCCATAAACCGTGGCAATTCGGGTGGCGCTCTCGTTAACCTCAACGGAGAATTGATCGGTATCAACTCGCAGATTCTCGCCGGTGGTCCCTCGGGGGGAAATATCGGAATCGGCTTTGCAATACCCTCCAATATGGCTAAGTCTGTAATGGAGCAACTGCTTAAAGACGGACGAGTCCGGCGAGGTATGCTCGGTATAAACATCCAAAACATAACCGATGACACGGCTAAAGCGCTCGATCTGCAGGATACCTCAGGAGTCCTGGTCAGCAACGTACGTCCCGGAAGTGCCGCAGAAAAAGCCGGTCTCAAACGCGGAGATATCATCACGGCGATAAACGGCGAAAAAATCGAAGACAGCAACGTGCTGAGAAACAAGGTTGCGGGAACGATGCCGGGAACGGAGATAAAACTGACTGTCTTGCGTCGCGGCCAGCAAATGGAACTATCAGCTACTTTGGATGAATACAATCTGGATACAGCCGCAAACGAGCCGTCAGGAAAAGACAATAATCCCGCCGATAAAGGCAAGGCAGGCGGGCGCCTCGGGCTCTCGGTCCAGAGCGTAACTCCACAATTGGCAAAACAGCTCGGTCTGGATTCAGCAAGCGGCGTCGTTGTTACCGATGTCGATCCGACAGGTCCCGCAGCGGATGCCGGCATTGCCCGTGGAGACGTAATTCTCGAAGTAAATACACAACCCGTAGATTCACCCGAAGCCGTGCAAGAAGCAATGGCCAAAAGCGGCGACAAGCCTGTGCTGCTACTTGTCTGGAGAAAAGGCTCAACGGTGTTTATGACCGTAAGGCCAAACTAAAACAAAACAAGGTGCGCGAAAACATCGGCCTGCGGCTGAATATTACGCCGCGGGCCGTTTTGTTATGAGATAAACTTAAATCAGGAAATCAATGGCTGGCCTAGTTTTATAAGCAATCGGTTTACAGCGTCCCTTGCAATTGAACGCGGCACGGCGAGCGCAATCCCGCCGGGTTCAAGCGCCAATTCGCGCGGAGCAAGAAACAGCGTAAAAAGCCTTGTAAACAGATTGCTTTCGAGCCAGGTTTCCAATTTTACCTTGTCGCCGTTACGTGTGATTACCAAACGAGTTGACGAAACAATTACGCCATCGCCTTTTTGATAAAAGCGTCGTTCGTCGCTTGATTCGATAAGTTTGAATCCTTCGGTTTCTGCCCATTTTTCAACCAGCGGCCAAATATCTGCCGGGACGGTAAAATCGCGAAGAGTTCGTGAATTCATACGTCTCTTATTATCTGATTATCTGATTATCTGAATTGACTCAAACTTTTTAGCATATTACGCAAATCCATTATTGTCGAGCGAAAAGCCACCGGCAAGGCAAATGAAAGGCATCGGATTTACCGCAAATGGCATCAATATTGTTTTATTTTTGCGCTTACGGCATCACGAAACAATCGAATTTGGTCCATTTTGCGGCTTAAATTAAGGTTAACAACAAGATATTGTGCTTGCCATATTTACTTATTTGATATTAAAGTACTTGATTAATTGAAGGAGGTATGAGGTTTTGCTTGGCGGAAGAGTACTTTTGCTGAATTTTTCATATGAACCGCTTGGTACGGTCGGTATTGCAAAGGCCGTCTGCCTTTGGTTTCGCGGGGCCGTATTTATTGAAGAATATGACGGCAATAACGTCTTGCGGTCGCCTTCGACCACCTTCCGCGTGCCGTCCGTTATCCGCCTTCGTCACTACATCAACGTCCGCCGTAATCGCCGCGAGACCACGATGAAACGCGCACGCGTTTACATCCGCGACCGCTACCGCTGTCAATATTGCGGCGAGCATAAACATGCCAAAGACCTGACGCTTGACCACATACTTCCGCGAGCACAGGGCGGCGAAAGCACACCTCAAAACCTTGTTACCGCCTGTGTCCGTTGCAATCAGCGAAAAGGCAACCGCACGCCCGAGCAGGCACGTATGCCGCTTCTGACATCGCAAAAACTTCTCAGGCTTGGGCTTGACCACGTCCTCCTATGCCATTACGCAGAAAACCGCCCGGAATGGCGAAAATATCTGTTTATGGACGATGCGGAAAACAAATCGGCGGCAGCGGCTTAAAAACAGGGCTTTCGTAAATTCTGACAATGATTGCGGGATTTGACTCCTAAATCCCGCTTTCGCACATTTCGGGCAGCTCTGCGTTTATCCCTGAAACAAAATCACTAAACTATTTGCGGACGCTTTTCTTAACCGTTACACTTACGGTTTAATATTTATTGCTTAATCAAAAGGAATATGCTGCGTTTTTTCAATACACTGACCCGGCGGATAGAAGAGTTTCACCCGATCGAACCCGGAAAGGTACGGATGTATATCTGCGGCCCGACCGTTTGGAATTTTGCACATATAGGAAACTTCCGGACTTTTGTTCTGGCCGACGTACTGCGAAGATATCTGAAATACCGTGGATTCGAAGTAACACACGTCTTTAATCTGACGGACATAGACGATCGGATTATCAACGAAGCGGCAAAAAGAAATATAAGCATTTTCGAATTTACCGAGCCCTTCATCAAATTTTTTTGGGAAGATTTCGACGCATTGGGAAATGAACGGCCGGAAATTACTCCGCGTGCCACGGATCACATACCCGAGATGATTGATCTTATCTCCAAACTCCTTGAAAATGGCCACGCTTACAAATCAGATGGGACGATTTATTACCGCATTGCGGCATTTCCGGAATATGGCAAACTTTCGAGAATAAATTTTTCAGGGAACATCATTGGCGGCAGTGAGCGAATAGATACGGATAAATATGAGAAAGAGGATGCTCGTGATTTCGCCCTCTGGAAGGCAGTGCCGGAAGGCGAAGAACCGGGCTGGGATGCACCTTTTGGCCGCGGAAGACCGGGCTGGCATATAGAATGCTCCGCGATGTCAATGAAATATCTTGGCGAGACTTTTGACATCCATGGCGGCGGCGTAGATTTGCAATTTCCCCACCACGAAAACGAAATTGCACAAAGTGAAGGAGCTACGGGCAAACAATTTGCAAGATACTGGCTGCACAGCGAATTCCTTAAAATCGATGACGTTACAATGTCTAAATCCAAAGGAAACTTTTTCACCTTCCGTGATCTTGCAGCCCAAGGCTATTCGCCGCTGGCGATTCGTTATTTATTGCTTTCCGTTCCGTATAGAAAGCAGCTCAACTTCACTTTTGAAGGCCTCAAGGGCGCCGAGAGCACTGTCGAACGGCTACAGAATTTTCGTCGGGCTGTTGAGACGGCCCGCGTATCCGGCGGATCTAATCCGGACATTACCGCTTCGATAAAAAACGCTGTCGCACGTTTTGAAGAGGCGATGGACGATGATCTCAATACAGCTGTTGCATTGGCGGCAATCCATGACCTTGTTCGTGAAATCAACACGGCAATTGCTGCCGGAGATTTGCTGGAAGACGATCGCGTTGCTGCACTTGACGCAATTCGTCGTTTTGATTCGGTGTTTGCGGTTTTTGGCAAATCCGGGCCGGAAATGCTGGATGCGGAGATTGAAGCATTGATTGCCGAACGTCAGCAAGCAAGGAGACAAAGAAACTATGCGCGTTCCGATGAAATTCGCGATCTTCTGCTCGAACGCGGCATTATTCTGGAAGATACAAAAGACGGCGTCCGCTGGCGGAGAAAATAATTACCGGGGGAGAAGATAATTGGAGGTAATCTTGACCGGTTAAAGATCCGGTGTTTATTAAAGCACTATACCGTCACAGAGCCGGCCGCCGATACTTGTATAGAAAAGATTGACTACTTTGAAGGTATTTGTCTCACGGCAATAAGAGATGCAGCGGTCGTAAGGTTTAGAGTAGATATGCAGACTTACCGCACGGCTGCCGTACTCTGCCAGGTTAAGTATCTGATGAATTGGCTCTTCCAGATCGACGCGGGAAGCAAGGCACTCAGCAAGTTCAAAGTCGTCTGATTCACGGAGTTTGCAAATTCCCAGCTTCTCGTCAATTTCCTCAATAGCGAAATTTTGCCCTTTCAGCCGTCCGATCGGGACAGTCATCCAGCATCTTTGATCCCAGTGATTATGGATGCGGGAAACCTGTCCCGGCTCCCAGCAGATTGCCATCGCTTCAAATCTTTCGTCCTTGTAAATGAGATTTCGCGTGTAAAATCTGTTACTCCAAAAAAGATATGGTGATAATGAATCCGGATCTACCGGATTGTGGCTAAGAAACTCGTAAACAGGCTCGCAGGTAAATTCTTCCTCCGGTATTTCACAAAGGCCCTGTATCAACTTTTCTACTGAAACGACAGGCATAGAAACAAAATTTGAATCCTAATTTTCAAGGGGTTTTTTCAAAAAGTCAACAAATTCCGCCTCATTCCGCGTTAAACCCGGAAATGTAGCCAAAGGCTTTTTGTCTGCGTTGAGGATAGCATAAAACGGAAGAGCAACTGTCCCGAACATATCTTCTTCAAGTTTCTGCTGTTTACGATAGATTTCGCCGTCGCCATCTGTATAAAGCCTGACAAGAATGTATTTCTCCATTTGGCTTCGTACGGCCGGACGGGTAAAAATGTTTGCCTCCATCCAACGGCAATTGGTACAGGTGTATCCTGTAAAATCTATAAAAATAAGTTTATTTTCGGCTTTGGCCCGTGCAAGGGCGGCTTCGAAATCGTTAATTATCCATACGGGCTCTGTGGTATTTGTTCCAAATGAACGAACGTCAGCTTCGGTTTCCGGCGGCAAAAAAGCTTCGATCTCACCAAGTTTGTTTCCCCATAAACCTGTCATCAGATAGAAACTTACAGCCAATGAAAGAATTGCGGCCAGGAGCCGGATAGATCCGATGCGTTCCGGCTTGGAATCATGCTTTAACTGGAACTTGCCGAGAAGATATAGCGCAAGCGTTATACCTATTGCAATCCAGATCGCCAGGACTGCTGTCCGCGTAAAAATGCCCCACTTCCAGACCAGGTCAACATTGGAGATAAACTTCATTGCTGCGGCTACTTCGAGAAAGCCCATTGTTACCTTTACAGAGCTCATCCAGCTGCCGGCTCTCGGTAATTGGCTAATCCATTGCGGAACAAGTGCTAGGATGAAAAAAGGTATCGCAAAGACAGTAGAGAATGCCAACATTCCGATAAGAGGCATCTGCCAGTTTCCCTGCGATGCAGAGACGAGAATGGTGCCGACAAACGGTGACGTGCAGGTTAGCGATGTCATTGTAAACGTCAATCCCATCAGCAGAGCGCCGATGATTCCACTGCCTTCGCCCTCCTGTGAACGAGTCAGAGCATCAAGACGTGAAAGCACACCGGCCGGAACCGTGATTTCATATGCGCCAAAAAGATTAAAAGCAAAGGCCAGAAAAATTGCGGCAATCAGAATATTAACCCATGGATTTGCCGCAAAGAGATTTATGCCGGCCGCTCCGACAAAGACTGCAAGCAGCATTCCCAATAAGGTAAATGTAGCAATTATGCCGAATGAATAAACGGCAGCCATCCTGACCGAACGTGCACGGCTCCCATGTGAATGATTGGAAAAATACGAAACGGTGATTGGAATCATCGGGAAAACGCATGGCGTAAGAAGCGAAATGGCGCCAAGCGTTGCCGCAAGCCACAGAAATGTCCAGAGATCAGGTGTGCCGGCATTTTTATTTCCGCGAATCTGCGATGCGGCATCGTTTTTTTGCAATGAATCGTTTGATTCTGTCCCGGTAATTTTCGCATTTCCGCCGGGCGAAGGTGTCGCCGGAGATTCGCCGGCAAGTGAAACGCGTTTTGTCCTTGGCGGCAAGCAAAAAGTGTCGTTACAGAGCTGGTAACGAACATCGAAAGCAACCTCTGCCAAACGAACTTCCCTTTCTGCTGCTATTTGTATTTCAAAGTCAGCGCGATCCGTGTAAAAACGCGTTTCGAGCGGCTTGCCGTCAACAATAAAATTCGGATCCGGCTGACTTTTTGGTTTGTCGGCCCGGATTTGAGCATCAATCGCCGCCGGGACGCCGCCCGTTATCTTTATCGTCATTGGAATCGGGCCGCCTTCAGGCTGATCCAATGAATAGAGGTGCCAGCCGGGCTCGATCGTGGCAGAAAGCCGGAATTTAGCCGATTCTCCCGGACGAAGCGTCGCGTCAGGCTGTTGTGCGGAAAGGCTCCATTTTGCCGGATCCTGGGCTGCAGTTCCAAGACTCAAAATAAGCAATAGGAGGATTAAAGTAAAAAGCTGGCTGTTAATTGTTATTTTCATTACCGATAGTAATTCTATTACCGCAAATAAAAAGCGGCAACGCCGGCTGACATAATTGAAAGTCATAGACAATTCTTAGCCTTTTGCCTAAATCGTTAGCATTCAATTATAATTATCTTTTGTTCTGCAATATTTATTCATAGTTATTTACGCATTCATCGGAGGTTCCCAGCATTGGCAAAAACAGCGACAACCGGAAAAGCCGCCGGCGAAAAATCCAACGGGCAGGAAAATTCCTCTGCAGAATCCAGACGCGAATCTGCTCTTGCACTCGAAGCATTGGAAATTTTACAGGCCGATTATGAGAAGCGGCGCAAATCCCAGCTCGAGGCAATCAAAACACTGGACAAAAAACTGCTGCGTGAAATGCTCTATCAGATGGTACTTGGGCGCAAGTTCGAAGAAAAGTGTGCCGAAGTTTACCGGATGGGCAAAATTGGCGGTTTTTGCCACCTCTACATCGGCCAGGAAGCAATAGCCATTGGTTCGATAATGGCTCTTGAACCGGACGACATGGTAATAACTTCTTACCGCGACCATGTCCAGGCAATGGTAAAAGGCATTTCGCCGGAAGCGGTCATGGCCGAACTCTATGGCAAAATCGGCGGCTGTGTAAAGGGTAAAGGCGGCTCCATGCATATGTTTTCCGCCGAACATCAATTTTATGGCGGCCACGGAATCGTCGGCGGCCAGATAGGAGTCGGCACGGGAATGGCCTTTGCAGCCAAATATAAAGGCACCGGTCGCGTTACGCTTTGCTTTTTTGGGGAGGCCGCAGTAAATCAAGGTATTTTTCATGAATCGCTGAATATGGCCCAGCTTTGGAAACTGCCCGTTATTTACATTTGCGAAAACAATCAATACGGAATGGGCACATCGCAGGAACGTGCCATGAGTACACGCAACATAGCCAAAAAAGCCGAATCTTACGAAATGGCTAATGAATTCGTTGACGGTATGGATGTACTGGCCGTACGCGATGCCACACTGCGTGCAATCAAACGAGCACGCGAGGAATCGCTGCCTACACTCCTTGAAGTCAGGGCCTATCGTTATATGGGGCATTCAATGTCCGATCCGGGGAATTACCGAACCCGCGAGGAAATTGCAAAATACCAGCAACGCGATCCGATCAAATTATTTGAGGGAAGCCTTCGCGAAGCCGGAATCTTCAATGATGAGGATTTTGCTGAAATAGAAAGGGAAGCCGCCACAGCCGTGGAAAAAGCGGTCGAATTCGCTGATTCCAGCCCGCTGCCGCCGGAAAGCGAACTTTTGACAGATGTCTATGCGTAATCTCAAGGTTTCCGATTGATTTTGGCGGCTGTTCCGCCTTGTTTCCGAAAGATTTTATTAGATTTTATATGGCAATACTTACGATCCGGGATGCTCTGAATCAGGCACTGCGCGAAGAACTGCTGCGGGATGAAAACGTTTTTATAATGGGCGAAGAAGTGGCCGAATATGACGGCGCTTACAAAGTAACCCGTGGCCTTTGGAAAGAATTCGGTTCAAAAAGAGTTATTGACACTCCGATTACCGAACTCGGATTTGCCGCCGTCGGCGTCGGCGCGGCAATGGCCGGGCTGCGGCCCGTAATCGAGTTTATGACCTGGAACTTCTCGATCCTCGCCGCGGATCAAATCATCAATCATGCCGCCAAAATGCTGTATATGTCCGGTGGACAGTTCAAGGTCCCGATCGTCTTTCGCGGTCCGAACGGTTCTGCTTATCAGGTTTCCTCCCAGCATTCGCACGCACTCGAGGCAATGTACGCCAATTTTCCGGGGCTAAAAGTCGTTATGCCATCGACTCCCGCAGACGCAAAAGGGCTCTTGAAGTCGGCGATCAGAGACGATAATCCCGTAATCTTTATGGAGCAGGAGAGAATGTACGGTATAAAGGGTGAGGTGCCGGAAGACGAAGACTTCACCATCCCGCTTGGTGTCGCCGATATCAAACGTGAAGGGACAGATTGTACGATAGTTGCCCGTTCCATGACCGTGCCCTTGGCTCTGGATGCCGCGGAAAAAATGAAAAACGAGTTTGACGTGTCGGTCGAGGTAATTGACCCGAGAACTATTAAACCGCTCGACACGGCAACCATAGTCAATTCAGTAAAAAAGACCAATCGCCTTGTTATTGTCGAGGAATCCCATGCTTTTGCTTCGGTCGGAGCTGAAATTTCACATTCCGTAATCGAAAATGCTTTTGATTATCTGGATGCCCCGATCAGGCGTATTTCAACGGCTGAAGCGCCGATGCCTTATGCTAAAAATCTGGAAGCGGCTGCACTTCCCGATGTAAATAAGATCATCACTGCGGTTAAAGAAGTTTGTTATTTGTAAAACCTGTTCATACTGCTAAAAGTTTAATTTTGAAGTTATATGGCTGAAAAATTCTTAATGCCGAAGCTATCGCCGACGATGGAAGAAGGACAAATATCGCGATGGCTGAAAAATGAAGGCGACTCATTCGAAGCAAATGAGACACTTGCAGAGGTAGACACCGACAAGGCCACAATGGAAATGACCGCATTAAACGGCGGCACTCTGTTGAAAATAATCAAAAAAGCCGGCGAGACGGCCGCACTCGGTGAGCCGATTGCGATAATCGGCGAGAAAGGCGAAGATATCTCTGCTCTAGTTGCTGAATTGGAAAAATCCGGCAGCGAAGCGCCTTCACAAACCTTGGCTGAACAGCCAGTTGTGGAAACGGCCAAACCTTTGCAGTCACAAGTTTTTGAGCCTGCCGCAGCCGTTGTCCAAACAGCAAATGGAAGTGGCTCACGATTATTGGTTTCTCCGATAGCCGCCCGGATGGCCGCCGAGAACGGCATCGACCTGAAAACTATCAAAGGAACCGGCCCGAACGGCCGGATTATCAAACGCGACATCGAGGCTTTGCTGAAAACTGCCGTTGCAACTACGGCCGCCGCACCACGCCAAGCCTTTTCCGCGACGATCGGCCCCGCTCCATATCGCGACGAACCCGTAAGCAAGATGCGAAAGGTGATTGCTACACGACTTGCTGAATCTATCGGGCCGATTCCGACATTTTATCTTACCGCCGAGATCGAAACCGATAACCTGCTTGCGGCAAGAAAACAGATAAACGAGCATCTTTCCGAGGAAGAAAAAATCAGTGTAAATGATTTTATAGTCAAAGCGGCCGCTATCGCTCTGGGTAAGCATCCCTGGGTTAATTCATCTTATCGCGATGGATTTATCCGCTTCTTTGAGCAGGCCGACATTGGAGTAGCAGTAGCTATCGATGAAGGATTGATTACTCCTGTTGTACGCGGAGCAGACCGTAAGGGACTCGCGGAAATTTCATCCGAAATCAAATCACTGGCGTCCCGTGCGCGGGAAAGAAAATTGCAACCCGACGAATACACCGGCGCGACATTTTCAATCAGCAATCTGGGAATGATGGGAATCAAGGAGTTCACCGCAATTATTAATCCACCGGAAGCCGCAATTCTTGCGGTCGGCAGCTCGCAACCGCAGCCGGTTGTCCGCAATGGTGAGATTGTAATCCGCAATATAATGAACGTGACAATGTCTTGCGATCACCGCGTGGTCGATGGCGCGACGGGTGCCCGGTTTCTTCAAACGCTACGGCAACTACTTGAAAATCCGGCGCTTATGTTGCTTTAAGCCATTTATCTTCAGCATTTGCTGATTAATTGTTGAATGCCGAATGATTCAAACCGACCGGATACGGCAGTTATTACCTCCGCCCCTGCCGAGCCGCAGCGTTCAAATCTGAGCGCACACTTTTCGCTAGTTACCGTCCAGGCACTTTTCGGATCTTTGCCCGTAATCGCGAAAATCGTCCTGACGCAAATGTCACCGGTTGCCCTCGTCGGCTTTCGTATAGGAATAACCGCCGTTATCTTATTTATTTTTCAGCTCTTACGGCGTCGGATTTTTCTGCAACATCGGGCCGATTATCTCTGTCTTGCCGTTCTCAGCATTTTCGGCATTACACTTAATCAACTTCTTTTTATCGGAGGATTATCGCTTACCAAGGCGGTAAACACCTCGCTTCTTGCCGTTACGATACCGATTTTTACTCTTGGAGTGGGAGCCCTGGCAGGCCGGGAATCTGTTTCCGGTAGAAAAATCTTCGGAATCGTCCTCGCCGCCGCAGGAGTCCTGATTTTAATAGATCCGCGGAAAGCCTCTTTCTCATCCGAAACAACGATAGGCGATCTTTTAATTGTCCTGAATTCCCTTTCTTATTCAATTTATGTGGCCTTTTCAAAAGAAGTGATAACCAGAAACGGGGCCTTTCGTTCAATGATGTGGGTTTTTATCTTTGCCGCTGCTGTTTGCGTCCCATTAGGCCTTTGGTCATTTAATTCATCAGGGCCAGCAACGGTTACGGGAACAACCTGGTTGCTGGTAATCTATATTGCGGTAGGGGCAACAGCAGCAACGTATTTACTGAACGCATTCGCACTTTCGCGGCTAAATGCCTCAATCGTTGCGGTTTACATTTATTTACAGCCAATCATTGGTTTTGTCCTTGCAGCTGCGGTATTGCGGGAAGGTATTTCCTTTACATTTCTCGCCGCTGCTGCATTGGTCTTTGCGGGAGTTTATCTCACTACCCGACGTTCGACTCCGCCGGAGCATTTGCCCGCAAGCTAAACAATAAGAAACAAATTTTATTACGAGGCGTAAAACAACTCCAAAACCTGAATTTTCAAGCAATGCCAACCGAAATCACCAAAAAAGAAGCAAGCGGAATCACAATCCTCAGCATTCGCGGCGAAATGAGCATTGACGATGCGATTATTCTACGCCGGCTGGTAAATGATCTGATAGCCGATGACGGAAAGCCAATTATCGTGGATATTGCCGAAGTTGCTTTTATTGACAGCGAGTCCGCTCCGATACTGAGGGAAATTGGTGATCTACCGGACGTTTCTATTGAAGGAACCGATTCGCTTATTCAAACTGCCATCGATCTCGTTGAAAAACGCATAGGATAATCTCCGCAGTGCCTCTTTGGCCTTAGCGCAACTGCCCGAAAATGTGTAAATTTAAGGTTGTGAAAGCTATCGAACTGGCAGAATTTGTAGGCGGGCGGCTGGTTGGTAACCTCGAATCGGAAATCAAGACAATCTCGGACATAACCTTTGCCGGCCCGGAAAGCCTTTCATTTTTCGAAAAAGATGGTCCGCCGCCGGATAATACCGCGGGTTGCGTTCTGATACGGGAAAAATCATTGCCAAAGGCTTTTGACACATCAAATTGTGCCTTTATCGTTGTAGAAAACCCAAAACTTTCCTTTGTAAAGGCTGCCTCGCTTCTTATTTCAAATGAGCGGAATTTTTACGGTATTGATCGCCTCGCCGACATATCCGCAGAAGCCGAAATAAGTGAAAATGTTGCTGTCGGCCCATTTGCATCAATTGCTTCCGGCGCCAAAATCGGACGCGGGTGCACTATCCATGCCGGCGTAAGGATTGGAAACGATGTCAGGTTGGGTGAATATTGTATCGTCCATCCGAACGTTGTTATTTTGGCTGCGGCAACCATCGGAAACCGCGTAATTCTTCATTCCGGTGTAGTTATAGGTGCCGACGGCTTCGGTTTTGTAAAAGATGCTGACGGTAACTACTTAAAATTTCCACAAATCGGTTCGGTGGAAATCGGCGACGATGTAGAAATAGGTGCAAATACCTGTATCGACCGCGGAGCACTCGGAAACACGGTCATCGGAAGCGGCACCAAGATCGACAATCTGGTTCAGATCGGGCATAACGTACGCATCGGCTCCAGATGCGTAATTGCTGCAGAAACCGGTATTTCCGGCAGTGTAATAATCGAAGACGATTGTGTAATCGGCGGACAGGTAGGATTTGGCGACCACGTTTATGTGCAGAGCGGTGCCGTCATCGGCTCACAGGCAGGTGTTTTGCCCGGGAAAATAGTCCGCCCGGGTGTCTGGTGGGGAACGCCGATAAGACCTTTGGATGAGTATAAACGCTTAAATGCACATTTAAATGGTATCGGGAGGCTTAAAGAGGAAGTCAATAGAATCAAATCCATTCTAAAAGAGATTATCGGGCATGATAAACCTTCATCCTGAGCCCTTCCGGATCAATGTCAGGATTGCCTCCGCGGCTCGTCTGGATGCACCGCCTGATCCTAAAAGACTGACTGCTTCCGTGATCTGGCTTTTAACTTCTGAAGCTATATCCGGATTTAATAGACGATTTATTTCTTCGGCGACAGCAAGAGGAGTAAAATCACCCTGAATCAATTCTTTTACTATTCTTTTGCCTGCAATTAGATTAATAAGTCCGAAATGCTCAACATTTATGAGCGGCCTGAGGAGCGTGTAATTGATTTTCGAGGCACGATAGACAATAACTGACGGAACACCAAGCAAAGCGGCCTCAAAAGTCGCCGTGCCACTGGTTACCGCGGCAACATCGGATGCCGCCAATGCGTCATATGTTTCACCCTCCACGACCTTGATAAAACCCTGATTTTCCAGGCCTATAACTTCCCGAACAAATTGCCCTTTCCCTTCTTTTACGGCAAAAACAAACTGCAGGTCGGGTTGGTCGCGTCTCATCTGCTCTGCGGCTGCAGCTAAAATCGGAGCGATTCTACTGATTTCAGCACTGCGGCTGCCAGGCAGCAGAGTTATAACCGGCCGCCGCGAATCCAGGCCATGGCGATCACAAAATTCCGCTCTGTTGCAAGAAGGCTTAACCTCACTTACCAGCGGATTACCGACATACTCAACATGTTTAACGCCGTTTTGCATGTACCAGGATTTTTCAAACGGAAGGATGGAAATTATCAAATCCACGTATTTTTTGAGTATATTTATTCGATATTTACGCCAGGCCCATATTTGCGGCGAAATGTAGTAGATGATACGATGGCCCCGACGCTTTAGTGCACGCGCCAGGCGAAGGTTGAAATCCGGAAAGTCAACTAAAACAACCGCTTCCGGCCTCCCGGTATCAGCGGCGGCAATGAGCCTTCGAAAAATATTGATAAACATCGGCAAAGCTCTTAAAATCTCAGGCAATCCGACAATAGAAATCGAATCGGATTCTACTACAGGTCTGACGCCTGCCTTTCGCATTTCGGGCCCGGCCGCACCGAAAAATTCAAAAACTTGATCAGGCTCGAGTTCCTGAAAAGCACTGACAAGCTTTGCCGAATGCAAATCGCCTGAGGCTTCGCCGGCAACAATCATAATTTTTTTGAAATTGTCTGCCATTTACAATAAGAATACATAATAAATTAGAACTGTTTCTTTCGGAAACAAACCAAATTGCCGGTTCATTCATCAAAAAGTCCGGCCTTTTTTGTTTTGTTTTCGGTAATGCGTTCCTTGCTTAAGCCTCTTGATAACACTAGAATAAGGGGTTTGATTAAAAGTTTTTTCTGTACCGAAAATCAGTCTGGAACAGAAATTTGGAGGAGTCTTCGTGAATTTTCGCCTTAATATATTTGTTTTCCTGGTTTTTACCTTTTTGTGTGCGTCTCTCGCATTTGGACAAGCGGATTCAGTCATCGGGCAGATTACTTCGTCATCCAGCGAATCTTTTGCCGGCGCAATCAGTGGTGATGGCCGTTTTGTAGTCTTCGAATCTTCTGCCAATATTGCAACCGAGAACCCGCGTAACGCAGATGGAAACACGGAAATCTTTTTATTTGATCTTGCGCAAAGGCGAATTTTCCAGATTACCGATACAAAACGTGTACTGAAGAACCCGGCAAATGGTCAGGTTCAAAGCAATATACTGGTGGATATAGTCAATAAAAGGCCTGTAATTTCAAATAACGGCCGCTGGATTGCATTTGCTTCAAATGCGACAACCTCTCGCCCGACAGTTCCTGATTCAACCAATCCGGGTAATTTTGACGGCAACGCCTACAATACACAATCACCGCTTCCCTGTACGCTGCCGTCTCCGAGCCCGACGCCGACTCCTTCACCGACAGCATCGCCGTCTCCTTCCCCGACTCCATTCAATAACCCTTTGCAATGCGACGCCAATATGGAGATCTGGCTTTACGAAATACCTGTCTATGGACCGGCTGATCTGACCACGGGAGAGGAAATCCCTTACACGGAACTCTCCGGAGGCAATTTCGAACTTGTTACAAATTCCCTTCCGAGCCGCTATCCGCAGGAAGGTACGATTCTAAGACCGCCTTTCATCGCAGACGACAACCACGACGTGTCAATTGACGATAATGGCAACCGGATAGCTTTTGTGTCCACACGTGATCTCGTACCCGGCGGCAATTCCTTTCCATCAGATGATAACGACGAAATCTTTGCATTTACACAGGCTGCAGCACTTGCGGACACAAGTGAATATAAAGAGCCTCCGCTTGCTGTTTCGACCGGAACCGGTGCAATTACACAAATTACCCGTACTCCACGCGGTCCTATAACTAACCCGATTTATAACAAAAATCCAACGATTTCCGGTGATGGCAGTCGGATAGTATTTGCAAGTACGGGTGATAATCCAATTATCGGAATGACCGGCGGTAACAATCCCGCATCAAGCCGAAATGAAGAGGTTTTTTTCACTGATCTGGACTCCAATGGCGTCCCGGCCGGTATCAAAAGACAGGTTACTGTTACCACTCCGACAAATCCGGGCGACCCGGTCAATTTCTTCGAGTTTGGCAAGCGAATGAGCCGAAACGGTCAATTTATAGCATTTGATTCATTCGCCGACCTGGCTAATGAAAATGGCGGGCAAAACTACACTTCCTTTGCCACATATCTTTATGACGCTTCGGTTAACACATTTCGCCGCATCGGAGCACGAAGCAACGCTGATTCGCAGGCTCTCGGCGGCGACGTAGCCCGTTATCCGACATTTTCAGACTATGACAGCAGTGGCGTACCGGCTACTCTTGTTCTGGAAACAAGAATGAACATCAAGCCGGACGGAACGGTGGCAACAACAGCATCTGACGGACTAAACCCCGATGAGACGCGCCCGGTTCAAATTTATACATTTCCGCTGAACGTTTCACCGTCAACAGCTACTTTCACGCGTATAACAAAGTTTCCGATATCGGTCAGTTTCCTGGCACAGACGCAACCGCTGACATCCAATTCAGCTCAGCGAATGGCTTTTAATTTAGCTCTGACGGAATTGGGCGGCGGCAATTTCGATCTGCAGTCAGAAGTTTATTATCTATATCAGCCGCCGGTAACCGGCACGCCGACTAATGCAGAATTGCATTTCGTTACCGGAGCGT